>Ga0315899_10005961_pt1 | contig 13121 bp, 12 predicted proteins | sample LakEriMetagenome_2_FD_203518 | JGI IMG/M metagenome (GOLD analysis project Ga0315899, IMG submission 203518) | Freshwater fungal communities from buoy surface, Lake Erie, Ohio, United States - Buoy 4 MA112 | ecosystem: Environmental > Aquatic > Freshwater > Lake | place: USA: Lake Erie, Ohio...
TGGCACCCTTGATCGACCACGCCCTGCTGGATCCCCACCACGGTCGGGCCGCCCTCCACGCCTGCTGCGATGAGGCCCGTCACTTCGGCTTCGCCGGGGTGTGCGTGGCCTCCCGCTGGGTGGAACAGGCCCGCGAGCTCCTGCCGATCGGGGGGGCCACCCGGCTGGTCAGCGTGGTGGGCTTCCCGTTCGGCGCCGTACCGGCGGCGGTGAAGCGGGCCGAGGCCGAGGCGGCGGCAGCGGCCGGCGCCGATGAGCTCGATGTGGTGCCCGATTTCGGTGCCCTCGCCGATGGCGACAGCAGCTCCCTGCTGGCGGATCTGGCCCCGATCGCAGAGCTGGGCCCGCCGATGAAGGTGATCCTGGAGGTGGCCCGGCTGGATCCTGACGCCCTGGCGCTGCTGGTGGAGGTGAGCCTGGATGCCGGGGCGCGCTACCTCAAGAGCGGCAGCGGCTTCGGGCCGCCGGTCAGCGCCGCCCAGGTTGGTCGCCTGGTGGAGCTGGCCAGGGGACGGGCCGGGGTCAAGGCCTCCGGAGGCATCGCCAACCTGGAGCAGGCGTTCGCCCTGGTGGAGGCCGGTGCCGTGCGGCTGGGGACCAGCCGTGGTGTGGCCCTGATGCAGGCCCTGCGCGAGCCGGCGCCGGCGCGGCGGCCGTCCGCCGATCCGGGGGCCGCCTGAGCGGAGCGCCGCCGTGCCTGAGTGCATGCTTGAGGGCCTGGCCCTCACCACCCGTCCCCTGGGGGAGAACGACCGCCTGCTCACCCTGCTCAGCGAAGAGGAGGGGCTGGTGCGGCTGGCGGTGCCCGGGGCGCGGCGCCCGAACAGCAGCCTGGCCGCCGCCCTGCCCCTCACCCTGATGCGCTTGCAGGTGGGAGGCCGCGGCGAGCTGCGCCGGGTGCGCCAGCTGCGGATGCTGCGCAGCTTCGCCGTCCTGGGGGAGCGGCTGGAAACCCTGGCCGCGGCTCAGGCCCTGGCGGAACTGGTCCTGGCCCTGGTGCCGGCCGGCCTGGCAGCGCCTGGGGTGCTGGCGGATCTGCTGTTGCAACTGGAACGGCTGGAGGGGGTCGTGCGGGAGCGGCGGGAGGGCCGCGAAGCGCTGATGGTTGCGGTTCAGGGCAGTGTTCACCTGCTCGCCTTGGGGGGCTTCGCCCTGCCGCTGCAGTGCTGCGCCCGCAGCGGACTGGCCCTGGTGCCGCCCCTGGGCGACTGGAGCTGGCGCTGCAGCCTGCTGCCCGGCGAAGGACTGGCGATCGGCCCGGTGGCGGGAGCGCGGGTGGTGCTGAACGCCTCCGAGCTGGCCCTGCTGCAGCGCCTGCCGCGGCCTGCCCTGCCCCGCCGCCGCGACGGCACGCTGTTGGGGCCTGCCACCGCCTGGCTGCACCTGCTGGAGCTGGTGGAGCACTGGTGCGGCGAACACCTGGGCCGCCGCCCTCGGGCCTTCAGACTGCTGCGGGACAGCTTCGAACCGGAGCCTCCCGCCCGAGCACCAGGCCGAGGAGCCAGAGGATGACCAGGCCGAGTCCACCCCCGCTCCAGCGCCCCGGCGCCCCACCGACCCATTCCGGTTCCAGTCCCTGCACCATTCCTGCGGCGATCAGCGCGGCCACCTCCCAGCAGATCCGATGAGCCAGTCAGGACCCGACCCCAAAGCCGCCTCCGGCCGACGCCCATCCGCTGGCGTTGCGCCTGCCAGCACGGCTCCCCCCTCCTCGGCCGGACCACCCGCTCCCATGGAGACGGGCATCGGGGCCGTCCTGGCGTTGCCGGGCTTTCGCCGCCTCTGGCTGGGGCAGATCTTCTCGCAACTGGCGGATAAGTTTTACATCGTGCTGATGGTCTTCCTGATCGCCCAGTACTGGGTGACCGACAGCGCCGCCACCGATCCGGCCCTGGTCGATGCCGCCGCCGCGATTCGGATCGACCTCGAGACCCGCGCCCAGGTGATCACCCTGATGGCCACCGGCATCTACGTGGCCAACACGATCCCGGCGATCCTGCTGGGCACCGTGGCAGGAGTCTGGGCCGACCGCTGGCCCAAGCGCAGCGTGATGGTGGCCTCCAACGCCATCCGGGCGGCGCTGCTGCTGCTCGCCCCCCTCTGCCTGCTCAAAGGGCCGGTCTGGCTGGGGTTGAGCTGGGGGTACTGGGCGCTGGTGGCGATGACCTTCCTGGAATCGGTGCTCACCCAGTTCTTTGCGCCGGCGGAACAGGCTGCCCTGCCGCTGCTGGTGCCCTCCGGCCAGCTGCTGGCGGCCAATTCCCTCTACCAGGCCACCAGCATGGCCGCGACGATCGTCGGTTTCGCGGTGGGGGATCCGGTGCTGCGGCTGCTCCAGTCCGGCCTGGCCAGGCTGGGCATCCCGGGGGGCGAGTTCGTGCTGTTGCCGCTCTGCTACGGGTTGGCGGCCGTGGCGATCATGGGCATCGTCCTGCCCGAACAGGTCCGCGTGCCCCGACGCGTGTCTGTCTGGCAGGAGATCGGCGAGGGGTTGCAGGTGCTCAAGGAGCGGCGCAGCGTCCGGGCCGCCATGCTCCAGCTGGTGCTCCTCTACAGCCTGCTGGCGGCCCTCTATGTGCTGGCGATCAGCCTCGCCGCCACGATCGCGCCCCTGGGGCCCACCCGCTTCGGCGTGCTGCTGGCCCTCAGTGGTGTGGGTCTGGGCCTTGGGGCCCTGGCGATGGCCCAGATCGGTGAACGTTTCAGCCGCCGCCTGCTGGCCGCCTCCGGCCTCGGCACCGTGGCCTGCAGCCTGGTGCTGCTGGGCCAGGCCCGGGGCCATTTGGTCCCGACCCTGCTGCTCTGCGCCCTGCTCGGGGTCGGCTCCTCGCTGCTGGCGATCCCCGCTCAGACCACCATTCAGGAGGACACCCCCGAGGAACAGCGGGGCAAGGTGTTTGGCCTGCAGAACAATCTGATCAACATCGCCCTCAGCCTGCCGCTGGTGCTCGCCGGAGCCCTGGTCAGTCGCTACGGGCTGGTGCCGGTGCTCTGGGGTCTGGCGGCCCTGGCCCTGCTGGCGGCGCTGATCGAGCAGCCGTGGCGGCGCTGCTAGCTTCGTTCCTCGATCGAGTAACCGGCGCCGGTGGCCCAAATCGCCTGGCTGGGCAAGAAATCACCCTTCTGCGGCAACGTCACCTATGGCCTGAGCACCACTGAATCCCTGCGTCGCCGCGGCCATACCGTCCATTTCATCCACTTCGACACTCCCACCGCCCCCCTGGGCAGACAGGAGAGCAGCGCGCCCGAGGCCGTGGCCATGACCGTCGGCAGCCCCGAGGCCGAACCCGAGGTCACCCTGCCCTACCTGGTCAAGTCGCAGGTGTACACGATCCCCTCGCCAGGGGCCCAGCGGGAGCTGCGTGAATCCCTGGAGCGGATCCGTCCCGACCTGGTGCACGCCAGCCTCACCCTCTCCCCCCTCGACTTCCGCCTCCCAGACCTCTGCCAGCAGCTGGGGCTGCCCCTGGTCGCCACCTTCCACCCCGCCTTTGATGCCGGCCTGCGCAACCTTTCGGCCGGCACCCAGCAGCTCACCTACCAGCTCTACGCCCCCTCCCTGGCTCGCTACGACCGGGTGATCGTGTTTTCCGAGCTGCAGGCGGAGGTTCTGGAGCGGCTTGGGGTGCGGCACCAGCAGCTGGCAGTGATTCCCAACGGCGTCGACACCGACCTCTGGGCCCCCGCCCCACGGATCCCCGGACCGGTGCTCGGAGAGCTGCGGCGTCGCTATGCCGGCCGGAGGGTGTTCCTTTACATGGGCCGCATCACCACCGAGAAGAATCTCGAGGCGCTGCTGCGGGCCTGGCGCCTGGTGCGGCCGGCCGGCTGCCTGCTGTTGATCGTGGGGGATGGCCCGCAGCGGCAGGCCTTGCAGCTGGCGGCCGAGCCCGATGTGGAGTGGTGGGGCTATGAGGCCAGCCTGGAGATGCGCATCGCCCTGCTGCAGCTGGCTGAGGTGTTCCTGCTGCCCTCGCTGGTGGAGGGCCTCTCCCTGGCCCTGCTGGAGGCGATGGCCGCCGGTGCGGCCTGTGTGGCCACCGATGCCGGCGCCGATGGCGAGGTGTTGGAGGGCGGGGCAGGCATCGTGATCAGCACCCAGGGGGTCACGACCCAGCTGCGCACCCTGCTGCCGGTGCTCCGCGATCAGCCGGTGCTCACGGCCGAGCTCGGCCGCCGCGCCCGGGCGCGGGTGATCGAGCGTTACACCCTCACCCGCAACATTGATTCCCTCGAACGCCTCTACGCCGAGCTCATGCTCCAGCCCCTGCGGGCCTGATCGGGAGGAGCCATGTCATCGTCCGGAAGCCACTCCGGCACTGGCTCAGTAGCGCTCAGGCCGCGGCAGTTGCCAGGTGGGGGTCAATCCCTGGAGTCGCAGGCTGTCGGCCCGCTGCTCGAGCCGCCGGCGCTCGACCCGCCAAAGGCTGTAGAGGCCGCTGCTGGCCAGTTCACTGGGCTCCAGTCCCCGCCAGTGGGGCAGGGCGGCGGTGCCGCGGTCGATCACCAGCAGCAGTGTCGGCCGCTGCGCTGGGCTGGAAGGACTCTGGCCCGGTCTGGATTCGTGGCGCAGGCGGTCGGCAAGGTTGAGCGGGCCCACCGGCGGATCTCCCTCGTAGATCACCACGCGCCGGCTGTAGTAGTGGAGGGAAGGTTTCAGGATGCCCACCATGGCCAACGGTTCGCCGGGCCTGGCCTGGCGCTGGACCGCCGCTGCCATCGCCCGCACCGGTGCCCCCCGCAGCTGATCACCCAGGCCCCAAAGGGGCAGCAGCGCCAGGGGCACGAAGGCCACCAGCGGCAGCTGGAGCAGCAGCAGGGGCTGGGGCCAGGGCCGCCGCCGTCCCAGCCAGCCCAGACCTGCTGCCAGCAGCCAGCAGCCTGCCGCCAGGGGCAACCGGCCACTGGCCAGGATTCCCGCTGGCAGGGTGGGCAGCTCCGGATCCTGAATCGCCGGCACCCATAGCGGCCCCGCCAGGAAGACTCCCCCAAGCAACAGGGTCAGCAGCATCGAGAGGAGCCAGGCCAACTCCAGGTTTCGATCCTTGGTGGCCCCCCCCGGGCCGAGGCCCGACGAAGAGCTCCGGGCGCTGACCAGGGCGACATCGGCTCGGGCGGGGGAGCCCACTGCGGTGGCGCTGGTGCCGGCATTCGGCCGGCAGGCGATGGGGCCGGACGATCCGGCCAGGGTGATCAGGAGCGCGGCGGCGGGGGTGGCGGGCAGCCAGTAGCTGGGCAGCTTGGTGGCGGCCAGGGTGAAGAAGGTCAGCACTCCCAGCAGCCAGCAGGCGGCGAAGGGTGCCAGGGAGCGCTGGGCGGGCCAGGGCCGCCGGGCGGGCCCCCAGGCCGATCGGCGCGCCGCCCCGGGCCCCTGGTCCGACGACCGGCCCTCTGCGGCGGATCCCCCCAGGGCCCGCACCAGGCCCAGCAACAGCAGTGGCGCCACCGGCAGGCTCGCCACGAGCAGCAGCGGTAGGTAGTACCACCAGGGCTGCAGGTGGTTGTTCACCACCGAGGTGAAACGCTGGAGGTTGTGATATCCGAAGAAGCTGTTCCAGAAGGGTTGGCCCTCCCGGGCCAGGGTGAGCCCATACCAGGGCAGGGCGATGGCGACCAGCAGTGCCAGGCCCGGCACCGGCCTCAGCCGCCGCAGCAGGCCCCCCAGATCCCGCTGCCACCAGCCGAAGGCTGCCACGATCCCCACCAGCAGCACCACGGCCACCGGCCCCTTGCTGAGCACCGCCAGGGCCAGGGCCAGCCAGGGCTGCCACCAATGTCCACGGCCATGCGCCGCTGCGTAGCAACGCCAGCTGCACAGCAGTGCGGCGCCAAGGGTGGCGCTGAACAGGGCGTCGCTGACGCCGATCCTTCCCCACAGCAGGACCAGGGGGGAGAGGGCGAAGGCCAGGGCTGCGGCAACGGCGGTGCGGTCCACGACCGTGCCGCCAACGGGGCCTGGGGCGCCAGGCTCGGGCCCATCCGGGGTTCCCTGGGGATAGCGCAACAGAGTGTCCGCCAGCAGCAGCATCAGGGCCACCGTGGCCAGGGCCGAGGGCAGGTTGGAGGCCCAGGTACCCAGGGGATCCCAGCCGGCCCGGCCCGGCAGACCGTGGAGCGCCCCGATCAGCCAGTAAACCAACGGCGGCTTGTCGTAGCGCGGCAGGCCGTTGACATGGGGGACCAACCAGTCGCCACGCTCTGCCATCGCCCGGGCCGAGGCGGCGAACAGGGGGGGCGTTTCATCCACCAGCCCGCTCTGCCCCAGCTGCCAGACGAACAGCACCAGCCCCAGCAACAGCACCGCAAGCAGTGTCAGCGTGCGGCGGCGACCGGTCATGAATGATCCCATCAGGGCTCCTCCGCGGTGGGCTCGACTGCAGCAGGCCCGCTGCCCTGGAGCCCGCTCCTTTGAAGATCGCTCCCTTGGAGACTGCCATCCACAGACTCGCCTCCCGGGGACAGTGCCCCGGACAGGGGCAGCGCTAGCCCAGGACCGTCCCCGATGGGCCTGGGGGCTACCCCCACCGCGTCGCTCCCCCCAGGGCCGGTCGCCAGGGCCGGCTGCCAGAGCAGGGCTCGGCGGTTGATCAGCACCACCGACACCAGGGCCAGCAGGGCGCCCAGCCATTGCAGCGGCAGCAACCGCTCCTCAAGCAGCAGCACCCCGCAGATCAGGGCGAACACCGGTGTCAGGAAGGTGAGGGCGGTGAAGCCAGTGAGATCACCGCGGCTGGCGAAGTTGAAGAACAGGCCGTAGGCCAGGGCGCTGCCGAGCAGGGAGGCGTAGGCCATCAGACCCCAATCCAGAAGACCCCAGGCGGGCCGCAGAGCGGCCCAGCCGGCGGCGGGATCCCAGCCGCCGGCGATGGCCGGTGCCAGGACCGTGGCCAGCAGCAGGGGCAGGCCGCCGATGAGCATGTGCCAGGCGGTCACCACCACCGGATCGCTGCGGCGGCTGGCGGCCCGGCAGAGCACCGTGCCGAGGGCCATGGCGGCGGCGGCCCCGAGCATCCAGGCTTCACCGTGGCTCCAGGGCCTGAGACCCACCACCGCCGGCCCCTCCAGCCACCACTGGCGCAGCAGCGCCGGCGGCAGACCGAGGCAGAGGATGCCAAGCAGGCCGAGCAGCAGTCCAAGCCATCCCACCGGATTGATCGCATCCCCGTAGAGCCCCCGCGCCAGCAGGGCCACCAGCAACGGCTGGGAATCGATCAGCACCGAACCCAGGCCCGCCCCTGTCTGTCCCAGGCCGTGGGCCAGCAGACCTTGGAAGACGGTGCCATCGATCAGGGCGAACAGCAGCAGTGCCGGCCAGTCGGCGGGGTCGATCCGCAGCGGCCGCCCCAGCAAACGGGCCGCCAGCAGCAGCACCAGGCCCGCCGGCAGCAGCCGCAGGCTGGCGAGCAGCAGGGGACTACCACCATCCAGCAGGGGTTTCATCGCCGCCATCGCCGTACCCCACAGGGCGAACGGCAGGAGCATCAGCAGCCAACGCAGGGGCGTCGCTGCGGCGGAGGGTGGAGCCGGTTCGACGGGGGCCATCGGGGTCAGGGGCGGGGCGACATCGCAGAAGGCGAGAAGGAGTGGCGGGGATGGCTTGGCGCCGGGGGGGGGAGCCTGCCCGGATCGGGTCGCCTGGGCCTATGGCCGGTTGGCCGGAACCAGGCGAGGCCGCTGGAGACGGGGCCGGGTGGTGCCCCCCGGGCAGGGGGATCGCTGAATCGGCGCGGGGAGGTGTGGAGTGCGGGCTGCTTTTTAAGATCCTCGCAATCTCCCCCATCCCGATGCCCTGGCCCTGGCGCCGCAAGACCCGCCGCACCCTGGCCCGGGTCGTGATCGAGGGGCCGATCGCGGGCGGCACCCGCACCAGGGTGCTCAAGGCCCTTGACGAGATCGGCCGGCGCGAATGCCCAGCCCTGCTGCTGCGCATCGACAGCCCCGGCGGCACCGTGGGCGACAGCCAGGAGATCCATGCGGCCCTGTTGCGCCTGCGCCAGAAAGGCTGCCGCGTGGTGGCCAGCTTCGGCAACATCGCCGCTTCCGGGGGCGTGTATCTCGGGGTAGCGGCCGAACGGATCGTGGCCAACCCGGGCACGATCACCGGCTCGATCGGCGTGATCCTGCGCGGCAACGATCTCTCCCGCCTGCTGGAGCGACTCGGCGTGCGCTTCGAAACGGTCAAGAGCGGCCTCTACAAGGACATCCTGTCCCCGGATCGGGCGCTCACCGAGGCCGAGCGGGGCCTGTTGCAGGAGTTGATCGATTCCAGTTACGGCCAGTTCGTGGCGGCCGTGGCCCAGGGCCGAGGTCTGGAGGAGGAGACGGTGCGCCGCTTCGCTGACGGCCGGGTGTTCAGCGGCGCCCAGGCCCGGGACTTGGGGTTGGTGGACGAGCTGGGGGATGAGGAGCGGGCGCGACAGCTGGCCGCGGAGTTGGCGGGGCTCGATCCGCTGCGCACCCGGGCGATCACCTTCGGCAAGCCCCCCGGCCGCCTGGCCGCGGTGTTGCCGGGGCGCAACATGCTGGGCACTGTGGTGGAGGCCTTGCGCCTGGAGCTGGCCTGGGCCGGCCAGCCCCTCTGGCTGCATCGCCCATGAGTGAGGTCACCCTGACACTGCGCGCCCTGCGGGGCGCCACCACGGCCACAGACAACAGCGTCGATGCCATCGCCGCGGCAGTTGAGGATCTGGTGGAAGCCCTGGCGCAGCGCAACGGGCTAGAAGGCGGTCGCGTGCTTTCGGTGATCTTTTCGGTGACCGCCGATCTCGATGCCTGCTTCCCAGCGGCGATTGCCCGGCGCCGTCCTGGCTGGGACGGGGTCGCCCTGCTCGACTGCCAGCAGATGGCGGTGGCCGGCGATCTGCCGCGCTGCATCCGGCTGCTGGCCCACGCCTGGGTTCCGGTCGAGCGAGCCGTGGCCCACGTCTACCTGCGCGAGGCGATCCGGCTGCGGCCCGATCTGGCTGCGGGCTCCGCCGCCGGCGCGGCTCCCGCCCCGCCCCCTGCCGCAACCAGCTCCCCTGCCGACCACCCGCAGGGCGGGGGGTGAACGGTCCTGCGGAGAATCGGAATCCGCTCCATCCCTCTGCCATGGCTTCCTTCCGGCCCCTGCGGTTGCTCTCCGCCGCCACGCTGCGCCGACCCGGCCGGGGTGCATTGGCCCTCGGGGCGGCCAGCGCCGTGGCCATGGCCGCCGCCGTCCAGACCGCTGGACTGCCGCCCTTGCCGATCGGGGCGGCCCGGGCCCAGGGAACACCGGGGGTGGTGGAGTTTCGCTGGGAAAACAACAAGGACTACAACAAGCTCTATTACTTCATCACCAGCACCATCCGCCTGCAGCGTTCCGACTATTACCTGATCCTTAGGCCCAAGGACCGCAAGACTGCCATCCTCAAACTGACGATCACCATCCCGGAACATTTCGATGCCAAGCTTTATCCCAAGCAGATGAAGCTTTGCCGCATGAGCCCGGGTGGCATGACGCGTCGCACCCGCTGTGAGCAAGTGATCCCAGCCACGATCGAGGTGGCGCCGAATGGCAGGGCGATCGAGATTTACCCCAACACCCCGATCCCGACCGGTGGCACGGTGGGACTGATGATGACTCTGTTCAATCCCTTCACGGCCGGGATGTTCCAGATGAATGCCATGGCCCAGGTTCCCGGCGAACTGCCCGTGTCGATCTATCTGGGTAGCTGGCTTATCGAGATCAGCCCCAACTGAACCTCCACGCCGCCTGATAGGGTGGCGGGCTGCACACACAAGGTCATGACTCGCCGCACCCTGGAAGGAACAAGCCGCAAACGCAAGCGCGTCTCGGGATTCCGCGTGCGGATGCGCAGTCACACCGGCCGTCGGGTGATCCGCTCGCGCCGTCGCCGCGGCCGCGCCCGCCTGGCGGTCTGAGCGGAGTCCGGGCTGATGGCCCTACCGCGGCAGCACCGGCTGCGGGGCCGGCGATCAGTGGATCGCCTCCATCGCCAGGGGCGACGCTTTCAGAGCCCACTGCTCACCCTGCGGGTAGTCCAAGCGGAGCAGTCCCTTCTCCTCCCTGGCGACCGCTCCCATTCCGCCAGCCCTTGGCGCTGTGCCGTGGCGGTGAGCACCAAGGTGAGCAAGCGGGCTGTGCGCCGCAACCGCCTGCGCCGCTTGCTGCACGACCATCTGCGCGGCTGCGCCCCCGCCCCTCCGCATCCCCGCTGGCTGCTGTTCAGCCTCCGGCAAGGCGCGGCGGAGGCAGAGCCGCACCGATTGCTGGAAGAATGCTCCCACCTCCTCCGTCAGGCAGGCCTGATCCCATGACCCAGGACCCCTCCGGCTCCGGCCGTCCGGCACCCCAGGCCCCGGCAGAACCCCCGACCCTCGCCAGTGGCGAGACGGTGTTCTACGAAGGAGGACCGGCCCGAGGCGATCTGATCCTCAGCCTGCTGATCGGCCTCACCCTGATCGGTCTGCCCATTGCGGTGGGAGCCGTGGTGCGGGCTCTGTGGCTGCGCTACCGCATCACCAGCCGTCGCATCTCCGTGAGTGGGGGCTGGCTCGGCCGGGACCGCACTCAGGTGGTCTACAGCCAGATCCGCGAGGTGCTCTCGGTGCCCCGGGGCTTCGGAGCCTGGGGCGACATGGTGCTGGTGCTCAACGACGGTTCCAGGCTGGAGATGCGCTCGGTTCCCCGCTTCCGTGAGCTGGAGGCCTTCATCGAGGAGCGGCGCCAGAGCCGCACCCCTGCCGAGGGCGGCGGCCGCTCCAGCGCAGGGTTCGGAGAAACGACCCGCGCCACCGCCTGATTTCCCCCTCCGGTCCGCCACACTGGCCCCGGATCACTTCCACCCTTCCCCCAGCCCCACCCCGCCGTGATCGGCTACATCTCCGACAACCTGCTGCTGCCGATCCTGGATTTCTTCTATGGATTGGTCCCCAGCTACGGCCTGGCGATCGTCGCGCTCACGGTGGTGATCCGCCTGGCCCTCTTTCCGCTCAGCGCCGGTTCGATCCGCAGCGCCCGCCGCATGCGCATCGCCCAGCCGGTGATGCAGCAGCGCCAGGCTGAGATCAAGAGCAAGTACGCCAACAACCCGACCAAGCAGCAGGAGGAGCTGGGCAAGCTGATGCAGGAATTCGGCAGCCCCCTGTCGGGTTGTCTGCCGCTGCTGGTGCAGATGCCGATTCTGTTTGCCCTGTTCGCCACCCTGCGGGGCTCACCCTTCGCCGATGTGCCCTACACCTTCAATGTCAAGGTGCTGCCGGCTGAGCAGATCGCCGCGGTGGAGCCCAAGCCGTTCAACACCCCCAGCCATTCGATCTTCGTCACCGCCACAAACCACGTGCCCGTGATCGGCACGCTGGAGAAGGGCAACCGACTCGGGGTGGGCGATGTCGAGCAGGCCACCCTCCACACCCGCGAAGGGGGCAGCTTTGCCTCGGTTCTGGCCGGTGTCGACGACGGTGCAGCCTTCCAGCCCCGCTGGACGGTGACCAAGGGTGAGGGTGTCGTGAGCGTGGCCGACGACGGCACGATCACCGCCCTGACGCCTGGGGACGCGACCGTGGAGGCCTCAATTCCGGGACTTGCAGCCCGCAGCGGCTTCCTGTTCATCAAGGCCCTCGGCCAGGTCGGCTTCATGACCGATGGCGCCGTCAACTGGGACATCGCCGTTCTGGTGGCGGCCTTCGGAGCCACGCTGTTCATCTCCCAGATCCTTTCCGGGATGGGGATGCCCGTCAATCAGCAGCAGGCCACCGCCAACAAGATCACCCCGGTGATGATCACGGCGATGTTCCTGTTCTTCCCCCTGCCGGCCGGGGTGCTGCTCTACATGGTGGTGGCCAACATCTTCCAGGGCGCGCAGACCTTCCTGCTCAGCCGTGAGGCCCTGCCTGACAACCTCCAGCAGATTCTCGACAAGCAGATGGCCCAGCAGGTCACCGCCACGGCCACGGCCGGACCTGGGAGCGGAGAGCGGTTGCCGTTCGAACCCAAAGGCCGCAAGTGAGCCACTCCCCAGCGGCCGGGGCCGGCGCCAGCCAGCCTGCTCTCAGGCCGGTGCCCTTGCCAGAGCTGCGGCTGCTGGCCGAGGGGCGTTGCTGGGAGGTTGATCAGCCGATCCCCGAGCTCCCCAGCCTCACGCCGGTGCGCGGTTCCCTCAGGGCCCAGCACCACGGCACCGTCCTTGAGGTGGAGGCCAGCCTGGCCACGATCGTGACCCTGCGCTGCGACCGCTGCCTCAGCCATTTCAACCAGGCCCTCCAGGCCGAGGTGCGCGAACTGATCGAACTCAGGTCCGGCAACGAGCTTCCCGAACCCGGCCTTGCCGAAGCCGACGATCTCGATGATCGTCTCGATCCCCAGGGACGCTTTGATCCGGAGCGCTGGATCTTCGAGCAGCTCAACCTGCGGCTGCCGCTGGTCAACCGCTGCGGTGCCGACTGCCCCGGCCCCCCCACCTGGAGCAGTGAGCCACCGCCGCTGGATCCCCGCTGGGCAGCCCTGCAGGGTCTGCGGTCATCCTGAGGTCCGGGTTCCGATGCCCTCCCCCGCTCCCCTTGCCGACCAGCTGGATCTGCTGATCCGCTCCCGTACCGCGATCCTCTGGATCCGCAGCCTTGAAGAGGAGCGGGTTGAGGCTCTGTTGGAGCGGGTGGCGGCACGGTTGGGGGGCAGGCTGCTGTTGCGCTGGGATTTCATCGGCGGCCTGCGCGGGGCCCTAGGCCGCGATGGGGAGGCGAGCCGCAACCCTCTGGCTGCCCTCGATTTGCTCAACGCCCTGCCGGTGGAGCAGGGGGCGATCCTGCTGCTCAAGGACTTTCACCGCTACGCCGAAGACGCGGGCATCTGCAGGAGGCTGCGCAACCTGGCCTCCGAGCTGCGTCAGCGGCCCCACACCATCGTGATCACGGCCCCGGAATGGCGCATCCCGGCAGAACTGGAGGACGCGATCAGCCTGCTCGACCTGCCCCTGCCCGATGGTCGAGAGATCGCTGTGCTGCTGCAGGAGATCGCCGCCGCCTGCGGAGAGCCGCTGCCGCCACAGCTACTGCAAGATCTGGCGACGGCCTGCCATGGGTTGAGTGAGCAGCGGGTGCGTCAGCTCGCAGCCCGCGCCCTAGCGCGGCGGGGTCAG
>Ga0315899_10005962_pt1 | contig 13120 bp, 14 predicted proteins | sample LakEriMetagenome_2_FD_203518 | JGI IMG/M metagenome (GOLD analysis project Ga0315899, IMG submission 203518) | Freshwater fungal communities from buoy surface, Lake Erie, Ohio, United States - Buoy 4 MA112 | ecosystem: Environmental > Aquatic > Freshwater > Lake | place: USA: Lake Erie, Ohio...
ACTGACAGTGCGGGCGCGCGGCGCGGTGTGCTCGGCGAGGAAAGCGCTGACCGGTGCACGTGGTGCTCGCTCACGACGCGCCGCGCGTTGCCCTGCTGCATTGGCGTGAAGCGCTGCTAAAGACGACCGACAGCCCTGTCTCAACGCCAAAAGCGGGCTACCAGACTACGTCCCCATTTTAGCCGGTTTGGCATGGCCGCCCCAAAGTCTCCAAGCCGGGGGAAAGCAACGGGTCCGACACTGGGGCTAAACTGGGCCGCGGAGTCGCTCGACGAGTCGGTGCGCACGCGCCGCGAGGCCGGGTACTGGGAGCAGCCCGGCCGTCCAGATCTCCCCGTGCTCACAGGTGTGCTGGCCGCCCAGGCAGCCTGGGCCCTGCCCCGCAGCTCCGCCGGGCGTGTGCTGCGTAGGCCGCATTGCTGACCGCACGCTCGCGCGCCCCTGCAGCGTCGGGGGAGAGGTACACGCTGGAGCCCGAGCCGCCGGGCTTCTCGCGCTGGCAGAAGCCGGCGCGGCAGTGGGAGCCGCGCTCTGCATTTGTGCTGGAGCTCCTTCACAAGATCGAAAACATCCTGGACGACCGCAACTTTTTCGACCACATGTGCGCGGCATCGCACAAGGGCAACGTCGACCTGCCCTCGCCCCGCACTCCCGGGGGCGTCCCCGCGCCGCGCGTGGCCGAGATCGAGAAGCATGGCTTCCTGCGCCTGCTGCGGAGTGCCGACATTGTCGGCGTGCGCGGGGGCATGGTTGACGAACAGTATGCCGTGGACGTGTTCATGCAGGTGGGGAAGAGCAAGGGCGCCCGCGCTGTCGGCACGCAGCCGCGCATCGGCTTCGAAGTGTACCAGCGTGTCCTGTGGCAGATCGGCAGTCACGCCGCAAAGATGGACATGAAAGCGCTTATTCCTGAGCCGGAGGTGCTGGACCTCATGTCCACCGACGGAGGGGCCCACGGCGATAGCGGCACACACGGCGCCGCGCCACGCAGCCCGAAAGCAACAAGATTTTGGGGCGAAGCCGAGGACTCTGGCGCCACCTCAGGAGCGCGGTGGATGTCGCCGCGCAGGTTGAACGAGACGCACGGGCGGACCCCCGCATTGCCCAACAGCAAGGTTGCTGTCCCTGGGCCAGGCATGTACATGAAGCATCTGTTTTCGCCCTTTCCGAACCAGTCGATCTTTCCGGGCTGCAACAGCTCCCGCGGGGGGGCCAAAGGATGGACCTGGGGAACGTCAGAGCAGCATCAATTCATGAAAGATACGCTGCAGGAGATCGGTCTCTCTCCGGGCCCGGCGGCGTACGGGGATAACGCGCTGGGTATGCATCGTGCGCAGCTGGGGTATGGAACGGGGCAGCTCCCAGGTGCAGCAACGCATGCACTTCTTGGCACCGCGGAGCGCGAGCTCAGTGTAGCCCATGCCACGGTCGCGGGAATGGAGGGGGGCATAACATGTGAACTATTGAATGGAGTCCCGCAGATACGAAAACCAATGTTGCGCAAGGGCGACAGAAAGTTCTCCTTCTCTGATGTGAGTGACGTTCTGCCCACGCAACAACAGCTGAAAGAAGCACGTCACTTCTTGGAGTGCATGTTTCAAGCAGAAGCTTTGCGAAAGCAGGCGCCTCCCCCATCGCTGGTGCGCACGGTGAGCACGTATTTGTTTGATTGTAGTGCTTGTTGCTAAAGTCCATTTCATGTTTTGTTTGTTGATCCAATGCGATCAAGTGTTTGTCCATGCTAATCCGCAGCGGCACTGTTGCAGGCTACTGGCGAGACATTCATGTCAAGCGTTAGTGGCCAGTTCGAGAAGTACGATCACAGCTCTGTAGGGAAAATGGAGATCGAAATACCCCGCCCCGTGCAAGAGTCTTGCTTTTTGCTCCGAGATGTTTCACAGGATCCGGAATTCTTTACCAAATACAGCATTACCGATCCTGGCGAGCACACTTCAGCGTATATTGAGCTCGATTCGTGGCTGCAAGTTTTGCGAGAGCTAGAGCTCGTGGGCAACACCGAGCATCAAGTCACAAAATTAGTTGCTCAAAAGATCTTTGCAAGAGTAGCGGGACGCTGGGCAAAAAATATGACTGCAGACCTGTTCGTCAGGTGCCTGAGACTAGTGCAAGAGTATTTGATCTTTCAGACCCTGCGCACAATGGAGGGGCAAATAAGGGCGTCTGCGCCTAGCTCGGCCCGAGGAAGTGTCACTTTCCGGTGAGATCCTTTGTCCCTGCTTGCATACTCTGAAGTGACTACCGTTGCCTGACTTTCAGCACTGTGAACGTACCTTAATGTTGCTGGACATGGCTGTTGGTGGACACATGTAGCGAGGAATATTCGCATGCCGCCGACTCTGAAGGAAGTGTTTCGCATGGTAAAGAATGGGAATCACCCAAATTGAGACAGAACACAGCAACAAGTAGACGCTTGCACAGCGCCACAGATGCGCACCTTGGTCCCGGAGCTTATGGTTCTCCCTATCTTCTGCTGCCGCTGATTGTCGATCTTTGCCTTTCGTATCGTATTGTGTACACATTTTATTCATGGAGTCGCCGCATTTTACAGGTTCGCCCAACAAGGACAAGACAATTCGAAGGAATCGAGCCATTGGATGGCATCGAGAGAAGGGATGGTTCGTTCCCTTTACTTTATATCTGCCTGAGTGCGAGGGAAATGTCCCCATCTCGCTTACTAGTCTGGTCAAACTTCGACAGGGACATGGTGACGCAAGACCGTGCGATGACAGATCCCACCGTTCGCTGGGGCTCCTTCTGTGGGGGCTCTTACAAGACCTTTCTAGGCAGTCCGAGGTCATCCTGCTGGACTTTGTGTGTGAGGATGTGTGCGTGTGTGCAAGTGGTCAAGAATACTACAGCAGGCGCTAGGAGTTGGGCGGTAATGAATTTACAATTGATTGCGCGTCAATTGTGACTGATGCGGTGCGCGCACGCACTTCAGGAATGCGTACTGCGGTAGTGAAATACCTTGGTCAAGCAAGTTGCCGAGAACCCCGGTAAGAGATGCGGGCCTTTGCCTGTTTTTGTGCAGTAATGTTTTTCCCTCCTGATGAGCAATGAAATTGACTTGCGCTGGTACTCTTGGCAGCGTGCGACATTTGGGAACTCACCACGCTTCTCCAAGCCACCTCCCTATCCTCCTTGACGTATGTAATGCGTCTCGAGTATGAAGAAGAGACGACCGCAGGGAAGAGGAGGATGGTGTCAAGTACGAGAAGTTAATACTGAAGGGTTTTCAGAAGCCAATGCTAGGCGGACAGCATTCAGTAAGACTGAGTCACACATTAAAGGCAAAAAGGAAGCGCCCGGTTTAGGGGTAAGGTGTTAGATAAGTCTAACAATAAGGTGCGGTCTAAGGGTCTAGAATCTCCCCCCGAGAATCACCCGCCGAGAATCTCCAGTGCGCTAGATCCACGCCCCTCTCGCCGATTGCCAACACCTCATGTTACACATGTTTCACATGGTTTGCACCCTTGAGCCGAGCACGCTGCTTACAACCTTGAACCGAGCACGCCGCTTGCACCCTTGAACAGAGCATGCAGCTTGACTCTTGAACCGATCACGCCGCTTGCACTCTTAAACCGAGCACGCCGCTTGCACCCTTGGGACACTAGATACAGCATCTTTATCGATCTACTGACACTCCAGCCTTGAGGCACCCAAACCTCAAACTCGAATCAACTTCTCACTGGGCGTCGAGTTTGAAAAGGTTGTTGCTGGCACAGGTGCACGATGGCCGGGGAAGTCGATGCCGCGGTCGCTGCGCTTGACGTGCTGAGGTCTTGTGGCTGGGCAGGCTTCGGGTTGGGCGTTGTCACGGGGGTGGGCTGGGAACTGGGCGTGCCCTGAAGGGAGGCGCCGTGACGTGACACGCAGTGCGTGTCGGTCGCTACACAGCCCTGTGCCGTGGACAGACGCGTGGTTTGGTTGTTGGCGGCACCTGCCTTGTTCGGGGTGCCCTATCATTTCAGGCGGGGTGCTGGCGCCGGAGTCGGCGTCGGCGTTGGTGTGCTTGCCTTGGATCGGATCGCCAGTGCGATCCGAGCCGAGCGGCTCTTACCTTGCATCATCTCGGGGATGAGAGGCGTAGGTGCTTGGGCGTTGTCGGCGGCAGTGCCTCCGTGCCGCCCATCCGTAGAGTAGCGGCGATCGGGCTGGCCCGTGCTCTTGGCAACGGAAATGCCTGAATAGGTCGGCGCTCGTACGCATGCTTGCTGAGTCCCTGATGAACTCGCCCCATAGCAGTGAATGGCAGAAGAGCTTGGCGCGGTCTGACATGCCCATCTTTGCGTCTTGACACGCCAGCAGAATGCTCCTGACGCGTCGGTTCTTTCTATGGCTTCCTTCCCACTCAGACATGACCGGCCCTTGGCGGACGGGGCGCCAGGCCTCCGTGAGCCAGGGCATGACCAGCCCTCGGGGGCCGGACGCCCGGCCTCGTGGGCCGCGGGGGCTGGGGGGCGAGTGGATGCCCCCCCCCGCTGGCAGCGAGTGGTTCACTCGCAGGAGCCGCCACTTGCTGCCCTGCAGACCATATCCGGCTTCTCGTCCTCCACTCGACACTGAACACTATGGTTGGCACGTCATTCAAGGCACGTTACCCGACATCTCAGTGGATCTCACGGTCCCTTGCTCATCCACTTCCTTTATATGGTCGAGTGTGTCTGGGGTGTCTTTACTATATTAGTAAGTTATTGTCTCTTAGGATCATGAGTGTGTGTGAGTGTTGTCGAGAAGGCTCTTCTGTCCCGAGGTCTCCTCTGGGTTCGCCTGCCCCCCCCCCATTCGTCGCCATTTTGCTCGCCACATGCTAATAGCTTCGGCTTAGGTCTCACCTCGTCCTCCTCCTCCTCCGCGCCCCCGGCGCCGGCATCTTCATCCTCGGGGTGCCTTGCGTGTTTACGCCGGTACTCGATCAAGCTCGCTTCACGTCGCGCGCTCTCTCTCTCACTCTCTCTCGACGTCGTGCTCTCTCTCTCTCTCTCTCTCTCGATTGAGCACGGTACTAGCTCGATCAAGCACCTGAAAAGCAAATTCATGATTACATTCCTCATGTTTTGCAGCAGAGAACACCAAATTATTTTAAAACTATTTTGTACAAAATATTAAGTAAACACAATATTGTCACAACCCACACTGGGTTCACTAAAATGGAATCTGCGAGCAGGGCAGTGGTGATGTGATGACGATGTGATGACAAGGCTCTTGATGATACTAGTCACGTGACACCCTTCTGGCGCTCGCCGATCTAGCCCCGTAAGGGGCTTTGCCCGGTGACCTTAAGGGGCTTGGCCCGGTGACCTTCAAAATAAACACTCAACACACACACTGACACTAGTCACGTGATACTGTTAAGGGGCTTGGCCCGGTGACCTTAAAAATAAACACTAACACACACACTTACACTAGTCACGTGATACACAGATGTGATGACAAGGCTCTTGAGGACGCCAAGTCTCTTCTTTCAAGACACGCTCAAGGGTAATGCAATCCCTGACTGACCTTTGTCACGTCTTCATCCATGCCAAAACTGAGCTCTGTGCCGCTGCGTGTTTTTTTATATTCCTCCATCAATTTGGCAATGAGCGATCGCATCTTATCACCGCCGTTTCCCGACCCCACCAAGCTGCTTCCTACCGCTACTCCGCCAGAGAGCAAAGAGTTGACAACAGCCTGAAAATGAAAAGGATCAGATTCGAAACCCCAAAAATATCGATACTTGGGTAGACTAAACCACTACACTAAACTAAACCACTACACTTGGTCTCTATTGACACGGATTAGAAACCCCAAAAATATCTCTCTCTTTCTTCGTGGGACACTTTTGGGCCCTTGTAGATTGCGAAAGAAAAAGCTGCTGTAGCATGCGAAAGGAAAATTTGCTATCTGGTCTCTATCTACCTTCCTTGATACCTGGGTAGACTAAACCACTACACTAAACTAAACCACTGCACTTGGTCTCTATTGACACGGATGCATACCTGCTCTACACTAAACTAAACCACTACACCACTACACTAAACTAAACCACTACACTTGGTCTCTATCTACCTTCCTCGATACCTTAGTGCGCAGCATGCCATGTGTATCTACGCAGTGGGTGTATACACTTAAGGGATATAGTGGTGGTTATGGGGTTAACCTCCACTATATCCCTTAAGTGTATATATGATATACACTTAAGGGATATAGTGGAGGATCTAAGGTAACCCTATATGATATACACTTAAGGGATATAGTGGAGGATCATATAGGGTTACCTTAGGGTAGACTAAAGCCTCTAACTAAAGAACGTAACTCAAACGTGAGACACGAAGACTACGGTTGTTAGCTCCTTCCCTAGTGCATCAGTGTCACGTGACACTAAGGAAGGAGCTAAACTGAAGAACTAAACTCTAACGTGAGACACGAAGACTATGGTTGTTAGCTCCTTCCCTAGTGCGTGATTTCAAATTTCCGCTCAAGTAATGTATTCACGGCCAGATTCCTTCAGATTGACCTAAGATCTGAAGACACTTCCTGCACTCTGCATCCACGTCAGAGTTTAGTTACTTCAGTTTAGATTAGTATTAGTTAGTTATTGATCAGAACATGCAGTGAATATTCTGAAAAATTCTGCTGCATTCAACATCTAAGGGGACTGAAATAAAAAAAAAAACCCTTTGGGTACCTGTCCTGCGTCGACATCTCCTTCTTGAAATGCTGCAATTCCGACAAAGATAAACAGCATGACAAGAGCTAGCATCAACGCGCTCCCTGTTCAGATATAAAGTGTGTTATCATGGTTCTTTGTGTAAGAAGCATTTTTGTGATATTGCATGTGTGTCTTGATCTTTTGGGCCCATGCAAATCATTTTCGCTCACTTCATCTCTGCGTGACTGTCCTCTGCTTTCGGCTGATTTGAGGCTGTTCTCTGTGTGTATCTGTTTTCCTGTCTGCGTCAAGTCACCCGGTTACATCTCTCTCGTTCCTCTCTGGGGACGTACCTACAACAGCAACGACCACATCCTCCACGGAAAAACCAAACTTTCGAAGGAGTCTTTCTATTTCATGCTTCTGGATGTCTTTCTTGGGAGACAATAGCTTGTCCTCAAAAATCTCGATGGCTTCTTTCAACTGCGTTTTGCAGTCTTCTAGAAAGCCTTTCATTCGCAAAGCCATCGACGTAATGTGTCCCACAAGCCCAAGCATGGCACTGAAATATGCAGCGACCTTTGCCGGCTCCAACAGCATCCCAAAACCAAGCCACAGTCCTGTGACAGTAACCATAAAAGAAAGGGCACCATATCCCAAACCAAAGACAAAAATGATCGAAAATCTGGACATGAACATGTGCCTCTTGTACCACGTGTGAGTATTTCCGTACCACGTGTGAGTATTTCCAAATTTTATCGTGTTTTCTTCGACAGAAAAACAGGCATGTGCTGGGCTCCACCACAATTTCGTGCGGAGATAGTAGAAGGAAGCCACGGCCAAGAACGAAGAAGCAAAGTAAACCAGAGCGATCCAGACCGTATACTCTTGTAGAATTTCCACGTCTGATTTCAAGCCAAAAACAGCTAAGCCTTTCTCTAGAAGCGCAGCGTAGAACAGATTGACGACCCAGCAGTACAAACATAGTAGAGGTACGACTCCGAAAACAAAAACTAGCGAAATGTACTGCAATTCCTGCACCAGTGATTCAAATTCCGTGAAAAAGCGAACCTTTTCTCCAATTTCTCGCCAATATGTAGGTACTGGTGATGATTCAGGAGAAGTAACTTCCGTTTTCTGTGATGAATTTGGAGGAATAATTTCCATTTGCTGGTCGTCGATCTCTGCTCGAGATGTGATGGCACTTCCTAGGAAGAAAAAGACGTTGAGCTCTATTTGTAAGCGTTCAAGAAGATGCGCTATCTTGACCACAACTTGTTGCAGCCTCTTAAACCTGTCTCTTACTTCAACTGACCATTCTTCATCAACATTCATTTGACTTTCTTCGTAATTCTCTGGTAGGCAAATGATGTGGGCATCGTCAGCCAGACGGTTCTTTTCGTAATCCCATACATTTTGAACCTTCAGTTTCCCATCACCGTCATCTACTTCAAGATTGGCCAAGTCTAAGCTCATATCTAACCACCTCCTTGTCACAATTTGTGCTATCTGAAGTGTTTTGCCCTTTGGATGTTTGTGCCCACCAGACCTTCCAAGGAACGACGTGAATCTCTGGATCATTGAGCGGTGTGGATGAATATGTTCAAGATTCAAATGACGCAAAACTCGTGCTCCCTTCAAAGGATTCCCTTCTTGCTTGTCCGATTGCGAAATTACAGCAAACCTTTTGGATTCTTTTAAAATGTGGCGAAAATCAGCGAGGGCATCCCGATCCTGGAGAATGAGAGTCAACATATAATTCGTCCTTCCAAATTTAAATAGCCTGTGGATGGCTGTCGGCACGTAAAACGCCGCCAGTGCACCAATGATCCACGATAGGATCATGCAAGCATCAATTTTTCCATTCGAGAAATAATTGAGTACAGGGTTGCCGTCGACGAAGGAAGTGAGGTCTGCAGATGTGATGCACAAATCACCTCCTGTTGTCATGGTAATGTCGCCCGTATCGCTCATGCTCTGGAACTTGAAAAACGTTTCTCGGTCTGTCATGAGCGCAGCAACTTCGTCACCTAGAAAGCATGAACCCCCTTCGCTCTTCGGATGCAATGTGAACATGTTCGAGCGCGTCGTCACACTCTCAGGTGCACATCCTTTTTTATCTGGGAAGCCCTCGCATTTGCCGGTGAGTCCTTTAAAATTGCCCGTCACTTGCGAGCAACTCCAAAACATTGGGTCAGCACAATAGTCGCAATCAGGTACTTTTCTGTCCTTCCGCAGATTGTGCTCACTTCTTGTGAGGTGAAGTTTCTGCCCGTAGTCTTTCGGCGCCATACCATCTCGGAGACGTCCCAAATTTCTGAACATGACAAACAAGTGCTGGTCCGTGCCCACTTTTGCCTGTGAGATTATAGATTGGATTGGCGTCAAGAGGTCCTTCTTGCCCCGCAAAACAGGATATCCATGCGCAGGACAGAAGGATATCGTTGCCTTTGTCTCGGAGATGACGGGCATGACAGTGAACCATGAAAATACAGCAAAAAGCTGCAGGTAGTAGCCAACATAATCACCCAAGGAAAACCAGACTTTTTTGGAAGCCAAGACTATTTGTAAGCTTGGCTTCATGTAGCCAACACCCGTGACATCTACCAAATGAAACGAAATAGAGCTCGGGGGTGGGTTCAAACTGGCGAAAATGCCGTTTGTGAAACCTTGGCCACTGTAAACAGTCACATCTGAGCTACCTGGAGCCGGACTGAAGGCATGAATTCCCACAGAACCGAGCGGACTGCCAGTCGAAACTTTCCACATAGGCTGCGAACATGGACCAGTCGTCGGGCAAGCCACCGTTGCTAGATGATTCGACATACTGTAGTTTCCCTGCGGCACTTGCTCCAATCTATGTGGATTTACAGAGAATTTTCCAACTAGACAAACTGCCTCGCTGATTGTTTCCACTTGAATACTTGGCGACGAATCAGTCGTAATGTCCACCGATCCGGCAGTGATACGGATGTCAGTTTGAGCTCCCGTAGGCATACTCAAGTTTTCCACAAGAACACCTGAAACAGACGTCATCGTAATTCAGTTTGATACATCAAAAAAAAAAAATACATGTCAACTAGAATACAGGCAACCTATGACACACACACACTCACTCACACACTCACATTCACACACTCACACACTCACACACACACACGCACGCACGCACGCACACACACACCTCCCCCTGGGCTCTGAAAGCCCAAATACTCGGAAATGCTCAGGTTTTTCGATTGGAACCAAATGTCACCGCCATTACTCTTGATTCTTAAGCTTTTCAGCCTAACGTGTTCTGCGATTACAATCGATTTCTGGGTACCAGAAATCTCGAGATCGACATCATCTGAGAGCACCAGAACAAGGTTGCACCAAGCTTGGTTTTGCCACGTCATGGGTACAGACGACCACGCTTTCTGGGGCTTGATGTTCACTGTCAATGTTTCCATGTTGACAGACGTAGAAAACCCACCAAGCCCTGCCAACGTTTCTCCCTCACATTCAGATCTGTAAGGCCCTCTGAAAGGTGGTTTGCAGGGGTTCGTGATAAGAAGCGAGCAGTACTCGACTGATACGGGTGGAGATAACGGCCAAGCAGATGACGAATCCATGGAATCGGTGATGATACTGACGGTGCTGATCACAGGATCTATGTCGTAGACATACGAAAACAACAAAATATTTGTGCCAACCTGCATAGTGAAGATCATCCAAAACCAGAGAAACCCAAGAACAAACAGTTGACAAGCACCCCGAAAGTTGGTGATGATGATGCCTTTTATCATCATCACGAGAGAGAGCTTCTGGGTCAGGTCGGCCGACTGCACGCCAGCCTCGCCCACTTTTCCTTCCTCTACATCGAGATTGTCGGGATGTACCCGACCTCCCCCGGTGATTTTCCGAATCTCTTCGGATGTTGTGGACATCAGGCGCAGCGTGCGCAGTTCGAGAGCGGATACACCTTCTCTGTTGCTCGCTCAACCGTTTTTCAACTCGTAGGAAGTTCTTGCAAAGCTCTCGAAGCTCAGAAGGGAACTTTCCTAAGACCCTTCCTCTTCGCCAGTCTTGTGCAAGCCCGCGCACATGTCCTGGTCGTCGCCTTCCTCGTCGCCCGTTGCCGTCACGGCGCTGTGCGGGCCAGAGGATTCGCACCGAAATAGTGGACCTGCCTTCGTGGATATATATGTACATATATGTCTATGTATGTCTATGTATGTATACACATTCGTGTGTATGTATGCTATGTGTGTCCCTGTTGCTGCATCTGCCCCCATACAGCACCGCCCGCAAGCATGTATGCACACAATGTGTATGCGCATACACACAAGTACGTCCCGCGCGAGGGCGAGCCACACAGTGGGGCGGGGGAGGGACCTGTGTGTGTGTGTGTGTGTGTGTGTATACATATACGTATGTTGGTGCCCTCTCTCGTGAAGCAAAATTTAAACAGGGCGTAGAAATATAAAGTAATTGCTTTTAAAAAAATAAAGAAGACTTTAAGGACGTCGAGGGGGGACCCTTGGACGTCCTCTCTCATGAAGCAAAATTTAAACAGGACGAACAACACGAAGCAAACACAGCGGCGAGGATGTAATATATAATATGTCCTTACAGTGAAGCAAAAAAAATTTAGGGACGTAAAAACACGAAGCAAACACAGCGGTCAGGACGAAATATATGGTATGGGTGGATTAATTAGGACGTAACACGTATGTACATACGTATGTTATGCCTATATTCATTTACACACACACACACACACACACATACACATACACACACACATGAATTGTATATATTTGTAAATACATTATATATATACACACACACAAATATATATATATATATATGTATATATACACGCACACACATACAATGCATATACAAATATGAAAAATTCATATCTTTGTGTGTGTGTGTATATATATATATATTATATATATATATAAGGTGTCAAATCAATGTCGACAGTCCCAGTCTGTCCTAGAATACACGCACCAAGTGTGTGTGTGTGTGTGTGTGTGTGTGTGTGTGTGTGTGTGTATAAAGTGCCTGTCGTGAAGGAGACATAGCACAGTACTCTATTGGCCTTAGGGTTTGGGTTTTAGTGTTTAGGGTTTAGGGTTTAGGGTTTAGGGTTCAGGGTTTAGGGTTTGGGTGAAGCGGGCATAGCACAGTGGTTGGAGCGCGCAGAATGCTCTTGGTGGGGCGCAGGCCTCTCTGCTCACAATCCCTGCATACCTCGTTGGTTTCACGTTATCACTCGGTCGTTTGTTTTTGAACAGGCACGAACTCTCGGAGTGGGCCTGCGCTTTAAGGCGCTAAGCTTCACGCGAGGGTACGCGCTACTGCTCTCCTGGATTGCCGCGGCGAGCCGCGGCCTTGGCGCAACGGCAGCCTTTGCGCAGGGACCGCACTGCTCTTGAGCGCGTCCCGCGGGGCTGCCTTGCCCCGTGAGGCACCAGCGGAAAGCACGCGCACGCCCCAGCGTGCTTGTGAGGGTGTGGAGGAGCTCGACAGCTCACACACTCACCTGCGGCGATTTCTTGTCAAGGCCACAGACGAGTTCAGCGTGTGGACCGAGTCGCGCCAGAGCTGCTCGCCGGACTTTGTCCGCCCGCTTCGCAGGCACAGAATCGCATGCCGCAGTATGTGCGAGCGCGAGGCTGGGTGCGGCAGTGCCCAAGCGGAGCGGGCGCCGCGCTGCCAGCGCCACGGCCCAAAAATTCCTGGCTGCCTTGCCCCGGCTTCACCTATCCCTATGCTCCCTTTCTCCTCTGTCCTTCTCCTCTCCTCTGTCCTCACTCTCCCTGTACCTCCTAGGCCCCACTTTTCTGTCGCGATTCCCTACTTTCTCGCCTCTCTTATCGGAGTCCTCCTGATCCATAATAAGCCATGAGAGCGAGGAGGACTCCCTCTCCCACGGTGTCCTGACCTTTCTCCTCACTCCTCTCTGCCCTTCCTACCGTCTCTCCTATACCCTCTTTTCAGTTGAGCTTGGCGGACTCTCCCCGCGCTCTCATGGCTTATTATGGAGGAGCATCGAGCTTTATCGTTTCTAATAAACTCTCTCTCTCTGTCTCTCTCTCTCTCTAGCTCGCGCTCTGGCTCCTTTTCCCTTTGCGTTGATGGAATGTCCCCTTCACCGGCTGATTTATGAAAATGATTTATGATACTGAATGATTCGCTCGACTACGCACAAATGCTCCCTAAAATCTCTCTTTCCGCGCGCACGTGCGCGCGTATTCTCCCTCCCTCCCTCGCTCCCCCTTTCCCTGATCAAAGAGGCTTGAATGCCGCGAAGAAGTTTGCGGGAATGTACTCTCCCCCTGTATAAAGTTGACCCTCCTCATCTGCTATCACCTGTGGGATAGGACAAAGGGTTTAGGGTTTAGGGTTTAGGGTTTAGGTTGACCCTCCTCATCTGCTATCACCTGTGGGATCGGACAAAGGGTTTAGGGTTTA
>Ga0315899_10005963_pt1 | contig 13119 bp, 10 predicted proteins | sample LakEriMetagenome_2_FD_203518 | JGI IMG/M metagenome (GOLD analysis project Ga0315899, IMG submission 203518) | Freshwater fungal communities from buoy surface, Lake Erie, Ohio, United States - Buoy 4 MA112 | ecosystem: Environmental > Aquatic > Freshwater > Lake | place: USA: Lake Erie, Ohio...
CCTGTGTGCGATCCATCCTTTCAATAAAGCTGATAATCACGAAAGATTGCCTGGAGCTTAGAGCGGCTCAACATCGCGTGTCCTGGTGCAGCGCCCATAAACTCATCTCTGCGGTCCCGCCGCACCGCGGAGCAGTTAGGAGAAGACAGCGGGGAGCCGGGGGAGTGATCAGGACCGCGAGGTGAATGCTCAATGCTGCGCGGGGATTGTGAAGAGGCCCGGACAGCTCCAACATCTTTGCCCAGTTCGTAGGAGCGCGGGAAGGGCCCCGCGAACCTTGCGAGTCGCATGCGGGCTTCGCGTTCGTGCTCGCGCTCCGCCTCTTCAGGATCAAACTCACGCATCAGCTTGATGCGGTCGGCAAGCCGCGGGGTATGTTGGGCCTCGGCCAGCGGGTCCTTGGCTACCGTCACAAACAGCCGTACCGTCGTGCTGCCTACCGAATTCGAGACCGATACCTCATAAACCCCCTTGCCCTCCACCTCTGGATAGCCAGCGATGATGCCAGTTCGCGCATCTAACGCCAGGCCCCGGAAGAGATCAGGACGGATATTGAAGATGAGCGGCCCTGCCTTTGCCTCCACCCACCGCGCCGCGTCAGGGAGCTCGCCCAGGAGAGTAGGAGCGTTGCTCTCAAGATACTCATTGACACGGCCCTCCAAGTTGGTCTCAGCGGTCTCTCCAGACCTGTACCGCAGCTCCTGCGGCAGGCCGCGCGCCTGGGCGCTGGTGAGGTGGCGAAGGCTGTCTATGCGTGCCTGTATCGGCGGTACCTAGTAAGAGAACACATTCTAGTAAGAGAACAGTAAGTAAGAGCACATTCTAGTAGAGAAGGCTGTCTATGCGTGCCCGTATCGGCAGTACCTAGTGAGAGAACACATGATATACCTTTGCCAGCATTTCCATGTCGCCCGAGGCGCCAAAGAGGAACCTGGCCTGCTGGAGGGCAGCATGCGCAGCCCAGACATCACCAGAACCTGCGATAGAGGCGTGCAGAAATTCTTGCGGCGCGGGTCCGGGGCGGCGCAGTAGATCTCGTAAGCTCGCTGCACCCAGCTCTCTATTGCCCGAGCGTATGTGCAGGTCTCCCAGATGTCGCAGAGCAAGCTGCAACTGCCTCTCCCCTTCCCTTATTGTGCTCTCTGTCAAGGTTTCGATTTGCTTGCCTAATGCTTGCAGGTCCAGCTTTAAATGGTGTGCAAAGGAGTTTTCAGCATTTCGCATACCCGAATTTGTATACTTGGTCGCAATCCCGAACATGAAATTTTTGGTAGCCTGTCTGGCCTGGAAGAGGTATATGGAGGCACTTTTGTGCCCCTTCTCGCTGAAGGGCGAGAGAGAAAGAGAGGGAGGGAGGGAGAGAGAAAGAGAGGGCGGGAGGGAGGGAGAGAGAAAGAGAGAGAGAGAGAGAGAGAGAGAGAGAGAGAGAGAGTCAGCATCATACATATATACACATACACACACATAGATTAGTCTCACCTGAGCGATACGGCTCGCAGCAGCTGCTCCACCTGCACAGGGCTAACGTCGGCCATGGACTCAAACGTCGGTACAACAATAACCGTATCCCCCAACTGCCCCTTCTTCTCTCCCTCTGAACCAGCGCCAGCAGACCCCGGCACTCCTTTACCGCTGGCTCCTCCTCCTCCTCCTCCATCTCTATCGCTGCCTCCTCCTCCCCCCCCTTCCCCACCTTCGTCCGCCCCTCCCACTCCTCCTACAACACCAGGCTCGGCAGCCTCCAACACAGGTTGCAGTTGGAGCAGCGATTCTGGTTGCTCTGCAGGCGCAAGATGACGCTGGTTCCACGCGCGCCGCTCCTGCGCCGACATGCGAGCCTTCTCCATGGTCCCAACGGCATTTTCACGAACTTTTTGGCCGGCTACCATGAAATATCTGAGCTGTATCTCTTGGCCTGCCGCCGCCGCCGCCGCCGCCGCCGCCAGCGCGTAGCCCCCCATCGGTTCGAAGATCTGGTTGGCAGTAGCAATGCTCTCGCGTGCTGCGGCAGGATCCCCGTTGACCTTAAGCTGTGTCACTGCTGCACGCAGCTGCTCCAGACCGCGCTCATACACGCTTCTCTCTAGCGCTTTGAGCCCCTGCTCGTACGTGTCCAACGGCTGCGTGCGGCGGCGAGACGCAAACGCAGCTTCAAATTCGTGTCTTGCCGCGCGCAGCAGGTCGCGCGCTTCTATCAACGCGCCCTCCTCCTGCGCCACCCATCCCTCCTCCAGGCGCTTGTCCCCGCGGGCGAGAGCAGCCTCCGCCTCTGCTATGCGCGCAGCCGTTTGCTGGCGCTGCTCAAGGTAAAGTCCCGCCTCATCAAGCTTCCTGCAGTACTCTTGGCAGAGGGCCAGCGATGCGCGCGCCGCGTCATAGTCTCCCGCACTGAAGGTGGTGGTGGTGGTGGTGGTGGTGACAGAGGAGGAAGAGGTGGTAGTGTCTCCATCTGGGGTCTCGGCATCTGCAATAGAGACACCCTCGAGATGCTGCTGCGCGTGAAGGAGTGAGCATCTCGCCAGCGCAGTGAGCTCAACGCGCAGGGTTTCCACCTGTTTAGTTTAGTTTAGTTCAGTAAGACCCCTGGTGTGCATGTGGACTAGTTGAGGCTCCACATCAAGTGACCTCAACGCGCGTTGCAGGTGGTTTTCCACCTGCTTCTTCATGACGTCGAGGAGTCGAGTAAAGGTGATCTCAGCCTGAAAACTCGGGTCATGCAGCTCACCCCATGTCGCACCGTCGCCACGCGCATCTGCAGACTTAGCGCGGCGCGCGATGGCCCGGAAGAGCTTGAGTGCCGCAAGCGCGCGGACATTGACAGACACCATCGCGGGGCGTTTTGACAATGCATTAGCCTGGCCCAGGCGTCTCTCGGCCTCGGCCACCTGCAGGAGGGCCAGGGCCACGCGCTGGGCGAGCATGTGCTCCTCAGCACTCACCAGGGCTTTCTCGCCCAGCCATCGCGCGCGCCGCCACACCTCCACCGCCGTGACGGCAAGCCGCCGACACTTTCCAGCCATCTCTTCCAGGTGTCCCCTGCGCGACGCTATCAGACTAACTATGGCGGCGTCGGATATGGAGGAGTGCGCGGCCTGGCGCTGCTGCCGCCGCGACTCGTAAATCCAGCTCAGCACCGCAGGCACATCCACACAATTTTCGTCGCACAGGGGCTTGACGTGGCCAAGAAAGTGATGGGCCTGCTGCTTCAAGTCTTTGGCCAGTCTGGAGAAAACAGAAGGGTGGAGTTTGTGCTTTTCCGCATGGCGGGCGGTGAAGACCTCCCAGTCCACATCCTCGACGTTGTCAGCGTCGAAGCCAAGAATGGCACGCCCAGGTTTTCGTTGCTCGACGCTGGAAACCAGATCATCACCTTCCCACTGCATCGAGAGCAGGAAGCCGTAGCACTTGCGCTCCTTCTCGTGCAGCATCTTGCTTTCACGCAGCCCAGACGCAATGAGCAGCGCATTCTCAGCGTCGGCGTACGCCTCATCTAGGCGCTTGCGCTCTGCCCGGCGCCCCGCCAAGAGTTCATGGACCGTGTGCATCCACACGAGCCAGTGGTCTTCGAGACAAAGCCCCATGATTCGCTGGAGAAGCTCCCTTGTCCCTTTTTGCACACTCCACTGGTGGACCCACGTTTCGAGCGCGAGGGCCAGACAAATGTTTTTCATGCGCTTGAGCACCTTCCGTGCTGATTCGCGCATCTTTTGCTGGTACGCGACATGGTCGCACCAGTGCTCCCAGCAGAAGTTGAGCAGTTTCATACTCATGCGGCGCAGGATCCGCAGGACCACCTCACTGTTCTTGATTCCCTTGTGGGTCTCTGCCAGGCTGTCAGCGTACTTGAGCGCAACAGAGCGGTCGAATAGCACCTCTTGCTCTTCCTCCACGTCATTATCCGCAGGCAGAATCCGTCCTTTGACGTTACTGAAATTGTCGAATTGCACTTTGTCCACGATTACACCCGCGTTTGTCAAGTGCTCCTGTGCGGCCATCCATGCCACCCGGGCCTCGTGTATTTTGCGCTCCTTTTGCAGTTCGCTAATCTTCCTGAGGCTTTCTTGCGCGCAGGCAATCAGGCGCGTCTGCGTCGCGAACACCATCGTCCGTAGCTCCTCTACGTCTTCGTCCAGGCCCGTGCCAGAGCGCTTAAACGTTTTCCATTGCTTCCACGCTCCGGTGACATCGTTTTCATTGAGGAGCCTTTGTACCTTTTCTCTGTGCTCATTGCCGTCTACGAATGGCAGGGCTTTTTGGAGCGCAGGGCTCACCAGGCACCCATTCCACTCGCCGCTGCGGAAGAAGCCGTCTGGCCCAGGGCAAAAGAGCTGCACGCCACCATTGTGGCTAAAGACCCGCAGCTGAATCTGCAGTCGCGGGTCCTGGACACTTGTGGGCGCTTTCCCGCAGTTGAGCTCTTGCTGGGTACCGCTCTTGCCAGCCCCTTGTGAAAACGCTCGCTCGACAGACTCATTGGTAAATTGCATGGCCTTGTAAAATGAGTTTCGGCTATTTGTTGCACAGGCCTTGGCGGCCTCCTGCTGCTCCTTGGTGGGCCCCTTGGTAGCCATGGAAACGGCGATTTTGAAGTTACCGCTCGACGCATGCCCCCAGCATGCGCACAGCACGGGACCGCCGTCGGTGCCGTCATCAAAGCCCATTAGCGCGCGCGGCTGCTCCGTTACCAGGAAGTTACCGTTGGGCTGCGTGGGGCTTCCGTGAAGATTACTGGAAAAGGGGTCAGACGAGATGCTCTGCGGCTGCAAGTACGTGATCCGTTGCCCCCACGGCGTGATCACCACCATTCTCAGAATCACGGCATGATATGCGGGGTTCCAGGTTAGAGCTACTATACTCTGCTGCTGCTCCAGCGCGGGGCACACCAGCAACCGCATTCCAAGCCGCCCGCCAGGAGGCAGGAGCACCCTACGCGAACTCCACCTGCTCGTGCGCGTGCGTTCGCCAGCTTCCACTGCTGCTTCGAGCTCTGCGGCCTTCAGCGCCGCATCTTTGGCCGCTACTTTGGCGGCCTCTGCGGCCTTGGCTGTCGCGGCTGCTTGCTCCTGCGCCTCGTCTGACAACTTCTTCTTCTCCACGTGCCTCTGCGAGAGCTGAGCAACGTTCCCCGCCGCCATTGACCTGGCCTCCTTGAGCTCCGATGCCGCAGCTAAGGCGGCGGCTGTGGCTGCGGAGGCGGTTGCCATAGCCTCCTGCGCAGCTGCTGCGCGTTGCTTTTCCAGCTCTGCAGCCTTGACATACACGGTGATGGCGGCTCTCTCGGCTGAAAACAAGGCCTCCCATCCTCCATCCTCGCCCCCACCCCACGGTGCAATTCCTGGCACTAGCATCTGCGCAAAGCTGTGCGGCAGCTGCTGCATGACTCCCTTGATGAGAGCGCGCATGCGCGTCACAGACAGGTGCACTTTCGGATCCCTGGGCACGCTCATCAGGTGATGAAGCTGGGCTTGCGTTTGAGCTGCGTCTATGTCTGCCGCGTCCACTGCCTCCGACGCTTCTGCATACTGCGCCTCTGCGCTCTTGAGCTGCTCCAGCATCTGTGCGACCCTTTCAACCAAGTTGTCCACCTGGCCAGCACCATCGGCCTGCGTCTCATCCATCTCGCGCCGAGCAGCAGCAGCCTGATCAGATGCCCGCGCCAATTGTTCGCGGGCAGACGCGACTCTAGCTGTTATCTGTTCCTGTTGCATGCGTTGCTGCAGCTGCAGCATCTCAAGCGCTTTGCGATACCGCACGCTCTCCACCAGCAGCGCCAGCTCCACGTCCGACTCGGGCACCACCGTTTCAACCCCTTGCCAGTGCGCACTGACACTCTTGACGTTTTCAATCTCATCTTGCCACGAGCTTGATCGCGCCAAAGCCAGCATTGATACCTGTACAACCTTCTCCCTGTTCTCCCTGACCAGAAGGGTTTCCTGCCCCTCGCGCCAAAGCAAAGGGGCCCGCATGAACTCGCCATCACCTGCACTGCACAAAGCAGCCTCAGACACTGCTGCCAATGCATCTGCTGACGCAGTCCTTCCCTCGGCGCCGACGCCGCCCGTCTCGTCAGCCAAGGGCTCCGAGGAGGGGAGGAGCGTGTGGTCTAGGATGTGGGGGGGCTTGCAGGGCAGCACTGCGAGGAGGTACAAGCCGGCGAGGCCGCGGCACGAAAAATAGCCGTCTTGGTCTGTGCCCGTCAGCAACGTCTCCATCTTTTTCCTGACAGACATGCACAAAAGTCACCGTCCCATAGCCTCTCTCTCACACACACACTCTCTCTCTCTTTCTCTCTCTATTTCTCTTTCTCTCTCTCTCTATGAGTGTACGTAATGCAGCTCTCTCTCTATCTGTGTGTGTGTATGTCTCTCTCTCTCTCTCTCTCTCTCTCTCTCTCTCTCTCTCTCTCTCTCCTTAGTGTACGCGAGGCATGAGCTGACGTTGCAGAACTGCTAAATTCTGAGCTCAAGCACCTGCAAATTATGATAATATAGCTCAATGGCACTGACCCCCAACCGTAATTCCGGTCCATCCCGGCATTGGCATCCAGCATGCTGTACTCCTAAGCCATCCAAACACTACACCTTAACTGATCAGTATCGCCCTACACTCCCGTACCGATCCATTTCGTCATCCTCATCGAGCATGCTGTACTCCTCAGCAACCGCGCGCACAGACTTGGCGCTGAGCGGACGCGAAGCGTTTAGCTGAACCCCCATCCTCCTCATCGGGCTTGCGAGTGGGCTGGTGGGACTGGAAGCTCGGATGCGATTGATGGGACTGGAGGCTGAGCCGGAAGCTTTGCCGCAATTCAAGGCTTGGATTCGTGTTTCTTCTGCGGCCAAACAGTTGCAGTGGTTGCCGGAGTTGTTGCTGTGTGTGCGTGTGTGTGTGTGTGCGTGTGTGCGTGTGCGTGTGCGTGTGTGTGTGTGTGTGCGTGTGCGTGTCATCAGCTGCAGGTGGGGGAGGGAGGGAGGGAGGGAGAGTGAGAGACAGAGTCACAGACATAGACATAGACACAGACGTAGACAGAGGAGTCACCTACACACACAGCGAGAGAGAGAGAGAGAGAGAAACACACACTATGACACACACACTACATTGCAAAAAACTGCACCCACAAATCCACAAACCAGTAGCAACAGTAGAGGCGACCAGGACAATCAGACAAGCGATCGTCCTGGCGACGTTGCCCGCAGTAGAAGCAGTACATTTGGCGACGCGAGCCCGCAGAAACGGGCCGCGGGGGCCCTCGCGCGGCATCGACAGGCGGCCGTTTGGCGGAGCCCGGGCGCGAGCCGGCCAGCGATGATTCCATGGAGCTGCCAGAGCGCGACGGGTTTGATGTGTATTCGTCCGAGTCAGGCCGCTCAATAAGCAGAGGGGGCGGCGAAAACGCGGAGTTGGACAATCGAGACGCTGGGCGAGAGTAGTTGCCGAGCTTGAGCGCCCAATTTTTCTGCCAGCTCTCCTCCTCGCGTGATCTGCGCTCGGCGCCAGAAGCCTCTTGCTCTTGCATTGGCACCCGAATGAGCAAAATAGTTTGCAGCGAAAGCCCCACCGGCTTCCACCCTCCTTGGACACACGACACCGGCCGAACGTCGACTATGCGCCCCGTTACCAGGGCCTCGGGGATAAGCTTCACGGTGGCAAAAGATCGTCCAGCCGAGTTCTGGCAGCGGATGGTAAATTCTTGCTTCACTATGGGCGCAACCGACCTGGTTTGGAGTTCAGGTTTCGGGCTCAGTGTTCAAAACAAATCAAAACAAAATAAACAAAATTGCGCAAGGCCTGCGGGGCTGAGGGTGGGGTTTTCGGGAGAATTAGGAAGGGCAGCACAGACCTGACGAAGCCGCGGATGGCACCAGAATCCGTGTTCAAGTGCATGCCCTGCGGTAGCGGAGGCAGCACACTGAAGAGCAAGGGTGGGGTACCGCGGATGCTCGGCGAGTCTATCTTGATGTCCTCGCCTCGCAGGTACCCTATTCGAATCATCACGTCTGTTGTTGCCTCGAACTTACCTGCCATGTGCGACGATGCCACGTTCGGCGGCAGCGGAATCACAAAGCCTCTGTACTCCGCTGCCGTGGGTGCCTCGAGCACCTTTATCAGCAACGAAATCGAGGCTGATCCGCCTGCATTGCTACCACGGATGGTATATTCTTTCTCGGAAGAGATGCAGAGGGGCTGTCCCTGAATGGTTCCCGTATCGGGATCTATCTCCAGACCCTCCGGAAGCATCGGGCTGACCTCAAATTTCGTGGATGTTCCAAAGAGAGGGTAGTGGGTTGCAATGTAGTGATACAGAGGTCGAGAGAGGTAGTGCCAGAGCAACTGCTGTACCTCACGCCTCGCGCGCCGCTGCATCCAGCGCTGCCGCAGGGCTGCCTGCCTCCTCCGTGTGTGCAGCAAGATTTCATACCCATAGCCAGTACCTAAGATTATTTTGGGCCTGACTCCGATGCCATCAAAAAAATCCAGTGGCTTGCCAACGGTGTGTGCTTGGATCGGCGCCCAATAAACAAGCGCCTTGGGGGGGATTTGAACCTCAATGCTGAGTGCGCCCATATTTTCCCCAGCATCGTTGGAGACGTAGAAGTCGTAACGGCCACTCGAGGCTTCAAGAGCCCACCCGCTGATGGCACCCGAGCTCGCATCTAGCTCCAGCCCCTCAGGCAGCTCGGGATCAGTTTTCACGTGGAACGGCGTCGACCCAGCGATTTCGCACTTATTAAACGCATAGGTGCCAACGGACACCACCCACGGACGAGACGTGAACACGGGTATCCCCGGAGGCTTAGGCGTGATGACGACTTGGATGTGGACTTGGCAGCTGGATTTACCCACGGCGTTGGCTGCTGTCACGGTGTGAGCAACTGGATCGACGCTCAATCGGATGGTTGGCGATCCTGAGATACATCCGTTGCGCGTGTCGATCTTCATGCCCGGCGGCAGCGGGGGGTCTACCGTGAAAGTCCATGGGCCGCCACCTGTCAGTCCATACACGGTATTACCCTTGCCGCAGCCGCGGCGCCCAGGCAAACCCATGTGATTTAGTTTCGTGTCCTCGGCTGAGTCGATCCCCACCCTGAAGAGCATCCTGACGTCGCGCACCAACTCACCGCTTGCAATTGCTTGTGCGCCAGTGCCGGCGTCGCGCGCTGACGACTGCACTCCATTTTTTCGCTCCATTTGTCGCGATTTTGTCCTTGCCCACTTGAGTGTTGCGAGCAGAAGGGGATCTCGCGGCATGCGACGTTTGCCAATGCCCATGGCGACGAGCATGCACAGCTGCGAAACGCCGTGCTTTCCAAGAGCTTTTTTTACCACAGAAGCGGTAATCCGATAATCCAGCATCGCGCACGCTGAGCGACCCCTCGCCAACGCATTATACCGCCATCGCCGCTGGCATCGGCAGATGGTATCGATGGTGCGGTCTGTATGAGCATGCCATCTTCGGAATTTCAAAGTCATCTGCCCTCGAAATAAGCGTCGGCGAATCCACTTCTGGGTAGCAATGACGGCGCTCAAGTATCGGAGGGACTTCCAGCGTCGCAAGAACTTGATTATGTGTGGGCGAGCTTTCACTCGGCGCCGGAGGCACCAGATGAAGTTGGCCGCCCGGGTTTGCGTCTGAATCCACCTTTTCTTGATTTTTTCCTCCATATCCTCTTTGCTCAGGAAAATCTCGTTGGAACCGATAGTGCACGTGGGATGCGAGTGTGCGTACCACATGCAGGGAGGCGGTTTTTCCACCACACCCAGTTTCAGATAGACGCTCGATTGTCCCAGCGCGTTGCGTGCCGTGAGAGTGTAGAGTGAGTCCACTGCAACTGTTTGCAACGGGATCCCAAAGATCATGCCTGACGTCGTGTCCAGGCACAGACCGCGCGGGAGTTGCGGGGTGATGGTCCAGCTGAGCTGCGTCCCGCCTGCCTCGCCATCGCCTACCCAACTCCCAGATGCAGACAGGACCAGAATGGGCTCGATCACTTGCCCAGTGCGGAAGACACAGTCGTTGCAGGTGAGGTGCAGGGTGTCTCCGACTGCTGCTTGAGGGCAGCCTGCTACAGCAGTGCAGACGGGGGTAGCGGCTGCGCGCAACTGTTTGGCGGCGGCGGCTGAAACCGAGGCTCGGCGCTGCACTTCCAGAGCCTTTGTAATCTCCTCTTGCGGCGACTTTGGACTGGGCACCGGCGGCCCGGGATCTGGGGGATCGAGAACGGACGTGGCAACAATCCCTCGTCTTGAACCCACAGCATTGCTACCGACAACGCAGTGCAGTGTTGCTGAGCTTTCAAGTACGCCATTCAGCACGCGCATCCCCCCTCCGTCCTGAACCTCGAGCAAAGGGGATCTGCTGTGCCAAAATTCGTAAAAGTCAGTGGGCCATAGTATGTTCACTCTAAAAAGTCACTGTATTCCGACTTTGAGAAGTGCCTGGCCCTTGGGCGACTCAGCCTGCCGCTCTTCCTTTCAGACGTTCCTGGCGCCGGCGGGTCCTCGGATGCGCACCACCTGACGCGCGGCGGCGCCGGGGACATTTGCGAGAGTTCCATGGCGCAGTGCCAGCTGAAGCAGACTGCGCGGAAGGAGGTGCGGGTGGGCGTGCCGGAAATCTTGCCAGTGTCTGGATTCAGGTGCATCCCGCTCGGCAGCTGGGGCTGGATTTCGAATTCCTGCTCCAGATCGTCGCTTGCCTCCGTGTCCGTCCCTGCGAGGAACCGCAAGAGCGTCAGCTTCGTGCTTGTGTGTGGGGGAGGGGATCATGCTAGAGGGTCCCTGGAGGAGGAGGATGAGGAAGAGGAGGAGGAGGAGGAGAGGAGACAGCAGCAGTAGCACATACACTTACTTCTTAGCACGACTTCAATGGGCTGGTTGCGCGCGCCTAACACGAGAGCCCGCTCATATATAGGCACACTAGGCTCGGCCTGCACTTGAATGACGAGATTACACGAGGTTTGGCCCACTCGGTTCTTGGCTGTTACACGATAGACGCGGCGATACGATTCCTCCATAGGGCTGCCGGAAATAGCCCCGTCATGGGGTGAGAGCACAAGGCCTTGAGGAAGTGCCGGCGAGACAGAAAATCTCAGATTGTTGCCCAGCACTGTCTTGATCTTATTTGCTTCCATCTCCACACGCCCCCCCCCCCACCTATTCCCCCCGGCAGCCTCTCCAGACGCGGGGCTGTTTTCTTTGTCTGGGTGGAGTGGGTATATAGAGATTGGGGTGGTGTAGGAGAGATTGCCGGGCTTGGCCTGCACGTGGATGTCAATGGTAGCTTGAGCAATGCGCCGCAGGGTACCCCGGTGGCTGCAGGCAGAGGCAGACAAAGCAGAGGACAGAGATGCACGCGACGACAAGGTTGCTGACATGGGCGCGCAAACGTCCGGCACGTCCGGCGAGAAGAGGGCCAGACCGTGTGAGGACGGCCATTGGGTGCTGCTGTTGCTACTACTGGGACGTCTATGCGCCGAAGATGTCGGTGAGGTGGCCGCGGAGGTGGCTGTGGAGGAGGATGCGCCCACGAACCCGGCTCTGGAGGAGGATACGAGGGTGATGGTCCAGGTCTGCATGTCCGCGAGCCCGCTCACTATCTCCGATGTGACCCTCTCCGGAGTTCCTGTTAATTTAAAAAATGCATCTCAGCACATCACTTCTTACTTATGCAACGCAGGGTACAAAGAGCCAAATTGAGGCCCTTGCGGGGCTTGTTGAGCAAACAGTACAAGAAACTTGCCCCATATAGTGCCGCTGTCAGCATCCAGCTCCAGCCCCAGTGGGAGCGGCGGGTCGACCGAAAACTTAGCACCTTTGCGCATGTGCACTAGATGGAGCTCGCTTAGATCAACGGGAAAGAGCGGTGACATAGGCTGATTCTGTTCCAGGGCCACGTCCCGGTGTACGTAGCTGAAGACGCTCATCAACGAATCTCTATTACACGTCTTGGCGTCGGCGTCCACGCACCCAAAGCCTCCACCCCACAGCGCGTCCGTCTCGGTATCCATATCCCGTCGCCCACCAAGAAACATACTCAATTTCTCAAAGCCCACGTCGGCCTCGTACATCTCTTGTCCTGAACCCCCCGACTTCCCCCAACCGCACTGATTCTTGCCACGCTGCCGATCTGCTGAAGCCAGACTCGTCCTCATCATTCTGTACATGCTCTCGCTGCCTGTCCAAGTGCGCTGAGAAAGTGCGTCCCTGCTGTCCAACCATGCCGGCGGTGTGGGGTGCGCAGATTGCTGCTGCACGTGCACGGCACGAAGAAGAGGACCCTTTCCCGCCGCCAGCGCTCGCAGAGCCATGTCGCGTCGGCTCTCAATTTTCAAAGTTTTTTCTTTGTCTATGATGCCTGTGGGGTTCTTGAGCTGTAATGAAGGTCTTTCAGGTCTGGCTTGTGTGTGTGCTCGATGCTGTGCGGCCCTGCTGGTGGGCGTGGAGGAGGAGGAGGAGGCAGACGCGGCTGCGGCGCGAGCCTTCTTGCTTGCAGGGGCGGTGTCTAGGGCAGTAAGCTGAGGGGATGATGTGACCGTGGACGAGGCTTCGCTGTCGATGGTCACGAAAAAGTAGTTCTCCTCGTCCATCCTGTCCCCCAGTTCGGGTTCGTCGATGCCCCCCTGTCCATCCTCTTTGAGTCGGACATTGCGTGTCTGGCACTCCTCGGCTGCCTTCTCCTGAAAAGGAATCCTTACATTCTCACCCCCTACAAGTCGAGCGTCAAGCTCCTTGGCTTTTTTCTGCGGAGGAGGAAACTTTACATTCTCGCCCGCGGTGCTCAGGCCTGCGCTGCTAATGCCACGAGTTTCCAGCACAGACTCCGACTGCAGCTCAGCATCCTGCAGCGCGCGCGTCCACGCACCATGCTCAATGTAGCCCGAGCCCTCCGTGTCGAGGGATTTGAAAAAGGCACTGACATCGTCGTGGCAGCCCAGCTGCAGGTCCCTGCAGAATCCGACCAGGTCCTCCTCGCTGACCTTGCCGTCCTCGTCCTGCACGCGCAGCGCAAGGCCCTCCGCCCTCCGCACGTCAGCGCGCTCCCCAAGTGGGGCCTCGAGGGCACAAATTTGTATGTACCGATATGTGCCGATGTGGGCTGCGCGAGCGAGAGGCGCGGAA
>Ga0315899_10005966_pt1 | contig 13116 bp, 13 predicted proteins | sample LakEriMetagenome_2_FD_203518 | JGI IMG/M metagenome (GOLD analysis project Ga0315899, IMG submission 203518) | Freshwater fungal communities from buoy surface, Lake Erie, Ohio, United States - Buoy 4 MA112 | ecosystem: Environmental > Aquatic > Freshwater > Lake | place: USA: Lake Erie, Ohio...
CACCATCCAGCCCATCCGCGCTTGATTGGCTTTATCTCACCGACACGGTCGCTGAACGCGGTCGTGATGTTTTTCTTCTGGCTGCAAGGCTGAGCATTGGTGCCATCTATCTGATGAGTGGCTGGCGCAAGATGTTTGATCTGGCGGCGGTGGCGGCCAGTTTCCCCGCCCGCGGCTTGCCTGCCGAGCTGGGCTATGTAGCCCCTTTCGTGGAGTTTTTCGGCGGGCTCTTCATTATGATCGGCTTTGCAACGCGCTACGCTTCGGTAGCGATTCTGGTCTTCACCATCGTCGCTTCGTTCAGTTCGCATCGCTACTGGACCTTCACGGATGCTGCGGCCTATGGTCAGCAATTCACGCAGTTTTGGAAAAACATGACGATGAAAGGCGCCTTGCTGGCGCTGTTCGTTGCAGGCCCCGGCAAACTGAGCATTGACGGCCTGCTGCGGCGCAGTCGCTGATATTCGATGAGCTGAAAAGGCCGCCGGTTTCCCGGCGGCCTTCTTTTCGTCTGCTTGCGAGCTAATCAGAAGCGCCAGTTCAAGCCGACACGAACCATGTCGATCTTGTTGCTGTTGGAGCCGCCGACAAAGGCGCTACCATTTGCCGTGGTGGGCAGATAAAGCCCATTATTATCGCCATCAAAGTTGACATGTAGATATTCGAGCTTTGTGGAGATATTCGGCGCAATTGCAAATTCGATACCGCCGCCAAGCGCCCAGCCAATGTTGTCGCTGTTGTTATTGCGCGTGTAGGTAGTCGTCGTTGTCGTCATCCGGTTCGTGATGTCATCGTTGCGGTTGTGCGGGATGGTTGTCACGTTTGTCACAGTTGTCTGTGTGACAGAACCGTTATCGTCATCACCGTCGCGGAATGCGATACCGCCGGTGATATAGAGAAGAGCCCGGTTAAAGGCGACACCAGCACGCAGGCGAACAGTCCCGATCATGTCGGTCTGCCCATTGCCGTTCCAGCGATAGTTGTTGGCCACCGTCGTGACGGTGCCGTTGCGCGGCTCAACGCGGTCACGTTCGTTGCCTTGCTGTGGCTGAATCACTACGGGCGTTTCGATGACCGTGTAATCATAGTAGCTGCGACCGCTATTGCCGAGCCAGCTGATGTCACCTTCAGCGCCAACCACTAGCGAGCCTATCTGCCAGTTGTAACCAATCTGAAAACCGCCCATGAAATTGGTGTTGCGATTGGTGTCGCAGGTGGGAGCGAAATTTGCGACGGGGGTGACAACGCCGCCAGTGTAATCAACCAGCCGCGGACAATTGTCACGATCCTGCCAGGCCGCGCCGGCATGGAGACCGGCATAAAAACCTGTCCAGGTGAAAACCGGCACCACAACAGGAGCCGGAGCCGCGGCAGGTACGCGGGCGGGAAGATCGGCGGCGAATGCCGATGAGGCCACACCGGCCAGTGCAGTCGCAGCAAGAAGCAGTTTTTTCATGAGAGCGATCCTTCTGAGTCGTCGTTGAGACGCGTCAGAAGAGTTACTCAAGTTATTACAATCAACAATATAAAGAAAACAATTGATAAACAATGTATCTTTTTCGTTACATTTACTGCAGCATGGCTTTTTACTTCCTTCAACTAAGCAATATTATGGTCAAGCTACCGCTTTATTGGGCGGGGTAATCCACCTGCATCAGATAGAGCCCATCGGGCGGCGCCACCATGCCGCAACGCGCCCGGTCTTTTGCCTCAAGAGCCTGACGCAGCTCGTCCTTGCTCCATTTGCCGGAGCCAACATGTTCAAGTGAGCCCACGATGGAACGAACCTGACGGTGAAGAAAAGAAAGCGCGGAAACTTCAACATGGATCTCATCTGCGCTGCGTGTGACGCTGATGCGCTCAAGTGTGCGGATGGGTGAATTGGCTTGGCACTGAGCATCGCGAAAAGTGGTGAAGTCATGTTTGCCGACGAGGCATTGCGCTGCCTCATGCATCGCCGTGACATCGAGCTTGCGCTTCACATGCCAGACCAGACCGCGCTCCAGCGTGACAGGCGCACGCCTGTTCATGATGCGATAGAGATAGTGGCGCTTGATGGCGCTGAAACGCGCATCGAAGAGTTCATCAACCTCTTCCACCAAAAGCACGGCCACGCCTTCATGCACCAGATGGGCATTCACAGCTTCGCGGATTTCATTGGTGCTGCGCGCCCGCGATAAAGTCACATGGCCGATCTGACCACGCGCATGAACGCCAGCATCTGTGCGTCCGGCTGCGTGAACCACCAGTTCTTCGCCACAGAACCGAAAGAAAGCCTCTTCCAGCGCCTGCTGGACGCTGGGGGCGTTGGCCTGCCGCTGCCAGCCGGCATAGAGGCGACCGTCATATTCAATGGTGAGTTTATAGCGTGGCACGGCACGGCCCTTTCAGATGCGCTGCTGTTATACCGCTCTGCCGCCTTCGCCAAGGGCAGCGGACGGTGAACCAAATTGACCCCGGCGCTCCGGGCGCTTATCTGAAGCGCAGCCAACCCCAGTGAGAAAGTCATGGCCCTGCGCCCCATCATCTGCCTGCCCGACCCAAGGCTCCGTCTTGTCTCTGAAACGGTGACGCAGGTGGATGACTCCATCCGCGCCCTCATGGATGACATGCTTGAGACCATGTATGACGCGCCGGGGATCGGTCTGGCTGCGATCCAGATCGCCGTACCCAAGCGCGTCATTGTGCTCGATGTGGCCAAAGGCGATGAGCCGCCCGCGCCGATGTTCCTCGTCAATCCTGAGGTCATCTGGGCTTCGGACGAGAAAAGCACCTATGAAGAGGGCTGCCTCTCCATTCCAGACTATCATGAAGAAGTTGCGAGGCCCGCGCGGGTCAAGGTGCGCTATCTCGACCGGCAAGGCTTGCAGCAAGAAATTGAAGCGGACGGATTGCTCGCGACCTGTTTGCAGCATGAAATCGACCACATCAACGGCGTTCTCTTTATTGATCATCTGTCGCGGCTGAAGCGTGAAAGGGCGATCAAGAAATTCCAGAAGGCAGCGCGCCTGCGTGAGATGGGCGCTGTTGCTGAAGAGGAGTGAAGATGCGCGTCGTCTTCATGGGTACGCCGGATTTTTCCGTGCCGGTACTCAGCGAAATCATCGGACAGGGTCATGAGGTGGTCGCGGTCTATTCCCGCGCCCCCAAGCCCGCCGGGCGTGGCATGGAGATGAAGCGCTCGCCTGTGCATGAATTGGCAGACCGTTTCAACATTCCCGTGCATACGCCACGCAGCCTGCGGAGCGAAGAGGCTGCTGATATTTTCCGCGCGCATGAGGCCGATGTCGCGGTCGTGGTCGCCTATGGCCTGATCCTGCCACCAGCTATTCTTGAAGCCCCAAGCGAAGGTTGTCTCAATCTTCATGCCTCGCTCTTGCCACGCTGGCGCGGCGCTGCACCGATCCAGCGGGCGATCATGGCTGGCGATCAGGAAACGGGTGTTATGGTAATGAAGATGGATGAGGGGCTGGATACAGGCCCCGTCGCCATGGCCGAACGTATAGCCATCCCCCCCGAAATGACGGCAGGCGAGCTGCATGATCGCTTGTCAGTGCTCGGCGCTGATTTGATGGTGCGCGCTTTGGCCGCCTTGTCGCGAGGTAGTCTTGCTTTTCAGCCACAAGCACAAGAAGGCGTGACTTACGCCCATAAGATTGAGAAGTCCGAAGCGCGAATTGATTGGTCGAAAACTGCGCAGGTGGTTCACGATCAAATCTGCGGCCTCTCGCCTTTCCCCGGAGCTTTCTTTGAAGGCGATTTCGGCAAGGGCATGGAACGCATCAAGGTGTTGCGAGCGCGACGCGTGGCGGGGCAGGCGGAGCCAGGAACAGTGATTGATGATCAGTTGACGATTGCCTGCGCGGAAGGGGCCTTGCAGCTGACAGATGTGCAACGCGCGGGTAAGGCGCCGATGAGTGTTGCAGAGTTCTTGCGCGGCCTGCGTGTGACGCCAAAACAGGTCAGCTAAACAAAAAGCCCCGCCGAAGCGGGGCTTTTGCATTGAATTGACAGGTTACTGGCAGACACGCACGCGACGGATGCGCCAGCCATAGCCGTCGAAAACACGTTCGCGTGTGACATAGCAACCGCCACCATAGACCGGATAGGCGGGCGCGTAACCATAGCCCCCATAATAGGGACCATAGCCGCCATAGCCGCCATAGGCACCTGTCGCCAACGCACCGAGCGCGAGCCCACCCACGATCCCTGCCGCCACACCGGGACCGCCCCATCCGCCGCGATAGTGGTGATGACGGTGTTGCGCGGAGGCTTCGGTGGTGGCTATGGCCATTGTACCTGCGGCCAGAACTAGCGCTGCCGCAGTGCCAGCGAGGCGCTTCTTCAGCGTCGAAATCGCCATCGTCCTCTCTCCTTGTTGTTCGAACCTGAGGTGACAACGACACGGCAAAGTGATGGTTCCGATTTTCGTCAGCTTGACTGAAAGCACTGCGGCACAGCGCTTTTTGCGTGCTCACACCGTATCGCGACCATGGGGCTCATCAAAGATGAGCAGCGGACCAAGAGGCACGATCTGCGAGGGATTAAGCCTTGCATGGCTCTCATAATAATGCCGCTTGATATGCATGAAATCGACAGTCTGCGCGATGCCCTTCATTTGATAAAGCTCGCGCAACCAGCCGGATAGATGGCGGTAGTCGGCAATGCGCCGCAGATTGCATTTGAAGTGCCCGACATAGACGGCATCAAAGCGGATGAGGGTGGTGAAGAGACGCCAATCCGCTTCCGTGATACGTGCCCCGCACAGGTAACGGCGCCTGGAGAGACGCTCTTCCAGCAGGTCGAGCGTGTTAAAAAGAGGTATCAGCGCTTCTTCATAGGCTTGCTGCGTGGCAGCGAAACCGGCTTTGTAAACGCCGTTATTCACACTGTCATAGATTTGCGCGTTGAGCATGTCGATCTCGCCACGCAGGTCTTGCGGATAAAGATCAAGCTCACGCGCGCCAAGCGAGTCAAAAGCAGTGTTAAACATGCGGATGATTTCAGAGGATTCATTGTTGACGATCTTGCGCGTCTTTTTGTCAAAGAGCACAGGAACCGTTACGCGCCCGGTGTAATGCGCATCGCTGCCGACATAGACCTCATAGAGTGCTTTGGCGCCAAAGATGGGGTCAGGAATAACACCGGGGCCGGGTTCAAAAGACCAGCCGTCGCGTCCCATCACCCAATGCACGGATGAGAGGCTGATCATGTCCTCAAGCCCCTTGAGCTTGCGAAGGATCAGGGTGCGATGTGCCCATGGGCAGGCCAATGACACATAGAGATGATAGCGATCAGGCTCAGCCTTGAAACCATCAATGCCCGACGGGCCTGCTGACCCATCAGGCGTGATCCAATTGCGCAGCTGGCTTGGTTTGCGCTCAAAGCGACCGCTGGCACTTGCTTTGCCAGCCTCATCGTCTTCCCACTGCCCATCAACCAAAAGGCCCACGCTGCGCTCCTTCGTCTGCACGCAGCTGTGTTAGGCGAAAAGCCTGGAAATCAAAAGAGCGTCGTGAGCGTGATGAACAGGGCATAGATGAAGCTGGCACTCAATACGGCGCCAAGAGCCCCCAGAGCGATCGCCGCAATCACAAGCATACCATCGCGTTCGATCAAGCCGAGGCCAACGAGACAAACGGCAAGCCCCCAAGGGATCTGCCCGATGAAGGGCGCCGCTGTCAGCAGCCCGAAAGACAGCGTCATGATCAGGGCGCCAATGGCAACCATGGCGCGCTCGTGGCCGAACCATTGCAAACGCGGCTGGCTGATGCGTTCAAGACGCAGAAGCAGCGGAATGGCTTTCGCTGTTGCAGCCTTGACATCCTTCTGCGCGAGTGACCGGTTCCGGACAATGGCTGGCACCCAGGGCGAGCGATAACCCAGACAGATCTGCACCGCGATGCCAATCAGCAGAAAAGCGCAGATCAGCGGAATGGGTGGCGGCATGGGAATGCAATTGGGCAGACCCAACACGACCACGAGAACTGCAAAGGAGCGGTCTCCCAGACGGTTCAGGATGGAGCCGACCGAGACAGCATCTTCTGTCTCGTCAGCAAGGCGGGCCAGTAACTGAGATGTTTTCATGAAGCTCACTTGATGATGAAAACTTGTAGCCTGCTCCTGACCGGGTACCAAGCAAGCTTGAGGCGCAGGGGTCACAAAATCCGATCACTCCCGGTCAAAGCGGCGTGAGCGAACGGGCTGGCGCCCCGCTATCTCTGCACCCGCATCTTCCGAGAGCTGAAAGAAGCTTATGAAGGACAAGGCGGAAATAAGGCCGATGATGACGAAAGCGGTAGCAAAGGCCTCGACAGGCATTTGCGGGCCTTCCCCACCCACCATGAACAGGATGAAGGCGGCGACCGCCACGCCTGAACTCAGGGAGAGACGCTGGACCATTTGCGAGAAACTTGTCGCCTGGCTCATTTCAGGATGCTCGACTTCGGCAAAGGCGATTGTGTTCAGGGCCGTGAATTGCAGCGAGCGAAACACACCGCCGAGGAAAATGATCGTCATCATGAAGGCGCGGGTTGAGTCTTGCGTAAAGAGCCCGCACATCGCCATCAGGGCACCTGCGATGAGTGCATTCCAGATCAGCACGCGGCGAAATCCGAAACGTCTCAACACGCTGTTGGCCATGCTGCGCATCCCGAAAGAGCCCGCGGCAGAGACGAATGTAATGAGGCCTGACTCGAAGGCTGTGTAGCCAAACCCCTGTTGCATCATGAGCGGCAGCAGGAAAGGTACGGCACCAACGCCCAGACGAAACATCGAACCGCCCGTAACACTGACGCGGAAGGTTGGCAGTTTCATCAGTTTCAGATCAAGAATGGGATGCTCAGCGCGCCTTGCATGGAAAAAATAGAGAACCAGAGACAAGAGGCCAATGATGAGACTGGCCAGCGCGATGGGATCGGCGCTGTGATGGGTGGCCAGCATATCAAGCCCAAACAGCGTGCCGCATAAGCCGAGGCTGGAAAGCACGAAGCCCGGCCAGTCAAAAGGCTTCACATCGGTCTCGCGCACATCTTCGATAAAGATGGTGACGAGGATGATGCCAAGAATGCCGATGGGCACATTGATCCAGAAGATCCAGCGCCAGGAGGCAACCGCGATCAGGATACCAGCCAGCAAGGGGCCAATGATGGGGCCGATCAGGGCTGGCATCCCCATCAGGGCCATGGCGGAAATGAGCTCGGATTTTTTGACTGAACGCAACAGGATGAGTCGCCCCACCGGCACCATCAATGCGCCGCCTGCCCCTTGCACCACACGCGCCAGCAACAGTGTTTCGAAGTCAGAGGTCAGGCCACAGGCAATACTGGCCAGTGTAAAGATGGCAATGGCCGCACGAAACACAGTGCGTGCACCATATTTGTCAGCCACCCAGCCGCTCAGCGGCAGAAAGGCTGCAAGCGACAACATGAAGGATGTGATGGTCAGATGCAGTCGCAACGGCGTCTCATTGAGATCAGCCGCAATGGAGGTCAGTGCAGTGGCCAGAGCCGTCTGGTCAAGATTCTGCATGAAGAGGGCGCAAGCCACGATCAGGGGAACGATGACTCGGCGCTCAACGGCCACAGATCTCACTCCAGTGAAAGGATGACGTGTTCACTAGCTGTGGCAGAACAAAAGGTCCAGCCGCAAAACGGGCGCAGAACGAGTGCCCTGCGCCCATCGTGGATCAGCGCTTGAATTCGCCCAGGCCCGGTTTGAACACCTTGTCATCCAGGAATTGCTTCATTGCTTTTTCACGTCCCTTTTCGGGATCCATGAATTTCAATGCATCGCTCTTGCAGTTGAGATAGTCGAGCGCCTGATCCTGTGTCATGCCACGCACGGAGCGTACAGCCTCTTTGGTATAGCGCACGGCAGATGGACTTTTGGCTTCAAGCTTGCGGGCAAGTTCCATGACCGCATCGCGCAGTTGCGCGTTTGGAACCGAGCGATTGACGAATTTCATCTCGGCCGCTTCCTTGCCGCTGAAGCGGTCGCCGGTGACCGAATAATAAATCGCATCGCGATAATTCATGGCCTGAGTGACGGCCCAGGCAACCAGCCCTCCGGGAATAATGCCCCAATTGACTTCTGACAGGCCGAAAGTGGCATCATCGGCTGCAATGGCGAAATCACAGGCGATGACGGGTGTGAAACCGCCGCCAAAGCAATAGCCATGGACCATGGCAATGGTCGCCTTGGGGAACCGCGAGAGCTTGTCCCAGCGCCAGGCATGGGCTGCGCGCCGTGCACGGTTGCGCATTTTTGGATCATCTTCAGTGCCGCGAAAATAGAGCTTCAGATCTTGCCCCGCACAGAAATGACCGCCCGCGCCGGTGATAACGACAACTTTCGTCTGGTCATCTTCCTCGGCCCAGTCAAGCGCATCGCACATATCCATGTGCAGTTGCGGGCTCATGGCGTTGCGCTTCTCCGGACGGTTGAGAATGATGAAAGTTGTTTCACCATCACGCTCAATCTTCACCGTCTCAAGGCTGATGACCTCTCCACTCATGCGTCCCTCCCGTTTTTGTTTGGCGCTGTTTTCAGCGTCCATACCACTTTTCTGAAAGAATGAGCGGCACTTGCTTATTGACCGGGTCATCACCCTTCATGGTGTTTCCCTCAATGTCGATACGGTGGAAGCGATCACCTTCGCCCGCTTGTGCGCCGATGCGCAGCATGACGAGTTGTTCCTCGCTCGTCACATGGAACCAGTAGAAAGTCCCCGCCGGCAACAAGACGCCTTCGCCAGCCTTGGCGATACGCTCTTCCTGATGAGGACCGTAGAATTTGGCTGCCCCCTGCAGGATGACGAATGTGTGGTCTTCATGGGGGTGGGCATGGAGCTCATTCTCGCCCCCGGATGCATAGGTTTTTAGCACCACCCACATGGTCTGGGACGAGGCGAGGGGAATATTGGTGCGCCCTTGGGTCGGCAGCTGCGCCTCAAGCTTGAAGAAAGTCGGCACGCCACGCTTGATACGCGCATTGATGGCGTCATGCAGATTTTGGGATGATGTCGCGATGGTTGCGTCGTCTGCCATGGGTCCCTCCCGTTCTTTCGACAAACTATGGGCCATGGCGCTCGGCAGGGTCAAGCAAGCCGTCTTGCCATCTTGGATTGCGCTCGCCATAGTGCAGGCGGCGGCCGGGGCGATAAGCCTCGGCATTCAGAGACAGATCACGCCCGCAGGCCCGGCAAGCGGCCCAACGGGAGGGGGAGGGCCTTCAGGCAACAGGCAGCAGCAAAAACCAGCTCGGAGGCTGCGCCGATCCTTGCGATCAGTCACAACAAAGATCAAACCGGGAGAGATCACAGATGGAATTCGACAAGCCGGAAGGTAAGCCTGATCCGACAGTGGGCTGGGGTAGCGATGTGGCAGCCCAAATGCTGCGGCGGTTCGGTTTTCCCTATATCAGCCTCAATCCCGGCGCGAGCTATCGCGGCTTTCACGACTCCATCGTCAATCATCTGGGAAATGAAAATCCCGGTATGATCCTCTGCCAGCACGAAGATCATTCGGTTGCCATCGCCCATGGCTATGCCAAGGCAACGGGTGAGCCGATGGCCTGCGTCCTGCACTCCAATGTCGGCCTCATGCATGGCATGATGTCGCTCTATAATGCCTATTGTGATCGCGTTCCCATGTTCGTACTGGGTGCCACCGGTCCGATGGATTCCTCACAGCGACGTCCCTGGATTGACTGGATCCACACCACAGCCGACCAAGGCAGCATGGTGCGAGACATCGTGAAATGGGACAACCAGCCAAGCTCGCCGCAAGCGCTGGTGGAGGCTATGTGCCGCGCCAATATCATGACCCGAACAGAGCCGAGCGCCCCTGTCTTCATCACGCTTGATGCCGGCTTGCAGGAAGCTTCGCTGGATGAGCCGGTCGAGTTTCCAGATCTCGCGCGCTTCCAGCCGCCGCAAGCGGCGCGTGCAGCCAAGGACTCCATTGCCAAAGCGGCAGAGATGCTGAAAAACGCCAAGCGTCCGCTGGTGTTGGTGGGCCGGTGTAGCCATTCCAAGGCGGATTGGGACAAGCGCGTGGAGCTTGTTGAGCGTCTCGGCGCCATCGTCATGACCGACCTCAAGCTGCGCTCCTGCTTCCCCACGGATCATGCCGCGCATGTCTGCGATCCATTCAGCCAATTTAGCCCGCCTACACGCGCCATCGTTGCTGAGGCCGATGTCATCCTCTCGTTGGATTGGGTAGATCTCGGCGGCGCAGTTGCGCCCATGAAGGGCCAGCCTGCTGCGCCCGCGCGCGTCATTGCCAATTCGCTTGATCATCATCTGCATAACGGTGCCCATGCCAATCACATGGCGCTGCCGCAGATGGATGTGTTCATGTCGGCCAATACGGACAGTGTTGTTGATGATTTGCTGGCAGCGCTCCCCGCTGGCAAGAAGGCGCCGTGGCGCGGCAAGATGGAAAAGAAGGCCAAGACCTCTGATCCTGACCGCGTGACGATGGAAAAAGTGGCCGCTACCCTGCGGGCTGCTTTCGCAGATCCCGACAATGTCACCATTGCAAGCCTGTCGCGTGGCTGGCCCTGTGATCAGTGGCCCTTCCGTGGTCCGCTTGCCTATATGGGCAAGGACGGCGGTGGTGGCATCGGCTCTGGTCCCGGCATTTCAGTGGGCGTCGCTCTGGCCATGCATACGCGCGGCCGCGATACGGTCACCGTGCTGGGCGACGGCGATTTTCTCATGGGTGCTTCGGCCCTGTGGAGCGCTGTCCATGCGAAGGTCCCGATGCTCGTCGTCATCAACAATAATCGCTCCTATTTCAATGATGAGCTGCATCAGGAAACGGTGGCGCGCCGCCGCAATCGCCCGGTCGGCAATCGCTGGATTGGGCAACGGATCGCTGATCCGGAAGTCGATATTGCCGGTCTTTGCAACAGCTATGGCGGCGTCGGCATCGGCCCGGTCAAGAGCGCCAAGGAGCTTGAAGCCGCCATTGCCAAGGGCGTTGAAGCGCTGCGGGCTGGCAAGGTCTGTGTCATCGACTGCCATGTGAATCCCGGCGAAGAGCGTAGCGCCCGCTCCACCATCGAGGACCGCAAGGCGGACTAAGCACCGCCTCTTTCACCAAGCCTTCAAAAGCGCGGCCTTAGTGCCGCGCTTTTTTGTGATTGCTGAAGCGGCTACCGCTCGTCTAGAAAGGCGCTGCTTTCAGATATTCATTTAGCTCTTGCCTCGGATTTGCTGCCATGTTGCGTATCGCCCTCGCATTGCTGATCGGGGCTTTTCTCCTTGAATTTGGCCGCAGCCAAATCATCGATTTGGTTGACAGCGAGTCGATCATTGTGCGCATCGAGGGTGTCGATCAGCTTTGTGTGGTTCAGCGGAAAAACACGGGCACCCTTTTTCGTTCATCCCTGATGCCTTGTGCGACCGCGCAGGCGCGCACGGCCTCTGCGTCTGGCCTTTTTGCTCCCGAAGTTGCGTATGTGTCCGTTGCGCATTTCTCTTTCCGCTCACCCGTTGATCAGCGCATCTATACCGGCGTGCATCGCACCAAACCTGCATTGACCCCGCCTGTGCTGGGCCCGACGCTTGAGATCCGGGCCTCCAAGGTTGCAGCGGGACAATACAAGGTCGTCAACTGAACGTGGTTTTGTCTTTGCTTTCGGGCTATTATGGCCTCCTGTCTGGAGGGATTCCCCGTGCAACGCTTGACCATCAGCCTTGATGACGCCATGGCCGAAGAGATTGATGCCTTCATGGCGCGCAATGGCTATTCCAACCGCTCGGAAGCCATGCGCGATCTGGTGCGCAACGCGCTTGTCAGCTCAGCTTCGAGCGGCGTGACCACGCCCAATTGTGTGGCGGCCGTGTCTTATGTTTTCGACTATGACGGTCGCGACCTCGCCTTGCGGCTGGAGCGTGCGCAGCATGAGCATCATGACATTGCCATCAGCTCCATGCGCACGCGGCTTGATCATCGTCACTGTATGGAAGTGACCCTGTTTCGCGGCAATACGACGCGCGTTCGCCAGCTGGCGGAACAGATCATGGCCGAAAAAGGCGTGCGTTTTGGTCAAATGAATCTTGTTCCGATCAAGCATGACCATCACCACAGCCATGGCGATGATGGCCACCATCATCATCACGACACGCCAGCGCTTTGAGGCCAAAGCGCTGGTCAGTCATGCTTGGCTGACCCTTATTCGACGAAGGGCCGCGCGCGTTTCTTGACGGCATCGGGCATGGCCATCAGGTCTTGCGCAATCTTCTGCATTTGCTCGCCATTGATCGGGTCAACTTCGTAATTGCCCGCCTGAGCCTCTTTGAGGAATTCGGGATCTTTCATCGTCGCCACGAAGGCATTGCGCAGCGCGGCCAGTCTTTCAGGTGGCACGCCGGGAGGCGCGGCGAGCGGACGTCCGAACAAGGTGCCTGCTGTGATGAGACGAATGGCAGCGCGATCCTCTTCGGTCTTTGCAAGCTCCTGCACTGACGGAATGTCCTTGAACTCCGCGGGTCGTGGGCCTTCATAGGCGATGATGGAAATTTTCTTTTCGTCGAGCCAAGGCTTCTTGGTGACTTTCCAGCTCGACCAGGTGTTGTTGCGCCCGGCAACTTCGCCGCGCTCCATCGCCAGATTCACATCATTGCCGCCGGGATATCCGACAATGATCTTGAATTTCGTTCCCGCAAATTCATTCATGATGCGCGGGAATGTATCCGTAATGCCGCCTTTACCCACGGCGCCGATGACGACTTCCTTTTCGCGCGCTTGCGCAATGGTCTTGACGCCGCTTGTGTGCCACAGGGCGAGCGTCTCGACTGTCTGCGCCATGCAACCTAGCCACTGAAATTTGGTGATGTCGAATTGCGGGCCGGGCAAGCCGACCGATTGAATGATTGGCAGGCCATTCTGGATCATGCCGATATAGGTGCCGTCTTTCGGTCCGATATTGTAAAGCCAGTTGGCTTGCGTCAGCCCGCCCGCGCCGGTCATGTTTTGCGCAACGACGGTTGGATTGCCGGGAATATGTTTGCCGATATGGCGCGCAACGAGCCTGGCTTGCAGGTCATATTCACCGCCCGCACTCACGCCGATCAGCACTGTCAGCGTTTTGCCGCGATAAAAATCA
>Ga0315899_10005967_pt1 | contig 13115 bp, 22 predicted proteins | sample LakEriMetagenome_2_FD_203518 | JGI IMG/M metagenome (GOLD analysis project Ga0315899, IMG submission 203518) | Freshwater fungal communities from buoy surface, Lake Erie, Ohio, United States - Buoy 4 MA112 | ecosystem: Environmental > Aquatic > Freshwater > Lake | place: USA: Lake Erie, Ohio...
ACACACACACACACACACACACACACACACACACACACACACACACACACACACACACACACACACACACACACACACACACACACACACGCACACAAGCACACACACACACACACACACACACGTGTGTATACATGTACATAGTGGCAGTAAATAGTGAAGATACGGCGGTCATAGTGGCTTTATGCTCACCCCCTATAGGAACTCACGCAGTCAAGGGGGGAGGCACGCTAGGCAGGATAGGGACGGGGGGCACCCAATAACCCAGTTAGGGGGTGAGCTACCCAGTATGGGGGATGGGGGGTCACACCCTATAGGGGGCTCACCCGGTGAGGCACCCTCTATAGGGTTTGACCCAGTAGGGTGTCACCGTGTGGGTGACACCCTACTGCGTGACCGGGGGTGACGCACTATGGGGGGTGAGTGACACGCGAGTGACACGCGAGTGACACGCGAGTGACACGCGAGTGACACGCGAGTGACACGCGATAGGAGGCTGAGTCACACCCGATCGGAGGCTCACCCGTTGAGGCACAGCAGACGCACGGGGATCAGCGCGTCCTACTGTTGTGTGTGCATCTGTGAACACGGGTGAACGGGCTCGAGGCACGTGTCAACACACGTGAACACGCTCTAGGCGCATGTCAACACACTCTAAACACATGTTAACACCCCCCGTGAAAATATCCACCGCCTCCACGACCTGGTGGCCGTTGGAGCCTGCGCTGCTTCTGTACCACGGCACTTCGCGGTCAAAAGCGTCAACCTCCGTGGGCGGTGTGTCCAAGGCGTAGCCCGCCTGCCCCAGTCGCTCTCGGATGCGTCCTATCAGTGCCTCCATCTCGCGGCGCCCGAACATGTCTTGGTCGTCCTCGTCAATATGGACGTGCGAAGGCGGCACGTCAGTCTCCTGTGACTTCTGTCCGTCTGTCGCCGCACCTGCGGGAAGAATGCGTGAGAGCCACTCCCTCATGAAAGCCCTCAAGAAGGCCCTCACCAGTGCCGATTAGGGCTCAGCGGGGGCTCAGCGGGGATTAGGGCTCAGCGGGGGCTCAGCGGGGATTAGGGCTCAGCGGGGGTTAGGGCCGGAGGGGTGCCGCTCATCCCATTCTTTGCGCCCCAACCCGTGAAAAGGCCTAATCTCCGTTGAGGCAGGGCAGCTTGCGCGCGCCCCAGCGCGCCGCAGGCGCGGCGCCCTTGCGGTGCCGCAAGGTCCACACACACACACACACACACAAGAGAGAGAGAGAGAGAGACGGCGGACGGGACGAAGCGGCAGGAAGAAGGGGGTTAACGGAGGAAGAAGCGTCTGAACGGCACTCTCACAACTCACACAACACTAACAACACTCAAGCACTCAAGCTCCCTTTGGCCGCACACCTTGTCCTCGCGGCGGCGGTAGGCAGATGTTCATGTGCGAGTAGCTGAAGCATGTGAGCGCTGCCGTCAGAGCGCACGGCCCTGTTGCCTGCACCACGTGCTGTACAATGAACACTCTCCACTCAGTGCCAGAGACAGCAACCAGCATCGCATTTTAGACGGCAAACAGCAGTCACATTGTTGAGGGAGCAAACAGGAGTGACATCTTTCCCACTCCACTCCAGACCACAGCAGCGACATATTTGGCACTGGACACTCGACACGAGGTGAGCAGACAGACTCGACACGAGGTGACACACTCGACACGAGGTGAGCAGACAGATGCCTCCAACACTCTCCGACAGATGCCTCCAACACTCTCCACTCAGTGCCAGCGACAGCAAACTGCGCCCTCAGCTAAATACCCAAAAGGGTTGCTAAGCTAAGCTAAGCTCACAAGTATCCCTCGAAAAGAGAGCACTAAACAGAAGAATCTTGAAAAGGCACACGCGGGCGCATCATCAAAAGACGCAACGCGAGTCTTGAAGAGCAAGCATCCCCTCTGACCTATGTTCCGGAGGAGTCCCTCACATGCCTCCGGGGTGCATGAGAAAAAGACAAATCGGGCGGCAGCAGGTCAACGGTTGGGGCAGACAAGACACGTGCGGCGTAACACACAACACGTGACGGCTGCTTCAGAGGTCAAGGGACGGCTGCTTCAGAGGACAAGGGACGGCTGCTTCAGAGGGCAAGTGACAGGGCTTACCGGCTCGATGAGGGCATTCACCTTGAGCACGTGGAGCAAGTGCCGGATGAAGGCGTGCCGTTTGGGAGCGCGGAAAAAGTGGTTTTGCAGGGCTCCGTCGGCGTCGTGGACTAGGTAACACGTCTCCCAGTCTTGCACCTCTGCTCCACCCCCCACGCGTCAAAGAGCTCAGCGGATGTCAGATGTTAGGGCTCAGCGGATGTTAGATGTTAGGGCCGGAAGGGTGCCGCTCATCCCATTCTTGGCGTGCTGTGGGAACATGAGGGTGGCCGAGAGGGGAACAGCTCGGGCCCCTAATCCTCAGCGGGGATTAGGGGGATTAGGGCCTTCTTGAGAGGGTGGCACGGCGGAGGCGGCGGCGCGTTGCAGGCTCCATGACGCTTCGCTCCAACGCTCCATCACGCTGACGATGCTTCGCTCCATCACGCATCAGGCCCACAAGGTGCGCCGTTTAGGGTGTAGGGTTCAGGGTTTAGGGTCTAGGGTTTAGGCACCTTGGCTCGAGAAGGTGCGGGGTCCTAGGTCCATGTCGGTGTCGAGGTACATGCCGCCAAGCAAGTACATGATAGCCACCCTCGCTATGTCAACCATCTTGATCCAGTTCCCTTGCCCCGCTAAGTCCTGCCAGCGTGTACCAGTCCCCAGAAAACAAAATTGGTTTGCGCCTGGTTTGCGGTTACCTCGTCCTGTCAAGCCCAGACGTCCTCCCGCCCCCTCCTCCTTCTTCTTGCTCCCCCTTTCCCCCGCCAGTGCCAGCAAGAGCGTCACACATTTCCTGACCCGTCATCTTTCTCATAATATGAGATGACGATTTCTATGATATTATGGTGTTGAATTAGCCCTGGATGAGCGTTTCACACATGCAATTCAACACAGCATGAGGGTTACACATATGCTGTGGAACAGCAACAAGGGAAGACGAGCGATGAATAGCAACAAGGGAGGGAGACGGACCAGAGCATCACCTGCCATCAATACCGGCCATTGCAAGCCTAAACCCTAAACCCTAAACCCTAAACCATAGCATCACCTTCCATCAATACGGATTATTGCAAGCCGCCCACAAATAGGCCAAGCGCCCTCGGCTAAATCTCCCCCCAAAGGCGCGCACAAAGACGGCAAAGCGGGTGTGGGAGACAAGGGCACGCAGCTCGAGGCACGCTGCTCCAGGGTGCTGGCATGGTGCAGGCAAGGGGTGGGGAAGGCTGAGGGGAGACACAGGGGAGACACAGGGGAGAGCTGGGGAGAGCTGAGGGGCGACACACGAGGTACACTTGGAGCAGCCCGCCACATTGCGCCTCCGCGTCCTCATCCACACGGCGCACCATATCCAGACACTCGGCCCCACTGTACACAGCCGCTCTGACCTAAGGTGTGGCATAAAGCACACAAGTCACGCAGCTGCGCCAGAGAAGACAAGACACAAGTATGTCCGGTACGTCTTGTATGTCTGGTACGTCTTGTATGTCCGGTACGTCTTGTATGTCTGGTACGTCTTGTATGTCTGGTATGTCTGGTGACACAAGCATGTCTGGTATGTCGTGTATACAAGACAAGTCACCGAGGTGCGCCAGAGAAGACGCAGCATTGCCAACTCCAGCCCACCAAGGTGCGTGTGCGTGCGTGGCATAGCACGGAGAGAGTGGGTGGGTGCGCTAGTGGTGCTCTAGTGGTATAGCACGCAAAGGGTGGGTGGTAGGCCGTAGCGGAGGGCTGTGTGCAGCGTGTAGGAGGGCTAGGTGCTGCGTGGCATGCCGCTTGCGTGTCGTAGTAATAGTAGCGCACAATTTTTTACAATCCTTTTTGCGGTGTATTGCTATGACGCGATGCGTGTGTGTAGGTGCGACCGTAGCACGCCTCTCCACGCCACTCCGTGTCGAGCACACACACACACACTGTGTACACACACACTGTGTGTGTGTGTGTGTGCTCTCGCTCGTTGCAGCGCGCCCACACACACAGTGCGCACTAGTTCCATTACTGCCCGGCAGTAGTGTGTGTGTGTGTAACGCAATGCACACATAGTGTGTGTGTGTGTGTAACGGAATGCACACACGCGACCAGGAGTAGGGTGTGTGTGTGTAACGCCATGCACACCCGGGCCATGCACACACGCGGCACGCCGGGTAAGCGCGTAAGCATCGACGCCGGTTGGCCACGTGCGACCAGCACTGGCAGCAGCAGCACTAGTGCCGCTACTGCCCTGGCAGTGTGTGTGTGTGCGTTTGTTGTTGGGTGTGTGTGGGGGCTGGTCACAGACACGTCGCTTGATGGACAGAGGAGAGGGGAGTGGAACCTGGTATCGCTCCTCCCATCGCCGCACATGCGTTTGATACCTTTCGGGCAACGGCCACTCCACCAGCCTATCTGCACACGGGTCCGAGGGATCCACCCAGATGAAGAAGATGTGCAAATTTGTTCCACCGCAGCCCCCTCCCCCGCTGGCATCCCCGCCGTCTGGACTCGCAGTCCTGGCCATGGACGACTGGGACGACAGCACATTCCGGCTGAGTTTCCGGCTGAGGTTGGGCATGGAGTTGTGTTCCGGCCCGCCCTCTTCGTCGCTGTCGCTGGCGAATCCGATCCCATACTCGTCCGTCTTCTTCTCTGACATAGAATGGGAGCGCGGAAAGGGCATGGTTGCGGACTCCGGCGCCACACAGAGGCCGCTGGCACACGGGGTCGCCCGGCCGCACGCGAGTCACGAGCGCCCGCGTTCCCAACTATGCCCCTCCTCGCGGTGTGCCCGCCTCCTCGGCCCTCCTCTGCCGGGCCCTCGCGCTCACTGGTCCTCAGATGCGGCCGGCGGCCAGCCCATGGCGGGATCCAGGGGAGGAGTTCGCATATTCTCACGGCAATGCACTGCAACGCACGCTAGGTATCGAGCCACCGCATCAGCCCCCGTCCCACATTCTCCGCGCCCCATGGGCGCCCCCATGGCGGCCACTTCTTGTGGAACAAAGTTATATAATAAGTAGTCATGAACCAGATGAAAACTCTCCTAGTAGGAATTAACGGGCGGGTGTGGCCCGGGTGTGAGGTCAAAGGATGCGCGAGTCGTCGAAAAGAGCAGGTCCTGCTCGCCCCTTGCGCGCACGCGTTTGGCGACAGCGCTCCCACCGCAGCACACTCAGCGTGTGAAAAATAGCCTCTCTGCATGGGCGTTGGATGCACTTCCTATTGCACTAACAACTTGGTGGCCCACGACAGAGTCAGTGTTGGTTGCCCACCCCCCGTTTGCCCTGAGAGTATCGCTCACGGACAAATTATCGCTCACGGACCCGGCACCACAGGTGAACCGAGCCTCCTGCCTACTGTGCGGGCATCTGTTGACCGCGTGCCCTGACCTTCATCCATCCGCTGGCACTGCCAGTACCACAACATTGATGCAGGCGGTGAGCTCGACAGTCAACGACGGAACACTCCGAGCAAGTCGGCACGGGGCAGGAGTGGGGAGCGAGCGGCTCTTGACGCACCCAAAAGGCCGCCCTCGCCAAGGACGCGCCAGACCAGCCCAAGGGCAACAGAGGGCAAATTGGCCTTTAGGGAGTTGAATCCCAAGATTATTCCGGATGCGCCCCGTCCTATTTCGCAGGGCCTGTCGCCGCGTTTTTCTCTGAGCATGACCCGGGTAGACAATTCTCTCTCTCCGTGGCTGACTGACCTGCTCCCCGTTGTTTGTCCACCGTGCGTTCCCTGCTTCTCTTTGAACTCCTGGTGTTGCTGTGTTGCTGACGGAATGCGCCTGGTGATGATCCAAAAAAGGCGGTGCATAGTCCAACAAGCGATATGGTTGTGCCATGGCCTAGAAGCCCCGACCACCCGGGAGCCGAGACGAGGCTCCCACTCTCTGCTGAAATCCATGAGAAAAAACGCCCTCGTGGTCCAGTTGAATCACATGAAGGGTTTGCGAAACACAACTCCGTGGTCCAGTTGAATCACATGAAGGATCTCCGTGCCCGTGTGGAGCAAACGTTTGGGTTTGGGCCTCAGCAAGCACCCCATTCCTCATCTTCTGCCTCTGAAGCACTGCAGATGGGGCCTGGTTCCGCTGGGCCTCAGCAAGCACCCCACTCATCATCTTCTGCCTCTGAAGCACTGCGGATGGGGCCTGGTTCCGACATTCGCGTACCGCTGCTGAAGCTACCAGCACGAGTCGCTGAGGCACCACAAGCGGGAGGCGCTGAGGCACCACAAGCGGCAAGACTTGATTACGATGTGGCAGACGTGACCGGGGAGGTTCCCGGGGTAGGAAGAGTGCCAGGTGGGATGAGGGCTGGGGTTTCCGCAAGCACCCTGTCCGCTGATTATGCTTCAAGCTCGACAAATCTTGTCCCTCGCTTTTCGACACAGGCTGGGGAGCACCGAGCACACAGGAAAAGGGCAAACAATCAAAAAAACGAGATGGCCTCAAGTGCATTGCAACAAGTTACCGTAGGGCCTTGGGGCGGCCGCCGTTGGATTCCACCCTCTTCTCGTCACCCGCGACGTGCCCAGGTGCTTGCTTGCTCTCAGCTGTCTTGTCTCTCCCCTTCTTGCTCGCCACGTGATGCGTTGCAGGCATTTGTATGCTCGTCCCATTTGAGATTGCTTTTATTTGCTTGTCCCCTTGAAGAACTCTTGGCTCACGAGGATGGCGCTGGGTGGCGTTGGTGGTTGTGCTGAATGTCAGCCACTTCGATGGTTCCGAGTGCCGAGAAAGAGCAATCAGAACATTTGTATTCGAGGACTGGTATCGGCTACAGGATCAGAGGCAGACCAAGCGATGGGTAGGGCGGGTGAGACGAACGACAATGTGATAGCATCCAATCATGGGTCCAGTGCCGATGCTCTTCTCCCGAGGCTGATAACCACTCCATCAATAGTTCGAGCACATGATTCGTCAAATTTGACGCGCGGTACCATCGCAGACTCGCAGGTTGGGGGCGAAAAACATTTCCACCAAGTAGGGGTTTGGATGTCGTCAATGTTTGTGGCGTCGATTGACATGCACCAAAGCATGTGCGCTGCAGGTCTGTTGCCAGTCTTTCTGTTCCGTGACCTGAGATGCGTGAGACTTGCATCCTGCCTTGCCGCACGCGTTGGCACCCGTGCCTGATGCTGAGCCAACCGGCTAGAAGCGCACGCTGCTTTCAATCATGTTTTCATGTGTCTTTCATAAATATCTGGTGGTGCAAAATGGCGAATCTTCAAAATCAGCAACACCTTTGTGTTTGCATTTCTTGTCGAGAGAATCTTTGAGAACGACATCTATTTTGTTGAATCTTAAAGGCGCACGCGCAGAGACAGAGGTAAAAAAATGGCGTTACTATCGCCATTAACGATTAAAAAACGTAGGGTTTGATCATGAATTGCGCGGTTTTGAATCATCATGATGTTAATGGCCCCGTTTTGTGATGGGTGATCCAAATGTTCTGTTTATTTCAGCCTTGGAGGTGAAGGCAGGCACGGGCGGGCGTGGCGCAGCATGGCTCACTGCCCGTGAAGGCGCTCACGTCAGGTGCCTTGGCTTGCACTGCGTGCCCACATGCTCCTCCCTTTGTGAGCTCTGCTCGACTCAGCGATCGCGTGTAGCATATGCGCCAAGCATCGCATACTAAGATTTTATTGTTAGCAATGCGAGGCCTGTATTAATGCTATGGTGGTTGACAAAGAGATCATATACGGGGAAGCTCTGCGGCTGGCGCTCCAAGAGCCCTCAGAAAGGTCTTTCCCAAACACCTCTTGTCCTATTGCCTCTGATGAGACATTGTGCATACGGATGCGCTGATGGATCGGGTGACACGCACGGGTACAGGTGTTGGAGGTGCCACTAGCGATGAAGCGTAACCCGCATGTTCGCTTCGACCAGCGACACACGGAGCTATTTGGTGAGACCAGCAAGCAAACGCCTGGAGCAAAAGCCCCCGGCACAGAGAGCTCCTTGACTGAAAACGCCTCTGTCTCGTCACGTCGGGCGCTGCTAACGGCAAGTACGGAGTCGTCCAGCACTTTCCTCACAGAATTGGAGGCAGACGGCGGGGAACAGCGGCATGTGTCGCAAACGGCCCGAGGCAGCAGCATCCTGCAAACGGCCCGAGAAAGCTCGTCGCTGCATTCAGAGGGAAACATGCAACAGAGAGCAACTGGCAGTCAAACAGCTCGCGTTCAGGGCAGCAAGTATGATCGACCGAAAATCACAGTTAACAAACGACGGGCGTCGCTCAACTACCTGGCCATCGGTGCTGGCGACAATGTTGGTGATTTTTATAAGCCTCGTGCCAAGAATCCCGGCTGGAATGCATCGGTCTTTCCCTCCTGCTTTTCTTGCACTTGCTCATTCTTGTGCAGATTTATTTTTCGTCATATGTTCTGGGCTGGTGGATGGAAGCCAGAATAGGATGTTGCGAATCCAGCTTTGACACCCAAGTGCCAAATAACCTTCACCGTCTCACACACAGGACTTCCGAGCATCTATTTCTGGGATGCGGCATCAGAACGCATACCGTTTTCTGAGCACTGAGAGGCAGCTGCAAGAGAAACTAGTGCAGATTGCGTCTATGTGCCTCTCATTTCACACTTGCCAGGAGGCATGCCAAGTGGCAGCAGCAGTGAGGTATCACATTTGCCCGGACCGTCGCTTTCCCTGCGTGCCATGCACCTGCAATCACTCCCTCTGCAGCAGAAGACAAAGAAAAGCTCCTGACCAGCACTCACGCGCTGTTGCGCTTCTGAAAATAGACGAGCTGTACAAACCGTGGTGGAGGGGAGCGAGTGCATAATGCTTCGGAGGAGCGGCTATGATCAAATTTGCCACTATGATTCTGCGAGGGGCGAATCTCAAGCGATGACTGTCGTGAAGCCTGGCACGGGCATCATCGGCTCAGCCTTAGCCTCCGATTCGCCCATGTCATGGTCGTTCTTTGTCTTGATTCTATTCCTTGCATGCAGAGGCTTTGGGCAAAGTGTGATGAGCTGTTTTTTGCATTGGGCAGGAGTCTATTGGATATGGACTTTGACATAGACATATCAGACCAAGAATTAGGCATCAAGGACATGGGCATGGTGTACACTTCGCCGCTCCGCACACCTCCTGCGCCCTCCGTTGAATCCACACCTCCAGCTTCTTTTGGCCTCTTGGTTGTCCAACACATGTTCGGATCTTTTGACAAGCACGAAATGGTATGTGATTTTGTCTCCCTCCCTCATGCTCAAGAGCTGGATGGTGATGACCGCGCGGACGTTTGCGAGGGTGAAAGCGTTGATTGATGACTCTGTCATTGGCAGGACATGCTGTGTGTAATATCTGAGCATGCCTCGAGTGCTCTCTTACGCCTTGCCGGATGGCGGGGCGTGCCATCTCAGAGCAATCAGTTGAGCCAGCTCGGATATCCATTCCTGGAATCCGCTCTTGTTGCCGCCCGTGAGTGTAGCTATGACTTTGTCGGGATCGGTTCCAAGTCAGCATTTTGAAGCACGCCCAGCTCAGTGCTTTGCTCACCCAGCCGGGCTGGAAGCTAATTAGGCGGCCCGGCACTCGGCCTCGGACTTATTCCGAATCGGATGTCCGATTCTTGCAACGCTTTGTTGGCCTTCCCGAACGCTCGCTGCTTGGGAACCACAAACTGGAGGTAGGAAGGGATCACAAAATGACGAGCGAGGGACCCTCAGGATGCCCGACAGGGCCCCTCGCTCGGCCTTTCCAAGCTCAGCATTTTTTTCAACAATGGTCCTGTTAAATTACTTTTTCTAATTTGAGAGAGTTTGAGCGACCTTTGCCTCTCCTGCCGCCCGCGAATTTATTCCTTCTCCTTGTGAATGCGTGAACACGTCGGGCGCCCTTGCATCTTTGAAATTGGGCAGCCGCAAGCCCAAGATGTATGCTACTGACGACAGATCACATCCCTAATCCTGACTACCAGGTGACACCAACTTCGGTGTTCACAGTAGATACAATGCGATCGCTATGCTTTTTTAGAGCCTTGTTCATAGCATACGCAATTGCCGAAGCCTTGGCCGCTGCCGCGTCGATATCGCTACCCGTTTCGGGTTTCCCTGATACCAGTGCCTCTCCAGCTGCTGACATCCCCTAATCACCAGGTTTCAACTCATCACGAACGGTTAAAAATTGCAGGAGCACAAACGGTGCAGGGCGCGGGCAAACCCCGGGGTTCGGGCAATCCCCAGCTCGGTGTGGGAACGTCGTCAAGACAGATCTTGTAGCGCAGTCAGGGGCAAGCAAGCAGACCGCGTGGAAGAGAGGAAGAGCAGCGTTTGCCGCTGACGCCGCAATTACAGTATCGTGATAAGAATCGCTGCAGGTATAGCTCCACACTTTATCGTGGCTCCAGCCTGCGGAGAAGGCCGGTGATGATCCCTCCCTGCGGAACGTAAATGTTAGTCGAAAGTCAGGGTCCTGGGGGAGCTGCCTGACAACAGGCTTTTGGAGCGCGCTGGCAGTCAGCCCTTCGAGAACCGCCTGGAAAGTGCGCCAGGGCGAGGGCCGCGAGGTACCAAGCCAGAGCGACACACCTGCACACCCATGCCGCACCCCCGGTTGGGTTGGGGTGCAGCTCAGCGTCCAGCTTCCGCAGGTCCTCGAACATTCACGGACGGGTCGCCTGCTTAAGGGCGGGGTGTGGTGAAGTTGGACCATCTTGTTCAAATGAGGAGGGGGCTTCATTCATGAACATGGTGCAACTTTCAACTTGAATCCTCCAAACTTTTGCAGAGACCGTAATCATTACGTCATTACGGTACTCCAAAACAAAATTGAAAGCAGGGACCGTAATCATTACGGTACTCCAAAATTGAAAAATTGAGCTTCTAGGTGCCTCCTACTTTCGCGAAAATGGATGGCCGCAACATTGGATCCACGGGGTGAGAATTTACCTTAAACCCTTGCCAGTGCTAGTGGATGATGGCATGTCAAAGTGAGGGCGTTGGGACAACTGCACCGGCAGGAACGCGCCTTCTTCGGCTGGCAAGCGCCAGAGATCGCCGAGCTTGCCGCATGAAAAAGCTCAGTTTTCGGAGCCGGCTCAATCTGAGCGACGCCCATGCTGGGCGCCTTTGCCGCCTCCTCCTTCAAAGCCTCCGCCGCCTCCGCCGCCGCCGCCGCCTCCGCCGCCGCCGCCTCCGCCGCCGCCTCCGCCGCCGCCGCCGCCGCCTCCGCCGCCGACTCCGCCGCCGCCGACCCCTCTGAGCGCAGCAGAAAAGAGAGAAAAGAAGAACGCGCAGAAGCGAGCGCGGTACGCAAAAGCGCTTGAAGCCAAGCAGAAGGAGCCTGAAGCCCAGCTCAAGGCTTCAGAGAAGTCTGAAGCCCAGCTCAAGAAGAACCTTCAGGAAAAAAGGCGCAGGGAGAAAAAGAGACTCGAAGCTGCGCTGGAGAGAGGCTTTGAATCCTTGGCGCAGGAAGCCTCGGCAAAAGCCTCGGCACAAGCAGCTCTTGCCGAGGCACAAGCTCAGGCACGTTGGGAGGCCTTTGCCGAGAGACAGCAATCTTTGGCGGAGCCGCTCTCAGAGCGAGTCCTGGCCGCTCTGAGAGTCTATGGCCGCTTTTCGGCCCTGGACATCCATCGCGAAGTGCAAAAAGAAGCGCGTGCAGAAAAGAAAGAAAGACAGAAAAGAAGCGCGCGCGAGAGAAAAGAAGCGCGTGCAGCAGCAAAAGCGGCGCGTGCAGTAGCAAACGCGGCAAAGGCCGCAGCGCGTGCAGCAGCAGCACAAGGCAAAGCAAAAGCAAAAGCGGAGAGAAGGCGGAGGAGGCGAGTCGCTCTTGAGCAAGAGGCTCTGAACATTGCTGCTCTGGTGGCAATGACGCTTCAAATCCAAGGCATGCTGGTCGCTTGCCGCTGGTCACTTTTGCATAGTGGCTCTCTGCGCTGGAGAGAGATCTCCGAAGGCTGGCTCAAGCGCGTGCGCACGTTCGTGAGCGAGGGATCGCCGGTGAACCATTTTGCTTGCATTGACATTGAGGGACGCGACGGTTATGAGCCGTATGCTGTATCCATCTCTGCTGTGGGCGTGGGCGGGTTGACATGGACGTGGGCTTTGAATCCTTTTCCTGAAGGCGTTCAAGCGACCTTGGAGCAATGCCAGGTATCTTTCTTCGCGCGCGCTCTCTCTCTCTCTTTCTCTGTTTGTTTGTGTTCCGAGCATGGCTGCCTGCGAGGTTTATCCTAAACCCTAAACCCCAAAAACTAAACACAGAAGCGCTTCGGGTACAAGGAGACCTTTGAACGAGCCTATGAGTTCATCATGAAAGCAGTTCTTCCGCCTGGAGAAATTCGTCCTCCTGGCCAAAATTACCAAGACTCGGCGGCGATGAAGCGCCTGCTTTTGGCAGTCAGGCTGCTGCCCACCATTGCGGCCAGCGCGGAGGCGATCCTTGAAGTGGTTCGTGGCTTCAAGTGCATCCATCACTGGTTTGGGGGCGACGCAAGGTGGCTGAAGAAGCTCGGATGCCACAGTGACATGATCGATCTCGGGCAAATTTACCAACGCTTCATGGTGCCGGTCAAGAGCCACATTGAGACGCGCCAAGGGCTGTACGCCGCCACCCAAAGCATAGCATGTGTCGCTGTTGGTGGAACGCTGCAACCCCCACACTTTTCAGAGGCTGACGCGCAGATGTGCAGGGACGCCTGTTTGGGACTCGTCAAACATGTCCTCGACAACTATGGGGGCTGAAGCGAGCGCGCGCGAGAGAGAGTAGCGCAAACAGTGTCAAACATGAGCGCGCGCGAGAGAGAGTAACGCAAACAGTGTCAAACATGTCCTCGCGTAGACCCCTCTCGGTGCGCGCCCGCCCCTTCGCCCTTGTGGCGGCGCTCTGGAACCTAATTTTATTAATGAAGCTGGTCGCTGAGCTTCAGCTGGACGAGCTGCTCGAACGTGACGACGAGCAAGGGCGCGCGAAGGGTTGGGCACCCACCTACTACTTGACCTAGGCTTCCTGTTCCGTGCTCAGGGTTGCCTGAACTCTCACACACACACACACCGTGGCACAGAC
>Ga0315899_10005969_pt1 | contig 13114 bp, 7 predicted proteins | sample LakEriMetagenome_2_FD_203518 | JGI IMG/M metagenome (GOLD analysis project Ga0315899, IMG submission 203518) | Freshwater fungal communities from buoy surface, Lake Erie, Ohio, United States - Buoy 4 MA112 | ecosystem: Environmental > Aquatic > Freshwater > Lake | place: USA: Lake Erie, Ohio...
CCCGCTATCTTCGCATGCCAAACGGCAATTGATTAGGAGTGTAGCTTCTCCTTATCTGCGAGAAATCAGTTCGGTTAATCCGCACGCGGCAGTGAAGATCCTAATTACATGGATGGCACAATTGTGGTTCTTTGTGATTATGCTTTATGTTTTTGGATGGTATTTTATTGTTCGCTCCTTTTCATTCTATGAGTTTAAAAATGGCAGTTCGTTACTTTATTCGATCAATTGTCGCGACGCCGGCGTTAGGAATTACGTTGTTCTTTGTGTCGCCACTCCTTAACGCACAGTCTGTTCCTTCCTTGATACCATCAACGAAAGCGGAGGATTGGCCGATACGGCGAGCGGCAATTTTGGATGGTATGCAGCAAGTTATGGGGGAATTACCTTCGCGTGACTCACTGCCCCCAGTGGCGACCCAAGTCGTCTCACAGGTCGATTCGGATCCCAACATTCTCGTGGAGGCTTTGCGTTTTGAGTCAGAGCCAGATGTGTGGGTACCATCTTATCTCCTGATTCCAAAGCAACCATCAAACCAGCCTCGACCTGCGGTTCTTTGTCTTCATCAGACCATACCGATCGGTAAAGGGGAGCCTGTAGGTCTAGGGGGCGAACCTAATCTTCATTATGCGATTGAATTAGCTCGCCGGGGCTTCATTGCGCTGGCACCGGACTACCCCTCCTTCGGCGAATATCGCTATGACTTCGCGAACAATCGGAAATGGAAGAGTGGTTCACTCAAAGCGATTTGGGATAATATGCGAGCGATTGACTTACTCGTCGCGAGATCGGATGTGGACGCCACTAAGATCGGTTGTATCGGTCACTCATTGGGTGGCCATAATACGATCTTCACATCGGTGTTCGACGAACGCATCAAAGTTGCCGTATCGAGTTGCGGATTCACGAGTTTTCGCAAATATTATGGCGGCAAACTAAATGGATGGACGAGCGATCGTTACATGCCTCGTATTGCGACGGAATACGATTTGGCCCCAGACCGCGTTCCTTTTGATTTCCCTCAAATGATCGCTGCGATCGCTCCGCGAGCTTTTTTTAGCAACTCTCCGCAGCACGACGAGAATTTCGACTGCGATGGTGTGCGAGAGTCCATCGAAGCCGCTCGCCCTGTCTTCGAAGCCCTCGGAGTACCCGATAACCTACAAGTAATCTACCCTGACTGTGCACACGATTTTCCGCCCGAGGCTCGCGAAGCCGCCTATCGTTTTCTCGAAGATAAATTGCGATAAATAGTCGATTTGTTCGACTCCTTTTTGATTTCAATCTAAGGAATTGGCGTCAAATAGTAGAACAATATACACGAATGCTTTACCCGTGGTCGTTATCTCGGTTTCCATGACGCGTCGAAGGATGCGTCGAAGCGTCTTCAAGAATGCTCAATCTTGAAACAACTATTCGTTGCCAAGGGTGTCAACGAATTGAGACAAATCCGGATGACACGAGGAATGAGGCCTGCCTATATGTTATGGTCCTTCGTTTTGCAGGCAGGAAAATGAATAGTCGACAACTCTCGCTTGCTACAAGTTTTTTATCATTCTCTAATCTACTTCCAACCTGAAAGTCAACATGGTGAACCTAATAACCGGCTTGCTGAAGAGAAACTAGTGCACTACTCTTTATTGGATCAAATAAGATTTTCCGTTATGCCTCTCATTTCGTAACGACTCTAATAATTGAATGTAGCATGCGGCGATGTGCTAAAGATTGCCCAGAGGAATTGCCTATGATCTGCACTTGTTATGTGTATCGATTTCAAGCAGCACGGCGTTATTGACGAGTTTTTCGATTCGTCCCAACAATGAATGACGGCATCGACACCGCTGGGTATTCGCAATTCACCGTGCCGGTTGGGCGTATCGGAAACATGCCAGAGTTCCATAGCGAATCTTTTTCATTTCTCTTGCGCCCGAACCGTAGGACAAGATCAATGAATTAATGACAGTCCAACAAGATCGCTTGTTCTAAATCTTGGGTCTATCGTCTCGCGTGATCATTCGATTTTGATCCTGATTCTTAATTCCCTCGCTTTCACTTGTTGATCACAAGGGCTATGTTTATCGAATGGAATCCCTTTTCAAGTGAAGTTGAGCAGATTCCGCATGTTTAGTCACGCTCCAGAATTTCTAGTCCTGCTTAAGTAGTTGTTTCATTGTTTCGAGTAAGATTTTCTCCGACTCCGGCGCGACATTCGACGAGGAGGGAGCGGTTTCGTACCCACCCTCTTGGTACGAAACTTCTGTTCCAATATAACCCGGTCCGTAATCTCCGTAGGCTGCCATCATAACGTTTAGATCTGGTCGCATCTTTTTCGCTGCTAATTGAAACTCCACAAATAGCTCGCCCGGCATGTATAGCATTCGGACGCTTCCCACGGTCAAACATGAAATATCGATCGAATGACCTGCATCGACTCGATGACACCATGCCAACTGATCTGCAAGCGAAATATACCCCCGAGCAGGAGTTGCCTGCAGTCGAGTTTTCAGATCCTCTTTGTTTAGGTGAGGTGCGAGCGGCAGTTGCACCGCGACTGAATGCCAATCAATCGAGGTGCTCACAAGGGGGATGGGCTTAGCATTCTCGAACGCTAGTTTCATGCCGAGATAGAGCCTCTGTGCTAGCACCATGCGATTCGGTTGTGATCCGTCATTGTATTTTCCTGCAGCAATGTTTCCGCCAGCCCCATTGAAATGCACGTGTAGAGTTTCGTTGAGGTCTTGGCCTCTCATAAAGCGTGCAATGCCAGGAAAATCCGGATTTGGGACTCCTGTACGATAGTAGCTTTGCGGGTGGCATGCATAGGAGCTAATGATCGCAACTGGCTGCGTATTATTCCAAAAAACAAGACAAGAAATAATTGGGTCTATCACGCCTTCAGGGAGTTCGATCAATTCTGGTATCTTGCTGCTACTGCCACGCATGCGTCCCACTTTTCCATCTTTAACTTCAACTCTTCGGTTCGAGGCAACTTGGTCGACGGTCGCTTCCCCATACCCATAGTGTGTTATCGGCACGGCTTTAATCACCCCATCTCGAACTGAGTTAGCGGCTCTTTGGATTACGTCGCGCTGGAACTCGCCATTAAACCGAGAATAGCCATCGAGATTCAATTCGGAAATCAATCGTTCGGCCGTAAAATCACATCCTGGCGCGTCGTGCTGATGAATAGCATGAACGGCTACACGTCCGGGGTTGGTTCCCGCTGCCTTGGCCAATTCCCGTCGAAAAACATCGTGCCCCTCGTTCGCAATACCAATCCAATCAACCGAACAAATCACAATCGGTTCCCCTTGCCCCAAGAGAACGATACCTCTGCACCGAAGTGTCAATTCATCGACCCGACGCACAGGATCATATGCCATGTGAGTTCCCATCGCGGGAGTTGCGTCGACGTCAAATGTGGCGATTTTCAATTTCCCCTCTTGGCCAAACAACGGACCATACAGCGTCCCAGCCACTAACCATGTAGCAGCGATGAGTAATTGCAAACGATTCATGAAGGAGTGCATAAGTTCTTCTTTCGCTGGAGAGAAACAAAACTGGTGGGGAATTATTAATCGGGTTCGAAATAAGTGGCGGGAGCTGGTTGTGGTTGGATAGGTCTACTGACTGGCTTCCCAATCAGGAATCGTCGACTCAATAACATCCATTCCTCCTGATCGAGGGTTGAAAATCAATCCTATCAACGCAAGCTTTCCATCCTGAATTAATTGGCGTATGGTAGAGCTTGATTGTTGAAAACCTTCCACCGATAATACGACGTGGGCTTTCGCGACTTCATCGATCCAGTCTGGAGCATTTAGATTGTTGGATTCGCCGTACAACGACCGGACTCGCTCTATCGCAGGCACCATATCCTGCGCGACAACTCTGAAATGCTCTCCGTATTTTGTTGTCCGAACCTCTTCGGATGCGTACAGGAAATCGATGGAATCTTGAATCATTTCGGACTGAATACAACCCACGATGATGATCAGTTTTGGCTGCTTCCGAACGCAAAGATATTCAACGGAAGCGATAACACTTGACGTTATTCCTATGTTACCGGGAAGTCGAATATCGACAACACCTCCGTCTATCGTATCAAAAATACGATCCATGGGATCGAAGATATCTAAGCTGCTAAGAACAATTGCGGTGATTGCGTTTGTTTTCGTATTAGAGCATTGCGATTCATTTAAACCTGTACGCAGGGATACACCAGACCGAAAGCGGGCGTTTCCTTCCAGTAGCTGTCGCAGCGCGTTAACAGGGGTCAGATCCGGATTCGTCCGTTTTATGGTGTAGTCAATCGTTCGATAATTGTCTCGCATCTCGTATCGCGATTCGAAACCGATCACGTTCAAATTGACACCATGCGCTGGAGCTACTTTGTTTCGAAAATCTCGTATCAACGCTAGGATATCCGGATCAATGTAATCACTATCACTTGCGTCGATTAACACACGTCCGCCTCGGGGCACCTTTCGCAGAACGCTATCCAATGCTGCACGATTTAAGAAGCTAACCTGATTCGCAAGCTGTATACGCAATACGTCACCACTTGTGTGTTTCTCTAGGATACGGCGAACAGGACGGCGATAATTACTGTATAGAACAAACGCAAGACTGCACCCAAGACCAACAAGTATACCAATTAATAAATCCGTCATTACTATTGCACAAACAGTAATAAGAAACGGCGCAAATTGATATCGTCCGGCCTCCCATAATTCCCGAATCATTCGCCATGACATCAGTTTAAAGCCCGTAACCACGAGGATGGCAGCTAGGCTAGCGTAGGGGATCATATTTAGTAGTTGAGGAAGACAAAGGACAAAAACCAAAAGCAGAATTCCATGCACAATGGTGGATAACCTCGATTGTCCACCTGCATTAATATTTACAGAACTGCGAACAATAACGCTAGTCATTGGCAGTCCACCGATTAATCCTGCCAATACGTTTCCAACTCCTTGAGCAAACAGCTCTTTATTAGGAGGAGAGAACCGTTGTTTGGGATCAATTTTGTCTACTGCTTCGAGATTCAGAAGCGTTTCCAGAGATGCAACTATCGCAATGGTAAAACCTGCGACATAAACTGCGGGAGTAATGAATGCACTAAAGTCGGGCAAACGGACCAATGATGCGGTATCAAACCAAGATTTCAAAACGGGTACACTAACCAACATGTCAGCAGGTATGGACCAATTCGATTTATAATGATCGAGTAATCCATTTGTTGTGATTCCTGCTATGACTACTAGTAACGGCGCAGGGATCACAGATTTTTTTAAAAATGTGACTCGTTCCCAGGCGAGTAGAAACGTCATCGAGCTAATACCGATTATCGCTGGTCCGATAACGAATTCTCCCTCCAGTAAATCGAATAACTTTAGCAGTACATTTCCATGTTCTGCGACGTGCAACGCTTGCCCGCTTACTATTTCATCTAAGACAACCACTTCATTTTGATGACCGAGCAGCTTTGGTAACTGGTTAATGATCAATATGAGGCCGATTGCAGACAACAGACCTTTAATTACGCTCGAAGGAACGAATGCAGATAGAAATCCTGCTTTAGAGAATCCGAAGCCTATCTGAATCACTCCAGCAACCACGACCGCAGCGAGAAAGGTCTCAAAGCTACCGAGCGTAGAAATCTGTGCAGCAACGATTGCGGTAAGACCAGCAGCCGGTCCGCTAACACTCGTATGGGAGCCTGACAGCAATCCCACGACTAACCCTCCCAGCACTCCACTGACGATCCCTGAAAATGGATCGGCATTAGAGGCCACAGCTATACCAAGGCACAGGGGTAATGCCACCAAGAAAACGACAACCCCAGCCGTAAGGTCTTTTGTAAATCGAACTAAATTAGAATGGCTTCCGTCGCTATACCCCATTATGAATTCCCTTTTTATTCAGCAAAATCCATCGCTTTAGAACCTGTTGTGCATACAGATAGGCCTTGCCGATTCCCTTATCGACGTAGGCTTGTATCGACAAAAATTCTTTCTAAGCTGTGTCCGGTCTTGGTTTGTCTACTTAACTTTCCACGTATTTATAACGGATTGTAAAGCTGGTTTGGGTTTCCTATTTCGGTCAAATAGCAAGGGATGGTTGGTGTTGGGTCCATGGAAAGTAGTTTCGCCAACTTTCACCGTCATGAAGATTCCAAAACGACGCTCTTACGATCACGTCCGGGAAATTGTTAAATAGCTCAAATAGATGAGCGTACTATTCCGCTTGCCGCTTTAAAACATCTTTTGGACAGCCCTCTTTGTATGGATCTGTTTTCGACTACTCATCTTGATACTTTCCTCCCTCTGCCCGCCATCGTGACGTAGAAACAACATCTATGTCAAGCTCGGAAATGACCACTTTGATGTTTTCCCTTCGACCTGCAATAAACAAGGACTCCAAAGCAACATATTTGATTGTATCCAATTCAAAGTGTCCGTGGATTCCTAAAGTGTCGATAGGCGCTCCCTGCATTCTCAGAACTTTGATTAAGCGTAGAGTCTTTTCTAGTTTGCTTGGATATTCATTGTTGTAGTCATTCTAAATTAGAATCGAGTCTGGATCCATTTCCCTAGTCCAGTGAAATGCTCTAACGATAAATCCTTCGCCTGTCGTCCGTGTCCAAATCGAGTCGCAAAGATATTGGTCATTACTATCATCTAGAGCTTCGTTAACAACATCCCACATCGAAATATCATTCACATATCGCCCCACGACGGTTTCGATGTGCGTTTTGAGTCGCTTCAATAACTTCTCGCTGCTGGTTGGCTTTCCACCTTCGACAACCACCAGACAGACGTTCTATTGCCCTTTGCCCAAACCAAACAGTGAGCAACAATTTCGATCGTACTTGCTCTCGCAAACCCTATAAACTTGTCACAAGTATCGAATTGCAAATCTCCTTCCTTAGGTGGAATACTGTGAGGCTTCATCGATTTTTCAGGGGGAACAACCTGGAACTGTTACGTTAGCAGCTTCCAATCGTGTTTCCGAGTGGGAATGTTATCGCTTGCGCCCACATCAATTTTGTATCGATAACCAAGGGCGGGCTTTGATGTTTCGATAGATGTCTCTCTGCTTAGTTTTTTGAGCCATTAGGGTAGACTGTGTAGGCTTTATAATCGTCGTGAGAGCGAGCATCCTCGTCGCAAGAGTATCAAGAGTATGACGTAGGTTCCACCAAAACAATTGCAGCATATCTCTTGTCCGAACGATAAAAGCAGTTATGTACGAGTAAAGGGAACAACATGCCCATTTTTCAGCAAATTACCTCAGTTTATAATAATAACTATTTGATCATTTGATATCGGTGACGATTTCTCCTGCTGCTCTGGTACAGAGCGCAGCCATGACGTCTAATGAAATGTTTTGGCTGAGGAACTGAACATGTCCGTCCGCGAATAGACAGTTTGCACCTGATGAGTGGAACGAATAAGGTTCGTTGTCATTTCTGGCGTTCATCGCGGAAACGCATCCCCCTTGCCTTCCGCACCCTTCGAGGGCTCCATCAGCACTTGCTCCGTCTAGACTAAAAGCCCCTTCGCTATCCGCCCAGCCAATACCTTGATCGTTCGATATTTCTCGACGAGAGCTACGTCTGCGGTACACCGATGGGCGGCCTCCGGACTCGACCACCATGATAGTGTTTGATGATCCGTCGGTTATGGAGGCATGAGAATTGATCGAGTTACGGTGCATGACCGAAAAGCGGTTTGATGAGTTGTATAGTATTGGATTGACTGGTTGCGGCTGAACACCTTGAATGGCCTCAAAATCTGCTCGTCCGAGCGGTGTACTAAACGAGAGTGCAGGACGTGGCGGCTTGGCGATGGCAGACATCACAGCAGGCTGATCTGGGACACTGGGGCACAGATAAACAGGCAGGGGGATACTTGCCACAGCCAAATTGGTTTCTTCCCACCAATTCAGATCAAACCGATATAGATCCCGAACGTTGGAATGCTCGAGATACGGCAGAATACTTACCCGCCAACTCACAAATTTCCCTTGTGGATTTGTTCGAGAGGCGACCGTCCAACCAGATGCTGGAAAGTATCGATAGGATGATTCAAAGTTAAGAACAGCGAGTCCCAACTGCTTTTGATTATTCGAGCATTGCAGACGTCGACTAGCCTCCCTCGCTGCTTGAACTGCGGGTAATAGCAATCCCACGAGTATGGCAATTATCGCAATCACAACAAGTAACTCAACTAACGTAAACGCGCGACGCTGCTTGTCCTGGATTGAATATCGAATCATTGTTGAGCTTTTCTCTCTCTTTGAGTGTCTCTAGGGCTACGGAGCTATTCAGGCAACATCATGAGAGGAGTGGCTTTCGAACCAGGTTAGTCGCAAACGATTTATAGCGTACACTTTCAGATTCAGTTTGTTTGAGATAACTGGATCGAGCAAGCCTCAATGTTGCAATATTCAATGAAAATGCACCGTCTCGTCGGGTACTTTCTGGGTAAAACCCTTCCGCTAAGAACCGTCGCCTGCTTGAAACGGACCTACGTACCGACCAGAATGTGTTCGCTGGATCTCTCTCCTCCAGTTTTACCTGCCATATTCTGCGATCTGGGTCTGGTTTCTCTGATCGCTTTTTTGTTCACTTGGAGACCTCATCACGATGAATTGGCGAATGAAAAATCAAAGCATGACAGTAATTATGTCGGCTTTAATTGCAACGAGCCCGACACTCTTTTCTACTTTGGGATTTGGGCAAGATTCCCCTACTGAAAATCAATCGAAGACTGATGATCGATACTCAAAAATCGAGAAGCAGCTTCAAGAACTCACAAAGGCTATTACCGAATTAAAGAATCCTCCTGCTGCTGAATCCAAAGAGCAGGCTAAAGATAACAAAGACGAAACCAAGAACCCCAACGAAGCCGAGGACTCTAAGAAGTCGTGGACCGGCGATCTTTCGAAGGACTGGCTAAAAGGAATCCGATGGAGAAACATCGGACCTGCCAATATGGGAGGGCGAATTGTTGATTTGTCCGTATTCGAAGCTGAACCCAGTACATGGTGGGCGGCAACCGCTTCGGGAGGTTTGCTTAAAACCACCAACAACGGAACGTCATTCCAACTCCAATTCGATCGTGAAGCAACGATTTCCATCGGAGCAGTTGCCGTGGCTCCAAGTGACGCAAACATCGTTTGGGTCGGAACGGGCGAGAACAATCCCCGAAATTCGGTTAGTTACGGTGATGGGGTTTATAAATCAACTGACGGTGGCAAGTCTTGGAAGAACATGGGCCTAAAAGAGACTTTTCAAATTGGCGAAATTTTAGTCCACCCTAAAGATCCCAACATAGTATACGTCGGTGCATTAGGACGTTTGTACGGAAACAATGAAGCCCGCGGCGTTTATAAAACAGTCGATGGCGGGACAACTTGGGAACGAGTCTTTTACATCGATGATCGCACTGGTGTGTTGGAGATGCAATTCCATCCTAACGACCCAGAAACTCTTATGATCACGGCGTGGGAGCGACTCCGAGATGGGTTCGATAGCTGGCCAGGAACAGAAGTTCCCTTGCCCGATGGGTATGACGGATACGATCCTATCCGCAAATGGGGACCAGGCAGCGGAATCTACAAGACCGTGGATGGTGGCAAGAACTGGAAGAAGTTGACCAAGGGGCTTCCAACTAGCCAATTGGGAAGAATTGGAATCGATTGGTATCGCAAAGACCCGAACATTCTCTACGCGATCGTCGATTGCGAAAACATCGGCAAAGGACCTGTGCGATTGAACGTTTTATGGGGAGCGGTCGGAGCAGATATTGATGGAAAAGTCGTTGTGACGCAAATCTACCCAAAGAGCCCAGCAGAAAAAGGTGGTCTATTAGTTGGCGACGTATTGGAGTCGATGGGGGAGGCAACACTTGCAAGTTTTGACGACATCTTGGCCAAAATGAAGACCATGAAGTCCGGCGATAAACTGACAGTTAAGATTAAAAGAGGGGAAGAGTCCAAGGAACTTGAGTTCACCTTGACGTCACGTTCCGGAGGAGGCAACGCGCAGGCTGCTAACACGGTTTGGTTTGGGGGCTTGGGCGAAGATGACGAAAAAGGTGTCAAGATTAGTCGAGTCACACCTGAGGGACCTGCCGCGAAAGCAGGTATACAAGCGAACGACGTTATTACTAGTTTCGATGGCCTCAAACCTGACTCTTGGGAGGGCATGGTGTCGGCCGTCGCTGCCAAAAAAGCTGGCGACAAGGTAAAGGTGAAACTCGAAAGAGACGACGAGGAAAAAGAAGTCGAGATGACCATGGAGGTCCGCGAGATTCCTGAAGGCGCGCGTCGTCAACAACCAGAAGCACAATCAAACGTTTATGTTGGGGTTCAAGGACAGAACGCAACCGGAGGCGGAGCTGCTATCACCGAAGTCACCAAAGGTGGACCCGCAGAAAAGTCAGGGCTTATGGCTGGTGATGTTATCAAATCTATTAATGGCAAGGAGGTTGAATCCTATCGTGCATTCTCCGACTCGCTTCGTGACCTAAAGGTTGGCGATGTAATCAAGTTTAGCATTGCCAGGGCTACTGAGGTTAAAGAGGTCGAAGTAACCGTTGCTGAGCGACCAGGCCCCACTCGTCCCTACACCGCCGAACTAGGTGGACAATCGCCGAATGTTCAAGATCTTCAAGGTGCGAAAGGCTATGAGTATGGGGGCGTCTACAAATCTGTAGATGGTGGCGAATCTTGGACACGGGTGAACAGTATCCATGCTCGACCAATGTACTTCAGCGTAATTCGCGTTGATCCAAACGACGAGCAACGAGTTTTCTTGTTAGGAGTATCTCAATACCAATCCTCCAACGGAGGTTTGACCTTTGAATCGAATTTGGGACGTGGTGTTCACGCTGACGGCCATGCATTATGGGTTGATCCGAAAGATGGAAAGCACATGATCATTGGTGTCGACGGTGGTGTATACACGACCTATGACCGAGGAGGGCGCTGGGATCACCTCAATACGCTCGCTCTAGGGCAGTTTTACCACGTCGCGATCTCGCCAAAATATCCGTACTACGTTTACGGTGGACTTCAAGACAACGGAACGTGGGGCGGACCAGCAATGTCATTGAGTGGATCCGGGCCCGTTAATGAGGATTGGTTGAGCGTTGGCGGCGGTGACGGCTTCATGTGCCGGATTGATCCCAATGATCCTGATTTGGTCTACTCCACCAGCCAAGGGGGAGCGATGCGACGAAGAAACATGAAGACGGGTGAGCAAGCCTCTATTCGGCCTGCACGAGTCGATGGAGCACCAGCGATTCGTTTCAATTGGAATACCCCGTTTATCCTATCCAATGCTAACTCACGAGTTTTCTACGCAGGAGGTAACTATGTCCTACGATCCATGGATAGAGGAAATGATCTGCAAATCATCTCCCCGGAGATAACGTTGACCAAACGCGGATCAGCCACTGCATTGGCGGAATCGCCTCGCAACCCAAACGTTCTTTACGTGGGAACAGATGACGGAGCTTTGTGGATGACTAAAAATGGCGGCAGGGATTGGATCGATATCCGTGCTGGTCTCAACATCCCAGCGCCGCGATGGATCGCAACCATCGAAGCATCGAAGTATGCCGAAGGTCGAGTTTATGTCGCATTGGATGGACACAGATCTAACGATGATGATCCTTACGTATTTGTATCAGAAGATTTCGGTAAAACGTGGACCTCGATCCGTGGCAATCTCCCGTGGGGGTCGACGCGCTGTTTGAGAGAAAGTCCTTTCAATGAAAATGTTCTCTTTGTAGGAACTGAATTTGCGACTTTCGTTAGTGTGAATCGTGGCGGTCACTGGAATTCCCTTAATACGAATTTGCCAACAGTAGCTGTTCATGATTTCGCATTTCATCCGAACAACGGAGAAGTGGTCGCAGCGACTCACGGCCGAAGCCTTTGGATCGCCGACGTTTCCTCGCTTCATCAGTTTGACGAAAAGCAACTTCAGGGGCCCAATCTTTACAAACCGAACACTGCGGTTCGATGGCGACGGGAACCGTCCCGTGGCGGAACTAACAGGGCGTTTGTCGGAGAAAATCCCGCCAGCGGCGCATCAATTTTTTACTCACTTCCCGAAAAAGCTAAGGAAGTTACTGTGAAAATTTCCAATGCGTTAGGCCAGACCGTTAGAGAGATTCGCTCGCCAGCAGAAGCCGGACTGCATCGGGTAGGTTGGGATTTGACAATCGTACTTCCTCGTGAACGAGGAGCGGGTGGAGGAGGTGCAACTGGCGGCCAGCGTGCAGCAGGTGGTGCAGGCGGATTCGGTGGTGGATTTAATCGAACAGCCGTCGCATCTGCCGGAACCTATAAGGTAACCCTCACCGTTGATGGCAAGGAGTTCGTTCAAGAACTTAAGCTGATCAACGATCCGAATATTACTTCTCTTTCAGAGCTGAGTAGTGCAGCGGACGTAGAATACGAAGTTTGGATGGGTGATGTCGAAGAATCACAAGAAGAAGAGGATGAAGAATCGCGAAACGAACAATCGGTAATCATCAACGTTGATTGATTATCTGGTTTAGGATAGACAATTTGTACAAGTCAAAACTCGACGTCAATTTACGGGCGTCGAGTTTTTTTATCTTCGTATAGAGAAATCCTAGAGTTCCAAAAGACAAATCCTAAGGACTTGCTAAGTTGCCCCCACAAGACAGCCTTCACTACTACCTTATGGTTGCCAAGAGTACAGAGTTTATAGGATTAGCTCAGTGAGCATGATGGCAGGAGCGACAATGTATCGCGCCGCGGTTTCCAGTCGAACTGAGACTCGGTTCGTTTCTTTGAGTTATCCCAAGCCTATCCTATGCTTATCAATTTAATCAGATTGTTCGTCGTTTATTGTTTTGCGTTCCTTATTGTCGAACAAACGCGTGGGCAATCGCCCTCCCTCAGTCCTGAAAAACTCGGATATTCAACCCATTCACTGGTTCGTTCTGAGCTAGGCACCGTCAATTATTTCGTCCGTAATCTAAACGAGAAACCGAATCGACCCGTCCTCTTGTACCTCGATGGGTCTGGGCCCTATCCTCTATTTCAACGGATGAAGAACGGGTTT
>Ga0315899_10005970_pt1 | contig 13112 bp, 15 predicted proteins | sample LakEriMetagenome_2_FD_203518 | JGI IMG/M metagenome (GOLD analysis project Ga0315899, IMG submission 203518) | Freshwater fungal communities from buoy surface, Lake Erie, Ohio, United States - Buoy 4 MA112 | ecosystem: Environmental > Aquatic > Freshwater > Lake | place: USA: Lake Erie, Ohio...
GATGCACATGCACATGTGATGCACATGTGATGAAAGCGCGCGCACCCATTCACGTCTGTCATGCCTCTCCACCTCTTTGCATCCGCCGCCCGTGTCCTTGCGTCCGTGTGCCCGTGTGTCGTATATATAATATAAACACACACCAACACACACACACACACACACAAGTACACGTGCGTGTGTTTGCGTGAATTTGTGTGTGTGCGCGCGCGCATGTGCGTGTGTGTATGTGCGTGTGCGTATGTTTGTGTGGGTGTCTGGGTGTGTGGGTGTGGGTGTGGGTGGGGGGGTGCATGTGATGCACACACACCTTCCAGAAACAAGGACTCGTGAAAATCACATTCGAGCACATCGCAATAGTCCGCCAGACAAACCCCGTCCGCCTGCCATCATACGCGCGCGCGCGCGCGCGCACACACACACACACACACACACATCGGTTGCACACGGGAAAGAGACGGCGCGGCACGTACAGAGGAAGAGGGAGGAGGGAAGAGGGTGAGAGGGAAGAGGACTTGAATAGTGGCGGGATGCCGATGTTCAATGTGCCGCTCCAGATACGCCTCGGATTTGAAGACCTTGTTACAGTATAGACACCTGCCCATCACACCCGCATGTCAAAAGAGACCTAATATATAGGCAAAACATACCTAATACAGTACAGTAATAATACAAAGAAGAAAGTATATATGGAGTCTGGACACCGCCAGTTGCCGAAGCGCGCTTCTTTCTTGTGCAGCTCGTTGTCGAGGTACATGTCCATCTCCTTTGCAAACGGGCACGTTCGCGGCAAGTGGTACCCTTTCTCGTCCACCTGCACATCGCGCGCAAATTACTTCCATTAAGTTAGTTTAGTGGTTTAGTTTCGGGTTTAGGGTTTTGGCGACGCCCCGTATCGCGCTGCCGTGTCAAAAAAGTTGAGTCCAGCCTCGCGAGCACGCTGCGCTATGGCGTCGATTCTCATCTTGTCTTCATCGCCCTTGGCTGTCCATGCGATAGTTCCGATGCCCATGGACGGAACAATGAGGTGGGGTGTTCCGGGAGCAAAAGAGCCGCTGGGAGCCAGACACACAGGCAAGGCACTAGCGACAGACACAGCGCCACTGCATGCGCGGCCCGGGCACGGAGTTTGGCACGGGGCGCGGGACACGCGGCGTTTTCCGTCCTTGGGCCGTGCGCACCTTGTTGTACAGCTCCACGTCAAGTATCTTGCGCGCGACACGGCTGCGCGCACGGTCGCATTCGTGCGCCGACGCTGGGCGCACCAATGCAAGCGCCACCGCCTGCATCAGCCCCACGAGCATGCAGCTCCGCGCCTGTCTGCCCCCTCCCCGCTTCCTCCCGCCCTCTCCCAACATACTGTCCTCCCCAAGCAGAGAGCAGTTTTTTCACGAATTCAGGGGCCATGCACGAAAACAAGAACCGGTCTCGTGCTCATCGCGCGGCGCCCTGTCCTGTCCGTGCGTGTGTGCCTCGTTGGCTCTTTGCCGCATTCCTTGCGTCCGTGCTGACCCCGCTCGCGAGCAGGGCGCGGTACCACCAGCTGTGGTGCGAATACAGGGTGCATCTGCTTGATACTTACGTCTTTGGCTCCGCTGGCGTGACCGAGGGCACCGATGTGCGTCGTTTCCGCTCATGCTTCGTTTCCGCTCGTGAATTTGCTGTGCGCTTCGCACCATCCTCGTCCCAGTGCATGCGCCTCCACCCCTGTAGTGCAGTGTTATTCTGCGGCCGCACTCCCGGCGCGCCATTCCCGTGCAGCACACGCGCGCTTACCATGCGTGGTGCACAACGACGACAGGTTGCCGTCACAAAGGACAAGACGCAAAAGGGAAAGGTACCGTTTGTGAAAAGCTCCGTGTGTCACTCTGTGCCTGCCCGCCAGCTCGCAATCCCCCGCAGATAGACAGCCTGAGAGAGGGGCTGACCGTTGGGAGAAACGACAGGAACTCGAGATCGAGGCCAGCTCGGAGCCATTTGCCGTGCCAGCTCCCACCGCTCTGTCGCGCTGAAAGGCGGAGTGGAGGAGGGAGCGCAGGATCACGGTGGATGCCAGGGCAGTGCCGTGCCTGGGATAGCCAGCGTCACCACATGGCAGTGGGCAATGTGGGCAGACGCCAACGGTGCGTCAGGGCCTGCCTGCTGTGGTGCTTCGTCATGGCGCCGCTGGTAGGCGGCGGGGATACGGGGGAAGTGAACATGACGGGAGCAGGGGGCGAGGGAGCAGCTGATGCGGGCGCCGCCAGTGAGGCGGGAAATGCTGGCACAGAGCTAGAAGCTTCCTCGTTGTTTGACGTGTTTGCCGACACGAACAATGTGTATGGGCTGGTGGGTTCAAGCGATTATGTGCATTATCTCGGGATACAGGAGTCGGGTGACGCGTGCGCCTTTGCTTGTGTGCACTACTTCCTTAGCAGCGGCGGCACGGTGAAGATGGGCTCCTATGTGTGGCATCCTCTCGACTTCCCCAGCCTTGAATGGCAAGGGCACTGTTTCGGTCGGAGCGAAGCCTTTGACATCTGGAACCCCAAGATTCAGAAAGGCGTAGTCAGCGGGCGTGTGCGTGCAGCACGCTGGAGGCGCTGGCTCCAGCGCCTTTCGCCGCAGCAGCGCTCCCTCTTACATGCTTCTGCTGCTGGCGCGCATTCTCAAAAGTACCCTCTATTGTGACTTTATATCGAAAACGTCCTAGGGCTCTGATTTTTGAGAATGAGCAGCGCGGACCGGCGAAGCGATGGCGCCACAAGACGTGCCGCCAGAGTATCTTGCGAGTGGAGAAGGGGGGGGAGAGAGAGAGGTCAAAGTGCGGCAGTGCAATGTGTTGGAGTGGCGGCTGGCAGGCAAGTACCAGTTTGCGCAAGAGGAGAGATTTATTTTTTCCGGGCGTTCGTGCTCAATCTGCGGCTGGAAAGGCTGCAACATATGTCCCGCCCGCCAAATTTGCCGCAGCGGTGGGGTTGGGGGGCAGGAGGAGTCGTTGGAGTTGAGGCCCGGGGATATCGTGGTGCAGTATGAGAACAAGCACGTCATGCAGCCGTGGGCCGATGTCATCTTGTTTCCAGCGACAGGAGACTTGGACAAGTTTGTCTTTCCGTCTACCAAGCCTCAAACGCAAGCTTGGGTGGCTGTCGCCGGAGAGTCGAGCTTCTGGTGGGAGCATGTCGAGACCCTCAAGCAGGATGGTATGTATGCTAGGGAGGTAGGGAGGTAGGTCTCCGAAGCCGTATGCTAGGTACGTAGGGAGGGAGGTCTCCTCATGTCTCGTGCCAGCTTGTCGAGACGGTCTCGGCGCAGGATGGTAGATTCCATTCCTTTCTTTTAGTTGGAGCATGTGCAGACGCTAAAGGGGGATGGCAGAAATTCTGAAAATTGGGCTCAATTGTGGGGCTATGTGATAAGTCCTATCGCGCACGAACCAACCATTCAGTATCCCACACTCACGAACGAGACGTGGTACCAGGGCGCTTTGATCTGACCATGGGCTACTCCCGTCTCCTGTCTCATATGCACGCGTCCTATTTTCCAGGTTCTTTGTATGTGTGTGTGTGTGCGTGTTCGTGTGCGTGTGTTTTGTGTGTGTGTATGCGTGAGAGAGAGAGATGGGGCGGGGGGGGGGTGCAGGAGGTGTCAAGGGAGAGGACCCTCTGGGGCATGCACCCTCTTGCTACAGATGGCAGAGAACCCTTGGGGCATGCTCTGCGCCATGCACCCTCTCCGTAGACATTCACCGCATTGGGTATATGGGTTTTGAAAGGTTTTCTTATGGGGTTTGTGACTGGGGTTTAGGACGGTGAAAGGGCATGCATCCTTTGGTTGCGACGGTCAGAGGGCATGCATGCTTTCAAAGCTGCCGTGCATCCTTGCTTTTTTGACTGGCGTGCAACTTTGGTTAAGCATGGTGCGACTTTGTCTTGCGCATGCGTATAACGTTGCCTAAGCATGCTCAAACTTTGCAGACAACTTCACAGCCATCATGGCGGCCTCATCCTCAGAACACCGACACCAACACCAGTGGCCGTGGGAGCTGGTAGCAGCCGTCAACGTCACAGCCCACGTTGTCTTTTTCGCCTCCAACTGCAACTCTGATTTCCGGCAGTCATGGGTGGAGGGGTTGATGGAGGCCATGCGCGTCGACTCTTACGGAGCGTGTTTCAAGAACAAAGAGATGCCGGAGGGCCTGGACAGACGTCAACGCTTCCGTGACCCAGATACCACTTTCGAGGACGCGCCAGGTTCGGAAGGCACTGCGTGTGTGTGTGCGCGCGCGCCGCCCGAAAGGCGGAATGGGGTTTGGCCACCCCTCCGGCCCGAACCCCCAGCGTTGGCCGCAACCCCCTGAGTCGGCAGAGCGAAGCGATGGAATGGGGTTTGACGGTAGGTGGCGCGCGCCGGGGGTGAGGGAGATTGAGATGGATTGAAGCGGATGGAGAGGGATTGAGGCGCATTGAGCCGCTTTCACCCCCCCCCAACACACACACAGGTGCCTTCCGAACAGCACAGGGCGAGCAGTCAAATGTCAAAATCCAGGTCATGTCGCGATACAAGTTCGGGCTGGCGATTGAGAACACACGAGACCCCGACTACATTACAGAAAAAGTGTTCGAGGTGCTGGAAGCCGGGGCCGTCCCCGTATACCTGGGCGCCCCAAACTGGCGTGACTTGCTGCCGTTGGAGCATGCAATCATCGACGCCGCAGCCTTTGATTCGCCACACGAACTCGCTGACTTTCTCGAAGTGCTGGCCGCTGACGACGCCCGATATCAGTTATACCACTCGTGGCGCACGCAGCCGTTGCCGGACCGGGTGCGCGAGCTGGAGCAGACGTCCTTCACCAACAACCTCTGTAACGTTTGCAGGTATTGTGTCTGTCCGTCTGTGAGGCCGCCAGTCCTCAACCTCGTCCGACACCCCATCCTCAACCTCGTCCTCCACCCCATCCTCAACCTCGTCCTCCACCCCATCCTCAACCTCGTCCTCCACCCCATCCTCAACTTCTCGTCCTCAACCTCTCGTTCCCACGAAAGCATCCCCCATCTGGGCGTGTTGACCCTACCTCTCCCACCCTTGCACGCATCTTGCGCTACAGGTGGAAAGTGCAGCGTGACCGCGCAGACGGAGCTGAATGAAGCACGTTGGTGCATGCAAGTGGAGTACTGCGTTGGTGCATGCAAGGCGAGTACTCCATCACGTCAGAGAGCATTATCAGAGCTTTTCGTTTTTTGTGTTTTACAAACACTTCATAACCCAAAAACAAATCTCGGGGCTTTTCCCCCTTCATAAATATATTTATTGAAGGAGGTAATGATGGCACCGCTTGACCACTCCTTGCCCCCATAGCGAGCGCACACAAAACCCATGGTCAAAGGCATTCATAATAAGATGATGATAATATTATCATTTCCCTGAAATTTTGAATACCACCATTGATGCAAAAGTGTGGAGTCATTGGCAAGTGATTGTTGCGACGGTCGCAACAATCACATCCTACCAGTCATCACAACCCACTCTCGTGCAATATGCCAGCGATCCCATGCGAGACATGTTCAAAACAATTCAGAAAAATTTGCCGCAGGGGGGCGGCTATCAATCAAGCATTTTTGCTCGGAGTATATGCATCATGCATTTGTGTGTGTGTGTGTGTGTGGACAGACAAGACAGACACACGATAGACACACGCAACGCAGCAACGACCAACACACAACGCACGCGAGCAGGTGAGGTGGTTTAATTGCTCGCGCATCCTACAGGAGAACACAAGCAGCATCCTACAGGAGAACACAATACAAGCTGCATGCGAAAGGAGGGCACAACAGTCCCTACTCCTCCTCCCTCGTGCCAAGTCCTCAGAAAAAGCACTTAAGAGAAGCTCTTCGTGCACGCGAGATTTGCCCATGTCCGGCTTGGATCAGAAAACATTTTCCACCATATCTCCCTGCTGTGCCCGCTTGTGAGCATGCAGAGGGCCATTTCCTGGCTTCTTGTCCAAGTAATTCACAACGCCACGGTGTTTCAACGTGAAGGTCAGATCCCCGTTTATGGCGTCCCGCGTCGCGGCCATTCGCTTACCGAGGTGAGCCTAGTTGACTGCCAATTTGTTCTTGTTGGGGGACTGCTTGTTGGCTTGTTCTGTCGAAGCGAAGGGGTTGGAATTGTAAAGACTGTCGACGCTGCGCCCCTGTGCCTCTCCATCAAAGCAACGTCAGCATCGAGCAGATTATGCAGGGAATCTACTCCCACATTGCGGGTATTCACTCTCGCACTTTAGATCAGTTTGACGCCCAGCAGGATAAAAACAGGAGCAGATCGTCACGGTAGAGGAAGAGTCGGAAACAGCAACATCGCACCGCTGCATTTTTTACATGTCACCTGATAATTAATCGTCGGAACGTAACCGTCAAAAACCGGAGCGATACCGCCGGCACTGGCGTACACCGTTGCGGGCACTGGCTGAAGAACTATTTGTGGCTGAACAGCAGCTTGAACAGGTTGGCTTACGTATCGGATCGGCGGCTGCGACAGAACGACTGGCGGAACGTAGTGATCTTTTTTCATTGGTTGGTATTGGATCTGGGGCTGCCATGGCGTATTCAGTGTCCCGATGCAGTGGTGGGGGATGCAGTTCCTCGTTGGCATCATGGGTGGCTGTACAATCGTATACTTGATGGGTGCAGGCTGAGGTGCATAGACGTACTGTATCTTCGGAGGCTTCATGGGGGCAGGCTGAGGTGCATAGACGTACACAGAGACACAGCGTGCGATGCGAGTGTACAGTCACTCTCTGGCAGCGAGGATGATAGCATGGACTCGGACCCGAGTCCAATCGCTCCCGCTCCCTCGGCGGATCAGGGACAAGCGCTTCCCCCCCTCTCCCTGCATTTTACTGTCGCCTCACCATGGCTCCAGCATGCTGCGGCGCCGCAGCGTCACCGTGTGTGCTTTCGACCCCACACGGATCAGAACCTTTTTGGCGGCAGTCCAGCTGCATGCCATCAACACTTAATACGGTTCCTACGGTTCTCTATGTAATGCAGCAGAGACGCGAGAACATATACTTTCTGTTGTCAACCGCGCCGCATCTCGCGAGCGCAAGCGTGCGTGGGTGCAGTGTGAAGAAGGGAGCCAGGACCATCGCGCCCGTGGTCCTCATGCAAAAGCGCGCCCCTCCAACCCCCTACTTTCCTGCTTACGCACCTTGGGTCTTGGTATCGGACCGCCCATGGTATCAAAGAAACTTGTCTGACCCCCCCGAGCCGAAGCATTCCCTTGGAAGGGATGATTCCACTGATCATCGCTGCTTCCAAGCAACGTGTGATTGTCAGCCCACCTCCTCATGGACGGTGCCGCGGACCACGATGGGTTCGCTGTCGCATCGCCGCCCAAGCGGTTGCCGATGGGTGCCATATCCGGATCCTTCTCCCAGTCCCCACACTGTCAGCCCAGCCCAGCAGTAGCGCACTCGCCGCACGCAAGTCCTGCGCAGAAATCACACATCTTCAGGACCAGCGGACGTCGTGTGTGCGGGGGGTGGCAACGTAGCGTGTCAGGGCGTAGCGCGTGCGGAATGGCGTGGCCTTCGGCGCGCAAGAAGCACTGGAACCTTTGTCTTCTTATCCTCTGTCTCCGCCCCTCCCACTCAGTCCCCTCACACGCCCTCACACGTCGATCCTGGCAGTCGTGTGTAGGACCCTTTGGGGTGGGGTTTCTTTCAAATAGGGATGCGGAGGAGGAAGGATCGGGCAAACGAAGCAATATATGCCTCGTTTGCCCGAGTTTATATTTCCTCCTCCACCCCCAAATGTGCAGGTGTAGTTCGTGGGTCCACATTCGAAAACCCACGAGCTCCCGTCGTGAATATGCGGAGGCGCTTCGCGGCGATGGGTGTGCTAGCGGCGATAGCAATGCTCCTCGCATTGTGTGCCATGCCGGCGGCAGCAGAGGCGCCAACCAGCGCGGTGCCGCGCGGTGCGGGGACCGGCGTCAAGGATCAAGTGTGGGAAAATATAGTGAGACTGCTGCCGAATCCACTGAAGGTGCGCGGGGTTGACACCAGTGCAGGGACAGAGGGAGCCCACGCTGGCTGCTGCGGATCTGACTCCCACTGTGGCCCAGTGTTTCTGTTCCTCTCGCCTATCAAGCGCCGTCGCGCTGACCCTGTGGTGCTCGCGCGCAGATGCTGCAGCGGCTGGCTACTAAGATTAGCGCCCTCGTGGTGAACGTGCTGCGAGAGGGCACCAAGCTGTTCGGTGGCACGCTCTTTCCGGGATCGCAGGTGTGGTTCCTTTGCAAGCGTCGCACCGGAACGCACATTGAAGCTGCTCATGCCTGTGCGCACTGACGCGCAATCAGAAGATATGCACTCCTTTACCTCACCACCCAAACTGGCCTCAACCCCCACATTTGGCGGTTTTGCGTTGCGCAACGCACCATGTTCAGACACTTCTGTGAACGCCCGCGCGCGCACGCTGCGTGCCAGGGTTCTGCGGCTGCGAAGAGGGAAGTTGAAGCGGAGGTTGCAGCAAAGCTAGCGGAGGAGGCTTCTGCCGCTGCAGCGAAGAAAGCGGAGGCGGAAGCTTGGGCAGCAGCCGAGGCTGCTGCGGCGAAAGAGGCTGCTGCGGCTGCGCAGAAGAAGGCGGCCGAGGCCGCGGCAGCGAAGAAAAAGGAAGAGGAGGAGAGGGCAGCAGCCGAGGCTGCTGCGGCGAAAGAGGCTGCTGCGGCTGCGCAGAAGAAGGCGGCCGAGGCCGCGGCAGCGAAGAAAAAGGAAGAGGAGGAGAGGGCAGCGGCAGAGGCAGCGGCAAAGAAAAAGGCTGAGGAAGAAGCAGCAGTGGCGGCGGCGGCGGCGCTCAAGAAGCGGGAGCAGGAGGCAGAGGCAGAGGCTGCCGCCGCCGCGGAAGTTAAGCGGAAGACGGTCCCTACATATGCTCTCCTGCACGCGTGCGTTGTTTCCTGTTGATTGAAATGCGCAGAAAGGGTCTGACATGCAGCGCATACAGGAGGAAGAGTTGCAACGCAAGAGGAAGATGCAAGAAGAGGCTGCTGCTGCTGCTGCCGCCGCCGCCGCCGCTGAAGAGGAGAGGAGAGCAGAGGAGGAACGGGTGCGTGCTTGCGTCGAAATCCCTCTGCATTGCCAGTGCCTGCATGCTCGTCCAGTTGACAGAGGGCGTTTGTCGTGGCCATGATCTACTGCCTCGGACACACATGGAGTTGCTACACTTGACATGACAGCTCTCCCTTGAATCATGCCAGCCTCCCTTGAATCATGCCAGCTCTCCAGTGTCATTTCTCCCATGCTCCCCTTCGACGCGTTTTGTTCTTGTCTGCCCGGGGCGCTGTTGATGCTGCTTGAATGCACTGTCGCTTGAATGCTTGAATGCACTGCTTGAATGCACCCGGGCGCTGTTGATGCTTCTTCAATGCATCGGGGATGTGCTATGTGCACCAGGCAAAGGCGCAGGCGCAGGCTGCAATGGCCAAGCACAAGGCAGAGGAGGAAGAACGCGCCCAGGAGGAAGCGCGGCGCCGTGCCGAAGAGCAGCGCATCCAGGAGGAGGAAGCACGCCGAGCGGTAGAGGAGGCGTCACAAGCTAGAGCGGCCGAGGAAGCCAGAAAGAAGTTGCAAGAGGAAGAGGCCACCAAAAGACATGCGGAGGAGGAAGCACTCGCGCGTGCGGAGGAGGAAGCACGCGCCGCGCAAGCAAAAGCCGCTGAGGCCATCAAGACGCAGCGCCTCATGCAGCAGCAGGCAGAGGAGGCGGCAATGAGAGCGCAGGCAGAGGCAATGCGCGCCGAGACAGCTGCGCGCCAGGTGTGTTTCACCAACTCCATCTACTTTTGTTGAGTGCGTGGCGTTGGTGGCTGAGGGCCCAAGATTTGGATGAGCGCCATCCCTCCCGCCCCAACCCCCGCATTCAGCCCCAACCCCCGTCGGCTTTATTGCGCATGTTTTGACTTGTGTTGAGTGAATTGCGTTGGTGGCCGAGGGGAGGCGGGGGGGAGGACGGCGCAAAAATGACAGACATGAGTGACTGGTCTTTGTGAGTGCGCGCGCGAGTGTGCGAGTTGGTGTTGCCAGTTTGTGTCCTCTCGCTCCCTCCCTCCCTCTCTCCCTCCCTCCCTCCTTCGCTCGCACACACTCTCTCGCTCGCTCTCTCTCTCGCAATCTCTCTCCTGGCCGCCGCCCTGAAACGCAACTGCGCGCGCAGGCTGCCGAGCAGGCAAAGGTGGCTGAGGAAAGGAGGATGAGGGAAGAGCAAGATGCGGCGGCAGCGGCTCAGCAGCAGAGAGAGTTGGAGGAGGCAGAGAAGATTCGGAGGTTCCGCGAGGTACATGTACATTTACATATGCTGCTCTGTGTTTTGTTGTTACACACACACACACACACACACACACAGGCCCAGGCTCGCGCTATGGTCACGGATCAGGCCCCGCCGCAATAGGTAATAGGCGGGGCAGGAGAGAAGAGGAGACAAGTACTTTGGAGGGTTGTAGAATGGGTGGAGGGTTGTAGAATGGGTCAAGGGCGAAAGAGGGGTTCAAAGCCGAATCTGCGACTTGCGCCATAGGTACGCTATTTTTAAAATACAAGCGGTATACACATGTATACAAGCAGCTAAGCGGTATACACATGTGTACAAGCGGTATACACATGTGTACAAGCGGTATACACACTTACACATACCCCGCCGAGGCAAAAATTCCCCGCCTAAGTACTCGCCTAGTCGCAATGAGGCGGCAATATCCCAAATCTGACGAGCTAGATAGAGAATGATCTGGCCGCCTCCGGGTTCAGCGCATGTCATGAAATGGGCTGAGTAGAATTAAAACAGCTGCGTAGAATTAATTCACTAATAAAGGCTTGAACATGGTCCGAACTTTCAACATCGTCAATTCCCAATCTCCTTGCTTGCCGATACCTAGCCCTGCTGCATCTCCCGATCTGCCGGCGAGCAATGACTGCGTGCTGGTGCGGAACACCGTGTTCCGTTTGAGGTCGGCCGACCTCGAACAATGGCGCGCTTCGCGCGCCAATTTGCCGACCTCAAACAGACCTCAAATTCTTGAGGTCTGCAAACTGGCGCGAAGCGCGGCTCGTCAAGGTTTTGAGCTCTTGCTTGAGCCGCTCAAAGCCTCCTCTGAACCGCGCAAGCGGAAAAGGGAGAGTGACCCCTCCGGCCCCAATCCCCTGAGTAATAACGACGAACGTCGCGCCCCGGTGCGCCGTTTGACCTGTGCGCGCGAAGCGCGCGCAGCAAGCCTGAAAAAACGGCGCGCGGGCCGACGCAGGAGGCCCGCGAGGTTTTTTCATTGCGGCGGGGCCTGATCCGTGACCATAGCGCGAGCCTGGGCCTGTGTGTGTGTGTGTGTGTGTGTGTGTGTGTGTGTGTGTGTGTGTGTGTGTGTAACAACAAAACACAGAGCAGCATATGTAAATGTACATGTACCTCGCGGAACCTCCGAATCTTCTCTGCCTCCTCCAACTCTCTCTGCTGCTGAGCCACTGCGTCCCAGGGTGTGGGACGGACTTTCCAGGAGCAAAAACGCTGCTCCGCTGCGTTGGTGCTCCTGGAAAGTCAGAGGAGGGCGAGGCCGTGCACCTATTTCATTTTGAAACCCTGCGGGCACGCCGCTGCGCGGCGGCAGTCCGCCACTGCGCCAAGACGTCCACCTAAATCGTGGCTGATCCGAGGAGGGTTTCTTGTGCCGGCTCCGCCGCTGCGTGGGCTCATGGTTTAGGCTCGCGCCGCGCAAGCGGAAAAGGAAGAGTAACCCCTCCCATCGCCGAGCAAGCGGAAAAGGGAGAGCGACCCCTCAGGCCTCGGCTCGTCATCTCTCGTAACACATGTCCTCCACTCTCCTCCCCCCCCCACGCGAACAGCTTTGTATAGGTCCTGCAGCTAGGTGAGGATACGAACAATTCAGCCCTGCGTTTTCACGTGTTACCCTTATTCTCTAACTTGCCTGCGTGTATGCGAACTTCGCCGGGTTTTGCGAATGCCAATCTCGTTCTATACTTCTGTACATCCAATACTTGGGTATGCGGGTACGTGTGCGCGTGCGTAGGACGCATTTCTAATAAACTGTGGAAAAGTCCCAACGTATAAATCTTGTATACGCATGGAACGATTCCCCCAACTGTGACGTGACAAAGTCCGCCATACTGGGTGGTTGGTATCGTGGGGTCACGGTACGCGTGTGAGAGATAAAAAGAAAGTCTGTACAAGGGATTTTCCGACTGAATAAACTCTTAGTTGCTTTCCGTTCCATGTCCCCGAGTGTTCCACACATCGTCCTGCCGTGCGAAGGGATGACTTGGGTTCCGTCTCAGCACAAGTGGTAGCGAAGGATCCCTTGTACCGACTTTCTTTTTATCTCTCACACGTGTACCGTGACCCCACGATACCAACCACCCAGTATGGCGGACTCTGTCACGTCAGAAGGAGGAGGAGGAGGAGGAGGTCACACAAACTAGAAAGAGTGGATATTAATCTCCACGTGGGACCATCATAGGTCTCCATCCACACATAAAAACAGCAACCAAAAGCGACAAAGGCTCCAACAGGTACTCTGGACAACCCTAAACAGGAATTCCAAAGATAAACACAGCACCCAAAAGCGACAAATGCTCCAACAGGTACTCTAGACAACCTTAACCAGGACTTTCAAAGATAATACCAAAACCACCTGCTCTCAGGTACAATTTATACCTCCTCTTAAACGGGAAACCTCATGAAAACAACTATGTGACCAGGTACATGATACAAACATAACCAGGAAACCAAACGATTACGACATACGACCAATAGGTACTGTCATGTTAAACCTACGAACCTAATACAACTTAATACAATATACACAAGAATCAAAAGAAAAGAAAGAATCAAGTACCAATAAACAACATCATCTCTCTTACAAAGTAGACTCCGCACGCGACATTCAACATCGACCGAGAATTTCCATCTATCACAATACTCTCCTTACACAACAGCTGAAAACCTTAAACAGGTCACGTATCCCAACCTCACTACTCAACCTTCGTCCACTTGTCACTCGTCACCTCACTCTCACATTGCCAACACACACTGTTCCACACATTGCATGGGGCTCCGGGTAGGGAC
>Ga0315899_10005973_pt1 | contig 13110 bp, 10 predicted proteins | sample LakEriMetagenome_2_FD_203518 | JGI IMG/M metagenome (GOLD analysis project Ga0315899, IMG submission 203518) | Freshwater fungal communities from buoy surface, Lake Erie, Ohio, United States - Buoy 4 MA112 | ecosystem: Environmental > Aquatic > Freshwater > Lake | place: USA: Lake Erie, Ohio...
ATCCAATGTTGATTTTGACGTACGTCCCGGAGAAATTCATGGCCTGGTAGGTCGCAATGGTTCTGGTAAATCAACACTCATCAAAGTTTTAAGTGGCTTTCATGAGCCTGACCGTGGAACCAAATTAGTTTTACGCGGCGAAAATATTGAACTACCGCTTCGTGGTAGCGATGCTGCGCAACTTGGAATGGTGTTCGTTCACCAAGACCTAGGTTTGGTTCCGGCATTTAGCATTTTAGAAAACTTGCGCCTGGGAACTTGGCGTCGTGGTGGTCTATCTAAAATTCCATGGGCTGATGAAAAAAGCGCAGTTGCCTATCAGCTTTCGCAGTTCGGACTTAAATGGGATCCATTAACTCCAGTAGGAGCGCTTCCTCCAGTGGACCGAGCAATTGTGGCAATCGCTCGTGCGATACGCGAGATTGCAACAAATCCTGAGGGTCACGTTCTAGTTCTCGATGAGCCAACCGCTTATCTGCCTAGTGAATCAGTCGACAAGCTTTTCGATGCAGTCAAGAAAGTAACCCGACAGGGAACTGGTGTGGTTTTCATCAGTCACCGTACCGATGAAATCTTGACCCTAACGGATCGAATTTCGGTTCTGCGCGACGGTCGCAAGGTGGCCACGGTTAATACCAAGGAAACCAAAGAAGCAGATTTGGTAGCCATGATTCTTGGGCAATCAATGAATGCGTTCTACCCAGATCATGTACCAACGCCGTCTAAGGAAGTTGTACTTCAGACCAAGAATATGGCCGCTGGCACAATTCCAAAACTAAACATCACACTTCGCCGCGGTGAAGTTCTTGGTATGACAGGCCTTATGGGTGCAGGTCACGATCAAGTTCCTTACGCACTATTCGGCGCGCTAGAGCACACCGATGGCACGATCACCATCAAAAGTAAGAAGTATGAAAAAGAAGAGTTAAATCCGCGCAAGGCTGTTGACGCTGGAGTTGCCCTACTTCCTGGGGACCGCACTGGAGCAAGTGGAGTGCTCCTTGCAACCCTTACTGACAACGTGGGCATGCCGGTACTTAGCAAATACTTCACAACGGGACGCCTTCGTAAGAAGAAATTGAAAAAGGACGTAGGCGAATTACTACGTCGCTTTGATGTTAAGCCGCCGGTTCCTGGAATTGAGCTACGTAAACTTTCCGGTGGAAATCAGCAGAAAGCACTATTAGCTAAGTGGATTCAGATTAAGCCAGACGTACTGCTACTGCACGAACCAACTCAAGGTGTCGACGTAGGTAGTAAGGCTGCGATCTTTGAAAAGATCGCAGACGCGGCTCGCGCTGGTTCTGGTGTAATTGTTGCTTCTGCAGAACACGAAGACTTAGCAAACATCTGTAACCGAGTACTTATCTTTGCTGAAGGCAAGGTTGTTGCAGAACTAACGGGCCGAGAGTTAACACCCGAAAAGATTGTTGAATTAAGTTACCTAGGCACTCGTAAGGGTGGCGGAATCAAGCGCGGCTTCGTCTGGCGTCCGCACATGAACGGCCTGAAGGGTCCTTATCTTCACGTCACTCGTAACTACACCTGGTCGCCACACAAGATTGGCTACAAGACTGAAGTTGAATGGCCTACACCAGCACCGCCAGCGATTCAGTACGAGAAGCAGCCATCCACATTTGTTTGGTCGCCACACTCAGTTGGATTCGTTAAGCGCGAATTCCGCTGGTTCCCACACACAATTGGTGTACAGAACACTCCAATGCCTTACCCAGGTCCGCGTCGAGTCAAGGTGGAACGTGAGTTTACCTTGGTTCCAACTGGTGAGCTAAGTTCGTTCTTCGTCTGGCGTCCGCACTACGTTGGCAACAACGAACCGGTCTACTTGGGTCCAAAGGATGCCGACAAGTGGAAGGTTGAGCTCGCCGCATCGTTGGCAGCTATGGTTGCCCGCGGTGAGATCACGTCAATTGTTGCGGACAAGATGGCAAAGGCAGCCGGAGTAACAGTAGGTCAAGCCCAAGATTTGCGCGTAACTATTGAACTTGATGTTCGCACTCGTAACAAAGGAAATCTTTCTGACATCGATCGTCTGAAGTTTGCTTTGCTGAACATGGATCAGAATCTGGTTGATGTAAACGGCGTCCACATCACTGATGTGAGCCTGCAGCCTGAAAAGTCTTGATTTCTAAACTTTTTCTAAAACCTTAAAGTTCGCAACAGCGTTTTGGGCCCAGTAACTCGAATCAAATTCTTGGATATGCCGCTTGAGCTCGGCTGACATATTTCTACGCGTTTCAGAACTTAGGTTCTGCGCTTCTCTTAGGGATTCAATTATTCCTATTTCAGTCGCCTCCGCAGCGACGATGCAGAAGTTTCCAAGCTCAGCAATGGCGCCAACGTTTTTGGTGCTTACGATGGCTCCATTTCGATCATTCAAGATCGCACCCTCTTTGACTACCAGATTTAATCCGTCCGCTACAGAGCAAGCAATCAAGCAGTCATAACGAGTTAGTGCCTTACTGGCTCGTTGGTAGTCATTGCCAATGTGGAGTCGGATCGGAGCGTAGTTAAGTGAAGAAAGTTTTGAGTTGCATTGCTCAACTGTTTTTACGATCTCAGAAAGTAGCACTTGATACATTGGCCATTGTTGACGAGAAGGCACGATGTATAGGTCAAGGTAACTGCGGGGTGCGGAATCCTTGAAGTCCCGTGCAAGTCCAGTAAACGCATTGATACTTGCCAGTGTGTTCTTTATTGGATCGCTTCGAGCAATGTGCACATAGCTGATTTCGTCCTCACGAAGATTTAACAAGTCTTCTGTGTTCAAAGACTGCAGATTCAATTGTTGGACATTTACTGACACTGGATTAACTTCCAGTTTCACGTCCTCCAGCTCCAATGGCAGGTGTGTAATGACAAATTCTTCAAATGCTCTCAAATCTTTTTGAGTTTGAAATTGAATCACATCTGCAGCCAACATTCCAGAAGCCAAGAATTCCAGAATCTTGGTGGAAATGTTGCTGCTCGGAATTGATTTTGGCCAAGGCGTGTGAAGAAAGAATGAAATTTGCTTACTTGGTTCAAGTTCTCGTAGGGCTACTGGGACTTGGGAGAGTTGGAAATCATTAACAAGGTAACCGTGATTATCGACATCGATAGATTCAGCTGCCAACGCTTGACTAGTACTTCGGACGGTGTTTAAACGATGGCTTAGTTCCGCATCGGCAAGCTCGGGGATTGGGAGGCCATGTAGCAATGGCCATATGTAGTGCGCACAAAACCAATCGCTCAGATCCAATTCCTGGGAATCGACTTCAGCCAGAAATATGTTGATGTCGTGTTGATGAACCTGATTTGAGATTTCGGAAAATGAGTAATACCGAGGCAGCCCTACTTGGCTTTGGGTAGTTAGGGCCGTCCAATCGATGTTGGCAAATTCGGCGAGTGCAGGTAGAACTCTGGTCAAGCCACCAACATGCTCAAGGGTTGCAGTTAAATCTGCAGTGTGACCAATTGGAGCCCGCCGAGATAGGACACCAATCTTGAGTTCACCCTCGGTCACTTAATTCACTTAAGCCTTGCGGGCGCGAACTTCAAGCCGGACGTAGTCAAGCGTGTTATCAGTTAGCAATTCTGACATCTTGGCAATCTGGTCGTCATTCCATTCCCGGAATACCAAAGTCTTTAAGTATGTTGCCAGAGTTTCTTTATCTGGAAGCGGTGTTGGATGCGGACGAAGACTTACCTCTATGTCAACAAATCCAGCTGCTTTAAGTAGCGCCTCAGTATCAGACACATTCGCGTAGTACCAATTAGGAAACTTAATGTTTGGATCAATCTGTGGCACTAATGCCAAGGTCTTTTCTAGGTTTCCAAAGCCACCACAGTCAGTTGCGATTCGACCGCCAGGCTTTAGGGCATTAAAGAAATGTTGCCAAACGTTGTTGTGATGAGCCAGCCAATGAAGAGCGGCAACGGACATGATCGCATCAACGCTTTCGACCTCGACAGGAAGCGCTTGATCTAAATCACCTTCCAGGATTCGCACGCGAGCATCATCACCAAATCTGGTTCGGCATTGGTCCAGCATGGTGGTGCTTTGATCAACGCAGACCAAGTTGCCATTTGGAAGTTGTGCTAGAGCTAACTGAGCATCTCGTCCAGTTCCACAACCAGCATCAAGTAAGGTCTCGTTGGGCTGCAGGTTTAGCGCTTCAATGGTTCGAATTCCCCATTGTTCGTGGGGTAGCGGTAGTGCGTCATAAGCGACGCCATCCCAGGCTTTCACTTGGCTTCTCCGAAAGCTCCGGTTGCCTCTAGTGCTTTGATTTGTTCGTCAGTTAAGTCCAGCAGTTCCTTTAGAACTGAAATGGTGTGCTCGCCGCGCTTAGGAGCTCGCTGATAAGTCTGACGCTTTGGCCCAACGTTAACTGGCGATGCTGGCGTGCGAAGTTTGCCAAAGTATTCATGTTCACTGTGGGCAATCATTTCGCGAGCAATTGTGTGCTCTTCTTTGAATGCTTGTTCGATAGTGTTCACAGGCGCGCTTGGTACGCCGGCTGGGACTAAATCTGCCAGCCACTCTGCCGTAGTTCGAGTCTTGAAAATGTCATCAAGTTGCGAAACCAAAGCATCCCGATTTTCATAACGAACCGTGAAGTTAGCGAAATCTGGATTAGTAGCCAGGTCCGGACGCTTAATAACTTCGCACAGGCGCTCATAGAACTTTTCTTTGGCACAACCAATAACGATCCAGTAGTCCTTAGTCTGGAAAACCTGGAATGGTACTAACGAAGGATGCGCAGAATGCGAGTGACGGATTGGTTCGTGGCCACCTGATAGATGCCAAGCTCCGATGTAGCTAGTCATTGAAAGCGCAGTGTCATAGAGCGATACATCGCAGTCCATGCCAACACCGTCACGCCTGGCTGCATGAATACCGCTGACGAGCGCTAGCGCTGCAACGAAGCCACCAGAGAAGTCAACCAAGGAAAGTCCACTCTTGGTTGGAGGACCATCAGGTTCACCAGTTAGAGACATCCAGCCAGCTAGACCCTGCAACATGTAGTCATAGCCCGGTTCTTTTGAACGTGGACCACTCATGCCGAATCCACTTAGCGAACAGCAGACAATTGCGGGATTTAGATGCTTTAGATCTTCGTAAGTGATTTTCAGTTTCGCTGGAACGTCACCGCGCAAGTTTGAGTAGACAGCATCGCTTTGTTTTACTAAATCCTCAAAAGTTGCCCGGCCAGCTGGGGATGAAAGATCTAAGGAGATTGATTCTTTATTGCGATTGAAAGCCTCAAAGAAGAGAGAATCTTCTTCGTGTGCGTAAGGCGGGACATACCTGCCGACATCACCACCGGAACTTGGATCTTCAATCTTGATAATGCGAGCCCCAAGATCTGCAAGATGGACAGTGCCAAAAGGTCCTGCTCCGAATTGCTCAAGGGAGAGAACAGTAATTCCTTCTAGGGGGCGTGGCATTTTTATCCTTTTGTTTGCTATTAAATACTTAAAACTTCGATTTTCCCTGAACCAGTTACAACTTTACCTACCGTGATAAATCCTTGCTCAACTAGTTGAATTTCAAAAACAGGATCAATACTGGCCAAGAGTCCGCCATTAGTCTGTGGATCAAATAGGGCGGCTTGAGAATGGCTCTGCGTTAATCCCAAAACTTCTCGATCTAAGGCATCCCGGTTGCGAGCATCTGCTGAAGTTCGTTTCCCAGAATCAAATAGTGACTGCGCCTTAGGCAAAACAGCCTGCGAAGGCAAGTTCACTTGAGCATTTAGGAATGAGCTTCCGAGCATTTCGCTTAGGTGGCCAATTAATCCAAATCCAGTTACATCAGTTACTGCGTGTACTGCCGAACCTAATTGAACTAGGGAGTTGCGGGCACTTAAGTTTGAAACCTTCATTTGCTCCAGGGCGATTTCTTCATCACTTTGCTCTCTAGTAGATAGCAGGACCCCAACACCCAATGGCTTAGAAAGCATCAACAAGTCGCCATCGGCCATTCCAGTTTTGCGCCAGATCTCATTCGGATGAACGTAGCCAGTAGCGGCTAAACCAAAAATTGGCTCAGCAATCCGAACTGTGTGGCCGCCAAGAATTTCAACTCCGGCTTCCTTACAAGCTAGAGCTGCTCCAGTAACACATGCTGAGATTTCCGAATCAGCTATTTCTTTAGGAAAGCCACAAACTAATAGCGCGGTTTTTGCTAACCCACCCATGGCATAAATGTCAGAGAGTGAATTCAGTGCACTTACGTAACCGTATTCGAAAGCATCACTAACTACTGGCGGAAAGAAGTCGACAGTTGTAATAAGTGATGTAGTTTCGTTGATTGCAGTAACGGCAGCATCATCAGGGGCCGCTAGACCAACAAGGGTGTCAATACCTTGTTGGTCATACGCGGCAGACCGAAGTAACTTCAGCAGGGATGCATCTGCTTTTGCAGCACAGCCCCCACATGAAGTTAAGTCCCTAAGACTTAAGCCCGTTACATCAAGTGTCATTTAGTTGTTAAGGCCTCAACAAAGTCACGTGAGTTCTTAGTTGTTGGCAGCGACATGACTGCGTTTAGCACTCGATCTGCAACATCTGTTCCGGCGACCAATGAAACATTGTCACGGAACTTAGTTTCAACATCACTTACCGATAGTGGACGTTCATCAGCGCCGCGATTGATGTCTTCGCGCTTACGAAGCGTGCGGCCATCCTTAGTCTGAATGATTACTTCGCCATGGAAGTACTTAGGGAATGTTGGATTTGGATCATTTTGGTAGGAAACTTTTGCGGCCAAATCCAATAGTTCAGGATCAACTAGGCAATCATCATCAAGGTCTGCCAAAGTAAAGCGACGCTTTGCAATTGCTGTTGCAACAATGAATGGCAATGAGAACTTAGCGTCGTAATCACTTCGTGGAGTTAGCTTTGCCTGTGCTGGTTCACAAACCACAGGAACAACTTGTGATGGCACAATCGTGGTAACTGATTCGATGTCTGCTGCAGTTAGGTTGTTTTCCGTTGCAAGTTCGATTGCAATATCAATGCATGCGTGTGTGAAGTGACATGCAGCGTAAGGCTTGATAGCGACTCGCATCAATTCCCAGGCTGAACCCAAGTCAGCAGCAACTGCATCCATCTTTAGGTCATGGCCTGCTGGAGTGTGGGTTGTGTAAAGACCAAATCGACCTTCATAGATTGCAAGCGGTGCTTCAAACTTTGCTTTGGCAAGTTCCGCAGCAGTGATACCTGAAACAGCAGCCCAACCTGGATGCAGGCGCTTAGTCCAAGCACCGGTTTCTAAGAACTCCATAGAACCGGAAGCTAATGACCCAACAATTCCTTGCGCGCTGGCGATACCGTGCGCATCAAGGCCGATCATTTTGGCAGCTGCGGTGGCAGCGCCAAATGCACCAGCAAGGCCAGTTGGATGGAAGCCTTGAGCATGGAATCCGCCGTTAGCAGCAGTACCAACTCGGGCGCCGATTTCTAACGCAACCAGAAAGCCCAGCACTAGATCGTTACCACTAAGTTCGCGATCGTCAGCAATTGCGATCGCTGTTGGTAGCGCACTTGCGGTGGCGTGAATAACACCAGGAACATGGGTGTCGTCAAAATCCAAACCATGAATCAAGATGCCGTTAAGCATTGCTTGATCGCGAACTGTTAGGCGCTCAGAACATGCGATTACACCACGGGGACCTGAGCCCAAGGCGACGGATGCAGCGATGCTACGAGTTGCAAATTCATAGTGAGTAGAAGCAAACGCGATTCCAACGGCATCAAGAATGTTTAGTAATGCTTGATCCTGAACATGCTTTGGAACGTCAGTGATCGACACTGCCTGCGCCCACGTACCGATCTCAAGTGACAAAGTTTCATTGTTTGACATGGTTACTCCTAGTTGAATCGTAAGCCGAGAGTTTCGGCAATAGTTGTGCGCTGTACTTCATCAGTACCGCCTGGAATTCGTAAGTTACGTGCGATTTGGAACAGCTTGTTAATGTCGGTGTCCCGAAGCACTCCGGAGCCACCGTGAATCTGAAGTGCGCGATCTGCCACACGATAGAACGACTCGTCGTTACTCAACTTGAGTGCGCAAATTCGTCGAACTTCATCACTTGGTCGTGGCAAGTTCCACCAAGGACCAGGAGTATCAATCGCTCTAGCAACATCAAGGGAAAGCGAGCGAGTCTGCTGCCAATCTAGATACATGTCAGCGATCATCCACTGGATGCCTTGCTTAGCTCCAAGTGGTTCACCACCAACGATTCGAGTCTTGACGCGCTCTAGCGTCTTTTCGATCAGGTACTTATTCCAACCGGAACACATACCGGCGCGACGCATACGTGTGTAATTAAAAGACATAACTGCGATATCAAAGCCACCATTGACTTCTCCAAGTACTGCGCTTTCTGGCAGCACCATATCTTCGAAGTGAATTTCACCGGTGTAGCCATCACCGAACATGGTCTGGTAAAGCTTGCCAATTTTGTAACCCTTGTTTGCGTACTCTTTGGTATCGAACATGAAGTAAGTGAAGGATTGACGGCCACCACCAGGATTTGTGATTGCCAAAACTTGCGCAACATCGGCATCAAAGTAGTTGGTGATGTAAGCCTTGGTGCCATTAAGAACCCAGTCAGATCCTTTGCGCACTGCATTGGTCTTCATGTCGTAAAGGTTTGAGCCAGCTCCGGTTTCAGTAACACCATGCAAACTGGTCTTGAGACCTTTGACTAGCGGATCAGTGAACTGTTCTTTTTGATGTGCGTGCGCATGAAGTAGTCGAGGAGTGGCGCCTTCAGACCAGGACAGAAGTGCTGGGTTCAAACCAACACCGTAGCCATAAACCTTTTCTTCGACATAGATCATGTCTTCGCGGCCAAGACCCCGGCCACCTAAAGATTCAGGAAGGTGTGCACTGTAAATGTTTTTCGCACCGGCAGCTGCCATGATTTCGCGGCGGGCGGCAATGATGTCCTTATGTAGGCGACCATCTTGGTCAAGGAACTTTGATTGATCGCTAAGTAAGTGATCAAGCGCTCGTTCCCGAGGCGCGACCTCATTTTCATATAGATCAGTTACTTCTGCAATCACACCATCTAGATGTGCGGGAATGTGAAGTTCTACATCGAGTGGGGACGTTACGTGGCTAGTCATTTGATTCCTGTTCGGTTTATTTGAGTGACGTTATTTTCTTTTGTTGGTTCCGAGAAATCTAGTGGGATTGGGTTATCCGGTAACGCTATTGTTTCGCAAGATCCAGTTGCATGCCCCTTGAAGGCAGCTCGATGCGAGTAATGCGACATAAGAGGCAAAATGTCACTTGCTGCAATTTTTCCAAGGTCACCGGATTTGTGAGAACTTTCACCACATGTAGTTACCGCATCAGGATGAACGTGCGGACTAACTAAAACTATTGAAGTCGGATGTGCCGAGTGCATGATCCCACCCGTTGAAGGTGTTGCATGATCTCCAGTGATCACGATCGTTTTGGTCTGCGCTAGTTCAATAAGTGAATGACAGGCACGATCCAAGGCCTCGATCACATCTCGCTTTAGTGAAGGGGATTTGGTGTGACCAGCTTCATCTGTTGCCTTGGTGTGAATATGAACAAACGAATGCGATTTGCTCAATTCAATTCCAGCCAAGATTCGGGCGACAAAGTCTTTTTCAACGTTTTCCAAATCACTTGGAATGTGAGTCTGAGCCATGCCCAAAGTTTCGGCTAATCCGCGATAAAGAGCAGAACTCGTAACTGCTGCGCCCGTCAATCCAGTGGACTGCTCGAATGTTTTCAACTCAGTTTTGTTACTTGCCCATTTTGTTACAGGAGCAATTAGTTCAAGCTTTCCCACTTCACGTCTGGCTTTGTTTATCGGATGATCTTGCAACATCTTTACTGCAGCGCTAAGCCAACTAGTCATTAACTCCGCTGAGTTATGCGCTGCTGATGAATCTGAAGCATCATCAAGTGGCAGTGGCTTCAATACTGGATGCAGGTGACCAAATAGTGGATCGCTGTCACTTATCTCATGTGATGACAGTGCGGCCGACTCGAGAATGCATTCACCGTTGCGAAGTGGGTGCAACACAGGACTTAGTTCATGTGGCATGACTCGAAGTGCATCAAATAAATCTAAACAATCTGTTGCATCTTCAGAGCTGACTCGACCAATGGCATGAAGTTGACCGTCACGAATCTCGGCAGGTCGAAGCGCAAGATGAAAATGCGGCCGCTGCGATGGAATCTCAATTCCCATACCGGTTGCTTCAAGCAGAGCTCGGCCAGGGAAAATTTGAGTCTGGCCAAACATTGCCCAGTGGCTGCGCTCACTTGAAGTTGCTCGCCCTGGACCAAATGGCTGATGTATTCCGGAGACACCAATTCGAGTTAGTTCATCAAGATTGGGAGTGTGGGCTGCTTCCATAGGAGTTTGCCCGTTCAATTCCTCACAAGGCCGATCGCCGAGACCATCAAAAGTAATCAGAATCATTGGGGTTCGGTCATCCCACATCGGTGCTGGCTTCACTTAAGCACTTACCTTGGATTTTGCGTTATCCCATTCCTGTTGGATCGTGGAAACTGCTTCGGGTATCACATGTGAATGCCAGGTCGAGTCATTTGCTGTTAGTGCCTCGCGAATATCAGATGCAGATAACTTCGTTGCTGGCGCTGGTAACTCAAGAACTTCAAATCCTTGGCCAGTAAAGAGATCCAACTTACTTGCTTCCCAAACACTAAAGATTCGCAATGCAAATACCGTTTCAGCAGGCACTGTCCAGGAATCTGGTTGGGTTAAATCAAACGGAATGATCTCAATTTCTACGCCGTTTAATTCGGATAGCTCAGAAATCGAAGCTTTAATGATCTGGACACGGGACTCATAGGAAAACGGATTTGCAACATCAGTATGACGGTGCTGACTTGCCGCATGTTCGAACAGATTTTCGAGGTCTGGATTTGTTATTGCAACAATTATGCGATCAAATTCGTGGCTTAACGCAGACAGCACTTCCAAGTGTTGATTGTGGAAGGGTTGGAATCTGCCTGTGAAGCAAGCCACTCGCTGAGTCATTTTTTAAATGTTTAACCCAGTGCTTTGATCTTGGCAATTGCGTCATCAGTTTGAATGACATCGGCATAACGGCGACCAACATCTTGCATGTTGGCATCGTGTGGGCCAGCATCTTGATCGCCACAGGCATCATCAATTGCAATTGTGCGGAAACCGTAAGAGAAGGAATCAACTATGGTTGCGCGAACGCAACCTGATGAAGTCACGCCAGTAACTAAAACGGTATCGATGCCGTTTGTAGTCAAGATACTGCTCATGTCAGTTCCAAAGAATGCGGAAGGGAAGCGCTTCAAAATGTAGACATCGCTGTCATCCCACAGATCTGGGTGAATTTGAGCTTCGTAAGATCCAGGATGAATGTCGCGCAGGGCCGGCACTTTCCAGCGAGCGAACTCAGTATCAGTGGACCAGGCCACTGCAGTGTGAATGATTGGAATTCCAGCAGCTCGTGCAGCAGGGAATAGGCGAGCGGCGTTTTTGATTGCCCGTTGGGCGTGCTCACTTCGACCTAAAGCAAACTTTGGGTCACAAAATGACATCTGAAAGTCGACTGCAATAATCGCTGGCTTGGTGCCCCAGCCAACTTCGCCTTGTCCGTAACCAGCATTTTCGAATGAATCTGACATGTGCCCTCCAAATGGCAAAATACCCACTTCTTGTATACATCTATTCAGGAATCCTTGCTGGGTTTTGACCAAATTAAGGCTTTCGATGGCAGTTGGCATCGAAAAGTGACAGAATTGTATGCAATCCGGCTAATCAGGAGCACAAGTGAGTAGTTTCGACCTTTATAAGACCGCTGACGAACACGAAGAACTTAGATCAGTGGTTAGAGCCCTGGCTGATGCCAAGATTGCACCCTTCGCAGCGCAGGTGGATGAAGATGCCCGCTTCCCACAAGAGGCCTATGACGCATTAATTGGCGCGGAACTTCAGGCCATCCATGTGCCTGAGGCTTACGGCGGTGCTGGCGCCGATGCCTTAGCTTCGGCAATTGTGGTGGAAGAAGTCGCTAGAGCCTGTGCTTCCAGCAGTTTGATTCCAGGTGTAAACAAGCTTGCTTCCCTGCCGGTTATCCATAGCGGCAGTGAAGATCTAAAGAAAGAGTTCTTGCCAGGCCTTGCCTCGGGCGAGACCCTTTGGTCCTATGCGCTTTCTGAGACTGATGCAGGCAGTGATGCGGGCGCAATGAAAACTACAGCTGTAGCAAATGGTGACTCGTGGACTTTGAACGGTTCGAAAAAATGGATCACCAATGCTGGCGAAAGCCAAATCTATACCGTGCTTGCTGTAACCGATAAAGAAAAAGGTGCTCGCGGTGGCATCACAGCATTCATTGTTAAAAAAGACGATCCAGGCGTAAGTTTCGGCGTGCCAGAAAAGAAGTTGGGAATCAAGGGATCACCAACTCGCGAAGTTTATTTAGACAACGTAGTGATTCCGGATTCTCGTCGAATCGGTGAAGTGGGATCAGGCTTTGGCATTGCGATGTCAACACTTGATCACAGTCGGATTGCAATTGCGGCTCAAGCAGTTGGTATTGCTCAGGGTGCATTGGATTTCGCAGCTAGTTACATAAAGGAACGAAAGCAATTTGGTAAAGCAATTGCCGAATTCCAAGGTATCCAATTCATGGTTGCAGATATGTCCATGAAGCTTGAAGCTGCGCGCCAACTAACTTATGCAGCGGCAGCCCGAAGTGAACGCAATGATGTTGATTTAACTTTCTTTGGCGCTGCAAGTAAATGCTTTGCCTCAGATGTGGCAATGGAAATTACTACTGATGCGGTTCAGTTATTGGGTGGCTATGGCTACAGCCGTGACTATCCTGTTGAGCGCATGATGCGTGATGCCAAGATCACCCAGATTTACGAAGGCACTAACCAGGTTCAGCGCATTGTGATGTCGCGTCACACTTTGGCATCTAGATAACCAATGTCACAAGCATCTCCGGAAAAATTGCGCCGAGATGCGCTTGGAATTTTGGCTGCCGCAATTGCTGCGCAATTAGCTGTGTCGACTGCGCAACAGGGATTGCCTGCTATGGGCC
>Ga0315899_10005975_pt1 | contig 13109 bp, 10 predicted proteins | sample LakEriMetagenome_2_FD_203518 | JGI IMG/M metagenome (GOLD analysis project Ga0315899, IMG submission 203518) | Freshwater fungal communities from buoy surface, Lake Erie, Ohio, United States - Buoy 4 MA112 | ecosystem: Environmental > Aquatic > Freshwater > Lake | place: USA: Lake Erie, Ohio...
GATGAATGAAATGCGGCGAACCATGCCGGCAAACTCCGGCCCGGCCTTGACCGAGCCCGATGTGATCATCATCGGCGCCGGCATTTCCGGCCTCTATCAGCTCTATCGCCTGCGGGAGCTTGGCTATGGCGTCCAGGTGTTCGAGACCGGCAGTGATCTGGGCGGCACCTGGTATTGGAATCGCTACCCCGGCGCGCGGTTTGATTCGGAAAGCTACACCTATGGCTATTCCTTTTCCGATGAGCTGCTGCAGGAATGGAGCTGGAGCGAGCATTTCGCCCCGCAACCCGAAACACTGCGCTATTTGCAGCATGTGGCAGACAGGTTCGATCTGCGCCGCCACATCCAATTCAATAGCCGCGTCGTGAGCGCGCATTTCAATGAGGCCGCGCAGCGCTGGACTGTGACGCTGGATACGGGCGCGCAGCATAACTGCCGCTTCCTGATCACCGCGCTTGGCCCGCTTTCCGCTGATACGCTGCCGCGCATCCCGGGCGTTGAAAGCTTTACCGGCCAGTCCTTCCATACCTATCGCTGGCCACATGAACCCGTAAGCTTCTCGGGCAAGCGCGTGGCGGTGATTGGCACGGGGGCGACGGGCGTGCAGGTAATCCAGACCATCGCGTCTGAGGTTGGGTCGCTGACCGTGTTTCAACGCACGCCCAATTGGTGCGCGCCCTTGCATAATCGTCCGATCACGGAGGAAGAACAGCGCCAGATCAAGGGCAATTACCCAGCACTTTTCGCACTGCTGCGCACCACGCCTGGCTGCTATATCCATAATGCCGATCCGCGCAGCGTGTTTGAAGTCACGCCAGAAGAACGCGAAGCCTTCTGGGAGCAGCGCTACGCCGAACCGGGCTTTGGCATTTGGCAGGCGAATTACCGCGATATCCTGACCGACCCCAAGGCCAATGCGCTGATCAGCGATTTCATCGCGCGCAAAATCCGACAGCGCGTGAAGGACCCAGCGGTTGCGGAGAAGTTGATCCCGAAAAATCACGGTTTTGGTACGCGCCGCGTCCCGCTCGAAACCCGCTATTTTGAGGCCTATAATCGCGAGAATATCCGACTGGTGGATATCAACGAAACGCCGATCGAGCGCATTACGCCAAAGGGCATCAAGACCAGCGATGCCGAATATGAATTCGACATGATCATCTACGCCACAGGCTTTGATGCGATCACCGGCGCTTTTGACCGGATTGAGTTCAGGGGCATTGGCGGCCAGCGTCTCAAGGACAAATGGGCGGATGGGCCGAAAACCTATCTGGGTCTGCAATCCGCGGGCTTCCCCAATATGCTGACCATTGTTGGGCCGCATAATGCCTCCACCCGCTGCAATATCCCGCGCTGCATTGAACAGAATGTGGAATGGGTGACGGATTTGATGCGCCATGTACGCGATAACGGCATCAGCCGCTTTGAAGCGACCGAAGCGGCCGAAGCCGAATGGTCACACCATATCAAAACCCTGGCCGAGGGTATGCTCTATGCCCAGATCGATTCCTGGGCGACGGGCATCAACCGTAATGTCGAAGGGCGCGATCAGCGGCGCATTCTGCAATATCAGGGCGGCGCGCCGGCCTATCGCGAAAAATGTGATGCGGTTGCCGCGCAGGGCTATGCCGGCATGAAGTTGAGCTGAACCATGCGCCAAAACCCCGTTCGCATCGCGCTGCGCAACCGCCAAATGGCGCATGGCATCATGGCAACGGAGTTTCTAACACCTGGTCTTTGTCAAATCCTGGCGAATGCCGGTGCTGACTACGTCATTTTCGATATGGAACATGGCGGCATGGGGATTGATGCGATCAAGGCCCAATGTGCCTTTGCGCGCAATGTTGGCGTAGTTCCCTTGGTGCGCGTCACAGGTCATCACTATCATTTGATCGCGCCCATTCTTGATGCCGGCGCCATGGGCATCATGGAACCCATGGTGGAAACGCGTGCCCAGGCGGAAGAATTGGCAGCCTGGTGCCGCTATCGTCCCGAAGGCCGGCGCGGCGTTGGCTTCGGCTATGCGCATGATGACTATAAAGGCCAGGATGTGATCGCCGGCATGAAGGCCGAAAACGACCGCGTCATGGTTATTCCCCTGATCGAAACCGCCAAGGGGATTGAAAATGTTGAAGCGATCATGGCCGTGCCCGGTGTGGATTTGGGCTGGTTTGGCCATTATGATTTGAGCGATTCACTTGGCATCACAGCGCAATTCGACCACCCCATTTTCCAAGCCGCGCTTACCCGCTTCCTGAAAGCCTGCGAAGCTGCGGGCAAACCCGCCGGCGTATTGGGCGCAGGGATGGAAATGGTGCGCGGCTGGCGCGCCAAGGGGTTTCGCTGCCTGTGCTACGGGTCTGATGTCAGCGTCTTCCAATCTGCCCTTAAGGGTGCCTTGGATACGCTGAAGGGCGAAGCGGGCTAAAAACACATCATCGAAAAATCGGAAGACGATAATGGAATTCAAGATTGGCACTGAACAGCGGGAGATGATCGCTGCCGTCAGGCAATTGGCACAAAGTGAATTCAAGCAGGATGCGCAGAAATGGATGGATGGCACCTTTCCCTGGCCGAATATCAAGAAGCTCGCCGCGCTTGGCGTGCTGGGTATGTCGGTGCCGGAAGAATATGGCGGGCTTGGCCTTTCCATTCTTGATTCCGCTTTGATCCTCGAAGAAATCGCCAAGGTGGATTATGTCACCGCCATGGCGGTGCTCGGCGAGGCAGGCGTGCAAACCCGCGTCATTTCCCATTACGCGCCAAAGGCCATCAAGGAACGCATCCTGCCCCGCGTGATTTCCGGCGATTGCATCCTGGCCATTTGCATGACGGAACCGCATGCCGGCACGGATGTCGCGAATTACCGCACCAGTACCAAGCGCCATGGCAATCATCTGGTGCTGAACGGCACGAAAACCTTGATTTCTCGCGCCGAGGAAGCCGGCATGTTCGTTGTCTTCACCCGCGTGGATGGCAAGGCGGGGCGCGAAGGGATTGGCTGCGTGCTGGTGGAAAAAGGCACGCCGGGCCTTTCTGTCACTGGCACCTACCACACCATGGGCGGCGAGAATCTACACGAAGTGCAATTCAATGATTGTGAATTGCCGCCAGAAAACCTTGTGATTGAAACCGATGGCTTCAAGAAATTGCTGACCGCCTTCAATACGCAACGCTGCCTCAACCCCAGCATTTCCTTGGGGCTGGCGGAAGGCGCCTTTGATGAGGCGGTGCGCTACGTGAATGACCGAAAGCTGTTTGACAAATCCATCGCGGATTTCCAAGGTATCCGCTGGAAGTTTGCTGATATGTTCAAGGATATCGAAGCCGGACGCGGTTTGCTCTACCGCGCTTGCCTCACCGCCAATCCCTTCCCTGATCCCATCATGGCAGCAACCGCCAAGGTGTTCTGCAATGAAATGTCACTGCGTGTGACCAGTGAAGCCGTGCAAGTGCATGGCGGTTATGGCTTCACGGATGAATACCCGGTGTCGCGGCTTTATCGCGGCGCGCGGTATGGCTCGCTTGGTGGTGGGTCTTCAGAATCACTCCGCGATCTGATCGGCAAACACATCCTGGCCGATGCCGGCGGTGTGGATGGCATTTTCGGCCTCGATACCTATTGAGAAACCTTGCAGGGCGCAGCCCGGCTGTGGTTAAGCTTTGAAAAATTCACCGGGAGGAATGTCATGACCTTGAAGATCAGCCGTCGCGCCGTGATGGGCGCTGCCGCGCTCGCCCCCTTTGCTGCGCAGGCTCAATCCGATTGGCCCAATCGCCCCGTGCGCATTGTGGTGCCGTTCCCGCCTGGGCAGGCCGCCGATATCTTCACCCGGCTGCTGGCCGATGAGCTTTCCAAGCGCTGGCCGCAGCGCGTGGTGGTCGAAAATCGCGCTGGTGGTGCCTCCGTTCCCGGCGTTGAATCCGTCGCGCGCACGCCGGCCGATGGCTATACGCTGCTCACTGGCACATCTGGCCCGCTTGGCGTGAACCCTTCGGTGATGCCGCGCTTGCCCTATGATGTTGAAAAGGATTTCGCCTTCATCAGCAATGTCGTGATGGTGCCCCTGTTGGTGATTGCGCATCCCTCCGTCACCGAACGGTCCACCCAAGAATTGGCGGCCAGCGCCAAGGCGCGGCCTGGGCAGATTGATATGGCCTCTGCCGGGCCCGCCACCAGCCAGCATATGGCTGCCGAATTGCTGATGCTGCGCGCCGGCATTCGCTTCAATATCGTGCATTATCGCGGCAGCGGCCCGGCCATTGCTGATGTTATCGCCGGCAATGTGAAGCTGATGACGGATTCCGTTGCCTCCGCCCTGCCGCATATCCAATCCGGCCGCGTGCGCCCGATTGCGCTGTGCAGCGCGCGGCGCGTGCCGCAATTGCCCGATGTGCCGACCATCGCGGAAAGCCTGGTGCCTGGCTATGAGGCCTCTGGCTGGTCCGGCCTGGTGGCGCCCACGGGCACGCCGCCCGAAATCATCAATCGTATCAATACCGATGTCGTCGCCATCCTGCGCGATCCCGCAATCATCAAAAGGATCGAGGATATGGGCGCGGTGGCAGACCCGTTGACGCCAGAGCAATTCGGCCAATTTGTCCGTGCAGAAGTGGCGAAGTGGCGCGAAGTGGCACGCGCAGGGAATGTGAAGCTGGAAGGCTGAACCCGCGTCAGTTCAGCGCCATACCGGCGGAAACGCCATGCAGGCAGGCCATCAATAGCGAAAGCGGCAAGCGCAGGCGCCACCACCAAGCTGGCGCCATGCTGGCCGCCTGCGCCGCGCGATCCGCGAGCGGCAGCAACGCGAAAATCACCGCGAGCAGCAAAAGCCCCGCCTGGGGCGGCAGCAGCAGCGCCACCCAGGCCGCCAGCATGGGCAGCACGGAAGCCACCAGCCAGCGCGTCAGCGGCGCGCCCTCTGCCCTATTCGCCGCCAGGCCCCACCAGGCGCCGCCGATGAAGCTCGCGATCAGCGCGCCATAGGCGGGGCCAGCCTGCAACGCGAAAGCCGCCGCATCCCCGCCCGCGGCCAGAAGCGGCGGCATGGCAAGGCTTGGCAGCAGGCCGGCGGCGCCCAGCAGCAATGCGGGGCGGGGGATGGAGGCATTGGACATGGCCCTGCCCTCTCACAATTCTGCTGGTCAGGACAAGCCCCACCCTGGCGAAGCGCCGCCAATGGCGCCATCTTAGGCCCATGAATGTAATCGCCCCCGGCCCCGTGCTGTTCATGCCGGAAAAGCGCCCCGCGCCGCCAACGACGCGGCGGCTTGCCGTGACCGCGCCTTATGAACCGAATGGGGACCAGCCACGCGCCATCGCTCATCTGATCAGTGGGTTGGAGGCCGCGGAGCGTGACCAGGTGCTGCTGGGGGTAACCGGTTCCGGCAAGACCTTCACCATGGCCAAGGTGATTGAGGCGGTGCAGCGGCCCACCCTGATCCTGGCGCCAAACAAGACATTGGCCGCACAGCTTTATGGCGAAATGAAAAGCTTCTTCCCGGAAAACGCCGTGGAATATTTCGTATCCTACTATGATTACTACCAGCCGGAAGCCTATGTGCCGCGCACCGACACCTATATCGAAAAAGACGCGCAGATCAATGAACAGATAGACCGCATGCGCCATTCCGCCACACAGTCGCTCCTGGAACGCAATGATGTGGTGATCGTCGCCTCGGTCTCCTGCATCTATGGTATTGGTTCGGTCGAGACTTATTCGCGCATGGTCGTGAAGCTTGAAGCGGGCGGGAAGATAGACCGGGATGTGCTGGTGAAGGGCCTGGTCGAACAGCAATATCGCCGCAATGATAATTTCTTCGCCCGCGGCACTTTCCGCATTCGCGGCGAAACGGTGGATTTATGGCCCAGCCACTTGGAAGACCGCGCCTGGCGCGTTTCGCTTTTTGGTGATGAGATTGAGGCGATCCGCGAATTCGATCCGCTGACGGGTGAGATAACGGCTGAGATGGAACGCGTTTCGATCTATGCCAATAGCCACTATGTCACCCCGCGCCCGACGCTGACGCAAGCCATCACGCGCATCAAGGATGAATTGAAGGAACATCTGGCGAAGCTGCATGCGGAGGGCAAATTGCTGGAAGCGCAGCGGCTGGAACAGCGCACCATTTTCGACATTGAAATGATGGAAACCACTGGTTCCTGCAAAGGTATTGAGAATTACAGCCGCTACCTGACAGGCCGCAACCCGGGCGAACCGCCGCCCACGCTGTTCGAATACCTGCCCGACAACGCCTTGCTGATCGTGGATGAAAGCCATGTCACGGTGCCACAGATTGGCGGCATGTATCGCGGCGACTATGCCCGCAAGACCGTGCTTTCCGAATATGGCTTCCGCCTGCCAAGCTGCACGGATAACCGCCCGCTGAAATTCGAAGAATGGGATACCTATCGCCCGCCCTCCATCTTCGTCAGCGCCACGCCTGGCCCTTGGGAGATGGAACGCACCGGCGGCGCCTTCGCCGAACAGGTGATCCGCCCAACCGGCCTGGTTGATCCCGTCACGGAAATCCGCCCCGTCGAGAAGCAGGTGGATGATCTGCTGGCCGAATGCCGCGAAGTCGCCAAACATGGCGGGCGCGTGCTGGTGACTACACTCACCAAGCGCATGGCGGAAGACCTGACCGAATACATGACGGAAGCCGGCATCCGCGTGCGCTACCTACATTCGGATATTGACACGCTGGAACGTATCGAAATCATCCGTGATTTGCGCAAGGGCGTTTTTGACGTGCTGATCGGCATCAACCTTCTGCGCGAAGGCTTGGATATTCCCGAATGCGCGCTGGTCGCGATTCTGGATGCGGATAAGGAAGGGTTTCTGCGCAGCACCACATCACTCATTCAAACCATTGGCCGCGCAGCGCGCAATGTTGATGGCCGCGTGGTGCTTTATGCCGATGTCATGACCGATAGCCTGCGCCGCGCCTTGGAAGAAACTGCACGCCGCCGCTCAAGACAGCAAGCCTGGAATACGGAACACGGCATCACGCCGCAAACCATCCGGCGCGATATCTCATCCGCGCTGCAATCCATCTATGAACAGGATTACGTGACGGTTGACGCGCTTGAAGGCGAAGAAACCGCACAATTCATCGGCAAGGATCTGAAAGCCACCATCGCGGAATTGGAACGCAAAATGCGCGCGGCGGCGGCTGATCTGGAATTCGAAATCGCGGCCCGGCTGCGGGATGAGATCAAGCGGCTGGAAAGCCTGGACCTCGGCCTTGCGCCCAACCTCGCCGGCCGGTCGCTCCAGGAAGCCAAGCCCAAGGCCAAGGCAGATTGGAAGCCAAAGCCCATGGGGCCGGGCGGCGGGGGTTATGATCCCAACAAGGCCGAGGGCCGGCGGCGACGCAAGGGCTGATCCGCCCAAAAAACTGGCGGTCCAGGGTGCATATGCCTGCAAACCGAACAGATTTCGGCTTTGCAACGCCCCCCCTCAGAGGTTAAGCCTTGTCCGGTCACGCCCAAGGGCGCAGAGACTTGCTATCAGGTCGCAGGGACCACGGAAAAAGGGAAAACCTCAATGGCTCATGGCATTTCGCGCCGCGCTGCGCTCATCGCCGGCACTTCGATCTTGGCGGCGCCACTTGTGGCCCGCGCCCAGGCGCCGCGGCTGCGCTTCACGCTGGATTGGGCCTTCCAGGCCCCCAATGCCTTCGCGCTGCTGGCGCGTGACAAGGGCTATTTCCGCGACGCCGGTATTGATGTGCAGATTGACCGTGGCCAGGGCTCGGGCGGCGTGCCGGTGGCACTTGCCGGCGGGTCCTATGACATGGGCTATGCGGATTTGAACCCCGCCATCAAATTCGTTGCCGAAAACCCGGATCGCGGGATTGTCGCGGTTGCCGTGCTGCATGATCGCAGCCCGCTTTGCGCCATTGTGCGCGCCGATGGCCCCATTCGCACGCCGAAGGATCTTGAGGGCAAGCGCCTGGCCGCGCCGGATTTCGATGCCGGCCGTCAGCTTTTCCCGGCCTTCGCCAAGGCTTCCGGGGTTGATGCCAGCAAGGTGACTTTCCTTTCGGTCTCTCCCGCTTTGCGTGAACCCATGCTGGTGCGCCGCGAAGCGGATGGCGTGACGGGTTTTGTCACCACATCGGCCTTGGCGTTGAAGGGCATCGGGCTCGATCACCCGGCGCAGCGCGTAATGATGTATTACGACCATGGTCTGAACCTTTACGGCGGCGCCATCCTGACAACGCGCGCCTTCATCGAACGCAATCCCGCCGTGGTCCGTGGTGCGACGGCTGCGCTGATGCGCGGCTTCCGCGATACGCTCCGCAATGGTCAGGAAATGCTGGACAATCTGAAGCGCGTGGAACCACTGACGGATGTGGCGATAGAACGTGAGCGCCATGAAATGAATGTCGCGCGCGTCATCATGTCGGACAATGTGCGCGCCAATGGGCTTTCATCCGTGGATATGGGCCGGCTGCAAACCGGCATTCGCGCGGTGGAAGAAGCCTATAACCTTCCGCCCCGCGTTCAGGCCGCGCAAATCTATACGCCTGAATTCCTGCCCCCTGCCGCTGACCGCGCGGTCTGATCACGCAATATGGCGCAGGGTTTCGTGGATATCTCCAATGTCGCCATGCGCTATGGCGGCGTTGAGGGAACGCTCGCGCTGAAGGGCACCAGCCTTGCAGTGGCGGAAGGCGAATTCGTTGCCGTGGTCGGGCCATCGGGCTGCGGCAAATCCACGCTGATGCGCCTGGTCACCGGGTTGTGGCCACCCACGGAAGGTCAGGTTTTTGTGGATGGCCAGGAAGTGGATGGCCCGCTTTCCATCGCCGGCATGGCCTTCCAGAACCCTACTTTGCTGCCGTGGCGGAATATTCTGGATAACGTAATGCTGCCCTTGGAAGTGGTGCAGCCGCATCGCGGCCAATTGCGCGCCAAGCGGGCCGATTATGAACGCCAGGCGCGTGAATTGCTCGCCCTGGTAGGGCTGGATGGGTTTGAAGCCAAGTTCCCCTGGCAGCTTTCAGGCGGCATGCAGCAGCGCGCATCGCTCTGCCGCGCGCTTATCCATCAGCCCCGCTTGCTGATGCTGGATGAACCCTTCGGCGCCTTGGATATCTTCACGCGCGAAGATCTTTGGGCGGTGATGCAAAAACTTTGGTTGGCGCGCCGTCCTACGGTGATCCTGGTGACGCATGATTTGCGCGAAGCCACTTTTCTGGCGGATCGCGTGCTGGTCATGTCTTCCCGCCCTGGCCGCATCATTGCGGAACGGCGCGTGGATTTCCCGCGAGAGCGCACCATGGAGACCACCTACACCAAGGAATTCCAGGATTTGGTGCATGAATTGCGCGATCGCATCAGCGACGCCCGCGACGCCGAGGAAATTGCCGATGCCCCGTAAAGCGCTCCGCAGCCCCGAAGCCTTGGCGGCTGCCGCGCGCCGACGCCGCCGGTTGGAAGCCTGGCTACCCTGGCTGGTGATTGGTGGCATGTTCCTGATCTGGGAAGCGGCGGTGCGCATTTTTGCCATCCAGCCCTTCATCCTGCCCGCGCCTTCGGCCATTGCCGCGAGTATGGTGAAATGGTGGCAACCCTTGCTCACCAATTCATGGGCGACGCTGCTCACCACCGTGATCGGCTTCGCCATGGCGGTTGTCTTTGGGCTATTGCTGGGTGTGGTGATCGGGTCTTCCGTGCTGGTCTATCGCGGGCTTTATCCGCTGCTGATCGCCTTCAATTCCGTGCCCAAAGTGGCGGTGGTGCCTATTCTGGTGATCTGGTTCGGCGCCGGCTTCTGGCCGGCTGTGCTGACCGCCTTCCTGATTTCCTTCTTCCCCATCGTCGTGAATGTCGCGACCGGCATCGCGACGGTGGAGCCCGAATTGCGCGATGTGCTGCGCGCCCTTGGCGCCAGCCCCACAGACATCATCCGCAAGGTCGGGCTGCCGCGCGCCATGCCTTACTTCTTCGCCTCGCTGAAAGTCGCGATCACGGTGGCTTTCGTTGGTTCCATCATCAGTGAAACCGTCGCCGCCAATGAAGGCATTGGGCATTTGATGCTGGTTGCATCCTCCCGCTTCGATGTGCCTTTAGTATTCGCGGGGCTCATCATCACCGGGGTGATGGGGGTGGCGATGTATTGGGTTGCGGTGACGATTGAAGAACGCACCACCGGCTGGGCCACACGCGGCCAGCAGGACCCGCGCCTGGCTGCCGGAGGTTGAGGCCATGACAGATGCGCCGCTCCGGCTTGGCATGATGACGCCAAGTTCCAACACGGTGTTGGAGCCTGTGACGGCCGCGCTGCTGGCGCCCACCCCTTGGATCACAGCGCATTTCCAGCGGCTACGCGTGCTGGCCATCAATCTCGGTGCCGATGCCACCAGCCAATTTGACCCGCGCCCGATGGCCGATGCGGCGGCCCTTTTGGCGGATGCGAAGGTGCATGCGCTCTGCTGGAATGGCACTTCCGGCGCGTGGCTCGGCCTTGAAAGTGATCGGGCACTTTGCGCCAGTGTTACCAGGGAAACGGGCACGCCATGCACCACGGCGACGCTTGCGCTGTTTGATGCGCTGGCTGCGCTGGGCGCCAAGCGCATCGGCTTGGTCACGCCTTATCTGAACACGGTGCAGACCGCCATCATGGAAAACTTCGCAGGCCTTGGCGTGGAAACAATTGTGGAACGCCATCTGGAAGACCCTGGCAATTACAGTTTTGCCGAACACAGTGCTGCCAAGGTGGATGCGCTGGTGCGCGAAGCCGCCGCGGCCAAACCAGATGCCATCGTGATCCATTGCACCAATTTCCGCGGCCTGCCCGGCGCGGTGGGGATTGAGGCTGAAACCGGCATTCCCATTCTGGATTCCATCGCCGTGGCACTTTGGGGTGCCATTCGCGCAGCGGGCCGCGAACCTGCGATGATCAAGGGTGGCGGGCGGCTTTTCGCGCTCTGAGCAAAACCGCTTAGCGCGGCCCTGCCGCTGCCGTGCCTTCCGGCGCATGGGCGAATTCTGGCACCAGGCGAGCCAATTGCTGCAGCGCAAGCCGCGCATTCCCTGCCCGCCCCGCCGCCGCCATTTCATCAATGGCGCGGCCCACCAAGGCAGAATCCGCCGTCCGAGGTGTCGCCACCAAAAGCCCAGGGAAAGCGGTTGGGCGCGGCGGTTCCTGGCCGTGGAATAATTCCTCATAAAGCCGCTCGCCAGGGCGGAGCCCCGTGAAGCGGATTTCCACATCCTCATCCGGGCGCAGCCCCGCAAGCCGGATCATGCGCCGCGCCAGATCCACAATCTTCACCGGCTGGCCCATATCCAAAACAAAGATGCCACCTTCGGCCAATTCCGGCGGCTGATCCTTGGCATCGGTGGTGCCGACAACACTCGCCTGCAACACCAAGCCCACGGCTTCACGCACCGTCATGAAATAGCGCCGCATATCGGGATGGGTGACGGTCAGCGGCCCGCCGCGTTCCAATTGCCGGCGAAACAGCGGCACCACACTGCCGGTCGAACCCAACACATTGCCGAAGCGAACCGTTATGCAGCGCATCCCCGCGCGGCCATGGCGCGCCTCGCGGTCCAAAGCCTGGCAATACATCTCCGCCAGCCGCTTTGAAGCCCCCATCACCGAAGTCGGATTCACCGCCTTATCGGTAGAAATGAACACCATCGCCGCAGTGCCAACAGAACGCGCTGCTTCCGCCACCACGCGCGTCCCAAACGCATTGGTCAGCACACCTTCCAGCGGATCATTTTCCACCATCGGCACATGCTTCAGCGCCGCCGCATGAAACACCAATTCGGGCTTGATATCCTCGAAAAGGCGCCGAATGCGCGCCTCATCGCGCACATCGGCAAGCACCGCGCGGCGCGGCACATCGGGGTGTTTTTCGCGCAATTCCAGATCAATTTCATAAAGCAGGAATTCACCGTGATCGAGCAAGACCAGCAGCGCCGGCCCCAGCGCCGCCACTTGGCGTGCCAATTCGCCGCCTATCGTGCCACCCGCGCCTGTCACCAGCACGCGCCTGCCTTGCACCAGCCGCGCCATGCCTTCGCGGTCGAGCGGCACTTGCGGGCGATCCAGCAAATCCTCAATCGAAATCGGGCGCAATTCCACACGGCGCGCGGCCTCACTCCCTGCCGGATCAAGCCGCGTCGGCGCCGGCGCACGGCGCAGCGGCACACCATGCCGATCCGCCGCATCCAACAGCGCTTCCAAGGCCGCGCCTTCAATATCAGGACCAGAGAGCACGATCAGCCCAGGCAAGCGCCCTTCTGCACGCAGCCGGTCAAGCACGGCGTCCGCTTCCTCAACCGTGCCCAGGATCAGATGCCCCTGCATGCGCCGCCCCGCCTGACGCGCCCGTAAGGACAGAATGCCAATCACGCGATAAGGCGCGCGCCGATCACGTTCCAGCGCGCGAATGAAAAGATCGGTGCCGTCGGCAGCACCCACCAGCAGCACCGCTTGCGCATCGGCCGCCGCTTCGCCCGCATGGCGCGTGGCCTGCACCAAGGCCAGAACCCGCGCGCCGATCAGCAGGGCGCCAAGCAGCACGGCATGGATCAGCGGAAAGGCGGGATTGGCCGGCTGCCAGCCGCCCAGGATTTGCCCGCCAATCCAGAACAGCAGCGCGCCCCCCAAAGCCGCGCCCGCCACGGCAAGCAAATCGCGCAAGCCAACAAAGCGCCAATATTGCTGCGGCAGGCGCAAGACTGTTCCGGCCGCCAGCAAGGCCAGTACCGCCGCTGGCCCGGCCACCGCCCACCAGGCGCCAGAAGGCCAATGGCGCGGCGCAATCGCCCATACCGCCAGCACCAGCGCCAGCAGCGCAAGTAGGCCATCAAGGGCCAGATTCAGCAGAATCCGATTGGAAGGGCGGCGCATCACAAGCGTTTCCTACCCTAGAATCGCCCAGGGTGGAATCGCTTCACGCCACGCGGGCGTTTTGGCGGGGCATAAAGCCCGTCAGCCGGCCATAAAGCGCCACAAGCCGCTGCGCTTCCCCCGCCCAGGAGAAATGCGCCAAAGCGGCTTCCCGGCCCGCTTGGCCAAGCACCGCGCGGCGCATCGGGTTCGCCATGCGCTGCACTTCCTCAGCAATCGCGGCGGGAT
>Ga0315899_10005976_pt1 | contig 13109 bp, 13 predicted proteins | sample LakEriMetagenome_2_FD_203518 | JGI IMG/M metagenome (GOLD analysis project Ga0315899, IMG submission 203518) | Freshwater fungal communities from buoy surface, Lake Erie, Ohio, United States - Buoy 4 MA112 | ecosystem: Environmental > Aquatic > Freshwater > Lake | place: USA: Lake Erie, Ohio...
CGACAACCCGACCCAATGGTTCTACCGCCATCTGGGCGGGCGGGTGGTCGCGCGCGGCCAGACCCGCGTGGGCGGCCAGCCGGTGGAGCAGGTGGCGATGCTGTGGGAGCCGATTGACACGCTTCTGGCGGCCACCGCGGCAGCGCCGGAGGCTTGAGCATTTTCAAGCCAAGTGGACCCACTTGGCGACTCGGAAAATGCGACCAGACCTGAAGCATTTTCAAGCCAAGTGGGCCCACTTGGCGACTCGGAAAATGCGACCAAGGCCTGAGCATTTTCAAGCCAAGTGGACACACTTGGCGGCTCGGAAAATGCGACCAAACAAACCCTAACTTGCCGGACGGCGCGGCTTGTGGTGCAAGCCCATATGGCCCCTGAACCGCACGACTCCTCCCCCCGGCACGATCATGTGCTGATCCTCGATTTCGGTAGCCAGGTGACGCAGCTGATCGCCCGCCGCGTGCGGGAATCCGGCGTTTATTGCGAAGTTTGGCCCTTTCACCACGCGCCCGAAGCACGCATCCGCGCCTTTGCGCCGCGCGGCATTATCTTGTCTGGTGGGCCGGCCAGCGTGAATGAAGGCGAAAGTCCGCGCGCGCCGGATGCTGTATTCACCCTTGGCGTGCCGGTGCTGGGGATTTGTTATGGTCAACAGACACTGGCAGCGCAGTTGGGCGGCGTCGTGGAGCCTTCTGACCACCGCGAATTCGGCCGCGCCTTTGTAGATGTAACAGGCGAATGCGCCATCACGCGCGGCGTCTGGGCCAAGGGCGCGCGTGAGCAGGTGTGGATGAGCCATGGTGATCGCATCACGGCCCTACCGCCTGGCTTTCGGAGTGTCGCGAGCAGTGAGGGCGCGCCCTTCGCCGTTATTGCCGATGATGCGCGCCAGTTTTACGGCACCATGTTCCACCCGGAAGTTGTGCATACGCCGCATGGCGCGGCACTGCTGAAGAATTTCACCCATGGTGTTTGCGGCTGCGCCGGTGATTGGACCATGGCGGGTTTCCGCCAGGAAGCCGTCGCGCGCATTCGTGCCCTGGTGGGGCAGGGGCGCGTTGTGTGTGGGCTTTCCGGCGGCGTTGATAGCTCGGTCGCCGCGGTGCTGATCCATGAAGCGATTGGCGATCAACTGACCTGCATTTACGTGGATCATGGGCTGATGCGCGCGAATGAAAGCGAACAGGTGGTCAGCACCTTCCGCGACCGCTTCAACATCAAGCTGATCCATCGTGATGCTTCCGATATGTTTTTGGGCCAGCTTTCCGGCGTGACGGACCCAGAGGTGAAGCGCAAGACCATCGGGCGCTTGTTCATTGAAGTGTTTGAGGATGAACAGAACAAGCTGGGGGGTGCAGATTTCCTGGCGCAAGGCACGCTTTATCCGGATGTGATTGAAAGTGTCTCGGCGACTGGCGGGCCATCCGTCACCATCAAATCGCATCACAATGTCGGCGGCCTGCCGGCACATATGCGTATGAAGCTTGTTGAGCCTCTGCGCGATTTATTCAAGGATGAGGTGCGGGCGCTGGGGCGGGAGCTTGGCATTCCGGAAGAGATTGTGGGCCGCCATCCCTTCCCGGGGCCAGGCCTGGCCATTCGCATCCCCGGTGAGGTGACGCGCGAAAAGGCGGATTTGTTGCGCCGTGTGGATACGGTGTTTCTGGAAGAAATCCGCAATGCCGGGCTTTATGACGCGATCTGGCAGGCCTTTGCGGTGTTGCTGCCCGTGCGCACGGTGGGTGTGATGGGCGATGGGCGGACCTATGATCAGGCTTGTGCTTTGCGTGCCGTGACCAGCACGGATGGGATGACGGCGGATGTCTATCCCTTCAACATGGAATTCCTGAACCGCGTTGCGGCGCGGATTGTGAATGAGGTGCGCGGGATCAATCGCGTGACCTATGACATCACGAGCAAGCCGCCGGGGACGATTGAGTGGGAGTGAGGGGGAGTCTTTCCGCTCCTCTGCATTATGTTCTATGCTGGCTTGATGCCTCGCCTTGATTTTTGTTTGCTGATGGAAGAGAAAGAGGCACCGCTTTGGTTTAGAGGCTTGTGGTGAAGCTCGGCTTCTCTGATTATTTCTCCTGTGTTTTTCCATAACTGGGAGTGATTTCTGATCATGTCTTCGCGTGTCTCTACGCTAATTTTGGCAGCAGCCATCCTGCTGCCGTGGTCAACATTGAACACGCCGTCACCGCTCCGCGAAAATGAAATGGAAGCTGCTGCAATAATAGGGCTACCACCGGGGGCGGCAGTCATGGATGAAACGGCACATTCAGGGGATGTGCCGGTAGCATCGGGGCCCGTACCGGCCGATGAAGAAGTCCCCAACGCGGCTGATGACCTTCCCAACCAGATCACGGCCGAACGCATGCTTGTGATGCGGCGTGGGGGCACTTTGGCTGGTCTGCTTGATGATGCTGACATTGAAAAACCGGATGCATTCGCCGCGGTTGAACAATTGGGGCGCTACGTTCGGCTCGATCAGCTAAGGCCCGGAAACGAAATTTCCATTCGTTTCACCACCGGCCAGCCAACCGTGCTCCTTGAAGTTGAAATTGAACCTGAACCAGGTCGCCTTATTCGCGCCTTTCGCAAAGAAAGCGGTGATTGGACTGCCGGGGAAACACTTGTTCCGCGTGACCGTTACCTTGTGAGAGCCGAGGGCGATGTCGATGGCGGACTTTTCCCCGCGATGATTCGCTCTGATGTGCCGCCGGGCATCGCGATGTCCATTATCCGTATTCTGGGCCATCAACTGGATTTCCAACGAGATTTGATGCCCGAAGATCGTTTCAAGATTCTGTACGAACGTGTGCGCGCGGATGATGGTGAAATTCTGGGGCATGGCCAGACCTTGCGCGTGACCCTGCACCTTTCTGGTCGAAAATTGGACATCTGGAGCCACACAAATCGCCTTGGTGAAACGGACTGGTACGATGATCAGGGCCGCAGCCTACGTCGTTCATTTTTGCGCACGCCGCTGGATGGAGCGCGGGTCTCATCCGGTTTCGGGTCACGCAGACACCCTATTCTTGGCTATAATCGTATGCATGCTGGCATTGATTTCGCGGCCCCAACTGGAACACCAGTATTTGCCGCCGCCGCTGGGGTGGTAATTTCGGCAAGAAATGAGGGGGGGTACGGGCTGATTGTTCGTATTCGCCACGCGAATGGTGTTGAAACGCGTTATGCGCATCTTTCCCGCTTTGGGCACAACGTCTCTCCGGGAAGACGTGTGGCTCAGGGTTCGGTAATCGGCCATGTTGGGTCCACTGGCATGTCCACCGGCCCGCATCTGCACTACGAAGTCGTTGCTAATGGTCGTGCAGTGGATCCATCATTGCATGTTCAACCTTCAGTGCGTTTGGCTGGTTCTGAACTTTCAGCTTTCCGTAATCGTCAGAGACATCTTGAGGCGCTGGTTGCCATGCTGGCAACGAATAACGAGTTGGCCTTGGCGAGTGACTAAAGGCGATAATCCGTTGCAGTTGAAGTGAATCTGCTCCTTCCATTGAATGTGCCGCTTTCCCGGTTTCTTCGATGGGAGGAGGTGTTTGTGCGATGACTGGGCGATGGGCGGACCTATGACCAAGCCTTTGCGGTCCGTGCCGTGACCAGCACGGATGGGATGACAGCCGATGTTTATCCCTTCAACATGGACTTCTTGAACCGTGTCGCGGCGCGGATTGTGAATGAGGTGCGCGGGATCAACCGCGTGACCTACGACATCACAAGCAAGCCGCCGGGGACGATTGAGTGGGAGTGACAGATTGCGAATAGGGCGTTGATATTGCGCGCCTAACTCATCCGCCCCGCCGCTTCCGCCGCCAGCCAGGCCAGCCTACCTTCCGCAAATACCGCAACCGGCGAGCGGCGCGCTTCATCCACCACCACCACATCACCGCGTAGCCCTGCTACAAGCCGGCCGCGGTCGTGCAAGCCACAGGCCTCGGCCGGGTTGGCCGACACCAGCGCCCAGGCGCGCGGCAAATCCAGTACGCCTCGGCCCGCCATAATGAAGGCCGCTTCCATCATGGCCGGCCAGAAATAATCGGATGCCAGCACATTCACCAAGCCTCGTTCCGCCAATGGCGCGGCAGAGGCCCAGCCTAAATGGCTACCCCCGCGCACCACATTGGGCGCGCCCATCACCACGGCCTCATTGGCGGCACGCGCATCCGCCGCCACTTCCTCCGTAATCGGGAATTCGCAAATGCGCGCGCCATGGGCGCGGAACAGGGCGCGGCGTTCGATACTGTCATCATCATGGCTCAGCATGGGGATGTCGGCATTCGCAGCTGCTTCCGCCAAACGCGTGCGCGCGGCTGGCACTTCATCACGCCGCGCATAAACTTGTTGTGCCAGCGCCATGAAGGCATCCGCTTTCATGCCCGCGCGCCCGGCATACTTCGCCACATCATCCAGATTGCCAAGTTTCTTCACAATGCTCGGCGTATGATCATTGAAGCCAAGCAGATGAACATCGCCGGAAGCGATATCGGCCAAGGCATCATCCAGCGCATCCAAATTATCGGCTTCGAAGCGAAGGTGAACGCGAAGATCGGTGGCGCTGCCACTCTTCATCTCACGCAACGCTGCCTTCATGCCGCGCCAGGCATCGAGCGAGCGCAACCCAGGTTCCCAGGAAAGCGTCACACCAAGATAAGCCGTGGTGATGCCGCATGAAATCAATTGCGCAGCGGAATCCCGCAAGGCGAGAGCGGCGGGAAAACCAATGCCAGGGCGCGGTTGGAATTGCCGTTCATGCGCATCGCCATGAATGTCCACCAAGCCCGGCATAACCAGAAGCCCTGAAGCATCAAAACGCCGCGCATCGCGCGCTGGGCTTTCGGCAATGGCGCCATCAGCGACAAACAGATCATCCGCCAGCAATTCAGTGCCGCGCAGGGTTTTTCCGCCTTCAATGATCCATGCCATAATTACGTCTCCAACACCAATTGCACGCGCGCGGCGGCGTAGCAGGAAAGGGTCCAATCCACCGGCACGCCGGCGGGATCGGTATTCAGGGCCTCCGCAACAATCACGGGGCGGGAACGGCTTTGCATCAAATGCTTCGCTTCTTCAGGGCTGGGCAGGCGCGCCGTGATGCGCGTGGATTGGCGCCGATAATCCGGCACGCCGCATGCAGACAAAGCCACAGTGATGGAAGCCTGCAGCGCCAGTGATTCCGCAAGCCCGGCAAAGCGCGGCAGTGGAAAATGATGCAGCCCCAGAACCAGCGGCCTGCCATTGGCAAGGCCAAGCCGCGCCACGCGTAGCACCGGCCGGCCACGACGGATGGAAAGCCCCGCCGCCACCTGGGCATCTGCGGTGATTTCGGTGATGGACAAAACGCGCCCCGCCGCTTCGCGATTCTGCCGGCGAATCGTCTCAGAAAAACGCGTGCGCGGCCCAAGCGGGTAATCCAGCACATCTTCCGCCACAAAGGCGCCACGGCCTTGTTCCACGCGAATAATGCCGCGCGCTTCCAATTCTTCCAAAGCGCGCCTGACAGTGTGACGATTGACCGCGAAACGTTCGGTCAACACCGCTTCAGTCGGCAGTCTTTCACCCGGCTGGCGCTTGCCCGCGGAGATATCCGCCTCCAACGCGGTCGCGATCTGGCGCCACAGCGCAACACCGGCGCCGCGGGCCAAAACAGGGTTTGTCATTAAAGTTTCAACCATGACCGCGCAAATCCATGACATATCCATATTGCACTGGGGCATGCATCCTGTCTATAGGTCTAGACAAGTGACATGACCCAGACAGAAACCTCCTCCCCCCACGCTGCCCGTCAACATTGGATGGCGACCCTGGCGCGGGCCTCGGCCGAGGACCTCGCCGCAAGGCTCGCCACCCTGCCGCCCCTTCAGGAACCGGAGACACTGCGCGCGCCGGAAACCGGCCTTGTGATGGTGCGTGGCCGCGCCGGCGGTGATGGCGAAGCCTTCAACCTTGGCGAAATGACCGTGACGCGCTGCGCGCTGCGTCTTGGGGCGCATATCGGCCATGCCTATGTCGCGGGGCGAGACCATGCCAAGGCAAGGCTCGCCGCGCTGCTGGACGCTGCCTTACAGGACAGCGCTTTGCATCACGCTTGCATGCAGGCGGTGGTCGAACCGCTCGCCGCTGCGCAACGGGCAGCGCGGGCTGCCGAGGCCCGCAAAGCCGCCGCCACGCGCGTGGATTTCTTCACCATGGCGACCATGCGATGACCCATCTGAGCCCCGGCTTCGCCGACCCTGTATTGGATGCACAAGCTAGCTTCCGCGCCATTCTGGAAGCCATGAGCCGCCCTGGCCGTATCCAGCGCATTGAAGCGCGCATCGCGCCCCCCGCACCGCTTTGCACCGCCGCCGCCGCAGCGCTGTTGAGCCTGGCTGATGCCGATACGCCGCTTTGGCTGGATGCGGGTGACGCCGTTGCCGAATGGGTTCGCTTCCATTGCGGTGCGCCCATAGCGAATGATATCGGCGCGGCGCGTTTCGCACTCGCCTGCGGCGCGGCACCATCGCTTGAAGCACTTGATGTCGGCACGGATGAAGACCCCCAGTTTGGCGCGACGCTGATCCTGCAAGCGGCTGGGTTAGTTGCGGGTGATGGCTGGCGCCTGACGGGGCCGGGTATTCAGCACGAACATCGCCTACGCGTGCTTGGCGCGCCAGCTGGTTTCCTTGCGGCATGGGCACGCAACCAGGCGCTATTTCCGCGCGGCGTTGATGTGCTGCTTTGTGCCGGTGACAGTATCGCGGCCCTGCCGCGCAGTGTTGCGATTACGGAGGGCTGATCATGTATGTCGCAGTCAAAGGCGGCGAGAAGGCGATCAGCGCCGCCCATGCCTGGCTGGATGAAACCCGGCGCGGCGATACCGCCCTGCCGGAACTCAGCGTGGCGCAGATTGAACAGCAAATGGCGCTGGCCGTTGATCGCGTGATGGCGGAAGGTTCATGCCATGATCGCTTTTTGGCAGCGCTTGCCATCAAACAGGCCAAGGGCGATTTGATTGAGGCGGCGTTTCTGCTGCGCGCCTATCGTACTACGCTGCCGCGTTTTGGTGCCTCAGCCCCGCTTGAGACCAGCCGCATGCGGCTGCGCCGGCGTATCAGCGCCACCTATAAGGATTTGCCAGGTGGGCAGGTGCTAGGCCCGACGTTTGATTATACGCATCGCCTGCTCGATTTCGCCCTTGTCGCCGAAGGGCGCGATGCGCCCGCGACACCGGAAGCGCCAACGGATATGACGGATGTGCCGCGTGTGACGGAAATTCTGGCGCGGGAGGGGCTGATGCAGCGCGAAGTCATGACCGAGGGCGAACCCGGCGACCTAACGCGCGAACCACTCAGCTTCCCCGCATCACGCCCGGTACGTCTGCAAAACCTGGCGCGCGGTGATGAGGGTTTTCTGCTGGCGCTCGGCTATTCCACGCAGCGCGGCTATGGCAATGCGCATCCCTTTGTGGGCGAAATCCGCGTTGGCCATATCGGCGTTGAAATTACGCCACCCGAATTGGGCTTTGCCATTGATATCGGCGATATCGGCATCACGGAATGTCAGATGGTCAATCAATTTAAGGGCAGTCGCACGGAACCCGCGCAATTCACCCGCGGCTATGGCTTGGTTTTCGGCCATGGGGAACGGCGTGCAATGTCCATGGCGCTGGTGGATCGCGGCCTGCGCGCACGCGAATTGGGCGAAGAAGCGGATGCGCCGGCCCAGCAGGAAGAATTCGTTTTGTATCACTCAGACAATATCGAAGCGACTGGCTTTGTGGAGCATCTGAAACTGCCGCATTACGTGGATTTCCAAAGCGAGCTTGAAAACCTGCGCACCATCCGCCGCGCCGCCGAGGCCGAGCAGCAGGAGGCCGCGGAATGATCGAGGCAGGCTACAACTTCGCCTATTTGGACGAGGCGACAAAGCGCATGATCCGCCGCGCTATTCTAAAGGCGGTGGCGATCCCTGGGCACCAAATTCCTTTCGGCGCGCGCGAAATGCCGCTGCCTTATGGTTGGGGTACGGGCGGCATTCAGGTGACGGCCTCCATCCTCGGCCCCAAGGATGTGCTGAAGGTGATTGATCAGGGCGCTGATGATACAACCAACGCCGTTTCCATCCGCCGCTTCTTCACCCGTGTTGCCGGCATTGCCACAACGGAAGTGACTGGTGAGGCGAGCATCATCCAAACGCGCCATCGCATTCCGGAAAAGCCGCTCACGGAAAACCAAATCCTGGTCTATCAGGTGCCGCAGCCCGAACCCTTGTTCAGGCTGGAACCGCATCGGGCGGAAACGCGCCGGCTGCATGCTTTGGCCGATTACGGGTTGATGCATGTGCGGCTTTATGAGGATATCGCGCGGCTTGGCCATATCGCGAAAGCCTATGATTACCCGGTGATGGTGAATGAACGTTATCTGATGTCGCCATCCCCCATCCCCGCCTTTGACAATCCGAAAATGCATCACATGGCTGCCTTGCAGCTTTTTGGCGCGGGGCGCGAAAAGCGCATCTATGCCGTGCCACCCTATACGCCGGTGAGGAGCCTCGATTTCGAAGACCATCCCTTCCGCCCCATACGCGCGCCGCATGCCTGCGCGATCTGTGGCAGTACGACCAGCTATTTGGATGAGCTGGTGACGGATGATGCGGGCGGGCGCGCCTTCATCTGTTCCGATACGGATTACTGCCAGGAACGGCAGCAAGCGCCAAAGGCAGCCGCGGAATGACCCTACTGCTTGAAGCCAAAGGGCTACACCTAAAGTTCGGCGCCATCGCTGCTTTGGATGATGTGGCACTTGATGTTACCGCCGGCGAGGTTGTGGCGATTGTCGGTGAAAGCGGTTCCGGCAAGACAACGCTGCTCCGTGTGCTCGCTGGTCAGATGGCGCCGGATGCGGGCGCCGTGCATTACCTTGGCCGCGATGTGCTGGGCATGACGGAAGCTGAACGTCGCCGGCTGATGCGGATGGATTGGGGCTTTGTGCACCAGAACCCGCGTGATGGGCTGCGCATGGGCGTATCCGCCGGCGGGAATGTCGGCGAAAGGCTGATGGCGCTTGGTGCGCGGCATTACGGCAATATCCGCGATGAGGCCAAGGCCTGGCTGCAACGTGTGGAAATTGACGCGGCGCGGATTGACGATCTGCCGCGACATTTTTCAGGTGGCATGCAACAACGCCTGCAAATAGCACGCACTTTGGTCACGCGCCCGAAGCTTGTATTCATGGATGAACCAACGGGTGGCTTGGATGTTTCTGTTCAAGCGCGGTTGTTGGATTTGATCCGCGCGTTGGTGCGTGAATTGGGGCTTTCCGTGCTGATCGTGACGCATGATATCGCCGCAGCGCGGCTGCTCGCGGACCGCATTCTGGTAATGCGGCGCGGGCAGGTGGTGGAACAGGGGCTCACGGATCGCGTGCTGGATGATCCGCAACATCCCTATACACAGCTTCTTGTATCCTCGGTGTTGGCGGCATGAACATTCTCCTTCGTACCGAAGGTCTGGGCAAAACCTTCACGCTTCACCTGCAAGGCGGCACACGCATTCCAGTGCTGGGTCGCGTTGATCTTGCGGTCAGCGCCGGCGAATGCGTGGCCCTTTCCGGGCCATCCGGCGCCGGGAAATCCACGCTGATGCGCTGCCTTTACGGCAATTACGGCGCGGGGGCGGGGCGGATTCTGCTGGCGCATCGCGGGGCAGAGCTTGATCTTGTAAGTGCCGCTCCGCGCGCGGTGATCGAAGCCCGGCGAGAGAGTATTGGTTATGTCTCGCAATTTCTGCGCGTTATTCCCCGTGTCAGCACGCGCGATATTGTGGCGGAACCAATGATGGCGCGGGGCATGGCGCGTGAGGATGCGCTTTCCCGCGCCTCTGCCCTGCTTGACCGGCTGAACCTTCCAGAAAGGCTGCATGGCCTGCCGCCCGCGACTTTTTCGGGTGGGGAACAGCAGCGCGTGAATCTCGCGCGCGGATTTGGCCCCCGCTATCCCGTGCTGCTACTGGATGAACCCACCGCCAGCCTCGATGCCGGCAATCGCGCCATTGTTATTGGCCTGATCCATGAAGCAAAACAGGCTGGTACCGCCATTGTCGGCATTTTCCATGATGCCGAGGTGCGTGAAGCTGTTGCCGATCGCGTTTTCACCGTTGAACCCATGCAGGATGCCGCATGACCGCCGAGACCATTCTGACCAATGCGAAGCTTGTCCTGCCGGATGCGGTGCTGCACGGAACGCTTGTGCTGCGCGATGGGCTGATTGCGGATATTCAGCCAGGCCGCAGCCAGGCCGCCGGCGCGCTGGACCTTGAAGGGGATCATCTGATCCCCGGTGTTGTTGATGTGCATACGGATAATCTGGAACGCCAGGTGTTGCCGCGCGCCAATGCGCGCTGGCCATCGCGTTCCGCCATGATTGCGCATGATGCGCAATGTGTCGCCGCCGGTGTCACCACCATTCTGGATGCGCTTTGCCTGGGTGATCTTGGTTTCGATACGGAACGCGGCCAGACCTTTCTGGATGGCGTACGCGATTTGGATGCGCTTGCCGATATGGGCGCGCTGAAGGGTGAGCATTTTCTCCATCTACGCTGCGAATTGCCTGCGCGCGACATGCCGCCCGCGCTTGATCCCGTGGCCGATCATCCGCGTGTGGTGATGGTGAGCCTGATGGATCACTCACCGGGCGTGGGGCAATATCGTGACTTTGTGCGGTATGCGGCCATGCGCAAGCGCCAAACGCAATGGAATGACGCGCAAGTGCAGGCGCGGATCGACAGCCTGCTCGCGCAACGTGCGGAACTTCGCGAAAAGCAGCGCGCCTGGCTATTGGACCGTATTCGCCATCGCAATCTGCCGCTTGCATCGCATGATGATGACACGCCGGCCGAAATGGCGCGCAACTTGGCTGACGGCATAACGATTTCCGAGTTTCCCGTGACTATGGAAGCAGCGCGCGCAGCCTATGACCTCAAGGTTGAGGTGATTGCCGGCGCGCCTAATATCGTGCGTGGTGGTAGCCATTCCGGCAATGTGGCCGCGGCTGATCTGGTGCGTGAAGGTTTGGCGCAGGCTTTCGCTTCGGATTACGTGCCCGCTTCCATGCTGGAAGCCGCCTGGCGCGCGGTTGAGGCAGGCGGAATCACCCTGCCGCAAGCGATTGCGATGGTGACAGACACGCCGGCGCGCATGGCGAGGCTTGCTGATCGCGGGCGGATTATGCCCAAGTTGAAGGCGGATCTGGTGCGGGTGCGCAGCATTGTCGATATGCCGCTGGTGCGCGGCGTTTGGCGTGACGGGGAACGGATTGCGTGACGCCCTATCGCATTGCGCTTTACTACGCGCCAGAACCGCATGATCCCTTGCATGAACGCGCCTCTGCCTGGCTGGGGCGCGATGCTTTCAGTGGCGCGGAATTATCCCAGCCAGCCATTGCTGGGATTGATATCGCGGAGGTCACCGCCGATGCGCGCGGCTATGGGTTTCACGCCACGCTGAAGCCACCCTTTCGCGTTCAGGGCGACACACAAGCGGCGCTTCAAGCCGCGCAGGATTTCGCCGCGCGCACTGCAGCCTTTGCCCTGCCGCTACTTCAAATCACCGATCTGGATGGCTTCCTCGCGTTGCGTGAGGCCGAGCCCTGCCCTTCCCTGCAAGTGCTTGCAGATGGTGCGGTCACGGCGCTTGATCCGCATCGTGCGCCCGCGACCGAGGCCGAGATTGCGCGCCGTAAACCGGATAAACTTAGCCCACGCCAGCGCGAATACCTGGCATCCTGGGGCTATCCTTACGTCTTCGCTGAATGGCGCTTTCACATGACGCTGACGCGGCGCCTGACACCGGCTGAAAAATCCATCATCCTGCCAGTCGTCACCGATGCTCTGGGTGATGCGCCCGCCATAAGCCGCACCGTCACGGATATCTGCATTTTCGCGCAAGCCGCGCCCGGTGCGCCCTTCATAATCCTTGAGCGTCTGAAGCTGCGCGGTTAAGCGCGACCAGAACGCGCGCGACACCCTCCGCCGCATCGGCGTCATTCATCACACGCTCAAAATCCAACCCATCCGGCAGCACCACATCTCGCGCCAAGCGTGCGGCGATATCTGCGGTACTTTCGCGGCCACGCGCGGCAAGGCGTGCGGCCAGAACCTCCATCGGGGCAGTGATATTCAGCACGCGCAAAGGGTAGCGCGCGCCGGCTTCAGGCAGTACCGCGCGGGAGAGATTGGCAATCACCACGCGCCGCGCTGCGATATCTTCTTCAATGTCGCGCGGGATGCCGTAATTCAGGCCATGTGCTTCCCATGCAAGCGCAAAGCCACCAGCCGCGCGCCGCGCTGCAAAGTCCGCTTCGCTCAGCGCTTCGTGATCCTCTCCGCCTGCCTCCGCCGGGCGGGTGATGGCACGGCGCACAAAGCGAAAGCGGGCATCATGCGCGATTGCGGCGCGCGCGCCGGCCATCAGCGTATCCTTGCCCGCACCAGAAGGCCCCACAACTGCAATCAACATCCGCTCATCCCGCCCAGCTAAACAACCGGCTTACGGCGCAATTCCGGTTCCATCAATTGCGTGAAGACATCGGCGCCAATACGCTCCAAGGCGCCATCATCCAAAGCAGTGCGCGGGTCCTCGGCATTGCGCAGATGCTTGTATTCGTCGCGAAACGCCCAGCCCGCCGCGCGCGCCAGCAGATGCACCCAATTCATCACGCTGATGTCTCGGCCACGTTCCAGCGCCACGGCTTCGCGATGGCAGGAATGGAAAATGGTGCAGAGCGTATCTGCACCATACCGCACCATGGCTGCAAGATTGGCCTGATGCGCGGCTGCCAAGGCGTCGGGAACGCCGGCCAAGGCGGAACACATATGTCCGGGCAGCGTCTCATCCTCCTCCACCAATTCAAGCTCAGGGATCAGGCGCAGCAGGTTTGACACCAGATCATTCACTGCCACGCGTGGCTGAAACCCGGCATGGCGGTGCAGCAAAACGCGCACGGGTACTGGCTTCACAAGCAATTCCTGCAAGGTAGCGCGGCGTTCCCACAGCACTTCCGTCACATGCGCCGCTTCAAATTGTGCGGGCGTTTCCGGCACCATCACATCC
>Ga0315899_10005977_pt1 | contig 13108 bp, 11 predicted proteins | sample LakEriMetagenome_2_FD_203518 | JGI IMG/M metagenome (GOLD analysis project Ga0315899, IMG submission 203518) | Freshwater fungal communities from buoy surface, Lake Erie, Ohio, United States - Buoy 4 MA112 | ecosystem: Environmental > Aquatic > Freshwater > Lake | place: USA: Lake Erie, Ohio...
TAATTGTAATTGTATTTATCTAAAATTTAACAATATTTGACAATTTAATTAAAGAACAAAATCAAACCCCGCATATACATCTGAAATCTCCTCCTTTGTAATTCCTAAATAGCGCCTTGATACCTGCCAATACCTGTGCTCCTTTATAAATAGATTTTGGTTTGCTTTCTCCTGTAAGTGCTGCGGTATTGAAGCTGCTGCCCTCACTTAACATTTCACCATCTAACGGAATTTTTTCGCCTGCTTTAATTTGTATGGTTTCGCCTATTTCTACTTCTTCGGGTTTTATTTCTTCGTATTTATTATTCCTTAAAACGCTGGCAGAAGATGGACGGACATCTAATAAGGCTTTGATATTGTTTTTTGCTTTATTAACTGCTGCCTTCTGAAACAATTCACCAACGGCATAGAATAACATTACCGCAACACCTTCGGGATATTGACCGATGGCAAAAGCCCCCATAGTGGCCAATACCATTAATGTAAACTCGGTGAAGAACTCTTTTTTAAGACTGGCTTCCCATCCTTCTTTTATTACCGGTAAACCAACAGGTAGGTATGCAATAGCATACCATGCAAGGCGTACATAGTTTGTAAAGAATGAGGGTTTGAAATAATTATCCAACGCAATGCCAATGAGCAACATAACGAAACTGATAATGGCTGGCAGGTATTGTTTCCATACACTACTATGAGCTTGCAATTGGACTTTATCTTGTCCACTATCAATGGTTTTCTTTTTATGCAGCAGTTGTTCTGCACCTGCTTCGGTATAGATTTTTTCTTCTAATGTGCAGCAGGTCATCCTGCCTTGTTCATCGTAAGTATGCTTATGATTTGGGGCTGTATTTATCATTTTATGAAAATTGATTTAGTTATTATTATTCTTCCTCTTTACCACCACTGGTTTTTGATAATACATAAAATGCACCTTTGGTTGCAATCCTTGCACCTTTCGGTATTTCTTCCAATGGCGTAATTTCTATGTAGCCCAATTCTGTTACACCTGTGGTTACTTCTATCTTTTTAAACTGAATATGCTTTTCAGCTTTGGCTTCTGTATTCTTTTCTGACTTTTCCCCTGCTTCCTTTTTTTCAGCCTTCTCTTTACCTTCGCTTTCCTCATCCACAACCATAAAAATATATTGCTTGCCTTCTGCACTTACCACTGCATCAACAGGAACTGCCTGCACTGTTTGATTACCTACATTAATCAATGCAGATACATACATACCCGGTAACAATTTGATGCCGCCTGTATTGTTGATTTTGGCATGTACAATTACCGATTTGTTTTCATTTTCAAAAGATTGATTGATACCGTAAATAGTACCTGTTATTTGCTTATTGTTCTGATTGGATAGAATGAACTCTACTGTCTGCCCATTCTTTACTTTAAACAAATCCTTTTCATACACCTGCAAATCACAATGAACTTGTGAGTTATCTACAATATCCATTAAGGAGGTTTGCATATCAATATAGCTGCCTGTTTTTATGGGAATATGCCCTATTACACCACTGATAGGTGCAGTGATGGGAATTTGATTTACAAAATTCCCGTTTGCTACAGATGCAGGACTGATGTTTAATTGCTGTAATTGTGTTTCTATCCCTTTCAGCCTTGCTTTATCCGTTTCATATTTGGATGCTGCCTGTTGAAACACTTTTCCTGTACCTGCACTTTTGGTATTCAGTTCCTTTTGGCGTTGGTACTCCTGTTCAGAATAAACAAATTCTTTTTTCAGCATGAGGTAGTCCTGCTGCAACTTCACAATGTCTGTGTTTTCTAATATTGCTACTGTTTGCCCCTGGCGAACATAGTTGCCTTCCAACACTAATATTTTTTTAATGATGCCGGACACCAATGAATTTACATCGGCTTTATTTTGTGGGGGCACTTCCAATTGTCCGCTTGACTTTACCACACTGTTTAGATTTTTCATTTCTATTGTACCTAACTCAATGCCTACGGCTTTCATTTGCTCCTCCGAAACTTCTATGGTTTCTGAATGGGTTTCCTCAACTTTAGTTGTTTCTTTTGTTTCCGTTTTATTGCCCGATTTGCAGGATGTAAAACCGATTGCAACTACAAAGAGTGCAAATGCTATGATTGATTTTATATTTATTGACTTCATTTTATTTATTTCCTTTTAAGTAGTTTAACAATATGATGGACTGATTGAACTGGTTTACTGCATCAGTGTATTGCAGCCGGGTATTGATAGCGGTTTGCAGGTTTTGGATGTACTCCATATACCCAATTTCGCCTTTGGTATATGCTGTGTTTGAAATCCTGATAATATCGTCTGCCTGTTTTAAACCTGTGGTTTCGTAATACTGCAAACCTTCTTTTGCTTTCAGGTATTCGTTGTATTGCACTGCATAACTACTTTGCATGTATAGCAAGGTTTGCTGCCGTTCTGTTTCAATCAACGTATTATTAATTTTGGCAGCTTTTATTTTTGCTTTTTGTGAACCAAAGAATAACGGCACTCCAATACCTACCTGAAATCCTGCTATCCTTGTACCAGGGAAATAATTACGGTTAATTTTTGCTGGGTCAAACCCTTTGATAATAGCCTGATGATAATAGCCCACATTCAAATCAGGAAGTAGCTTGCTTTTCTCCAAATTTATTTGTGATGTACTTACATTCAGCCGTTGATTATAATACTCTATCAGCGGATTTGATTTTATTGCAGCCGTGTCAAACTTGTAATCATCCGGCATCTTGGGTAATTCATTTTCTTTTGGCATTACCGGTTCGGATGTATTCAGCCATTTCTGCAATACCAATTGATAACTGCTTAATGTTGTATTGGCTTGCTTTAACTGCAATTGGTTTTCTTTGTATCTGCTTTCGGCTTGCATTTTCTCCAACTGGTTTGTTTCACCTGTATTATAGCGAAGGGTAGCCCGTTTGAGAAAGTTGCTGTAAATACTATCCTGCTGTTGCAACAGCTTTATTTTTTGTGAACTATAAACCAAATTGTAATAGGCTTCGGTTACTTCTTTTATTATTTCATTCTGTGATAGCAATTTTGATTTTTGTGCTAATAATGTTTCCTGTTTCAGTAGTTTATTTTGATTAGCATACACAGTAGGGAAAGCAATGGTTTGAGTAATGCCTATGCTGTTATCAATATTGCCGCCACTTGTTGGGTCTTGCACTAATTGCAGGTTTGTTTTATCAGGATTAAAACCTGTTTTTTGCAGTACCTGAGATTGCCGAATGTATAGGTCGGCTCCCTTTATTTGCAGGTTATTTTTTAAAGCTATATCAATACATTCCTGTAAAGTTTTTTGATTGCTTTGTGCATAAGATTTTTCTGCAAACAAACTGATGAATGTAAACAGCAACAACACAGCCGCTGTATTGCCGGGGAGTTTTGTTTTTTTCATTTTATTTAGTTTGAAATTAATTTTAGTGTTGAATAAAATGTAGAGTGCAGGAAGTACAAGCAAGGTGAAAAGCGTAGCTGTAATTAAACCGCCAATAACTACGGTGGCTAATGGCTTTTGCACTTCACCACCTGCACCTGTGGAAAGTGCCATTGGTAAAAACCCTAATGATGCAACTGCTGCCGTCATAATTACAGGACGCAGCCTTATGGCTGTACCTTTTCTTACCCTTTCATATATATCGGTAATGCCTTCGTCTTTTAACTGGTTGAAGTAACCAATCAATACAATGCCATTTAATACTGCTACACCAAACAAAGCTATAAAACCAACACCTGCCGAAATACTGAATGGCATACCTCTTAGCCACAAAGCAATGATGCCACCAATGGCGGATAATGGAACTGCGGTAAAAATCAGGAATGATTGTTTTACACTGTTGAAAGTAAAGTAGAGCAATACTAAAATGAGTAATAATGCTACCGGCACTGCAATACCTAACCTTGCCTTTGCTTCTTTCAGGTTTTGAAACTGACCACCATAGGTATAGTAATAACCTGAAGGTAGTTTTAGTTTTTCATCTAATATGGGTTGTATTTCTTCTACCGTGCTTTCAACATCTCTGCCATGAACATTGAAACCTACAAAAGTTCTACGCTGCCCATCCTCATGACTTATTTGTGCAGGGGCTGTTTTGAATGAAATATTTGCTACCTGGTTAATAGGCACTTTGTTGCCTGATGGCAATGGCACATAAAGGTTTTCAATATTGCTGAAGTCTTTCCGCAAATCTTTTTGCAACCGTACTACCATGTCAAACCGTTTATCTCCTTCAAACACAACACCTGCCACATTTCCTGCAAAAGCAGTTTTCAGCACCATGTTTACATCACTGATGTTTAATCCGTATTGTGCAATTTTATCACGGTTATACTCCACTTGTATTTGTGGCAAGCCGCTTATTTTTTCTACAAAAGGTTCACTTACTCCTTTTACATTTTTTATCAAACCTGCTATTTTATTTGCCTGAGCATTCAGTATTTCCAAATCTTCACCATAGATTTTTATTGCCACATCCTGTTTGATACCTGTAATTAATTCATTAAACCGCATCTGCATTGGTTGTGTAATTTCAAAATTTACACCGGGTAAAATGCTTAGTGCTTCTTCCATTTTTTCCATCATTTCTTCCCTGGTATGTGCAGATGTCCATTCTTCTTTAGGCTTCATGGAAAGCATCATATCGGCTCTTTCTATCGGCATCGGGTCGGTTGGAATTTCAGAACTCCCTATTCTTGTTACCGCCTGTTTTATTTCAGGAAACTTATCCTTTAAAATTTTCTCCGCCTTGCCAAATGTTTCTACTACCTGCGTTAATGATGTGCCTTGTGCCATGCTTATTTCAACGGAAAGGTCGCCTTCTTCCAATGTCGGGATAAACTCACCGCCTAAGCTGTTGAACAGGATTAAGCTGCCGGCAAATAATACTACCATAGCAGCCACAATAGTTTTTTTCCAATGCAAAGCCCAATTGAGTAATGGTGTATAAAGTTGTTGCAAGAAATCAATTATTTTATCTGATATATTGCGTTTATGTGTTGCCTTTTTACTAAGGAACAATGCACTCATCATTGGCACATAAGTCAATGAAAGAATAAATGCCCCTAAAATAGCAAAGGCAACTGTTTGTGCCATTGGCCTAAACATTTTGCCTTCAATACCAACTAAGGCAAAAAGGGGCAGGTAAACAATCAAGATGATTATTTCGCCAAAGGCAGCACTATTACGGATTTTGGATGCAGCCTGAAATACTTCTTCATCCATTTGCGGCTGTGTAAGTTTTTGCAAATCGACATGATGATGTTTACTCATGTAAATGCGGTGTACAATTGCTTCTACAATAATTACCGCACCATCTACTATAAGCCCAAAATCAATAGCTCCCAAACTCATGAGGTTGCCACTTACACCAAACAAATTCATTAAAATAATGGCAAAGAGCATCGCTAAGGGAATAACAGAAGCTACTATCAGCCCTGCCCTAAAATTTCCTAACAGCAACACCAATACAAACACTACAATCAGTCCTCCTTCAATCAAATTCTTTTCTACCGTACCCATTGCCCTGTTTACTAATTCTGTTCGGTCAATAAATGGTTCTATTACTACACCTTCGGGCAATGATTTTTGTATTTGTGCCATTCGCTGTTTAACATTTGTAATTACCTGTACAAAGTTTTCACCTTTCAGCATCAGTGTAACTCCTGCCACTACTTCGCCTTCACCGTTTCTTGTAACTGCACCGTACCGTGTTGCACTGCCAAACTGTACCGTTGCCACATCCCGGATTAATACAGGAATGCCGTTTACGTTTTTTACTACTATTTTTTCAATATCACTTAATGACTTTACCAGTCCCAAACCACGAATAAAATAAGCATTGCTGCGTTGCTCTATATAGCTGCCACCAGTGTTTTCATTATTACTTTCTAATGCCTTGTATATTTCAGGAATTGTAATGTTCATAGCATTGAGCTTGTCATTATCCAAAGCAATTTCATATTGCTTCACATAACCACCCCATCCGCTTACTTCTGCCAAACCCTCTGTACCTGCCAACTGCCTTTTTACAATCCAGTCCTGCATGGTACGCAAATCGGTAGCGGTGTATTTATTTTCATAACCTTTTTTGGCATGTATGATATATTGGTATATTTCACCCAAACCTGTTGTGATGGGTGCTAAAGTTGGTTCACCTAAACCTTGCGGAATTTGTGCTTCTGCTTCTTTGAGGCGTTCACTTATTTGCTGCCTTGCCCAATAGACATCAGCATTGTCTTTAAAAACAATAGTGATTACTGAAATACCACTCCGGCTCATGCTCCGCTTTTCAATTACATTGGGAATATTTGCCATTGCCAACTCAATAGGTGTGGTAATAAACTGCTCTACCTCCTGAGCACCCAATGTAGGTGCTTGTGTTATTATCTGTACCTGATTGTTGGTGATGTCCGGCACAGCATCAATAGGTAACCGCATAGCGGATATAACGCCCCAAATAATGAGAGCCAATGTAAAAGCCCCCACTACAAGTTTGTTTTTTATTGAGAACTGAATTATTTTTTGAAACATTGAAAATTTTATTTGTTTATGAATTTTATGTATTGGTTAATCCTTGCAGCAATAGCCAACAACATCAAGATGCATATTATCGCTATCGTTACCGCTTTGAATACCTGCAATAGAGTAAGCGGTTTACGCTTTTTCTTTTTGCTTTTAATGGACAATTTGTTTTTGATTTATATGATTAATCACGGCTATAAACCGGGAAGCATACCACAACGTAAAATGAATAACATCAAACTATAAAGCCTGATGAATAGCATTAAGGAAACGAAATGTTGTGATTTGGAGATTAACCTATCTTAGGCGGTTGCCAAATGGAATGGAAGTCGTAGGAGTTAAAATCTACTTTGTAACGAAACTTCACAGATTGAAATAGCATTTTAGGCATTTTGTATAATGCCAAAGGCTGATAAAAAGCTGATGCAGGACAGTGGGAACAAGTACAGAAGGGAGTACAGGCTTCGTCACCAGTTTGGTGTTGTTGTTGCTGAGTAGTAGCAGAAATCTTTTGCTCAGCCATTACATTACGCTCCTGCCTGTCAATGCATGGAAGGCATGACAGCACCAAAAGGTAAATGCTCATTATGAAGGCAAAAAATTTCATTGCGGCAAATATAAGCAGAAATATGAAAGGTTGTTCCCCTTTCTGAGTTTGAACAAAGAAATGATAAAAACTAACACAATTCCTCACGCAATAAAACCCAATGATAGCAAGTGTTTCAAGATAAAAAGTGAGTTTTCCTCACACAACAAAGGACCCACGATTTAACGTAAGTCCTTGATTTTCATGTAGCGAGACCGGGATTTTATAATACAAAGTCAAACCCAGCATATACATCAGAAATCTCCTCTTTGGTAATTCCTAAATAGCGTCTTGACACCTGTGTGCTTGAGTGATTGAGTATCATTGAAATTTTTAAAAACACATCCTCTGACCTATGATTCTCATCGTATAAGTATCTTGCCCCCGATTTGCGAAGCGAATGAGTAGACACCCTCTTGCGTCTTATACCAACGAACCGAGAACCAAACTGCAATAATCTATTTGTGTGGCGAAGTGAGTAAGTGAAGATGGTACAATCCAAGTTTGGATGTCCTATCAATTCATAGTATTCAAGTAATAATGACTTAAGAACAGAACCAATTTTAATGCTACGTTTTTTACCCGTTTTCTTTTCATTCAGGACTAGTTCATCTTTATTTAATACATCACTCCAAGTGAATCTAGATATGTCAGAATAACGAAGTAGTGTTCGAAATCCAAACTCTATTAATAGCGCCATTTGGTAATTCTGCTCCTTTTGGAAGTATCTATTCAATCGTTTTAGTTCGTCAGTGGTTAAATAATCACTGGTTTTTTCAATAGTGGTGGTCATAAAATGTGTTTTGGCTAATGTAGAGCCGCAAAGTCTCAAAACCAGCTTTTTACCTCACTTTTGGTCATAAAAATGCGCTAAAACTGGACTAATATTGAATATCAACTAGATGCATGTCTCTTAATTCTATTAACGGACATTTATGAAAATACAATTAGCATAAAAAAGGGTATTGAAAAAACAATACCCTTTAACTTACATTCTATACACTACTGTATTTTCTATATCTCTATCAGGATCAAAATCTACTGGGTCAAAGTCTTCTACTTTTTCAATATCAATATTATAAATTTTGATGTATACATCGATCAAACTTGAAATGTAGTTGACCAATGTGACTCTGTCTGAACTAAGGGCTATGTTATCGCTAACCACATTATATTCTGTCATCATCCTTTGTATTGAGGCGTCAACGAATCGATATGTACTATTTTCAGTATCATAGAACTTATCTTGTGACCCTTTTTTGAATGCGAATACCACAATATCCTCCTTCTTAGGTTTACTTTTTCTCATTGTTATTTTTTTTAATAATGTTAGGGCTTTCAACAGTTTTGTTAATGAGTTTTTCTAACTGGGTTTCACTTATCATAATCTTCAGCTTGTTCCTTTTGTTAGGTACTCCTTCCTGTACAAGTTTTGTTAGTTTCATAAAATATATTTAATAATAAATATCTCAAACGAGGGTAGAATTTCTCACCTGATCGTGTTTTATTTTACTGGGTTGAAGAAAATATGGCCAATTGAAATGGTTCTAGGATATTAGCTCATATGAATATTGAAACCGGTGATTTAGTATTTTATGTCTATGAATTCGTTGTCATTTGTGGTCTCGTTTTTCGGATATATTTGGAATTCGAAGATAAACCTTACCCTCGTCCTGAAGTTGAAATTTTAACCACTCCAAGACCGCCACAACCGATTGTTACGGTACCTGTGGTTGAAGAGGAAGTCCCAATACCTATACTTCCAAGAAAACATCCTGTAACAAAGAAAGAATACATAGATTTTTTCAAAGAAGTATTAACATGGTGTCAACAAAATATTAAACTGGGTAAGGATAGAAAAATACGGCCAAGGATTGATGTCAGTTTTAGTCAAAAAGGGAATGTACTGGGGTATTATCAGTACAATATCAAAAAAATAATGATGTATGTTTTAAAAAACGATACTCTTCGAGGAAATATCCAGACTTTCATCCATGAATACGTCCATCACCTTCAAATTAGAAGTGCCAAAGATAACGTTAGGTACAATACTCTGACAAGAAGAAAGGGGTACATTGATAATGACTTCGAGCGGGAAGCAAGGAATCTAAGTAGTTTTTACTTAAATGAATGTTGCAAATATTTGAACCTTTGATTAACCCAGTAACTTGATGAGATCTGATCTGCGCGTGATCTGCAAAAAACAATTACTGGGATAAAATAAAAATCAGGTCTTACTTGACGAACAGCTCGATTACTACAATATGTCACAGTGGGTATCTTAGACCGTTACCACAGGGTAAAATTTGGGATATTGATATTAGTAGAGGGAAATTCAATGTCGTAAGTGAGTAATATAAAAGTGTTTGTTTTATACCTGTCGATCACGACATCGAAAAATTAATTATCTCTTAATTTTTTATTTTACTATTTTTTTTCTATATTTTTTAAATAAGGATTAAAGCTCTGTGCATGGAGCATGTTGCAACAAAAAAAATAACCCTTAAAATAATACTTCTACCCTACTCTATTAAGTTAGAGCAAGGTGAAGAAGTATAATAATAAATTAAAACCGCCTTTAATAAAAGGTAAAATAAAACTAAAAACTATGGGAAGTTATATCGACTTTCAAATTAAAGTAACAGGCTCAATTAACAGCCTACAAAAACTTAAAGATCTACTAATAAAAGTTGATCATGAAAATAAAACATACGATATTGATTATAAAATCTTAATGCAACAAAAAATAGGAATGTTGTCTCGTAAATGTATTGAACATGATGAATTCGACCATTCAGCATTAAATGAATTTCATATTCTAGAGGAATTTGTTAATGATTTTAAATTTGAATATTACGAAAATTCAACTTTTTATGATTGGTTTGGCTGCTGCCGAGATTCTGATTTAGGTATTTGGGATAGCGATTGTTGGCAAAATATTTCAACTTACTATAATGAGCTTATTTTTAATGGTACAGCAAACCATACACCTCCATTAATCCATGTAATATCTGCCAGTAGGTTATTCCCAGATTTATTTTTTCGAATTTCTTTTATTAATGCTACTGACGAAATGCACCCAATGGGATCAATAGAAGGTCAAAATGGAGTCTTTGCTGAATCAAAATTAAACTTTTTTTATATTGATTCTATTAATCGCAAAAGAGTTTACCCTGATGGATTTGGAAATTGGTTTTATTATGAAGATCATAAGTGTTTAGGTGAAGATGAATTCATTAAAAGGTCGGTCGATGATCTTTTTGACAAACAAGCGCGTAATAATTTTTATAATCGAAAACAATTTTTTCCATTTCAACCTGAATTTAAGATAAAATAAATGCTGGCAAAAGTATCGGCTTCAATTAATGTTGCAGGGTTGGTTGATGTTTTAATTACGTCGCCAACCCGAGCAACTAATCTGAAGCACAAGATTTACTACTTCTTATCTTTACTAACGGACACTAATGATAACTCCCGTTTAAATAGTGACAATGGCGGGTACCATAACCTGTGTTCTTTAGAACTAAAGAAAATACTCGGGAACAAGGACTTCTATATCATTCGTAAGCTGTTATTAAATTCAGATGACCCCATAATTGAGTTTGATAGGTCTTGGTATAATCCAAAAGGTAATATAAGCAACGGTTACTGCCAAGGGTATAGAATCACCCCAAAGTACAATACTGGGGAAGTAATATATAAAACACTACCTAAAAAGTTGAGTAAGGTGATATTAAAGCATAACAAAGTTGAAGACACTAATGGAGCAACTCTAAACTACCATTTTCTTTTAAACCAATTTGAGTGCAATACCCTATCATTCGACCCATTGGTTTATGTGTACCTGTTCAATTTTGGAAACCAATTAATGTTACCGGTACGAAATAAAAATCAGTATCAGCTTAATCTTATCCATAATCTAATTGGAAGGTGGTTGTACTACATCAAACAGATAACTGAAGGGAAATCGTGGCAGAAAGTGTCAGTTAAGAACCATCGGCTGAACTCATCAGTAACGAACCTGCCAAAATTACTCCGGCCATTCCTTTTATGCAACGGCGAACCATTATCCTGTGTAGATGTATCCTCATCTCAACCATACATCCTATCATCAATAATGCAAAGTAGATTCTATTATGATACTAGTGTGGGTTATAACCTATACACTATCTATCCTGAATTATATAAGATATTACTTGGTAATGGTACTATAGATACTAGTATATCATATAGTAGTACTTTAGATATTAAGTATTATTCTAGTCATACTGGTTATACTACTAATACCTCTTCATATAATACAAATAACTCTTCTTCATTTATGTGGTGTAATTTATTTACCACTTCTGAATTAGATAGTATTAACAAATACACCCAATCCCCTTTTTATTTGGATTTCTATAAAAATGTATTAGATAGGTATTACGTTTATACCAATACCCCAAGAAATATTCAAACTGATGATAGGGATAAGTTAAAAGGCACCATGATGTTCGTGCTATTTGACGACAATCAAAACCATAGGAATAACAACCACCATATTAAGATATTTCAAACTGTATACCCTGGTGTCGAGCGTTGGATAAATCAGGTACATAAGTTGATTGGGAAGCAAAGATTCTCTTATCTGTTACAGCGTGCAGAGAGTTATTTACTTCTAAATGTGATTTGTAGGGAGTTTAACGAACAAAATCCTACTGCGCCGCTACTAACAATTCACGACGGAGTGTTTACCACTTCAAAACACGTTCAGCAACTAAAAGGGCTTGTTTTAAAACGACTTAATGAGTTGACAGGCGTATTAGCAGGTTGTAAGATTAAATCCTCCCAGATTGATCCTAATCCCCAAATACAAGATATTGAAAATGAATGGGCTAAAATTGAACCTATCAATACTGAGGAAAAGTATCTGAAAAATATTAATGGAGTGTTTATTACAAACATTAATAGAGGTTCTGATTTTCTGGAAAATTTTACCAGAAAATTTTAATCCGAATTTTGGGAAAAAAGGTCATTGACGAAAAAAATATGGAAAATATTTCGCAATCAAATCGGTTCTACTTAAGGACTTTAGGGGCAGGCAGGAGGGCATTGCAGGATACGTATACCACTACGCTGGCTGCTATACCCTCCTTCCCTACTCCAAAAGTATAGCTAACGAATGCTCCGCATGGAACAAGCATACGATTGCTAGTATAATTTATTTTTGTTGCAATTTTTATTTGCAATAATTTTTTGTTAAATTTTAAATAAAATAATTCTCGCTGTGGTAAAAAAGATAACTAAGTGTAATTTAAAAATGAAGGACTTTACAAGAATATCAATATTAGAGGCTGGTGAAATCATCAGAAAAAAAGACCGAGACGCTATTCTTTCTTGGTTGAACGATAATGATGTAAAAATCCATACAGAAAAGCACCATTATGTATTTCAGTTAGAGGTTCAAATGCAGTATCTAAAACCATTGGTACTTGACTGTAAAAAAAGATACCCACACTTATGGAAAGACAAACTTAAAATCCTTTGTGATGGGAATAACCAGCTATGCGAGCTATTTCTTATTGAAATGGATAACGAGCATTCAATTTCTGCGCCAACCACAAGAATTAAACCCAAGAACAAACAACAAGAAGAACTATTAAAACGATTAAACTCGTGATGAAACTTAAATTACCAAAGAATCAGCGCAACGGACTAAAAGTCTGGTGCAGGCAGTGTAGAAAGAATAATTGCGGCTGTAAGAATTATGAGAACCACTCCTACCGGATGAACTTGATAGATCCTATAACTTTCAAACACAGCAGTAAAATTCTCAAATCAAAAAATTATGATGACGCCATAGCAGAAGCGCTGACTTTTAAAAAAGATGTAAAAAACAATGCCATCAAAAAAGTAGAACCTCTGGTTGAAGTTGGCAATGATTATACCCTGGCCGAAGCAATCCTTAAATATGATGACTACTTACAGGGGGAAAGCATATACAACCACCTTAAG
>Ga0315899_10005979_pt1 | contig 13106 bp, 10 predicted proteins | sample LakEriMetagenome_2_FD_203518 | JGI IMG/M metagenome (GOLD analysis project Ga0315899, IMG submission 203518) | Freshwater fungal communities from buoy surface, Lake Erie, Ohio, United States - Buoy 4 MA112 | ecosystem: Environmental > Aquatic > Freshwater > Lake | place: USA: Lake Erie, Ohio...
CAAGCAGTTTAGCTAAGTCCGTATCGGCCATCGTTCCCAATTGCTTGTCGATCGATTTGCTCCATTTCGGCGCTTCCGCTATATCCCGATACGTGGACGCGATCCCTAAGTTACGACGACGTACTGCCACAGAACGAATCGCAATTCCAAAGCGTTCCGCAATCACTCGGTCTGGCACAGTCCCGATGATCGAGTCAATTTCTTTCGTCCACTCCACTTCGGAGTATGGTCTTAAACTCATTCCCAAACCTGAATCTTCTATTGCAAATACAGATCGCTCCCCAACTGGTCGATCGCCAGTTATCGCGAAACGTATTCTAGCGTGTAGGGAGAAAACGATAACGTCGAGTCCGCCGATTTAACCCAGCAGTACCCCCGAAAGCCTGAAAACTCGGTCCTGAATTCCTGCCCATCCGAGCAAGATATAGCGTCCGCAGCTAATTCATAATAATATCTCTTGCACACTTTATGCACGTGCGTACAATACACTCAGGTGTACGTAGTGCTTTTTTGAATCGCCACGAATTCCGTGCGAGCGGTGCTCGCTAACGTATCACGGTTGGCAGGATCCGAACGAGCGCTTGCCGGCACGAAATGGTTCTCCGTTTTCCCTGACTTTCAAGGTAAAGCTCTGACATGAACATCAATCTGAAATGGTCTGTTCTGCTACTGGCCTGTACAGCGGCCACGCCCGTGCTGTCGCAAACCAAGGCCGAGGTTAGCCAGCCTGCGAAGGCGCCACGAACTATCACTCGCATTCTTTGGCAAGATGACTCAGACCACTCGCTGAAGTGGTCTGACGTGACGCGAGGCCCCAACAGTATGGCCATTGCCCCACAATCCGTTGCAGGCTTCCCAAAACTCGATGCGGCACAACAAAGCTTTGTCCAAATGGAAGATACCAACGGACTCGTTGTCGTCGGTATCCATGACAATGACAATGGAAACTTTCAATCAGGATGGGTGGCACTGCATTCTGGTGTTGTCGAAGAAGAGCATGGCGATCACTCCCACTGGCACTATGAAAAACCACCTGCCGTAGCAGTATCGCAATTGGGTAAAGATCAAGGCAACCCAGCGCACGTTTACAATTATCAAGGGGACATCTTCTTAGCAAATGACAAGAAGAATGGATTCACTGTCCTGTCGTCATCGGCCTTGCGCAAGTCTCCATCGGCTGCTATAGCTCGATTCTACTCTGGCGGTGGGAATCATATCACTCTTGCAGCGGTCGATCGCAAAGTTTGCTATGCCACATGGGTTGACCGTGATGGAGAGAATGTTGGTCGCGTAGATGTCATTCCCATCAGTAGCGAGACAGGTCGACCGGGCTACACGTTAAAACTACCAAGTGGTGGATTGCATGGTGCGACTTCGAACTCGGGTCGCGTTTTCTTTGCACCCTCCGATGGTATCTGCTGGCTCGATGCCGACGTTACGCTTTCTAAAAACGCGAAGTCTACCGAGATTCAGCACCTCTCGCTCGGAGAAGATTCTACAACTGGCAAACCATTGCGAACAGGTGCTTTTGCAAACCATAGAAACTATGTCTTGTTTACCACAGGTGCAAACGCATCCGCAAGTCTCTGCATGATCGATGCGAAATCCCCGAAGCCAACCATCGTCAAATTGGCTGTGCCGATTGCGGAAGGTCTTGCGTTGACAACACCCGCTTGTGTGAAGACACCTTCGGGCAAGCACTACGCGTTTCTATTCAGCGATCGACGTGGAAGCGAAGCAGCAGAATCGTTGTCCGTCGTAGATCTCGATCCTAACGGAGATGGCATTCTGTCCGATGCAAAGATAGAGAAGACGCTGCCCGTCGGAGCAAGCAAAGTCGAAGGGCATGGCGGACATCATGAAGTCTGCTTCTCATCCAGTGGTCGGCTCGCGTTTATCACCAACCCGGGCGACGGATCGATATGGGTTCTCTCGTTAGCCACTCTCGAATGGGACAGCAAGCATCAAGTGAATGGAGTTCCATCTCGCATTGTTGCCATCGGAGGCTAATGCCTCGCGACTTCATCTATGAAAGATCGACGCAACCGTACTAAACAACGCTGTTGCCAAAAATGAATTCACCATTTTCACTAGCAAGGTCATGAATCATGAAACGAATGAATAGATTAGATCGCCGTGGTTTTACCCTCGTAGAGCTATTAGTTGTTATTGCGATTATCGGGATCCTCGTAGGACTGCTGTTGCCTGCAGTTCAAGCGGCTCGCGAAGCGGCCCGTCGCATGCAATGTTCGAACAATCTCCGTCAAATCGGTTTGGCAACTCTCAACTATGAGTCTGCCCATAGACGTCTTCCAGGTCTCACGGGTTCTAGCTCTTTTTCGCCCCAAGCGAGAATCCTGCCTTACATCGAACAAGGCAACCTCTCGAACTTGATCGACTACAGCATTCCTCTCTATGTAGGGCCAGCCTTTGCAGCCAGGCTCAATCCATTGCATCGTGTTGCAGCAGGGACGGTACTGCCAGTTTTCCAATGCCCGAGCGATGGGATGGATCCGCTTTTTGACACGCAACTGCCGGATGGAACCATCGCCAAAGTCGCAGGACTAAACTATATGTATTCACTCGGTAGCGGAACGGGTACCAACTACGACGATCGCTTCCCTACCGATGGATTTGTCTGGGAAAATTCGTTTGCTCGACTTAGCGCCATTAGCGACGGCCTAAGTAACACGGTAATGCTCTCGGAAACACTCAAGGGGGACAAGATTATTTCGACTGGTCCGATGCCGATGAGACCTCACCGTCGCATCGGTTCGTGGAACGGCTCATCGTCCAATCCCCCTGGAGTCCCAGGCTTCTCGATGGGTGGCACCATTCGCAATCCCGACTTGGCAGCGATCAGCCCTACCATCACTTCATGGCGTGGAATTCGAGGTGAAAACTGGATTCGCGGAGTGCCCTACTCGGTTGTCTCCAACGGGTACCTAACACCGAACAGTCGTATTCCTGACGTCAACGTTCACGGAAGAGGTTGGTTCGCACCTCGAAGTATGCACACCGGCGGCGCTCAAGTCACCATGGGTGATGGAAGTACGCATCTCCTGAGCGATGGAATCGACCCTGCGATCCATGTCGCGCTTCACACGTCGAACGCGGGAGATATCTCCCGCCTCGACAATTAGGCATCTCCATCGTCACGAGGACCTCAACGGTGTCAGTATGAAAGTGACACCGTTGAGATTATCGAGTATCGATTGGGAATATGAAACGACGATGATCCCCATCGAAGGATTGCAATAGACACAATCAAACATGACAAGATTCAGTGCCCCATTTTTGATCTGTATTCAGTTATCGATCAGTTGTAGTCCAACTCCATCAAACGTCGTCTGTGGTGGTACTACAGCAAGTCTCGTCGCAGGTGATGTTCCGCTCCCTGACTTTGAAGTCAATATCCATGATGCCGGAAGACAAATCACTGGATTTGAAAATCCCAGCGATGAAGTAGCTCTTGGGCGAGCAATTCGTGGTGGCATGCTGGCAGCCCGCCACTACGAGACAAGTCATTTACTATACGCGGATTATTCTCGCCAATAGTGGGAGTCAGGCTTGACGCTGTACTTGACGGACATCTCTAGAGTTTCGATCACTTTTGATTCGTGGAACAGCGAATCGACACCTGCTATCACCATGCCTGAGGTGAGCAGCGTTCGCTCTACCGGATAAGGTGCTTGGTTCTCGATCACCAAGGTCTCAATGTGCCGAGCGAGTGGATTGAAGAAATCGGCTGTTGATGATCCATGCGTTGGCATCGGTAAATACATTTGGCACGACACGATCTCATCATTATCCGCGCGAAGGCCTGCATAGTTAAAGTCTCGAATTGGCGACATCAGCATCGTTGTCTTGAATCCATCGCGGTGTTCGATCAGATAGCCAATCGAATCGGTCAACGCTTTTTCTGCCCACTCCACAGTAACCGGTGCGGTTGGATAGCCCGTGTCGACAGGTAGATTGTGGCTACGAGTTAGTGCGGCGGCGATGAGCCTTCGAGTATCTTTGTATTTCTCCATTCGAAGGGTCTGCCAAAGATTTTCACCTCGCAGAGCCACGACTCGGCTGATCCCAACCTCGCCACCTTTGCGTCGCTCCGACATGCATTGAGCCGTTTCCAAACCATGAAAGTCATAACTGTCTGGGCGACCATAGCAAACGCAGACGCTCTCTTTGAGTGGCGTATCAATCGGCATATCGATCGATGGCATGCGCCACGTGACCGGAAGAGACGAGCCTGCTAGAAACGGGAACCCCAATCGCTTCGAGTCTTCGACCATCTCAACACATTCCGACCACACCGTCGACAAATGCTTGTCGTTAAACACGGGAACACTTCGCCCGGACGCCTCGAAGACCTTGACCACTTTCTTGAACCAGTCGTAACGCGGATAACGTCTTTGTCCCTTTTCATTGTCGGGGTATTTTCCATGCTCAGCGATGATGACGACGCCATCCACCGCGAGCTTCGACGTTCCGAGCGTCAATGCTTCTTCAATGCTTGAGAACGAATTGAGCTTGTACTTTTCGATTCGGCTCGGTGCTAAATCACCTTCGGGATGTTGATCGATGAAGACGGAGGCGATATCGAACCGGGGAGCTTGCCATTTGCCACCGTAGGTGTAACCCATCGCATGTCGATCGAGAAAGTGCTGAGCATGCGAATGCGTCCGAACTTCAGTGCCCAGGAATGCGATTCGCTTCCTTGCGGTGGATGCGTTCGCCGGCCCCAGTCGTTGTCCAGCTAGCGCTGCGAGTGAGCCAGTCGCCAAGAAATTACGTCGATTGAACATCTTCTATATGATCCTCTGCAGGCCAGAAAAGAAATAAACCGAAAAATGCGATCAATGGCAGTATCCCAACAATGATGAGCCCCGAATTGTAGCTCTGGGTTCTGTCCGCTAGCGCTCCAAAGTAGATCTGAGACTGCCCAGAGAAGGCCCATGCAATGAACCCCGCAATTCCGGTGACGGTCCCCTGATACTTGCGAGAGATATCCTGCGAGAAGGAATAGAACATGGGAAAGAGCCCCAATGCTCCCGCCCCTGCCACCAACAGTACTACTAACAACAATGGACCTTTGGCGATAAAAGGTACCAGGCATACTCCCATACAAAGGAAGGCACTTAATCCAACCGATAGAATTCGCGAACTCTTGATGTTCCAGCCTCGGCTCGCCATCGTATAAGCCAAAGCACCCGAGGCGAGACAACCGATATCGGTCACGATGTACCAAACCGACGTAAAGACGAGCGTTTCTTTTTCGGAATAACCGATACCTTGTTGAAGCACCTTGGGCATCCAGGCTCGAAGGATCTGCCATGTTGTATTGATCGCCAACAAAAAGAAAATCAGCATGGCAAACTTGCGGACAAAGCGGTTCCAATCGATTGGCTTCGATGGATCGACGGCAACGGGCGGCAACGGTTTGAGGTCCGATCTTCGGACAAAAAGAAACCAACCAAAGACCCAGAAGGTTCCCATGAAACCGATCGCTTGGAATCCCCACCGCCAACTCCCTGGTTCAGGAGTTAAAATCCAAAGCATCAAGATGGGAGTGATGCATGCACCGATCGAAGTGCCGCTTTGCAATACGCTGTTGCCCAGCCCTCGGCTTTTTGTATCAAGCAACGATTGCGTTGTCTTCAAACCGCAGGGCCAATGTGCCGCTTCGAAAAAACCTAAGAGCCCGCGACATACCAATAGATCGTCGTATCCACGAACATAACCCGTCAAGAAACCCATGGCCGACCAGAGCAACAATGCGGACGGGTACATCCAGCGAACCGGTATGTAGTCTACCAGTAACCCAAAGGCTAAAGACCCTACGGCGAACCCCCAGCCAAACATCGCCTCGACGCGACCGTATTGTTCTTCCGAAAGAGAAAGCTCTGTCGTGATTCTCGGTGCAATCGATGATAGAGTCTGTCGATCCATGTAATTGATCGCAGACGCAAACAAAAGAAGAATGCATACGACCGATGCCCGGTTCCATCCTGCTTTTCCGGTTCCACTATCACCAATCTTTATCCCTCCCATGACGAACCATTCCAATCTGCAATCCGAACAAGCCAATTTGAAACATCGCTTGCGAAACAGCGAAATAGAGACTCCCCTTTTTCTGCTGTCGCAAGATGAGGCCAGCCGATATGTCCCGGTTCGCTACGATCCTGCATGGTCCATGCGCGATACCCTGGAAGAAAAGAATTCCCCTGTTCGACAGGCGAGGTTGCTCGATAGTCACCGACCAACTCGGGACGAATCGCCATGATCATCGATGTTTCCCATTCGCAGGCATGACCCATTTCACGCTGATGAAGATCCGTTTGGGATAACCATGGCTGGCTTCCCAAAGACCAATACGTCGTCATCGCAAGCAATAGATCACTTCGTGTTCGGTGATTTTGCCGTAGTTCAAACAATGCTTGTTTCGCGGGAACATCATTCCCACCATGTCCATTGATGAAAACGATACGCTGGAAACCTGCCGATAAGAAATTTTCGACGAGCCCATGGAGCATATCCAAATAGACGCGCGGAGGGGCGGAGAGCGTGCCACCGAAATCCAGATGGTGATGCGAGTTACCGTACCATTGAACAGGTGCAATCAAGATGCGATCCCCAATGTTCGCATCTACACGACGAATGATCTCGGTCAACAACAGAGTATCCGTCGCCACAGGCAAGTGATGGCCGTGTTGTTCGATAGCAGCGATCGGAATCACGATCGGTATATTGCGAGGCAGGCTTTTCAGCGCAGGCCATGTCATCTCGGAAAAAAGCATCGGAATTCAGGGTTGGTAGGAATTTGACAGCTGGGAGGAATAGCATTCTACCTCAAAACACCGAATGAGACTTGAGCGTGAGCAACTCTGCGCAAATTCTTACTCTTTGACACGAAAGTCAACACGTCATAAGAAGTCTCTGGTTTCATTCTTTGCGTGTTCGCCGCATACTTTCGGGACCAGACTGTCTCTTGCTGGCGTCGCAGGCTGGCAGCGATTCCATCCTGTCTGTCTGCAAAAACGTCCGTCACCAATGTTAGACAACATTCTTCTTCAGTTCATCGAGCCCATAGAAGCAGTTTCGCCACACGATCCCCTTTCTCCAAAAGGTTAGGATGATGGCTCGGTTGAAGACGAAGAGGAACAAGAGACAACCGATGGGAAAGAACAAGCCATGGTCCAATCGATAGCCCGACTTGACCGAATTGAATACACCCATCAACAAGATCAAGGCACAGCTAGCGACGGTAACCCAAAAACTCCATCCATGCGTTACCAATAACAACAGAAACGGTAACACGAACAATGTGAGGACGATTACGTTGGCTGCGATCCACTTTGAGATACTGTAATCAATTCCTGCAAACGAATTCTTCTCCAAACCTCGCGTCATTTCTCCGATGGAACGGTACCACGGGACGGAAATCAATCCGACGCCGTTTGCAAATCGTTGATGGTAGCCTTTGCTCTTGAGAAGCTTTCCCAGCTTGAGATCGTCGTCAGGTCGAAGGCGAATCGGTTCGTGACCACCGATGGCCAAGTAAACGTCTCGACGAACCAGATTGAACGCACCAATTCCTACGTGCGATTTGCTTCGAGGGTTGCTGATCTGTGCCGGCTTAACATGCAGTTTGAAGAAGAATGCAAAGGTGGCAACGAAAGCTCGCAATAGCCAGGACGGCATCTCGCATTGGGGAGCCATCGTCACATGGTCTGCTTTCTCCGCCAACGCATAGGCGATCGTAACCTTGAGAGTATCCGGGCGCATGCTGACATCGGCATCGGTGAACAATAGCCAGTCACCTGTTGCGGCCATCGCACCTTGATGCAACGCATTGCATTTGCCTAGCCAACCGGCAGGCAGTTCTTCTATCGTGATAGACTTTAACTCCGAATGGGCCTGTTGGAGATTGCCAAGAATCTCTCCTGTGCGATCCGTGCTTCGATCGTTGACGACTATAAGTTCGTATTTCGGATATTCTTGTTGTAGCAAACTCTGTGTCGCCTTTTCAATCGACTCTTCTTCATTGCGGGCGGCTACGACGATCGATATCGACGGCCAATCTCGCTCTTGATACCCGCGAGCACCGAGATCGAGCAGATGGTTTTCGGATCGCAACAGCTCCATGCCCAGACCTGAAATGAGAAGCAAAAGAAGCAAACTGAGTGCGAAAAGCATGAATGGAATCCAAACCAAACGGGCATCGGAATCGTTACTCCACCGAAAAACCATGCATCGCGGGATGCATATGCATCAGCGTAAGCGAAACAAGTGAAACCATGAAGCCTAAGCCGCAACTATTTAATTCGCGAGGGCTTCGGACGGTATAGGGCTAGTATGCTGAACAACAACAAAATTTCTGCCGGTCCGAACCACAGTAGCCAACGATGAACTAAAATGCAGCTGCACGTTCACTGTCCCCCCATCGCCTCCGTGGCCGTATCCATACTTCACGAGAGGTCCTTTCCCTAGGAGTGATTCCCATGACTCAACTGAATCGTCGTCGTTTCAACTTTGCGCTCGCTGCCGGAAGTAGCTTTCTTATCACCGGTACCAAGGCGTCCGGCAACATTATTGGCGCGAATGATCGAGTGAGAATCGCGGTTGCTGGGGTCAACGGTCGAGGCCAAAGCCATATCAGCGGTTGGCTTGGGCAACAGAACGTGGAGGTCGCATGTCTTATCGATCCGGACGAAAAAGTTCTCAGCAGTTCGATGAAAGCGGTGCTCGAAAAGACGTCAGGGAAATTCAATACCGTTGGCTTCAAAGATGTTCGCACAGCGCTCGATGACAAGAACCTGGATGCCATCTCCATCGCCACACCCAATCATTGGCATTCGATGATGACCATTTGGGGCGCTCAAGCCGGCAAACATGTCTACGTCGAAAAGCCGATGAGCCATGATGTTTACGAAGGAAGGATCGCCATGGAAGCACAGAAGAAGTATGGTGTTGTCGTCCAACACGGAACACAAAACCGAAGTGATGCAAAACGTGCTGGACTCCATGAAGCAATCCAAGCGGGTAAGTTTGGCAAACTCAAAATCTCGTACGGCTACTGCTGCAAGCCGCGAGGAAGTATCGGCCCCAACAAGTTTGGAGCGCCACCCACCAATCTCGACTGGAATCTCTGGAAGGGACCAGCCGTGATTGAAGAGTACCACTCCAACTACGTTCATTACAACTGGCATTGGTTCTGGAAGACGGGCAATGGTGACCTCAACAATCAAGGGACCCACCAGCTCGACATTGCGAGATGGGCACTCGACAAAGATCAAACGCATCCTGTTCGGGCGATGGCCATAGGCGGACGATTCCAATGGGAGGATGGAGGTGAAACTCCAAACACCATGTTTGGAATCGCCGAATATCCGAACAAACAATATGTCTTCTTCAACGTTCGCAATGTGAACTACGAGAGTTACAAGAAGCAAGTCGAGAACGAGTATTACTTTGAAGATGGTGGAAAGATCATCGGCGATCGCTACTTTAGTAAAGGAAGTTCCAGCGGAGAGAAAGTCTCAGTTCCGAACGGAAAGGTGACGCCCGGCGGTAACTGGGCTAGCTTTATCGCAGCTTGTCGAGCCAAAGATCCGTCCATGGCTAACGGAAATGCAGCCGATGCCCATTATGGTTGTGTGCTCGGGCACTTGATCAATAACTCGTACCGATTAGGCAAGAAAGTGCCCTTCAACGCCAAGGCTGGTCAATTCGGTGACAACAAAGATGCGTATGAGCACTTCTCGTATCTGCATAGTGTCATGAGCGAGGGTGTTGGCATCCCTGAAGACAAAGCGGAGTACGTTGTCGGACCATGGTTGACTTTCGATCCAAAAACCGAGCGACACGTTGGAGAATATGCCACCGAAGCAAACGCTCTCCTGCGAGACCCCCGCAATGCTGGCTTCGAATTGCCCGACTTGAAGGCGATCTGATTCGTCATTGATCGCTACGCTGATCATTGAAAGTCGCGAGCCCCTTGTTTTTGGCACGACACATACACCAAACTTTGCAAATTCATGAAGGCAGTACTTCAACGCGTCACCGAAGCGTCCGTAACGGTCGACAACAAAATCGTTGGCAGCATCGGTGCAGGCTGGCTCATCCTTTTGGGGATCGCCAAAGGGGACGATAGAACAAAAGCCGAATGGATGGCAGAAAAGTGCGTCGGGCTTCGCGCGTTCAATGACGAAGTTGGCAAAATGAATCGATCCATCCGCGACGTGAATGGATCGATACTCGTGGTCAGTCAGTTTACATTGTATGGCGATTGTCAGAAGGGACGTCGTCCCAGCTTTGACTCTGCCGCATCTCCCGAAGAAGCGAATCCATTGTACGAGTACTTTTGCCATCAACTGGAAGGGCTTGGGGTGCATGTCGATCGAGGCAAATTCCGCGCGGACATGAAAGTGCGATTGCTCAACGATGGCCCTGTCACCTTGATCATCGAACGTTAGACGAATAGACTTACCTCTCAGCGGTTGAGTAGAAGGTCCCAGGTCCTCAGTAGAGAATTCCCGTTTTTCAATAACCTTTTTCTGACGGCAACGTTTTCGCGATCCAGTTTGGTGGATTAGCGAAAAGCCAAGAGCCAACGGAGATGATTGGATTTATGATGTTGACTTCAATGCGTTCAGTTAGCTTATTAGGTTTATTGTTGGCAAGCTCATTAGGTTGTGAGCCTCCTGAGATCAACATTACGAAACGCGCCTCGTATGCAGATTTGGTTGTCACCTACAATGCAGAGGTACAGACGCTGGACAATCTCGAGGGCAAGCGAAAGGCGCTATTGGCAGAATACGCTAGTCAAGCACAGGCAGAGGCGTTGCAATCAGCCTTGAATTCGCTCGGCGCGGCGACAAGTAACGGAATTCCCACTAATCCGAATGACGCATTGGATAACGCGGTGAAAGCGGCCGAGTCGCAAGCGAAGGTACAGTCGAGCCTTCGTGAGAAGCTAGGGCAATCACCAACGAACTCGAGTGATGCGATGGATATCTCGACGCTTCCTCCAGCATTGAAACAAAAGCTAGAAGAGCTTGATGCAGAAATAGCGAAACAAAAAGAGCGAGTGGAACGTGCCCGCATCGCCCGCGACGAGGCCGAATCCAAATAAGGCACGGAACGGTTCCCGACACGTTCCTGATACCTATCTACCGATCGAGGTAGACTTGGGTGCTCTCTTCTTTGACGACGGGGACTGGGCGATTCTTGCTCTTGAGCTGAGCGCGCAGGACGAGAACTCCTTCTTTCGCATGGCGGACAGCCACACGATAGATTTGCTGATCCTTCGGTTGCATCTGGGGAATAGGGGCGAACACGATGGTTCGTTGCGATGTTTGATGGTTTGTAGGTGCATTCACTTGTTCGGATTTCGAGCCATCTGGCATTTCGACTACCAGTTGGACATCGTTGTCCATACGGGTTCCGGTGTTCGTGATGCGTATGAAGTAGGTAGTCAAACCGTCGGTCTCGATCGGATCGTTGTCGTCTTCGACAGTGAAGGCTAATTCGCTTTGCCCTTCCACTTGTACTTTTTTGTCGACAGCATCCGCGCGAACACCGTCTGACAATCCTTGGAGTCGAAGGACAAAATCTCCTTCTTGGACCGGAAGCAATACGACTTCGGTCGTCGCTGAAGAGCCTGCACTCAACTCGGAGAGGGACCAAGCGACGGCGTGTTGATCTGGCAAATAGGTACCTTCGTTGGCTGCGCTGTTGAATTCCATACCCCGTGGCAAATAGAGCATGAGCTCTACGTTCTTGGCCATCGCCGTGCCTGAATTGGTAACACTCGTTCGATAGGTCGCTTGTCGTTCGAGGTAACGAAGCCGCGGTCCTTCGACGTTGAGAACTAGCTTAGGAAGAATGACATCGATAGTTGCGGAGGACTCAAAGGTTGCGCTATTCGTGGAGATCGCGCGGATTTTATTGATTGCCTTTCCCGCCGAAACTGCCATCAAGTCGATTTCGAATCGTTCGGACTCTCCCGGCGCGAGATCACCGACAGTCAGCCCGAGCGTCGACACACCAGAGTTGTGACGCATGTTGGTCGGTACATCTTCTTCCAATTCCACACCGCGAGCTGTACCGGTGCCTGTGTTGGAAACTTCGATCGTGATCCGTAGATCATCGCCACCGAGTACCGTAGCGTTGGCTTTTTGGTTAACGACAAGCTTCGGTTGGGTGCTCATGGTTCGTACGGACGCTTGGGCCGCGAACGTAACACTCGCAACGGAACCGAGCTCCCCTTCGGACTCAGGAACGAGATCCACTGTCAGCACTTGCTCACTGCCAGCTTTCATTTCACCTAGTTTCCAGAGCAGTTTGCCAGACGGATCGGTTTGAGCCGAAGGGCTTGTACGAACCAGCTTGGCACCTTTGGGTACGGCATCATGAACGTTGACATCGAACGCACTTGCATTGCCAACGTTGCGAACCAGCAATGTGAATGTCGATGGTATACCGACCTGGACTTCCGCTGGCGCACGCTTTTGGATCTCCATACTTGGATTTTGCGATCCATCTAATTGCCGAACGCCAGGCGCTGCACTTGCGAGCGGTGTGAATTGACTCGTTGTCGATGTGGCAGCGAAGCTGCTCGGGGGCATCGAATCGCTCAAGGATTCTTTAGGAAGTGTCGCATGGAAGCGCTCGGTCGTTTCTCCTCGCGGCGAATCATTCTTTGGCATCCGTTGCGGCATCGACGGTGGTGCCGACTGCGGCATTGATTGAGGCGGCGATTGCGGCATCAGTGGAGGTTCGAAGCTGTTGGAAGGATTGGACAGTGCAGGTGCGGGAGCAAAGCTTGACTCTGCTTCGATGTTTCTGGGAGTAGCCAACGAAGGAGGTTGCAATCGTGCAGTGGCTGTGTTCGGGGGTGTGTTGTCTATCTCTGGCAACACATCTTTGTCGACGGGTAGACTGGAGCTGCGAGGCTGGGAAAACGGTGAGCTCGGAAGATAGGCTGGTCCACTGGGGAGCGCGGCTGTCGGGGTGCTTGGATTCTTCAGTGTGTCCGTTGGCGTGATGGGTAAGTTGTTGGCAAGGGCTGGCGATCCAATCGAGGAGGAATCGTCCGAGAG
>Ga0315899_10005982_pt1 | contig 13103 bp, 14 predicted proteins | sample LakEriMetagenome_2_FD_203518 | JGI IMG/M metagenome (GOLD analysis project Ga0315899, IMG submission 203518) | Freshwater fungal communities from buoy surface, Lake Erie, Ohio, United States - Buoy 4 MA112 | ecosystem: Environmental > Aquatic > Freshwater > Lake | place: USA: Lake Erie, Ohio...
GCGCTCTCTGGCCTGTGCGCGCGTGAGCAGCTTTTTGGCGCGCGCGCTTGCCAGCGGACGGACTGCGTAAGAGCACGATGCAGGCCGCTGCCGGCGGCGTCCTGACGCGCAGGCGCGAAAACAGGAACTGCACGGGCGCAGAGAACTGGTCAACCGCCTGCTCAATCGCGCTCTGGTCAAGCAGTGCCCGCCCGAACTCGAGCGCCTCCTCAGCAAGCCCAACCCCCGCGCCTTTGGTGCGAGTCTATCCTCTGTGGCCTGCGGCCGCCTCCACGTTGCCCCGCTGGCATTGTGTTTTTTGCGGGGGTGGGACGCCGGCCTGCGGCGCCTGCCCCCGTGGCCTTGCGCGGCGTGGTGCTGACACCCTGGGGCGTGGACGACAGCGGGCGTCAGCGACTCGATGGCGTGGGCCATCGACGAGGACAGCGGAAAGACAATGTGCTTGTGGTGGCGCTACCGGCACCACACGCAGGCCCGGCAGCTCACCGGCCGCGTCTCCATCCGCAAGTCCAAGCTGCGCGCGGTAATTGCCTACGACGTCAGGACGCAGGCAGGCGACCAGGCCGAAGTCGAGTCGTTTCTGCTGGTGGCGTCGGATGAGGGGCTGGAGACGGTGCATTTGACCACTGCCGGCAGCCTTCCCCCGTCCGAGCCGCAATTCAAAACATGGCAGGAGCTCGCATTCGAGCCCGGCTGCGCCACGGTCTTGTGCGTCGAGGCCGAGGACGACCATTGCAACGTCATGCTCAGTAATCGCGCGTGGGAGCTTATTGTCTTCCGTCACGAGCTGGCGCCTCCCGATGCCCTCGACTCACCCCTCAAACGGGCGTTTTATCATAGCATATCCAAACGGCTGGCAAGTACTATCTACGAGCCGGAAGTCTTCGACGTCCGGCGTGCACCTCCATCAGCAACAGGCCGGTCGCACCTGTCTCGATTGGGCCTGGGCAACATGTTGCCAAAATTGTGGAGACGAAAGGGTTCGGAACCGTCCGCTGACCGCCCAAGGGCGATAATGTGCACTCGCGTGGCGCCCACTGCAGGCGGCCGCCGCACAGCAGGGATTTCCGTCACTGTACTGTCTCAAGATGACGTCTGTGTGTGGCGTCTCGCTTTCGTCGGTAAGGACCGGTGGGAGACCGAGGGAGCCCTGCGAATCGAGACGGGCGCCACGCGCGAGCGCGCGAACCTGTGGGGTGCAGCACAAGATGGATCGTTCGGGGGTGTTGCTGCGTCTGCGCAACCCAAGCAGAACGCGCCGAGCAAGCTACTGGAGATGTGCATTCAACCCTGCCTCTCTTCCAACGGCAAATGGACAGACGCGTGTGTGCACGTTCTCGCCCAGCACCCGGGTGAGACGGGTGAGACGCACTATGTGCATTTCCTGTCGCCGGGCGACCTCGAGCCGCTGCGCGCGCCGCAGAGACTGCCCATACTGCCCAAGGTCGATGCCGAGGCAGACGGTGCTGCAGGTGGCGGAGGCGGCGAGTTGCGGATGCTGCCCTGCACAGTGACAGTTGATGGACGTGAAGCATGCAATGTGCATGTGACGCATGGCAACCAAGTCCTCTCTATTCGCACCCGCGCCCATCAGAACGATGAGGGAGCGAACGAAGAAGAGGACGATAACTGGCATGTAGGGCCACAAGGACAAGCAGTGGCAGCAGCAGCGCCACTATGGGGAGATCGCGCGCGGATGACGCACTTAATGTTGCTGACGAGCGAGGCGGTGTATGCTTTGATGCCCACGAATTTGGAGGCGAGGGCCCAGGGCATGGGGCACAGCGAGCGGCTGCAGTCTGCACTCAAGCGCGCTGTCAACGCCGACGACCTATACGAATATCTCGACAAATATCTCAATATGACTGTGCAGCAAGACCCACAATCTGCAATGTGGCAACTGTATCAGCGCAAACTGCAAGAGACCGACGATTATGAGCATTCACTCCTCTTTGTGCTGCTCAGCAACATTAAGAGCGAAGTGCTGGATGCGCCTGTGGATGCCCGGCAGGGCTCGCGCGCCGAGAGCATGTCGGAAAAGAAAATGCTTGAAATAGACCTGGTCCAAAAAGAGAGCGTTTTGAAGGTTATTCAAAAGGAGCTAAGAAGGCTCATTCCTGAGGATCAAGGCGTGTCGGAGGCATTGGATCGGCTCATCGATCGCGTTTGTGCGTGCAAAGCCCTTCTGCAGCATCCTTCGCTTGTGCCTGGTGGTACCAGTGTATTGGCACAGGCTATTCAGCTCACGGTCAATCGCAAGGACTGGCAAGGGGAGAACGCTCTCAGACCGTGGGCAGTAGCTTGGCGGTGCTTCGGGCAGAAATGCAGCAAAGTCACGGATGTGCTGTTAGGGCTCATCGACTACCTGGAACAGCTGCAGGCAAAGATTCTCAAAAGTACCCTCCATAATGCCTTTGTACAGCACAAACACTATTGCGCTGACTTGTGAGAATTTCTGCGGCAGAACACCAACATGTCAATATCCAACCTCGCCGCCGCCCTCAAAGAAGCGCACAATATGTGCACATTGCTCTTTGCGTCCTCGCTCGCCGCATGGGCACGAATTGTGGATGCACCGGCCGCTGCACCGGCCGCTGAGGCGCTTGGTGTGTCGCACGTGATCAACGACAAGTCATTACCCATCGTGGAGCATGTCATCATGGTTGTGGATAAGTTGTGCTTGCGCTACCACAGCGAGAGCAAGCTGAGTGCGGGCAACGACATGGGCCAGATGCTGGCGGTAAAGGAGACGCTCTTCAGGATGCAGTCACTGCATCTGCAGCTCGTGCGCTTTTTTGTGTGTGATGATACACAGCAGACCATGGAGTATGCCCACGAAAGGGCGTACTTGCAGCGGTGGTGCAACGAGGAGGGGAAGCTGGAGCACTTGCCCTACCGCATCGAGCTTGCCGCACAGCTCTATGATGTCGACACCCTGGTGCATGTTGCCCTGCACGAACTCAAGGACAGACAGTCGATTTGCGAGCACAACGATAGATTCGGCAAGGAGCTCAAGGCAGGACCAGCGCGCCGTGCATACGGAGTCCGTTTGCTGAGGGCGTTGGCGGAGAAGGGTCAAACGTGGGTGCCGCGCCCGGGTTCGACTCCCGACGACGAGGGCGGGAGTATTTTCGATGCGCCGAAGGGCGGATCTTTTTGGCACGCGCCCTTTCAGACCTATGACTTTGTCGCCGACCTGGAAACCATGCTCCAAGAGCTCGAGGCGGACCAAGACGAGAGAATGGGCGGGCGCTCTCATCTGACGCATCTGAGCTGGATTGCTCGTCTGCTCAAACGGGAACACTGCAAGAAATTGAAGCAAAGTGGTGCAAGGCAGGGGGGCACGGGAAGGGGGAGGGGAGAGCAGGATGGAGTCGGCCCGAAGGTTTTGAATGGTCGTGTCTGTCTGTCTTGCTCTATCTGCCTGTCTGTCTTCTCTCTCTCTCTCTCATTCTCTCTCTCTCTCTCTCTCTCTCTCTCTCTCTCTCCATTTTGTGTTTTCTGTGTGTGCGCACCTTCATAGCACAGACATGTATGTTGTACACATTATTCACACATACACACACACAGAGGCGGCGGAAAAGATTGTGGACGCGACACGTGCATCAAATCTACCCGACGTGCACACGAAAATGGCACTCCTCGGCGTCGCTCGCTTGGCTGCTGAGGTCTGTTGCCATGCATCCCTCTCCCTCTCCCTCTCCCTCTCCCTCTCCCTCTCCCTCTCCCTCTCCCTCTCCCTCTCCCTCTTTTGTACTTGTGTACATGTGCACGTGCATGACTCACGAACGTGCATGTGTGCATCAGGTGAGTCGGCGTGGTGGACAACCCAGCCGTTTGGAGAACGAAATATGCCGCGGGCTCTTGAGTTCAGAGGTCCAGCTTCGAGCGCGCAATGCACCGCCTGCAGCGGGAAATCTGATCTGGGCAGGCGGAGAGGCATTGGACGTCAAGACGGCGGCTCAGCGCTGTGTTGAAGCCGCGGAGGTTTGTGTTCTCGTGCGTGTGTGCGTCTGTGTAAATATGGCGTGAGCGTGTGTGCATCTGTATATTAGATGCGTCTGCGTTGTATCTGTTTGTGTCTGTCGAGTGGTTGTGTATGTTGTGCGTCTGTGTGTGGTGTGTCTCCTGGCTCCTGTGTGGGTGGTATTGTCTGCGTGCAACGTACCCGGGAGGCACTTCTACAGATTAACAGAACGGACCATTTTGCCGCAAGGCTGCCATGGAACTGACTCGTGAAGCTCGACACAGATGCAACTCCGCCTCGAGTGTGGCCGTGACGCCGATTCCCGCCCGCCTCAAGATGTAAACCCTAAACCCTGAACCCTAAACCCTAAACCCTAAACCGAGAGTGTCTCTCACGCCGTCCTCTGCGCGCCTCAAGATGCGTGTAAGTGTGCGCACACGCGCGCTCGTGCATGCTCACTGCATGTGTGGTGCGTGCACGCGTGTGCGTGCGTACGCATGCTGTGCGGAAACCCTGAACCCTAAACCCAGCGCGCGTTTGCCGTAAATACACACACACTGATACACACACACACACACACACACACACACACACACACACACACACACACACACATAGATCGACGCAGGGCGATGTCGGCTCGTGACGCATTTGCGAGACGGCATGACCCTTCTCGGGCACTGGCCTGATGACGCTTCCCACACCGAGCCGTCGAAAGAGTGGTTTGTGTTTGTGTATGTGAGTGATTGTGAGTATATGGGGTTCCTGTTCCATTGCCTGTGATCGTGTCTATGTCCGCCTGTGCCTGAATCTGCATCCGCATCTGCGGGCTCCTTTGCTTCTACGTCTGTGTGTACAACGATGGTCAATGTTGGAAATACATGTATATGCAGGAAAGAGGAGTATACGCGTATCATGGCAGTTGCCCGGGACGCCAATAAGCTCCTGCCCGGCGGCGACACGGTGCACACGCAAACCCATATGAACATACCAGATGACACACACACACACAGCCATTTCCACACCATCAACTCACCTACCCTCTCTCACACACACAAACACGCACACACGCACACACGCACACACACACACACACACACACACACACACACACACACACACACACACACACACACACACAACACACACACAGATTGAAAAACTGCTAGCTGCAGAGGCCCTCTCGTCTGCGTGGCGGCAGGCGAAAGACGATAATGACATGACAGCGCTTCAGGCGCGCCTCGGTTTCCCCATCCGTCGCCCTCAGGTAACGAACTTGCTCACGAACTTGATCCTCACTTCTCACCAGGCAGTGTTCCTCTTGTGCAGCACACTGACTGACTGTTTGTATGTGCGTTTGTGTGTTTGCCCGCGCTCAGCTGACAGCGTGGCCCGCCCGTGGGGAAGGAGACAGCAGAACTGTCCAGTATCTAAGGAGACAGCAGAACTCTTCCTTACAAAGTCTCTCTCACGGCCGATGAAGGCTAAAAGGGCAGAGGGATGGTCTCTGCCCCGCAGTGGCGGAGGCTGCTAGCGGTGCTCGCGGCGATCGCTGCAGCCGTGCCTCTGACCCTCACGACCCGCGGCGTCCCTCCCTTTCTCCCTCACGCCCAGCAGGGCAGAGTGACTGCAGGGCGTGCGGGTCTCTCGCCCACCCACTCACGCGCACTCGCAGAGTCCCACTGTTTAAAGAGATTGATTTAGTCAACAGAGCAGGAGGAAGAGAAGGTTTTGAGCAGGTGGCGGATGGTTTTTAAATTGGGGAAGCAACAAATTTTTGGCGAAGTGCAAGCCCGTTCTGGGTCCCTCTACAGTATTATTGAATACCACTAAATCCGTATTTGATTCGTGTGTATACACGCATTAAGACACACGCGCGTGTATACTTCAGTTGCCCTTCCCCCGACATATGGGGAAAAAAGCCGCGTCCCAGCATGTTGATATACCTCTTCACCTGGGCCCTCTTGTGTTTTGCCGAAAGGCGTGCCACAAGGCCAAACGGAGAGTGGGGTATAGCCATTACGTCCAAAAGAGCAACTTCCGATTCCGCCATATGCTGGGCCGGAGGACAGCAACGTGTGTGACCCACCCATTGTTTTAAAGGGTCACGCCGAGCCCGATCGCCTGCATGTCCGCGGCGCTCTGCGCGTCCTGCCCCACCTGTGCGCGAAGAGCCAGCTTTATCCTCCTTCAAACTATGTGCGTCATCCGACCCTGAACAGCCCACCATTATGGGTGGGGAAGCAGGAAAGCGCGTGGTGATGCGGAGTCCGTGCAGCGGGCGCCGCCCTAGACCCCCCGTCATCGAACGTAGTTCCTAATAAAGCTCTCTCTCTCGGCGAATCGGTGTCTCAGGAGACTGAGGGATCCTGTCCGCAACTATTGTCCCCTGGTGGATCCCTGGTGGATGTTTCCCTCTACCAGATCCTAGCCGATTAGTAATGATCACCACCACATGATCTGATGCGCGAATACCTATCCCACACTGAGACCCATCACTCAGTGCCTTAAGTGCAAACGTCTTTCAAATCTGTTCTGTCCTTGAGTTTCTCAACTCCACCTGGCCGGGAGGTGTGTCATGTGGACCTCGCAGATGGATGTTACTCGGCCGAGTGCAGACCGATATAACGTCCAAAGGCCTCCGGGACTACTTGAGGAGGAGCGCGGCAAGCCACAGAGATTCAGGTTCCTGTGCCAAGATATTGGCGACACCGCCACACAGGTGATGTCTCCTGGCGATGGCGATCAGGCTCAACGGCACCATCCAGCGAGCCTCTCATCAGAGTCTGGGGAAAGTCTTCGCCATGTCGGATGCTACCCCACCATGTGGGTGGGGAAGCAGGATGGCGCGTGGTGATGCGGAGTCCGTGCCGCAGGCGCCGCCCTAGACCCCCCGTCATGAACCGTAGCTCCCAATATAGCTCTCTCTCTTTCTCTCTCTCTCTCTCTCTCTCTCTCTCTCTCTCTCTCTCTCTCTCTCTCTCTCTCTCTCTCTCTCTCTCTCTCTCCCAGCCGAAGGTGTCCATCGAAGAGCGAAAATTTCTAGGCGTGCCTGGGAATTTTTTTGTGGGCGTTTGAAACGGTCCTGGAGGACACATAGGGGCCAACGTCGCACCCGACGTTGGATTCGTAGCCACTGTTCTGTTGCTCCAAAGCAACACGCGCGCTGCTGCTGTGCAAAGATGAAGCCGTGGAAAGAAATCTTCGTTGGCGACCGGGCCAGGTGCGTGCATAACCTGCGCCCTTGCCATTCAGGGGAGGCAGGGTGGAAAGAAATGAGATCAAAATTTATCGCAAGGCGCAAAAAAAATGCATGCTGGCTTGCAAGGCTCGCGTCAAAGTTTTTGCGTATCACCTGCGCCGCTCGCGTCGCTGCAAACGCGTTCTCGACGAAGTCCCTTTTGTGAAAGGGTTCGCTGACTGTCTGGTTAATTGGTGGCAACATTCGTGCCCTTGTCATCCTCATCCTCCGTATCTCTAGCGTCCATCGAAGCACAGCGACTCCAGACGAGAAGCTATACGGGGCGCGGGCTGTGCAACACGTTGGAGAGTCAGGTAAGGCGCTGTCCTGCAGTTGCTAATTTCGTTTCCCTTTCCCCAACGTGACAATCGTTGCGTCGCAGCTTGTGTATCAGTGGCAATCGCAGGAGAGAAGGTGAAAAGTCGATTGTTCATCAAGACAGCCGTTAGTCCCCTGAAAAAGCGAGCATCTTCAATTTCATCCCTAGCCCCTGGCGATTGGCCAGCAGCGCAAGAAAGCAAAGATGTCATCGTGTTCGAAACAAAGGGGATTGGTAGTGCGCAATCGTCGGACGGCGTTGGCGGCAGTGCATGCGACGTGGAAGACCTTGCGACGTTTGAGAATGAAGCGCCAGGCTGGGAGGAGTACGGTTACAAGAAGATGCTTGCTCTCATGAGACGCCTTCCTCCTTCCGTGTACGAACATGCTTTGAGAATCAGGTTTGGCGTGCATGAAATCGATCAATTTTTTTCTTCTCTGATTTCTTCGTGGCGCATCACCGCTTGCCTCTATGTCTTTTCGTTGCTGGATGAAGAGAGCGAGTGCGCGTGCGTTGTGGGTAACTTTGCATGATAAGCAGGAAAACAAGTGTGACAAGCACACCGAAAAGGGATGCCATCGGGATAGACACTCCAGAAGGGAGCGGAAATCCAAACAATGACGAACCGCCCCCAGCCAACCCTCATCAGTCAGAAGAGACAGGCGCACAAGATGGCAGTTTGCAAGTCGATAAGGATGCGGAACCAGTGCAGGGAAAGGAAGATGAACGAGAGCAACACAAGACGCACGGAAAGCTGTCCTTGCATGCAATTTACACTGCCATCTCATCCTGGTTAGAAGAAGAACGAACAGCTGAAGAGGAACTCAAAGTTGAAATCCCCGATGAGGCACTGCAGACCGAAGAGGTATAGCGTTTTCAGTGTGCGTTGCTAAAACGTCTTTTGAAAAATACTGCAAGCAATTGAAGCCCTCTGACAACATCCTGTGTCTCCTACGTCTACATCAGGGCTTGAAAAAGAGAGTAGAGGAACTTTTGTCAGATCAAGGGTTTGGTCGAAAAACTGTCCAGGGAGAAGGCGAAAACGACGCAGGGGGTTCAGTTGAACGTGAGTGGAGGTTTGCCATCAAGAAAGTGAAGTAAGAAATCACAAACACCACGTACATATCAAAGTTGCTACTGCTACTGTTCCTAATTGCCCGCTGATTTACTCGTGCACGTTTCTGGCAGCTACAAAATGACTATAGGATTGGTGAGCACAGCCGCGCCAGTCTTTTGTGACTGGTTTCACCCACTATTCGTCGACAAGGTATAATCTTTATGATTTTCATGCTCAACCCCACGACGAGAGATGCTGGGGTCATCAGGGAGGATGTGGAGCCATTCACGCTCTTCCTTTAAACCTTTTCATGTCCTGTCACTCGCCATTCACTCTCGTGTTCCCGTGTGTGCACGCTCCTTGGCCTTTGTGTGCAACTTGAGCAGGCGTGGTTCTGGCAATGCTGCACGGTTTCAGGTGCAGACAACAGCAATACACCTAGTGGTACAAACAGTCCACTTTCGGCAATTGCAGGAAACAAATCCGGACATTTTCGCTGGCACACAGAGTCTGAGCGTAAAAAAAATATTGGACAAGGAGTCATGCGATGGTAATAACACGTTCAAGTGTTTGAGTGCACATCGGAAACCACGCTCTTTAACTCATGTTCATACACAGAAAGGCGCGTATATACCTCGAAAAGACTAAACTGAACAACAAGGGATTCGCGCTTGGGCTCTCGCTTTCTTTCTTTCTCGCTTTGCCCCCTATACACGTTCGTGGTCTCTCTCTCTCCCCTTCAATCCTTGTTTTCACACCCGCTGGCTTAACTACTCGCGTGCGCACAATACTGCACAATACTACATGTGCAGCAAAGGATTTCTAGCAAATGGCAACCGGATCTACGAGCACACAAATGAATGCTTTCAGGAAGGGAGTATCGTCGTAATTAGACTCGACGTGAGAACAGGTTGAAGTTTGGCAGATTAGTGATGAAATAAAATTCGTGACAGCGGAGGAGCGAGATGATCCAGGAGCAGTTCCTTATTCAGTGGTGATAGCAGATACGTTGCAAAGACTGTATTTGTGTGCATATATCTTGGAGTAAGAGCGTGCGCGCGTGACTTGAAAAATGAGCAGGCAAGGTGTCTTTTTGGCTGGGGAATGATGACAATTTGAAGGAGATTGGCGTGATGGAAGGCGCAGAAGGCGTAGTAGGAGAGGTTATGCACAAGCATGCAAGAAAAAATGCACGCACACGCACGTGAGCGTTTATGTCATGGTCTAAGACCATTTATATGCTAGAATTCTTCGACTTGCTGTCCAGCACTGACATCACTATGTTTCGTACTTGGCAGGTATATCCCGCAGTCTGTCTCCATGCGAATGGCGACTGTGTCGAGTTTGCCCCCGATCCTCCATCGAGCTCGGCAGCAGGCGATGCGAGGGGCGACAAAAAGCAAGGCACTCAAATGGAGGGCGCGGGCGGTGTAGGTACCGAGAATCTGATCATGCAGACGGATGCGATACTTCAAATCGACGAAAATATTCGGCCATATCACTATGCCCACCTCTCGACAGCGTCGCACGTGGAACGGCTGCTTGATGACGCAGAAGAAGTTCTCACGCCATACCAGCACTGGCCGAGTATGAGCTCGACGGGATGGATAGGGAAAGTGCTACCAGAACAGCTGCCAACGATGGCGCTCACGGGAGCAAAGAAGTTTTTGCGGGGCGCACGTGCGATACTCGATGGTAGGACTCCAAATGCCATATCACAGGTTAAGATTGTCAACTTGCCGGCCGATACGCAACATCGGGAGATTCGAGATCTGTTGCGTAGCAAGTGCGGATTCACTCCTCAGTCCGTATCGCTGAAGCTGGACCGTGATTTTCTGCACCCGAGTGACCGGCTCAAGCTTGCATCGAGCATGCGTAACGAGAATATGACGGCATTCCTTACACTGGCCAGCTCGCAACAGGAAGTTGAAGTGCTCCGCCTGAACGGAGAATCATTTCGAGCCCCAGGCTTAAAGTGGATGGAGGTCGGCTCGGAGGAGCCAAGTGCGGGCACCGAAATCAACAACCATGCACTCGCCGCGGCTCTGCAGCAGAAGATCGAGTTCAGCACACAGGAGCTGGACAAATTCAAAGTTGAGAAGCTCTCGTACGACAACTATATCAAGGTGGAAGGCAAGTACTTCAAACCAGCTGCCCAAGATGATCGCCGCCTTAGTGTCAGCAGTGTCAAACGTGCAGATGCGAAGGCGCTTAGCGAGGATGGAGAAAAAGTGGTCACTCTCGCCCACAGAATGATATCGCTGGTAGGGTGTCTGAAAAGGCAATCTTCTTCAAACTCAACAAAGCATGCGGCGAAGATTCAAAATCCTGTTGCAGAACTGTCTTTGCTTACGGTGAATGGTCTCTCTTTTCTCTCTCGCTCGCTCGCTCGCTCGCTCGCTCGCTCTCTTGCGCGCGATTTCTCTTTCGCGCACGCGCGTGCGCGCTCTTTCTCCCTTTCTTTGCTTGCACCATTGCAGGAGCACGACTTGCGACAGCATGTAACGCGGCTCCAGCGCGACACTGCTTCAAGTCTTGATGCGGTATTTGCTCATCTTGCCAAAGGCGACGGGTCTCAAGCACAGGCAGCGCTGGACCGAGCACGAGAAGCAATCAAACGACTGCCTCCCGGCGAGCTGCTGACTTTTGAACAGGGACATCTTGAGGATGAAATGCTGAATCTCAAGCAGGTGGAGGATCAATTGGAGCGGAAAGGTCGACAGAAAGTTGATATGGAGCGCCAGCGACTGGACGGTGATAGGGAGGCTCGCCTGGATAAATGGCGTGGGTATCTTATGGCGCGCGGTGATCGCCAGGACCACATTGCGATTGAAATGCGAAAGAAGCGGCACGAAATGGAAAATGAACACAAGGATCTCCTGCACCAACTGGAGAAGGAGATATCCATCAAAATCGATAAAGTGCGCAAAGAGTACAAGTCGAAACTCAATGAGGACCTGGAAACACGTCTGAAGGAGGCCGAGGCTCGAGTCCGTGCTGCCTACCCGTGGCTCAACTTCTACAACGTTGAAAGCATCCTTCACCGTCTCAACTGGCTGCTCAATTCGGCAGAGTACTCTCTACGGCGTATCGACGACAGCAAGGACGACTATATTGCTGCGTGGGAGTGCATTACCACAGCGCGCCACATTATGACACTGCCGTTGGGCTTCGACGATAGGCGCAAGCTGGGCCTCGATACTGATAAGGCCATCAATGCTGTGCCACTCCGTTCGCTCCACCATCACTGGCACGCCGTGCTGCGTGCCTTTCCTGAGCGTGCGGAGCTTGTGCGCAATTACGACATTCTTTATGCTCGTATCTCAAGCATTGAGCGTGTACTGCAGTCTCTAATGCGACCGCTTCGTGAGCAAGTTTATAGTTCGACGCGCGAAAGTGGACAGCTGCTCAAGTCGTCTCAGTTGGTGGGGCCACATCACGTCATCCAAGCAGCGCGTGCATTGCGGGAGGCGCTTCAAACACAAGCAAAGCTACCAAAAGAATTGGCACCAAACGATCTCGCCCAAACAGTGCAGGACGTTAACGCCGAAGCCCTGCTCGAAATAGCCCGTGCCCACTCCCTCTTTCTTCAGCAGGCCAGCGCAATGCACAATACACTGAAAACCCCACTCAAGGACATCTACATATCATTTGACTTTGGCCCTCCAGCACATCTGCTGAAAAATGGGAGCGAGTACCTCAACGGTGGTGAAGAGGGTCGGCATAAGCGATCTGAGGTCCACTACCAGCAGAAGACAGATGCGCGTGGCTGGGCGTTGTTGTCCAAAGTGAAAGAGGCCTTGTCAGCTTACGGTTGGACAGTGCATACAGGCGATGATTTCCCCTATGACCGTGTCTTCCAAGAGATTCAATGTAGCAAAAAAGGTGAGAAGCCCCTTGACCTGCAAACCAACGGGACCCTGTCTCGCAAGACAGGCGTACACGGTGTCGGCGACTATGCCGAGTCACTCGGTATGCGACTCACAATCAGGGGCGACCTCTCGAAGTCCAGCGCTGTGTTCCCAGTGAATCTGCCTGTTCTCCTGGCACGAGTCTGCAAGCAGCTTCTGATCAAGGGCAATCAGGAGCAAGAGAGCAAAGGCGAGACTTTGTCTGGCATCGATACCAAGGTGCACGTCGAAGCTGGCCGCTTTGAAGTTGTGAGCATCAAATATGACCGTGAGAGCGACATGACGGTTGCGGACGTTGCTATCCATCCTACGCAAACCAAAGTAGACAGATGCTCAGCGGAGACCCTGGCCTCTGCTGTCTACACGGCATCGAGAGACAAGGCTATAGAGATTTTACCTCCTCCAAACAAACTTGACGGCTGCCACTGGCCGTGGCCGCTGCCCACAAAGGGCACAGAACTGACAGACTATGACATCAAGGCATCACAGAAAATCCAACAGTCGTGGGCTGTCGTAATGCTCGTGACCAAGCGCTACTTGCGCGCGTGTCAGGATCTGGAGTTCTTATCCAGAGGCGCAAACTCGAAAGCAGTCTCGGAAATGCGAAA
>Ga0315899_10005983_pt1 | contig 13103 bp, 13 predicted proteins | sample LakEriMetagenome_2_FD_203518 | JGI IMG/M metagenome (GOLD analysis project Ga0315899, IMG submission 203518) | Freshwater fungal communities from buoy surface, Lake Erie, Ohio, United States - Buoy 4 MA112 | ecosystem: Environmental > Aquatic > Freshwater > Lake | place: USA: Lake Erie, Ohio...
TGGACGAGCGCCGCGCGTTCCGCGACGCGATGCGCGCGCAGATGGGCGGCCAGCCGGCCGCGCACCGTCACGGCGGCGCGCCGCGCGCCCCCGGCGCCCCGGCGCCTGCCCGACCGGGCGCGCCGGTGAGCCCCGGCGCCTGACCGCCGGCGCCCGCCCGGGCGCCGACGGTCGATCCGGCCCCGTCCGTGCCGCGAACAGCGCGGTTCGTGCGGGGCTTTTCGACGCCTGGAGACCGTGACGGACTGTCACGATCGCCGGCATGGACGCCACCTCTGCCTCCCCGATCCCGTCCGTGTCGCCCCCGGCCGGCGACGACGCGATGACGCCCCTCTACGCACGCGCCGACCGGCTGCTGCTCGCGGTGCTCGCGACCTGCGCGGCCGCGGCCGTCGCGCTGTCGCTGCACTTCGGCGGCACCGTGCTCGCGCTCGCGGTCGCGGTGCCGATCGTCGCGGTCGCGGCCGGCCTCGTCGCCGCGCAGCCGGGCCGCCTGGTCACGCGGCTGTACATGGCGGTCGCGTTCATGTCGATCACCGCGCTGCAGATCCAGGTCGGCCGCGGCATGACCGAGCTGCACTTCGGCGTCTTCGTCAGCCTCGCGTTCCTGCTCGCCTACCGCGACTGGAAGCCGATCCTGGTCGGGGCCGCGACGATCGCGGTCCACCACGCGGCCTTCAACGCGATGCAGCAGCTCGGCTGGGGCGCGATCTGCTTCACCGAGGCGAGCTGGTGGATGGTCGCGCTGCACGCGTCGTACGTCGTCGTGCAGTCGGGCCTGCAGATCCTGCTCGCGCGCCAGTTCGAGCACGACGCGCGGCTCGGCGCGGAGCTCGAGCGGATCACCGAGGCGATGCGCGGCGCGTCGGGCCGCGTGCGCCTCGAGCTCGACGCGGTGCAGGTGTCCACGCCCCTCGGGCGCGACCTGCACGGCGCGCTGACGCGCATCGGCACGACGCTGCGCGAGGTCGCGGCGTCGGCGGAGTCGGTGCGCACCGCGTCGGTCGAGATCGCGCAGGGCAACAGCGACCTGTCGGGCCGCACCGAGCAGACCGCCGCGAACCTGCAGAAGGCCGCGTCGTCGATGGAGCAGCTCGCGGCGACGGTCCGCCAGACCGCCGAGCACTCGGGCCACGCCGACCGGCTGTCGAGCGTCGCCTCCGAGGTCGCGACGCGCGGCGGGCAGTCGGTCGAGCAGGTGGTGTCGACGATGGCCGAGATCACGCAGAGCAGCCGCAAGATCGCCGACATCATCTCGGTGATCGACGGCATCGCGTTCCAGACGAACATCCTCGCGCTGAACGCGGCGGTGGAAGCGGCGCGCGCCGGCGAGCAGGGCCGCGGCTTCGCGGTGGTCGCGGCGGAGGTGCGCACGCTCGCGCAGCGCTCGGCCGACGCGGCGCGCGAGATCAAGACGCTGATCGAGGAGTCGGTCGACCGCGTCGAGCAGGGCTCGCGGCTCGTCGGCGAGGCCGGCGCGACGATGGGCCGGATCGTGGAGTCGGTCCGCGAGACGGGCACGCTGATCGGCGAGATCAGCCGCGCGGCGCAGGAGCAGAGCGCGGGTGTCGGGCTGGTCAACCAGTCGGTCGGCGAGCTCGACGGCATGACGCAGCAGAACGCGGCACTGGTCGAGCAGAGCGCGGCCGCGGCGATCAGCCTGAAGGACCAGGCCGAGCGCCTCGCGGGCGCGGTCGCTCAGTTCGAGTTCGCGCGCCGCTGAGCGCGGATCGCCCGCTCAGCGGCGGCCGAGCAGCGCAGCCGCGAGCTCGGCGGGCGCGCAGGGCTTCGGCAGCAGGTCGAAGCCGCCCTCCGCGGACGCGCGGTGGACCTGCTTGACGTAGCCGGTCATCAGCACGACGCGCAGCTCCGGACGCGTGCGCCGCAGGTGCACCGCGAGCTCCGCGCCGTCGAACTCGCCGGGCATCGCGATGTCGGCGAGCACCGCGTCCGGCACGACCGCGCCGCCCTCGATCATCTCGAGCGCGGTCTCCGCGTCGGGCGCGTGGGCGACGCGCCAGCCGAAGTGCTCCAGCAGCGCGCCGGTCGCGGCGGCGACCGCGTCGTTGTCCTCGACCAGCAGCACGAGGCCGGGCGCGTCGGCGGCGGCGGGGGACGACGGCACGGCGGACGGGCGGGTCACGGCGGGGCTCCCTGGAAGCCGGCGATCCGCGGATCGCGTCCGGGTCGATGATGCGGCGCGCCGGCGCGGGCAGGCACTGCGGAAACCCGCAGCGGCGTTGCGCGGCGGCCCGCGCCCGCGACGAGAGCCGCGCCGTGCCGTCGCGCCGGCCGATCAGCGGCCGCGCGGGCGAAGCTTGGCCGACAGCGCGCGCATCGGCTCGTCGTCGGCCGGCAGCCCTTCGACCGACGCGGCGAAGCGCGGCACGCCGCCGCGCAGCCGGTACGCGTCGGCCGACTGGTAACTCCCGGTGCCGACCGAGCGCAGCACCACGACGAGCTCGGGCGTGCCGTCGCGATCGAGGTCCGCGAAGCGGATCGACTCCACCGTGCCGTCGCGCGGGCGGATCGCGCCGCCGACGAAGCGGTCGCGCGCGCCGCCTTCGCGGGCCGGCGAGTAGACGCGCAGCGTGTAGCTGCCGATGCTGCGCGGCTCGCCTTCGCCCTCGGCGACGACCGCCGTCCAGGGCGTGCCGGGGATCGCGGCCTCGACCTCGTGGGCGCGCGGGCCCTCGGCCGCGCAGGCGGGCCGGGTCGCGACGAAGGGCGCGGCGGCGATCGCGGCGGCCAGCGCGGGCCCGAGCGCGGCCGCGAGTGCGGCCCCGCGCGCAGGCCGGGCGGCGACGGCGCGCGGGTGCGGGGCTGCGCAAGGTGGCGGGAGCGTGGGGCGCGTCGGGGTCATCGCGCCGGCATTATCGCCGCGTCGCGCTTCCCCACGGTCGCGACCGTCGGGTACGCTGGCGCCCCCGTCCGCCCGTCGAGTGTCCGCGATGAACCCCGCCCCGACCGACCGCCGCCGATTCCTGTCGCTCGCCGCCGGCGCGGCTGCAGCGACCGCGCTGCCCGCCGCCGCACAGACCTGGTCGCCCGGCCGCCCGCTGTCGATCGTGGTGCCGTACCCCGCCGGCGGCCCGACCGACATCCTCGCGCGCACCGTCGGCGCCGAGCTCGCGAAGACCCTCGGGCAGCCGGTGGTCATCGAGAACGTGCCGGGCGGCGCGGGCTCGATCGGCACGCGCCGCGTCGCGCAGGCCGCGGCCGATGGCCACGTGCTGGTGTTCGGCACGAACCAGACCCACGCGACCAACGTCTCGCTGCTGCCGCAGGGCGGCGGCTACGACCCGCTGAAGGACTTCGCGTCGGTCGCGGGGCTGGCCGACCTGCAGCACCTGGTCGTCGTCGCGCCCGACGTGCCCGCGAGGACCGCGCAGGAGCTGGTCGCGCTCGCGAAGCGCGATCCCGGCAAGCTCACCGCCGGCTCGACCGGCCCGGGCTCGGCCTCGCACCTCGCGCTCGAGCTCTTCAAGGTACGCACCGGCACCGACCTCGCGCACGTGCCGTACAAGGGCTCGGCGCCGCTGCTCGCGGACCTGCTCGGCGGCCACGTGAACCTCAGCTTCGCGACGACGCCGACGGTGCTGCCGCAGGTGCAGTCCGGCAAGCTGCGCGCGATCGCGGTCGCGTCGCCGAACCGCTCGCCGTACCTGCCCGAGCTGCCGACGCTCGCGCAGGCGGGCGTCGCCGGCGTCGAGGCCGACGCGTGGCTCGCGCTGTTCGCGCCGGCCGGCGTGCCGGCCGCGGCGCTCGCGCGGCTGCGCGAGGCGACGATGGAGGCGGCGCGCCAGCCCGCGGTGCGCGAGACGCTGACGAAGAACGGCATGACACCGAACGCGCGCGACGGCGCGGCCTTCGCGGCGTTCGTGCGCGAGGACGTCGCGCGCTGGGCGGAGGTGGTCCGCGTCGCGGGCGTGAAGGCGGAGTAGCGCACGCGAACGCCCGACGGCGGGCGGCGGGCGCACCCCCGCGCCTCCGATCGGTCCCGTCGCGTGCTACCGCGGCGCGGCGGGGCGCGTCGGCGACAGCGCCGCGTACAGCGCGAGCCGGCGCTCGAGCATCGCGAGCGCGTCGCGGCAGTCGGGCGACTCCGCGCAGCCCGAGACCTTGCGCAGCGGGTCGAGCCGCCAGACCGTGCGGCCCGCCTTCACCGTCTCCATCACCTTCAGGTCGACCAGCGACTCGCGCGGCACCGTCAGCGGGTTGTCCGACAGGACCGCGAAGTCCGCGAGCTTGCCGACCTCGATCGAGCCCTTGGTCTTCTCCTCGAAATGCTGGTAGGCCGGCCACAGCGTCAGCGCCTTGATCGCCACCATCGGCTCGACGCGGTGCTCCGGTCCGAGCACCTGGCCGCTGCGGGTCGTGCGGGTCACGGTCGCGGACAGCACGCGCATCGTGTCGGGCAGCGCCACCGGCGCGTCGTGGTGCGACGAGAACACCATGCCCCGCTGCACCAGCCAGCCGGTCGGCGAGATGTTGGCCGCGCGCTCCGGCCCGAACACCGAGTCGCGGTGCCAGTCGCCCCAGTAGAACGTGTGCATCGGGAACATCGACGGGAAGATGCCGAGCGACTTGACCCGGTCGACCTGCGAGGCCTGCAGCAGATGGCCGTGGATCATCACCGGCCGCCGGTCCTTGCGCGGCACCTTCGCCGACGCCGCCTCGACCGCCTTGAGCATCTGCTCGATCGCCGCGTCGCCGCTGACGTGCATCATGATCTGCCAGTCGTTGCGGAACGCGCGGGTCACGTAGTCCGCGACCTGGGCGTCGTCCTTGAACGTGGGATAGCCGGCGTAGGTCGCGGGCTGGCCGGGCGGCGGCTTGAGGAAGGGCTGCGACAGCCACGCGGTCTTGCCCTGCGGCGAGCCGTCGAGGTTCAGCTTCACGCCGCCGATGCGAAAGCCGTTCGCGTAGCGGCGCGACATCAGCGGCCCCTTCAGCGCCGGGTTGTCGGCGTTCATCTGCAGGTCGGGGTACGCGACGACGTCGAGCTTGAGCGTGCCCTGTGCGGCCGCGCGCGGCAGCAGCTTCAGGTCGCCCGGGGCCGTGCGCCCGTCCTGCGCGGTGGTGTGGCCGAAGCGCAGGTACAGCTCCTGCCCCGCCTTCAGCATCGCGATCCGCTGCGGCTCGCCGAGCGCCGGCATCACCTTCATCAGCGCGGCGATGTGCGCGGTCTCCTCGAGCGTGCCGTCGGGCTCGCGCGAGCCGGCCTTGCGGCGGATCGCGCCGCCCGCCGGGTCGGGCGTGTCCGCGGTGATGCCGGCCTTGCGCAGTGCGGCGCTGTTGTAGGCGCCCAGATGACCGGACTGGTGGACCACGAACACCGGCAGGTCGCGCGAGACCTCGTCGAGCTCCTCGCGGGTCGGCGGCCGGCCTTCCTTCAGCTGCGAGTCGTCGTAGCCGAAGCCCATCACCAGCCCGTACTCGCGGTGCCACGGGTTGGCGGCCATCCAGTCGCGCAGCGTCTGCTGCAGCGCGGCCACCGAGTCGTTGCGGCCGTCCGGCGGCGGCAGCGCGTTCGCCACCAGCGCCTGGATCCCGACGCCGGTGATGTGGCCGTGACCGTCGACGAAGCCGGGCAGCAGCGTGCGGCCCTTCAGGTCGTGGCGGACGGTCTTCGGGCCCGCGAACCGGCGCTCGACGTCCGCGAGCGCGCCGACGCCGACGATCTTCCCGCCGCGGACCGCGACTGCTTCGGCCGACGGCTGCGCGTCGTTCACGGTGACGATCGAACCGCCGCTCCAGATCGCGTCGGCGGGCTGGGCGAGGGCGCAGAAGGAGGCGAGGGCGAGCGCTGCGGGCAGCGCGCGGCGGGCGAGGGCGCGGGGTGCGGACATCCGGGGGATCCCTGAAGCGGATGGGGGGAGCCTAGCTGAAGCTCGGCCGCACCGCGAGTGCTCGCGCAGCCGCGCGTCGCACGGCGCGGGTCGCGGCGCCCGACGGCTCGTCCTTCAGGGTCGCCCGGGCCGCTCGCCCGCGCGATCAGGCCTCGGCCTTCACCACCCCGCGCCGGATCTGGTCGAGCTCGATCGACTCGAACAGCGCCTTGAAGTTGCCCTCGCCGAAGCCCTCGTCGCCCTTCCTCTGGATGATCTCGAAGAAGATCGGGCCGACGACCGTCCTGGTGAAGATCTGCAGCAGCAGCCCGCCGGTGGGGCCGCCGTCGAGCAGGATCCGGTTCTTCGCCATCCGCGCGACGTCCTGGCCGTGGCCGGGCAGGCGCGTGTCGATCAGCTCGTAGTAGGTGTCGGGCGTGTCGAGGAAGACGACGCCCGAGCGGCGCAGCGCCTCGACGGTCGCGAAGATGTCGTCGGTGCCGAGCGCGATGTGCTGGATGCCCTCGCCGTGGTATTGCTCGAGGTACTCCTGGATCTGGCCGCCGCCGGTGCCGGTGCCTTCCTCGTTGATCGGGATCCGGATCCGGCCGCAGGGCGAGGTCATCGCCTTCGACTTCACGCCGGTGGCCTTGCCCTCGATGTCGAAGTAGCGGATCTCGCGGAAGTCGAAGAGCCGCTCGTAGAACGACGACCACTCGGCCATCCGGCCGCGGTGCACGTTGTGCGTCAGGTGGTCGACGTAGGTGAGGCCCGCGCCGGCGTGCTCGATGCCCGCGTCGCCGATCGGCTCGAAGTCGACGTCGTAGATCGAGATGTCGCCGATGCCGCCCTGGCGGCCGTCCTTGCCGCGCCAGCGGTCGACCAGATAGATCAGCGAGTCGCCGATGCCCTTGATCGCCGGGATGTTCAGCTCCATCGGGCCCGAACGCGAGTCGAAGCCCCAGGCGCCGAGGTCGAGCGCGCGCCGGTAGGCGGCCGCCGCATCCTTCACGCGGAACGCGATCGCGCAGATCGACGGGCCGTGCAGCCGCGCGAAGCGCTGCGCGAACGAGTCGGGCTCGGCGTTCAGGATGAAGTTGACGCCGCCCTGGCGGTACAGCGTCACGCGCTTGGTGCGATGGCGCGCGACGGCCTTGAAGCCCATCTGCTCGAAGAGCGCGCCCATCGCGACCGGGTCGGGCGCGGCGTACTCGATGAACTCGAAGCCGTCGGTGCCCATCGGGTTCGGCCAGGCGGAGGTGGTGTCGGTCATCGCGGTCTCCTCGGTGCGGTGCGCGCGCCGGACGGCGCGTCGTGCGGACGGTCCGGACGATTCTAGGCATCCGGCGCGCCAGCGGATTGCGTATCGATGGCGCCCGGGTCCGGTTTCGAGCAAGATCCTGCCATTGAAGCCCATGACGGAGGCGGATCATGCCCCGACGTCCTGCCGCACCCGCCGCGGTCGAGCTCGACCGCACCGACCTCAGGATCCTCGCCGAGCTGCAGCGCGACGGCCGGCTGACCAACCAGGAGCTCGCCGAGCGCGTCTCGCTGTCGCCGTCGCCGTGCCTGCGCCGCGTGCGCCGGCTCGAGGAGGCGGGCGTGATCCGCGGCTACGTCGCGCTGGTCGAGCCGCGCGCGGTGGGGCTCGGCGTCGTCGCCTACGCGAGCGTGAAGCTCGACAAGCGCGCGCCGGCCAAGGGCGGGCGCATCCCGTACGACGAGTTCCGCGAGGCGGTGCGCGACTGGCCGGAGGTGGCCGCGTGCCACGCGACCACCGGCGACATGGACTACCTGCTGCGCGTGCACGTCGGCACGCTCGACGACTTCTCGCGCTTCGTGCAGCAGCGGCTGCTGAGGCAGCCGGCGGTGCTCGACGTGAGGACGAGCTTCGCGCTCGACGTGATCAAGGACACGACGGCGCTGCCGCTGAGATAGTGCCGGCTCTCGCCGGATTCACGCCCCTGTCGCAGGAGGGTGCCGCAAGCATGCGGCACCCGCTGCCGGGGCGGCGGGCAGTGCCCGCCGAAACCCCCCGTCAGTCCTGCAGCGACTTCCACATCTCGATGTCGCGCTCGGCCGTCCAGATCCGCGGGTGCTTGATGCCGCTCGCCTCGTCGTAGGCGCGCGAGACGTCGAAGGGCAGGCAGTGCTCGTAGATGAACACGCTGCCGAACACCGGGTCCATCACCCCGCGCACGTCCTGGAAGACGCCCTTCAGGTCCTTGCCGGCGGCCACGCCGCGGCGCGCGGTCTGGTACAGGTCGGTGACCCACCGGCGCGTGTACTCGATCGCCTTCTCGCAGTCCTCGGGCGTCGTCATCGCCGGGCCGCGGCCGGGCACCAGCCGCTTCGGCTTCAGCGCGCGCAGCGCCTCGAGCGTCGCCGGCCATTCCTCGAGGTGCGCGTCGCCGGTGTAGACGCCCGCGTTGTACTCGACCAGGTCGCCCGAGAAGACCACGTCCTGCGACGGCACCCAGGCGATCGTGTCGCCCTTCGTGTGGCCGGGGCCGATGTGCTTCAGGCGCACCTCCAGCTTGCCGAGGAACAGCGTCAGGTCGCGCTCGAACACCATCGTCGGCCAGGTGAGCCCGGGCACCGACTCCACGCCGGCGAAGAGCCGCGGGAAGCGCTCGATCTCGCTCTTCATGTCCTGCGCGCCGCGCTCGACGATCAGCTCGTGCGTGCCGCGCGAGGCGATCACCTCGGTCGCGCCCTCGGCGAAGTAGGCCGACGCGCCGAGCACGCGCACCGCGTGGTAGTGCGACAGCACGACGTACTTGATCGGCTTGTCGGTGACCGTGCGGATGCGGGCGATCAGGTCTTGCGCCATCGCCGGCGTCGCGGTGGTGTCGATCACCATGCATGCGTCGTCGCCGATGATCACGCCGGAGTTGGGGTCGCCTTCGGCGGTGTAGGCCCAGCAGTTCTCGGACAGCTGCGTGAAGGTGACCTGCTTGGCGGCGAGGTCGCCCTTCGAGGCGAATTGTGCGGACATGGCGCGTCTCCCGGTGGATGCGGTCGATTCTATACGGAGCGCCCGATGCGCGAGGACCGGTGCGCGAGCGCGGCGGGACGGGGCCGCGCGCGGTCGCCGGCGCGGCGCGCCGCGCGTTCAGGCGAAGCGCGCGTCGACCTCGGGCGCGGGCTCGCAGACCCCGCGCTCCCACAGGTCGATCACCAGCTCGGCGTAGCGCTCGTAGCTCATCGGCCCGTCCGGCCGCAGCCACGCGAAGGTGAAGTTGATCATGCCGAGGAGCGCCATCGTCGCCGGCGTGCGCTCGCCCGGCGCGAAGCGGCCCGGCGCGACGCGCTCGATCGTGTCGGCGAGCGCGGCGACGACCGCGCGCTGCTTCGCGAGGATCGGCTCGCGCAGCTCGGGCGACAGGAACTTCACGTCGTTGAGCAGCGCGACGTGCCGCTCGCGCGAGTCGCGGTACTCCACCAGCAGCGCGCGGATCAGCGCGGCCAGCTCGTCGCGCGGCGCGAGTCCCTGCGCGCGCACCTCCTCGACGACCCGCAGCAGCCGGCGCACGTACCGCTCGAGCGACTCCGCCAGCAGCGACTCCTTGCTCGGGAAGTAGTGGTAGAGCCGCGCCTTCGAGGTGCCGCAGGCCTGCGCGAGCTGCGACATCGACGCGCTCGGGTAGCCGAGCTCGGCGAACGCGGCGGTCGCGAGCGCGAGGATGCGGTCGCGCTGGTCGTCGTAGTCGGACGCCTTGGGCCGCGCCACGGTTCAGCGCTCGTCGTAGCTGACCACGACGCGCTCGCTGACCGGGTGCGCCTGGCAGGTCAGCACGAAGCCGTCGGCGATCTCCTTCGGCTCGAGCGTGTAGTTCTTGTCCATCCGCACCTCGCCCTCGAGCACCTTCGCGCGGCAGGTGCAGCACACGCCGCCCTTGCACGCGTAGGGCAGCGCGGCGCCGGCCGCGAGACCCGCGTCGAGGATCGCCTGGCCCTCGAACGGCACGCGCAGGTGCCGCTCCTTGCCGTCGATCACGATCACCACCTTGGCCGCGGGCGCGTCGACCGCGACCGGCTTCGGCGCCCCCGACGGCGCCGGCGTGCCGAAGCGCTCGACGTGGATGCTCGCCTGCGGCACGCCCGCCGCGCGCAGCGCCGCCTCGGCGGCGTCCATCATCGGCGCGGGGCCGCAGACGAACGCCTCGTCGATCGCCTCGCCGGCGAGCACGGTGCGCATCAGCTCGCCGCAGCGCGCCTCGTCGAGCAGCCCCGACAGCAGGTCGACCTCCTGCGGCTCGTCGGACAGCACGTGCACCAGCCTGAGCCGGTCCATGTAGCTGTTCTTCAGCTCCTCGAGTCGCTCGAGGAACATGATCGAGGCGACCGTGCGGTTGCCGTAGACCAGCGTGAACGCGCTCGCCGGCTCGGTCGACAGGATGGTCTCGATCAGCGACAGCATCGGCGTGATGCCCGAGCCGCCGGCGAAGCCGACGTAGCGGCGCGCGCGGGCCGGGTCCAGGTCGGTGGTGAAGCGTCCGTCGGGCGTCATCACGTCGATCGCGCGGCCGGGCTTGAGCGACTCGTTCGCCCAGTTCGAGAAGCGGCCGCCCGCGACGCGCTTGATCGCGACGCGCAGCTCGCCGCGGCGCTCGTAGTCGGGCACGCCCACGCAGACCGAGTACGAGCGGCGCACGTCCTCGCCGTCGAGCGTCTCGCGCAGCGTCAGGAACTGGCCCTGCCTGAAGCGGTACGCATCGCGCAGCTCGGGCGGCACGTCGAACGCGACCGAGATCGCGTCGGCGGTCTCGGGGCGCACGTCGCGGATGGTGAGGCGGTGGAACTGCGGGACGGCCATGGCACGCTCGCTGTCAGTAGGGCTTGAAGTAGTCGAAGGGCTCGCGGCAGGCGACGCAGCGGTACAGCGCCTTGCACGGCGTCGAGCCGTGCTGCGACAGGCGCTCGACGTCGGCCGAGCCGCAGCGCGGGCACTCGATGATCTCGGCGTCGGCGTCCGCGTCGGTGCTGGCGGTCGCGGCGACCGCGGCGGCGGCCGCGGTCCCGGACGACGGGTCGCAGGACGGCGCACGGCGATGCGCGTCGACGGCCGCGAACGACGTTTCCGCGGACACGTCGCCGGCCGGCACCGCGCGCGGCGCCGTCCTCGCCGCGCGCGGCACCAGTCGCACGACCGCGTCCGTCGATGCGCGCGCGCCGGGCGGCGCGATGCCGTACTCGCGCAGCTTGCGGCGGCCGTCGGCGCTGATCCAGTCGGTGCTCCACGGCGGCGCGAGCACCATCCGCACGTCGGCGTCGGCGAAGCCGCCGTCGGCGAGCGCGCGGCGCACGTCGTCGGCGATCACGCGCGTCGCGGGGCAGCCGGTGTAGGTCGGCGTGAGCTCGACGACCACGCGGCCACCCTCGTCGCGCACGTCGCGCAGGATGCCGAGCTCGTCGAGCGTGACCACAGGGATCTCGGGGTCGGGCACCGAGGCCGCGCACGCGCGGGCGCGCGCCAGGCGTTCGTCGGCGACCCCGCTCATCGCGTCGGGCTCACCAGCTCGCGCCGGGATGCTGGCGCGCGAGGGTCTGCATCTCGGCGAGCAGGAACCCCATGTGCTCGCTGTGCACGCCGAGCTTGCCGGCGGAGACGAAGGGCACGTCGGCCGGCCGCGCGAGCGTCGCCTTCGCGAGCACCGCGTCGACGGTCGCGTCCCAGGCGGGCCGGAGCTCGGCGAGCGTCGGGCCGATGCCCGCCTTCGCGGCCTCGCGCTCGACCGCGTCGGTCGCCCACCATTCGTTGGTGTACGGCCAGAGCCGATCGAGCGCGGCCTGCGCGCGGCGCTTCGACTCCTCGGTGCCGTCGCCGAAGCGCACCGTCCAGTCGGCGGCGTGGCGCAGGTGCGAGCGCGCCTCCTTGACCGACTTCGCGGCGATCTGCGCGAGTTCGGCGTCGGCGGAGGTCGCGAGCGCCTCGTAGCGCGGCACCGCGAGCGCCGAGGCGAGCAGGTTGCGCACGATCGTCGTCGCGTAGTCGTCGTGCGCCGCCTCGCCGTTGGGCAGCTCGACCAGCGTGCAGTTGCGGAAGTCGCGCTCGTCGCGGAAGTAGGCGAGCGCGTCCTCGTCGCGGCCGCGACCCTCGAGGCGGCCGGCGTGCGAGAGCAGCAGGCGCGCCTGGCCGATCAGGTCGAGCGAGACGTTGGTGAGGGCGATGTCCTCTTCCAGCATGGGGCCGTGGCCACACCATTCGGCGAGGCGCTGGCCGAGGACGAGGGCGTCGTCGGCGAGGCGGAGGAGGTATTGGAGGTGGTAGTCGGGGGCGCTCATGCAGGGCCGTCCTTGCAAATCTTGCCGGCTCTCGCCGGGTTCACGTTCTCGAACCACGAGCCCGGCCCATCGGGGCCGGTCGTTCGCCAGGCGGCTCGCAGTGCGAGCCGAAACCCCTGGCTCACCGCCGCAAGCATGCGGCAGCCTTGCGCCGGGCGCCGAGCAGTGCTCGGCGAAACCCCCGGCTCACATATGCTTGACCTCGTCCGGCAGTTCGTAGAACGTCGGATGCCGGTAGATCTTGTCCGCCATCGGGTCGAAGTCGATCGACTTGTCCTCCGGCGCCGACGCGGTGATCGCGGCCGAGGGCACGACCCAGATGCTCACGCCCTCCATCCGCCGCGTGTAGACGTCGCGCGCCATGCGCAGCGCCATCTGCGCGTCGGCGGCGTGCAGGCTGCCGCAGTGCTTGTGGTCCAGGCCCTGCTTGCTGCGGACGAACACTTCCCACAGCGGGAGTTCCCTGTCGCTCATCGTCGTGCTCCTGGTTGTCCTGTGGCGTGGCTCAGGCCGCGGCCTTCGCGGCCCGGGCCCGCACGTTGGCGGCGTGCGCGAGCGCGGCCTCGCGGACCCACTCGCCCTTCTCGTGCGCCCGCACCCGCGCGGCGAGCCGCTCCCGGTTGCACGGGCCGTTGCCGTTGACCGTCCGCCAGAACTCGTCCCAGTCGATCGGGCCGTGGTCGTGGTGGCCGCGCTCGGCGTTCCACTTCAGGTCCGGGTCGGGGATCGTCAGGCCGAGCAGCTCGGCCTGCGGCACGGTCGCGTCGATGAACTTCTGGCGCAGCTCGTCGTTGCTGATCCGCTTGATGCCCCACTTCATCGTGTGCGCGGAGTGGATCGAGTCGGCGTCGCTCGGCCCGAACATCATCACGACCGGCCACCACCAGCGGTTCAGCGCGTCCTGCGCCATCGCCTTCTGCTCGGGCGTGCCGCGGCACAGCGCGAGCATGATGTCGAAGCCCTGCCGCTGGTGGAACGACTCCT
>Ga0315899_10005984_pt1 | contig 13103 bp, 9 predicted proteins | sample LakEriMetagenome_2_FD_203518 | JGI IMG/M metagenome (GOLD analysis project Ga0315899, IMG submission 203518) | Freshwater fungal communities from buoy surface, Lake Erie, Ohio, United States - Buoy 4 MA112 | ecosystem: Environmental > Aquatic > Freshwater > Lake | place: USA: Lake Erie, Ohio...
CGGCGTTCAAGCGAATACCATATACGATTGCTTCATTAGCCAACGCGCTTATCTCGGGTCTGATAAATTGCACATCTGGAGTGACGGACATCCACGGAGTTACTTGCCGACTATAAAACATTTCAACCCCGTGACCGTCCCTAGGAGCAAACAATGTTCTCGGTAAAGGGCCAAATTCATCGCTCACGCCAACGTGGTACCACCCAATCCCAAACCTATCCCCTCGTTCCCATGCCCACGGACTAAAGCCACCTATTCCGGCGCTCAGAAAATACTGTACTGGAGTAGGGTTGGCATCACTTATGGATGCACGAGTAAAGACACCCCATCCGCGGTTTTCATCGTAGGATGATATATATTGGTCACCACCAGCATACAGCGTGAAAGAGTCAGAAAGAGTCGGAAAGCCAGGAACCACCGGTTGCGGATAAACACCTGGAGGAGGTTCATTAAAACGCAGGTCAGTAAGATCAACATGCTTCCAAATACCACCCAAATGTGTCTTGCCCTTCTTGCCGAAGAAATTGGTGCGAAACTTCAGTTCTGAACCAACTATGATCCCCTGAGAGAAAAGATCGCCGAAGTCGAAAAAATCCATCGTTCGGTCTTGAGGGTCCAATACAAATGTTGTCATGCTACCCCAGTCCCTAGGCAACACGACACCAGCCGTGATCGAGCTGTATGGCAAAGCCAAAAGGAATGCAGGATTTGCGATAAAGGCTTGATTAACAAACTGATTGGTGCCGTCACCTCCGGCGAAGTCATCTTGGTCAAGGTTGCCGATAACGTCGATTTTGCCTCCGTAAACAACGAATTCCTTTGACAGCGGTTGAGTCACCACAAAGTTAGTCAAAAAGAGCTGCCCGGGATCGTTCGGAGCAATGGGAAGAAAGCCGGGGAAAACGGCAGGGGGTAATGCGCCTGTACGCAATGAAACATTGGCATAATCTCCGTACCAATGCTCACCTCGGACCAACAGGCTTCCTTTTGGCAAACCACCGAATTTTTCGAGATCAAAAGTCAAGTCATATTCGCCGCGACCAGTATATTTGAAGACATCTCCAACACCTAACTGTGGTATAGGTGGTGGGTTGGTAATCCCGCCATCGACACCAAATCCAAAATGAGTCGAGCGGCCCGAAAACTTAATTCCTGCATTTTCGAGTGCTGTCCGTCTTCCTCCCCAATCACCCGTCAGTGTATCTCGAGTCCAGATCGAGTTTCTGCAAGAGTAACCTCCAACCGAATCGCAGCTTTCCTGGCTATCACAAACGGTATTAAAGTCAGGTATTACAACTTGTGGACTTTCCGTTTCATGGCCACTAGAGGAGTCTTGTCCCCACACATGACTGACAAGTGGTAAATGCGAATACGATGTGGCAATTACCATCGAGGAAAGCCATATCGCTAATTTGCGTCGGTTCACAGATCCGTCTCCCTACGAATTGATTTCGTCAGCCAGCGGGGCATCCAATCCCCTTTTTTCGGGCCTAACATATTGTCAATAACGGAAGTAAACGATCAGCATAAGCAAACAAAAAGATGGCTTGAACCAAATTGGTGCTCCCCTTGATAATACAGGGGTTAGCAGCCTCACATCTTAACGGGTGAACTTTACAGTGGTACGCAATATTCCGATTATTACGGTCCGGTGTTTTGCATCCAGGCGCAGGTCGCCAGACGTTGCTCGCCAAGTCATTCGATATTCCCGTTGCAGTTCCCCACAAACAGAGACTAGCGACCACCAAACCCAAAGCAATCATGGCACGTGGACGGTGACGAAGAACCAGCCCAACGAGGCCCCCCAATACTGAACTTATCAACCCGAACTGGAGTTGAATGGCATGCGGAAAGTGACCTTAGTTTATCGACTGACAGATTAACACCAGAACGTGTGTTGTGAGAAGTACCATGAACTCACCCCTTATCCCTTCGGTTTTTCTGATTGCAAATGCCAGCAGCAATCCGATCAATGCTAACCCACAGCCTCGCAAAGAACCGTCGCAATAGCACGAGCTCCCGGTTCACATACACCAGTTATTCCACGAACCGTTGATACCGCAAACTCTTCGCTGGCTGCTATCAGCAGATTGTAGCTAACCTCGACGGGGAATGCATGCATTCCCCGAATCGCATTTTGAGTTCATTTGTCCTGGCGATCTCGGGATCAGATGATATTGACTCCATATATGCCCAATTCCTATTGAAATACGAATGGATCATTGCCATCAAATGGGTTAGTACTTTATGGTTCGACACGCGTTGATCAGTCTTTCGATTGCGTTGATCGCATCGGTAAATTCTGCTGCGCAGTCTGACAATTCAATAGAACCTCGAGGGATTATCTCTGACGTGCCGTCTTCAGATAGCTTCCGAAGCTTTCCAGATGAGCGACGAAGCGACGGGACGATGCCTGAAGTTGGCCGGATTTCCTTGGTAGACGACTCGCCAGCGTTTTTTGAAAAAAATCGCGTTGGCGAACCGCCCGATCAAGACCAGGTCGCCGCAATGGTGGACGATCGTCCAAATCTGGAACCCCGATTTCAAATGCGAGGAAGAATCGAGGCGGAAGCAACCGGTGCAATCCAAAATGCCGAAAGCAAAGAGGTTATTGGCACACTTCAAAATGGGTTTGGATTTCGACGCGTAAGAATTGGTGCACAAGGAAACATCGAAGACTCGGCTAGTTGGGTTTCCGAGGTGGAATTGGCCGGAGGAAGCGTCCGGCTACGAGACGTTTTTGTGGGACTCGATTCTATTCCTGGGACAAGACAAGTACGGATCGGACATTTCCGCGAGCCGTTTAGCTTGGAAGGAATGACGAGTACTAACTTCATTACGTTCCTAGAACGCTCTCCTAGCAACGTCATTACCCCGGCTCGTAATTGGGGAGTTGGAGGGTACTGGTGGACCGACGATGAACGTGTTCTGTTTACATTGGGCGCATATCGAGATGGAACAGGCAGTGATGGTCAAAGCACCGGTGACGGTGGGGATTGGGCTTATACCAGCCGCCTGACAGCATTACCGATTTTCGTACCAGACAAAAACGATTATCAACTCGTCCATGTCGGGGGAGCGTTTTCACATCGTAAACCCACAAATGGGATCATCGATTTTGCCCCCAGAACCGGTAGTAATCTACTGACCGTCGAAGACAATCCAGGCTCGCCCTTCCTTCCGAGCGCTCGCGTCGCCGTAGACTACTACCAATTGTACAACGTTCAGGCAGCAAGTGTTGCCGGACCTCTTTCCTTTCAGACCGAGTGGATAGCAGCGGCAGTTGACCAACCAGGAGGCCCCATTTTTGTTCACGGAGTTTATTTCTTCGCAAGCTTTTTTCTTACTGGCGAGCATCGCAGTTACAATCGCACGCGAGGTTCGTTTGATCGCATCGATGTTATCAATCCCTTTTTGCGAGACACTAAGAACTCAGCCCGCGGTACGGGGGCGATCGAATTGGCAATGCGGTTTTCGTATTTTGATTTCCGATCCGCTAATCTTCCCCTTGATTCAGACGGTAATCCAGTCGGGACTCAGCTTTACGAGTGGTCCAACGGATGCAATTGGTATCTGAATAGGAACACGCGGGTTATGCTTGATTACACACTTGGATTGCCTAGAAAGATCGGCGCACAACCAACAGTCGCACATATCTGTGGTATCCGGACGGCGGTATACTGGTAGCAGGCTAGCTCTAAATGGGACCCTCGCTCTAGTCTCGTTGATTTGCGTATGCATTCTGTAGAGTTTCGACAACACGAGTCCAGCCCAAACGACTTGTGCCATGTTCGTTGTCTTCTAGTCGGCCTCAACAATACAAGATCAAGCTCCACGCTGTCCTTAAAAAACGACATCGCCAAAAATCATCAGCGAGCGTTTTAGAACGCATCACCAACGAGGCGTATGCCGATTCAGTATAAGGTTTCAATCGCGTCGCCAATCATGATAATGATGGCATTCATTGGGGGGCGACCTGTCTAGATAAAGGCACTATTAACACTTCATAGGAAAAACAATTTCGTGTCTCATCCTACTGACTGGCAGAGAATCCGACAAAGGGAAGATACCCCGAGGATTGAATAGAGCGCGCCCTATTGGTTGGGCCACTATTAGCATGAAAAAGAACAGGAATCACATCTATTCAGAGAGTCAAAACCATAGTGTGATAGCATTTGCGGTGGTGCTTTAGACTGCCTCGAACGGTGAAGATTTACAACTACATTTAGTGATTTTGTTTAACAATCGATTTATTCGAATTTGCATTTGATGACGATACGAACTGCCATGAAGAGTTGTTTAAAGTAAAATCAGGTTGAGCAGGGGAATAATCGTGCGTCTCGTCAAGAATTGTCTCCAAAGCATAGTAGCTGCAGGCTGTATATTGACTGCCTCGAACGCATATTCCCAAACGTTTGGAGTCGAGCTCCATAATACAGCGATGCCAGCTGCCGGCGGAATGGCAGGCGTTAGTATTGCGAAACCACAAGATCTCACGAGTGCAGTCAACGGCAATCCCGCGACAATGACACAGTTTCGCGGAACGCAATTTCACTTTGGCGGTGCCTGGATCGATCCCACATTGCGAATGACGCAAACCAGCAACATACCCGTTGTGGGCCCGTCATTCATTCAACCATTTTCAGATACCTCGTCCGCGCCAGGTACCCCCGCTGGCAATTTTGGTGTAACACAAGACCTTAGCGAACTCGGTTTGCCCGCGACCTTTGGCATGGGCTTTGTAACTACCAGCGGTGGATTTGCGGACTTCAGGCATGTACCGGAGAGTGGCGGTACAAATAGCGGCTCCACCATCTTTAATATGCCAGCTTCCCTAGGGGTTGATTTAACGGATCGTTTATCCGTAGGTGCGATTGCTTCATTCGGAATTGCACTGTTCGACGGGCCATTCATACGTCACAGCGGTATGACACCAGATTACGCTTTACGAGGGACGCTCGGAACGAATTACGTTCTCACTGACACTACCACCATCGGTGGCTACTACCAAACGGAGCAATCATTTACGTTCGACAACGCAGTGCAAATCAATCTGCTTCCGAACGCCAGCTTTGACGTTCAAATGCAACTGCCTCAGAACTTAGGCTTTGGTATCGCCAACACCAGTTTGCTAGATGGCAATCTTTTGATTGGCGCTGATTTGCTTTACAAAATTTGGGACGAAGCAGACCTCTACCAAGGTGTTTACGACAACCAGTGGGTGTGCCAGCTAGGAACTCAGTATACCATCGGTCACTTTCGCTTCAGAAGCGGTTACGCTTGGGCGCAGAATCCTCTAGACACAAGTCCCGATTCAACCTTGGGAGGCATTTTGCAACCGGGTGGGCTTGTAGCAGTCCAATACACAGAGGGATTACTAGCCATTACCAGCCAACATCGATTGACCGGCGGTATTGGAGTCATCGATCTGCTTCCTGGATTGGATGCAGACCTCATGTTTGGAGGGATGTTTAAAGACACCGAACAAGTGGGACCATTTACGCAAACCAGCATCTCTAGTTGGTGGACGAGTTTTGGACTTACATGGCGCTTTGGAAGAGGCTCGTCGACCCCGCTGAATGTATTGAACTCGTGGAAAGGTGAGATCTAGCGCCAGCAGACTTACTTGTCCGTGACGCAACGAAATCCGATATGCGACATGCCCGTATCTGCTCCAGTTCCGCGTCTTGCTGCCGGTCGATAACTCTCACAGTAACTTACATGACATAAGAATGAACCGCCTCGACTAACTCGTTTTGGCACAAGCGGTTCATTTGGATCCCAAAATGTGTCTGGCCCTTTGGGATTGATCGTTACTCCTCGACGATTTACATAAGCGTCGGCTCGATAGAAGTCGGAACACCACTCCCACACGTTCCCCCCCATATTGTATAGACCAAAGCCGTTTGCTGGAAAACTCTTCACAGGGGCCGTTCGTTCCCAACCATCTGCTTTCGTGTTGGTGTTAGGAAATCTCCCTTGCCAGATGTTTGCCTTAAAATCGCTCTCGTCATGTGGCGGCTCATCACCCCAAGGAAAACGCTTTTGTTGCAATCCGCCACGAGCAGCAAATTCCCATTCTGCCTCTGTTGGCAAACGTTTTCCAGCCCACTTAGCATATGCCATTGCATCGTCCCATGATACGTGAACAACGGGATGGTCTTCACGCCCAACCAGATCACTACCAGGCCCCTCGGGATGACGCCAATTGGCACCGGGAGTCCAAACCCACCACTTGGTCATGTCGTTAGAGGTCACCTCCTCTTTGGGTACTACAAAAACCAGAGAGGCTGGTACTAAGCGATCATCACTTGGCTTTTGCGTCCCAGCAGGAAGTTGTTGTTTCAACTCTTCCCAGTCAACGGGTTTTTCCGCGGTGGTTATGTAACCTGTTTCGTCGACGAATTTTTGAAATTGAGTGTTGGAAACTTCCGTCTCATCCATAAAGAAACCGTTCACTGCGACAGCATGCACAGGAAGCTCATTTTTTTGTTTTGTCTCGCCGTTGGCGCCCATTATAAACTCTCCCCCTGGAATCCAAACCATCCCTGGTGGTGGCACGATCCAATTGCTGGACATTGTGCGGAAGATGTACCCCAACAAAAAAGCAACACCAAGCAACCCGACCGCCCAAACCACTCTGGACCAAATCGAGGTCCCAGCTGCAGAATTCGATGAAGGGGATTGCTTCGAATGTCGAGAACGGGATTTTTTGATCATGAAAGTTCTTTGCCCAGCGTCTTGCATTCAGCGTGGAAATAGGGAAATAGCGAGACCTAAATAAGAAAAGCGGGATGGAAAAACCATCCCGCTTTTATGTAATTGGAACACCAACCTAGAATAAGTTAGTTTGGAGTTGTGATCGTCTGCAAACGCTTCATCAATTCAGCAGCCTTAAGCGAATTGTAGTTGATACCAGCTGCACTCAAACTGCTGCCTGCTTGGTTTGGGTACTTGTCGTAGTCTGCAAAAAATGCTTGGATTACACCCTGCACCGGAACAAAAATCCACATATTATCACCATACCATCTGAGGTAACCCATTTCCCCATGTTTCCACATGATTTCATAGGGATCGGCTTTGAGGTTGATGATCAAAGGCCAGTTTGGTGTTACACGAACCCCGGTTGCAATATTGCCTTCGAAAATACCAAAGTGGACTTTCCAATCACGATAGCGCAGCGCGTTTAAATCACCTTGCTGCCCGAAATAGAAATACTCGTTTCGCGGACTGGTCTTTTCTTCCCCCTTGAAGAACGGCAAAAAGTTGTAACCATCCAGCTTGACTCGCCACTCTTTGTTATTGGCTTTATGCCCCTTCATCAGTTTCTCTTTGACTTCAGGCTCACCCGCTGCAGCGAGAAGGGTTGGAAGCCAATCGTTGTGAGCAATCACTTCGTTAATCTTAGTTCCCGGCTCGAAAACACCTGGCCATCGAACCAATAGAGGAACACGGTGCCCACCTTCCCAATTGGTGCCCTTTTCTCCATGAAACGGAGTGATGCCTCCATCTGGCCACGATGCGGTTTCTGCGCCGTTATCAGTCGAGTACAAGACGATCGTGTTGTCAGCAATCCCCAGATCATCCAACTTCTTCAATAATTCTCCAACATGCCCATCATGCTCAACCATGCCGTCTGGATAAAGACCGATACCAGTTTTGCCTTCGCTTTCAGCCTTCAGCCGTGTCCAAACGTGCATTCGCGTAGAATTATGCCACAGAAAAAACGGCTTGTCCGATTTGACGGCTCGGTCGATAAATTCGAGACTAGTCGCCAGCATGTCATCATCAATGGTTTCCATTCGCTTACGATTCAAAGGCCCAGTGTCTACTATCTCTCCTCCAGCCTTTGACTTGATAACACCCCGCGGACCAAACTTCTTTTTGAACTCAGGATCCTTTGGGTAATAGTACGTTTCAGGTTCTTCCTCTGCGTTCAAGTGATAGAGGTTACCGTAGAATTCATCGAAACCGTGAGCAGTTGGCAAGTGCTTATCTCGGTCACCGAGGTGATTCTTGCCAAATTGAGCAGACAAATATCCATGATTCTTGAGAAGATCTGCAATCGTCGGGGCGAAGTCCGGAATTCCATGCTCGCTACCGGGCATCCCAATAGTAAGTAGCCCTGTGCGGAATGGGTGCTGTCCCAAGATAAATGCGGAACGACCGGCGGTACAAGACTGTTCGCCATAAGCGTCAGTGAATAACGCCCCCTCGTTCGCGAGGCGATCTATGTTCGGTGTTTTGTAGCCCATAATTCCGTGGTTGTAGGCAGAGATATTGTGAACCCCAATATCATCTCCCCAGATCACGAGTATGTTCGGCTTTTTCCCCTGCTTACTGGTCTTTGCGGCTACTTGAGCGTTGTGCGATACCAATCTTGCCTTTGCGGAGCCTGTGGGGTTTCCATCGCTGTTACAGCAACCGCCGCTACAGTTATAATGTTCTTTATCAGTTACAGCAGAGAGTAAATACGCAGGGGGACTCGCTTCCAATGAATTGAGAGACAGTTTGGATGCATTCCATCCAAGGGTCCCCCCTACGATCATCAGGGTTAGAGAAAGCCAACCAAATCTTTTATGCATAAAAACTCCAGCAGAAAAAGGTCTTGGGAGAGGGCAGCACCCTCGTTATCAACGAGAAATTACAGATCAAGCTAGACCATGACGACGTGATCCAGATATAGCTTGATAAAAAACCATTTGCAAGTAAAAACAAGAAGGATGGCACAAATCGGTTCGTTAACGCTCATGTGTCACGTGATTGCTGATGCTTTTTGGCACGGAACGCCTGCCCCAGCACCGAATACTTGGAAAGCAGTTCTCTATCGGAAAACAGTGCAGATTGGTGGTGCAGCAGGACTTGGTTATGGATCTTCAAATACCGCCCATAGATTACTGTCTGTGGTCTTTACAGGTTTTAGTCTGCAGTCGACGACAGCAGATTTTGGCCTTTTTTAACTGCAACTAAGCGACGTCGAGCAACGGAGCAAACGTTGCTCAATACCTTTTCACTATGAATGTTGCTAGCAGACTTAAGGCACAATCGGAATCAAACCCAGATCAAATCGCGATAGCTTCTGCCGTTGATCAATACCGGGCAAACAAGAGTCGTCATTACCGAACCATATCCCTGAAAGATTTGGACGCGCGTTCGAGTTCGATCGCTGCAGGACTGCAGGCCATGGGGATTGGACCTGGCAAGCGGATCGGTTTGTTGGTTCGATTCGGAGAAGACTTTATCACTCTCGTGTTTGCGCTGCTTAAAGCTGGGGCCACGATGGTTTTGGTCGATCCGGGGATGGGTAGAAAAAAACTGATCAAATGTTTGGAAGCGACTCAGCCAGACGGTTTTGTTGCGATACCAATGGCTCACGCAATCGTCAAAGTACTATCGAGTCGATTTCCCAAAGCCAAACTCAATGTGATGGTTGGTCCGAGACTACCATTCCTACCCAGCATGACTTTAGCCAAATTGGAGGCCAGCCGTGAGGCGGATTATCGCGATCCAATCCAAGACTGGTTGGCCGAATCGGCCATCATTTTTACAACAGGTAGCACTGGACCTCCTAAAGGTGTTCTCTATTCACACAAAACATTTATCTCGCAAATCGAACTGATATCGAGCCATTACGGAATTGAACGAGGCGGCATTGATTTGAGCTGCTTTCCCCTATTCGGATTATTCAACGCAGTGATGGGGACTACAACGATCCTTCCAGATATGGATCCAACGCGGCCTGCTGATGTGGATCCCCCACGACTTCTCGATGCAATTGATCATTGGCAAATCAATCAATCATTTGGTTCGCCTGCTCTTTGGAATCGGCTGGGTCGATACTGCGAACAGACCGGTCGCAAGGTTCCGTCTCTAACGCGGGTTTTGTCTGCTGGTGCGCCGGTACCTCCCAATGTGATGCAAAGGATGCGAAACGCGATTCACCCAGATGCGATGTTCTTCACCCCATACGGTGCTACCGAAGCTCTTCCCATCGCATCGATCGAATCTCGAACAGTCTTAGGAGAAACCGCCGCTATGACTCGTACAGGTGGGGGAACGTGTGTTGGAAACCGCTTTCCGTCTATTGAATGGCGAGTAATAAAAATTACAGACTCTCCTCTTACCAATATCGACGAGACCGAGACGGTTCCAACCGGGGAAATCGGCGAACTCGTGGTAACTGGGCCGGTCATCTCCGAACGCTATGTAACGCGCACCGACCAAAACGCACTTCATAAACTCAACGACCACGGACGCGTTTGGCATCGCATGGGGGACGTCGGCTACTTGGACTCACAAGATCGTTTCTGGTTCTGTGGCCGTAAATCGCATCGAGTCCAAACCAAACTTGGTACGATCTTCACCGAGCCGATCGAGGGTATCGCTAATACACACCCCAAAATCTATCGCTCAGCGTTGGTCGGAACCGGTAATGCACCGAACCAAACACCTCTTCTAATCCTAGAACCATCATCCAAAGATTCGACTGAGCAGGAGCAACAAATTGTTCAAGAAGTGCAATCGATCCTGACCAACAACGATGTTTCGCAGTCAATCCAAAAAGTTGTCGTCTACCCAACAAAACTCCCAACCGATATCCGCCACAACTCCAAGATTTTCCGCGAACAGCTGACGGAATGGGCGAATCAAAAATCCTTGTGATGTAAACTGAATTCGTTTTGGCCCGCAAATACCCCCTGCTGTTTGCTTTTCCCAGCCGACATACGATGCTTGATTCCCGCATACGCACGCTCATGTTTGTTCCATGCTACCTATGGGTTGCTCCCTGGACTATTCTGGGACTTTTGGTCGGTCTGATTTGTAAGCCCCATGGAGTGGAGTTCGCCAAGCAACGAGGTACTCTAGGAATCTTCGGGCCAGGCGTTGCCAGTCTCCTAAGAAAAGTTCCAATTGCTGGTGGAGCCAAGGCGATGACACTTGGGCACTGCATTCTGGCGGTCGACAGAGAATCCTGGCGTGAAACGTTCTCACACGAGTGGATTCACGTCAAGCAATATCAATGGTTTGGTCCCTTGTTCGTTCCCGCCTACTTTATCGAATCCGCTTGGCAGTGGGTTCGAGGGCGTGACCCTTACCGTGACAATCGATTTGAGAAACAAGCCTACAAATGGGAATAGATCCGTTTGTTTTCTCAGGCATGCGTTTAATCCGCAATCTAGTGCCACAACTTGGGAGATAACCTTGACTGGAGAATCCCCGAAATCCCAACCCGCAGCGTAAGCGAGGGATTTACGATTTACGATTTTAGATTGCCGATTTTAGATTGGATTTCCGTGTCGCCGATCTCACCAAGAGATCGGATTGCGTTCTGTCTTTGTCTTACCAATCTTCAATCATCAGTCGCCAATCTAAAATCTAACGCGTCGGGTTATGATCAATATCATCTCCAAGTTGCGGCACTAGTGAGGCAGCTTTAAGTTCATAAAGTCGCTGACTTGTTGTTTGATCGCAGTCTCGGTCGGCAACCTCTCCATGGAACTAGCACCATAGAAGCCATGAATCTTACAGCGATCTAAAACATACTGTGCATCATCTGGCATCGAGATCGGGCCTCCATGACAAAGCACAATTACATCCGACCGAATCGAGCGACCTGCCTCTGCAATCTCTGCAACTCGATTCACGCAATCATCTAATTTGAGTGAGGACTCTGCTCCGATCGCGCCTCCGGTGGTCAATCCCATATGAGCTACCAAAATGTCGGCCCCGGCTTTGGTCATCTCGACGGCTTGGTCGGGGTCAAACACGTAGGGAGTCGTAAGTAAATCGAGTCGGTGAGCCACGGCTACACAATCGACCTCCAACCCATAACCCATGCCAGTTTCTTCCAAGTTAGCACGGAACATTCCATCGATAAGTCCGACGGTTGGAAAATTCTGAATTCCTGAAAACCCAAGCTCGATAAGCTCTTTTAAGAAATGTTCCCTAATCATGAAAGGATCCACCCCACACACACCCGCGATAACCGGTGTGTGGGAAACGATGGTCAAAACCTCCCTCGCCATGTCTTTAACAATCTCATTCGCATTGCCAAACGGAAGTAACCCAGACAATGAACCTCGACCGGCCATTCGATAACGGCCCGAGTTGTAGATAACGATCAAGTCGATGCCGCCAGCTTCTTCGCATTTCGCACTAATGCCAGTCCCAGCTCCTCCTCCGACAATTGGTTCCTTGCGAGAAATCTTGCCTCGCAACCGCTTCAAAATCGAATCTCTCGACTGCCGTGCCATATCGTTACCTTGGTAAGTGAAATCGTAAGTATTTTGCTTCGTACGCGACTAGTTGTCGTTTGTCCCAGCGGATTTTTTCGTTTCAGATTTTCTCATGTCCCAGAGCGACATAAAGTTACTGGTCAACGAGTCTGCGAATTCTGGCGAGTTTATGTGAAAGGGGAGTCGAATCAACTGCCGATCCGCTGTGATATCCAGTTTATTTTGTAGTTCATCAAAAAGTACGCTATCAGCTTGAGGATCATAAAACGATTGTCCATGTTCATCTAGCGAAGAGACACCATGCTCTGGAACCAATATCCTGATCGGCGTTCGAGATTCGTTAAGTTTAGTGGCAATGAATCGAGCAATCTGAAGGTTCTCTTCTCTATTGGTTCGCATCAATGTGACTTGTGCGTTATGACAGTGAAGCAATCGATGCTGATAATGTGAAGGAACGGTTTCTTTCGATCCGAAGTTCACCATGTCGAGAGCTCCCATGCTAATGACCAGCGGGATCTCGGCAGCTAGCAATTTTTCGAAGCGATTAGGTCCGCATGCAAAGACACCACCAGCGATTTCGTCTGCGACCTCGGTTGTTGTGATGTCCAGAACCCCCGCGATCAAACCAGACTCAACTAAAAGCTCCATGGCCCGCCCGCCACTTCCGGTCGCATGAAAAACCAAACAATCAAACCCTCTTTTCTCCAGGGCGAGTCGTACTTGATTAACGCACGTTGTCGTCACGCCAAACATCGTCATGCCAATAGTGGGCTTGTTTTTTTGCTTGGCAACGATGTTTTGAACCATCCCCGACATGGCGTGAGCAGCATTGCTCAAAACAACATGTGAAACCGCATTTATTCCCGC
>Ga0315899_10005985_pt1 | contig 13102 bp, 10 predicted proteins | sample LakEriMetagenome_2_FD_203518 | JGI IMG/M metagenome (GOLD analysis project Ga0315899, IMG submission 203518) | Freshwater fungal communities from buoy surface, Lake Erie, Ohio, United States - Buoy 4 MA112 | ecosystem: Environmental > Aquatic > Freshwater > Lake | place: USA: Lake Erie, Ohio...
GCAACGAGCATGATCGGCCGTTGCAGCCGCTCGCCGGCTGGATTCTGTTGGTGGGCGTCGGTTGCACCACCCTCCGGGCGCTCGCCCCCGACCTGTCCGGTTCCCCCCTGATGGGAAGCGGCGGCCTCCTCGGTGCCTGGATCTGGGCCACGCTGTACCCCCGTTTTCAGGAACCGGGAATTACCCTGCTGCTGTCGACCCTGACGGCGGCGGGGGTGATTCTGGTGTTCGACCGCTGGACGGCCCGCAGCCTGTTGGCCCTCATTGTAGGCCCCTACCTCCTGTTCCAAAAGCTCGGTTTTGGCCTGGCGGACGAGCACGCCGCCGATCCGGTCGAACCGGCTCGAACTCCGGCCTGGTCCGACACCACCGTTCCTGCGGCCAGTCCACCCACGGCACCCGTCCCGACACCCGTCGCTGTCGCGGCGGTTCGGGAGGCGATTCCCGTCCGTGTGGCCGAGCCGATACTCTCCGGTGCGTCCCGGGCCGCGGAGCCTCCTTCTTTGCAACTGCCGGTGGGCATCACACCTTCGATTCAGCACAGCCCGGTGGCAACTCCTGGTGAGGACCTTCCGGTTTCTTCGTTCGAAACCCGGACTCCCGCCAGCGCGGCCGCCGCGGAAGAGACGCTTCCGGCACTCGAAGGCCCTCCCAAACTGGTCGAGCCCCCGATTGGAGTCGTCCGCGATCTCGCGTCGGCCGCTGGGTCAAATCCCGAAGAGGAGCCACTTGCGTCGCCGGACTCTGTCGACGACGAACTTTCCGCATCCCCCCCGACGGCGACCACGCCAGCGCCGATTCGCATCAATCCTCCCCGCGATCTCTCGCTGCACCAGGGGGCGCGGGTCAGCCCGCCCATTCCTCCGCGGGAATACAACCTGCCGACTGCCGCGCTGCTCGAACCGGCAGAACCATTCCCCTTCGAAGCGCTGGCCGAGAAGGCCCGGGGGGCCGCGGCCATTCTCGAACGGACTTTTCAGGAGTTCGGACTCAACGTCCGGGTCGTCGAGATCGACACCGGCCCGGTCATCACCCAGTTCGAACTGGAGCTCGAGGCGGGCCTGCGGCTCAACAAGGTTACGGCTCTCGCCGACGACCTGGCCATTGCCCTGCGGGTCCCCAGTGTGCGGGTGGTGGCCCCCATTCCGGGAAAGAACACGGTGGGAGTCGAGGTCCCCAATGACCGCCAGGTGATGGTGCGGTTGCGGGAGCTGATCGAGGCCTCTCCCGACGCGGGAGACAAGAAGCGGATCCCCGTCTTCCTGGGGAAGGATGTCAGCGGCCGTCCGCTGGTGGTCGATCTGGCGAAGATGCCTCACCTGCTGATCGCCGGGCGAACAGGGACCGGCAAGAGCGTCTGCCTGAACGCGCTCATCCTGTCGATCCTGATGACCCGCACTCCCGAGGAAGTCAAGATGCTGATGATCGACCCCAAGATGGTCGAACTCAGCCCCTACAAGAGGGTGCCGCACCTGATGCATCCGGTCATCACCGACATGAAGAAGGCCGAGGCGGTGCTGGGCTGGGCGGTCGACAAAATGGAGGAGCGGTACGACCTGCTGGCCCGCTGCGGGGTTCGTCACCTCGACAGCTACAACGAGTTGGGACGTGACACCATTCTGAGGAAACTGGGGCTGGACCCCAACTCGGAAGAGGCCGACCAGGTCCCCGAGCGGATGCCCTATATCGTCATCATCGCCGACGAAATGGCCGACATGATGATGACCTCGGGCAAGGAGGTGGAAGGATTCATCATCCGGTTGGCGCAGAAGTCGCGGGCGGTGGGCATTCATCTGGTCCTGGCGACGCAAAAGCCGACGGTGGATGTCATTACCGGGCTGATCAAATCCAATTTGCCGGCACGCATCGCCTTCCAGGTCGCCAGCCGGGTCGACAGCCGGGTGGTTCTGGACGAAATGGGGGCGGAGCGTCTGCTGGGGAATGGAGACATGCTGTACCTGATTCCCGGGACGAGCAAAATGACCCGGGCGCAGGGGACCTATGTTTCCGACAATGAGGTCAACTCGGTGATTGAGTTCTTCGGAGACTGTGAGCCCGAATACAGCCGCGAATTGGCGCAACTGAGCACACGCGGCAAAGGAAAAAGCGGCATCGATGCCATCCGCAGCCGGGATGAAATGTACGAGCAGGCGATCGACGTCGTCGTCCGCGAAGGGCGGGGGAGCGTGTCACTGCTGCAGCGGGCGCTTGGAATTGGATATGGGCGGGCAGCCCGCCTTATCGACTACATGGCCGAGGATGGCATTGTGGGGGACTACAACGGATCCCAGGCCCGCGAGGTGCTCTACACACCCGAACAATGGGCCGAATTGGTCGCTGGTGGAAACCCGACCGCCGCGCTGCAGCCAGGCTGAGTCCGGCCAGCAGAAAATTCGCGGCTCCGACCTGCCCTGTCATCTCACCGCCGCAGACTGACCGGTCGGCAGAGAGAGGACGCGCGGAGAAAAACCGGAGACGGCCTGTTCGGAATGCGCGCGTGGTCGAAGCACTTCCCACCACGGCCTGAAACGCTCCCCGCAATGAAGACAACGGGCAAAGAATGACAACGGGCTCCAGGGTTGGTGGAGCCCGTGTTGAATTCGGATGTCAGGCAATCGTTCAGGGGGCCTTCGCGAGGACCAGGCAGGCGTTGTGGCCACCAAACCCGAAGCTGTTCGACATCACGTACTTCAGACCCTTGGTGCGGGCCTCGTGAGGCACATAGTCGAGATCGCAGTCGGGATCGGGATTGTCGAGGTTGATGGTCGGAGGCATCACGCCGTGCTGCAGAGCGAGCACCGACACGACGAACTCGACACCACCCGACGCACCCAAAAGATGCCCCAGTTGGCTCTTCGTGCTGGAAACCGCCACGGACCGGCTGTGTCCATTGAAGACCGACTTGATCGCCGCCGTCTCGGCCTTGTCTCCCAGGGGGGTACTGGTGCCGTGAGCGTTGATGTAGTCGACATGCGAAGTATTCAGACGGGCATCCTGCAGGGCGAAAATCATCGCCCGGGCCGCCCCCCGCCCTTCCGGATCGGGCGCCGTCATATGGTTGCCGTCTGCACTCAGACCATATCCCACCACCTCGGCGAGGATGTTCGCACCACGGCGTTTGGCGTGCTCGTATTCTTCGAGGACGGCCATTCCGGCCCCCTCGGCGATGACGAAGCCATCACGATCGCGGTCAAACGGCCGGCTGGCCCGCTGCGGATCATCGTTCCGGGTGGAGAGAGCGCTCATCCGGGCGAATCCCGACAGCCCCATGGGGGTGATCGCGGCCTCGCTCCCTCCGGTGACGATCACATCGGCCCGATTCGCACGAATCAGATCGAAGGCGTCGCCAATGGCATTCGAGGCCGACGCACAGGCGGTTGCCACGGCGGTATTGGGGCCCTTCAGACCCCAGAACACCGAAATGTTCCCGCTGGCGGCATTCACCATCAGCTTGGGAATCATGAAGGGGGAGACGCGGTTGGGTCCCCGGTCGAACAGGGCGCAGTGCTGCTCCTCGATCTCGTGCAGTCCCCCGATCCCGCTTCCGGTGACGACACCGTGGCGATACGGATCTCCCTGCTCGAAATCGATTCCCGCCTGCTGGATGGCTTTGGCGGCCCCAAACATGGCGAACTGGCAGAAACGGTCGAGACGTTTGACTTCTTTGGCCGGGATGCACTCCTCAGCCGAGAAATCTTTGATCTCGCCGCCAAACCGCACCTTGAAATCGGTGGGATCGAACCGTTGGAGGTGACTGACGCCACTCTTCCCTGCGCAGAGATTGTCCCAGAATTCCGAGACGTTATTCCCCAGCGCAGTCACGACCCCGACACCGGTGACTACAACACGCCTCGTCATTGTTGGCTGCCGCTCTTGTCCTCGATGTACTTGACCGCGTCTCCCACGGTCTTGATCTTCTCGTAGTCTTCGTCAGGAATCCCGATTTTGAACTCGTCCTCGAACTCCATGACCAGTTCGACGATGTCCAGCGAGTCAGCCTGAAGGTCAGTGATGAACGATTTGTCGTTCGTAATCTCTTCCTTCGGCACCTGCAGCTGCTCCGCTACAATCGCCAGCACTTTTTCCGCAATCTTCTCCTTGCTCAACTCAGTGGCCACGCAAGCCTCCTCCCTTGTCCTCGTGAACTGCAAACACCCTGCCGAACTCGGGCAAGATATATCGCGTTTGCAGAAGTGTGTAAACTGCAACCCTGAGGGATTGATACAGGCTATCCATCTCCCCCGACCGTCACACATTCGACCTTGCGGTCGATCCGCTTCAACAGCCCCTTGAGCACTTTGCCGGGACCAATCTCGTAGAATTTGTCGACCCCCGCGGTCAACAGCCCCCGCACACAGTCTTCCCAAAGTACCGGGGCCAGCACCTGCTTGACCAGCAGACCAGGAAAATCTCCCGCCGCCTGGTGGGGCTGGGCGTCCACATTTGAAAAGACCGGGATCCGGGCCGCCTCAAACCTGGTCTCCCGCAGTGCCTCGGCCAACCTCTCATCGGCCGGGCGCATCAACTCGGTGTGAAACGCCCCCGCCACCGCCAGAGTGGCGGTCTTGGCCCCCTGTTCTTCGGCCAGCGCCAAAGCCCGCGCACAGCCTTCTTTCGAACCGGACAGTACGGTGTTCCCCGGACACAGATAATTGGCCACCCACAGGGGCCCCGTATCCCGGGCCTGCCCACACAGGGCTTCGACCTGGGGCCGATCCAGCATCAGGATACTGACCATTCCCGAGGGATTCGCATCCGCCGCCGCCTGCATTGCCGCCCCGCGACGCTGAACCAGCCGCACCCCGTCTGCGAACGACAGAGCCCCGGCAAACGTCAGTGCGGTGTACTCACCGAGGCTCAGCCCGGCAGAATATTCCACCCCGGCCACCACGTCGGGAGACTCTTGCCGCAACTGTTCGAGGGCCGCGAGGCTGGCGACGTAAATCGCCGGTTGACTGACGGCCGTCGAATCCAGGCGATCTTTCGGCCCCTCCAGGCAAACCTGCAACAGGTCGTACCCCAAGACCTCCGACGCTTCGGCAAACAACCGGGCGGCCGCAGGTGATTGGCTGACCGCTGTCCGCCCCATCCCCACGAACTGGGCCCCCTGTCCGGGGAACAAAAACGCTGTTCGAGCCACTCTGGAACCTCCTGGCAGCAGCCTGCCCACGCCCTTGCCTCAACCGTGTTGCCGCAACCGCCCCCACAATCCGACCAGCCTCATCCAGGGCACCAGTTCTTCCGGCAACCAACTGAAGCCAGTTGCGCCCCATCCAACCAACCTTCCCGCAGACAACCCGCTGAGTGGAACTTCTGCCACACCCTGCACCTCAGGCCCTGCTCCACAGAGAGTCGAGCCGGGCTAAAATCCACACACACCATCCGGCGACATCAATCAGAAAGTCGACACCAGCGCAGCCAGCGTCTGCCTTTCCACCAACTCCACGCCGCGGCCAACAGGCCGCCCAAGCATTCGGGTTGACGGGGATCCGAGTCAACCGCAGAAGCAGTCGACCGCGAGTCCAACCGGACGGCATCTCAGCCACCCGGCATTTCGGCCAAAGCCTCGATGATCTGGGAATTGATGTGTCTTTCGTGGAACTCAACCGCCCGCCGCAGAGCATTGAGAATGGACCGGTCCGTGCTTGATCCATGGCAGATCATGCAGACCCCATCCACACCCAACAAGGGCGCCCCACCCGACTCGTGGTACGAAAATCTCCGTTCCACATTCTCGAAGGCCCGCCCCACCAGATGCTTTTCCTGATCGACGTGCTGCAGCACCTCGTGAGCCAGTCCCTTCAGCATCATCTCGGCCATGCCCTCACTGGCCTTCAACACCACATTCCCGACGAAGCCCTCGCAGACAATGACATCCGCGGCCCCCTGGAACAAATCCCGCCCCTCGACATTCCCCAAATAGCGCTGCCGGACCGGGCTCTCGCTGATCAGTTTGTGGGTGTCGCGGACCGTCTCGTTCCCCTTCCCTTCCTCACTGCCGATGTTCATCAACCCAATTCGGGGAGTGGCAATTCCCACCACCTGCCGGGCGTAGATGTCTCCCATCACGGCATACTGGGCAAGGTGCTCCGGCTTTGCTCCCGGGTTCGCACCCACGTCCAGCAACACCGTCTGGCCCGACATCGTGGGGAGCACCACCCCAATTCCGGGTCGACGAACCCCCTTGAGAAACAGCCGCGTGCGCAGCCCGGCTCCCACCACGGCCCCAGTGCTCCCGGCGCTGACAACGGCGTCCGCTTCGCGGCCCGCCATCAACTTCCAGCACACAGCAATCGAGCAGTTGGGTTTCTTGAGAAGCGCTTCCATCGGCTTCTCGTCCATCCCGGCAACTCCCTCCGAGGGAATCACCACAATCTGCTTTCCGCTGTAGCCGGCTTCAGCCAGCAGTCGCTCCAATTCGGCCTGATCGCCGACCAGAAGCACTACCAGCCCGGGATTCTGCTGAACTGCCGCGATGGCCCCATGCACATTCGGACCCGGGGCGAAGTCGCCCCCCATCGCATCCAGGGCAATCCGCATGCAGCGCTATTCTCCTGCCCGCACATCGACCACCGTGCGACCCAAATAGGTGCCGCAGGTGGGGCAGACCACGTGGCTGGGGTGCTGGGTACTGCACTTCGGGCAGGTGGTCAATTGAATGCCCTTGATCGCATTATGACTCCGCCGCTTGGCGGTGCGCGAGTGGGACTGACGTCGCTTGGGTACGGCCATGGAAACTCTGACTCGAAACTCAAAAGGGGACTGCCGCCTCGAAGGATAAATCCATCCTTCTCTCAACGATCCCGTGAATGGTTTGCACCGGTCGCTTGCCCGGCGCGAAAGGCTAGTGTACGGGGGAGCAATTCAGACTGTCAAGGAGCAATCGACTCTCTCTCGGCCCCCTCCCGGGCTCCCTGCCATTCCCCCGCATCCCGACGATCAGCAGCCGCAATTCCCGCTCGGGCAGCAGCTCGGTGTCAAAGGCGGGCAACACGTTTTGCTTGCCGTAAAACCGCTTCTCCCCGGGGTTCCGCAGGAATTCGATCAGCCACTTCGCCGAACCGGACCCGTTCAGGTTCAACCCCGGACCGCCCCCCCCGATCCTCTCCCCTCCGGATCTCAGCTTTCAGTTCGTGAAATTGCCAATGCTGCGAATACTGGAACGGCTCTCCCTGGGCATCGACCGCAGCTCCGGTGAAAACTTCCTGGCCCATCCGCAATTCCTCCCTTGATACAGAGTCGCCGCGTTCGCCAGTCCCGCCTGACGGGCCAGCAGGGTCGCCACCCCCCCGCAGTTGCGATTCCTCCAACCCAATGGCTTGAGCTTTCCCGGGTCCACTGCGCCATCTCTCTTTCTTGCAGCCGTTCCCTTCCCGCAATCTGGTCCATCTGGCCCAGTTCGGGCCGAAGCCCATAGAAAAAAGGTTCGGCGTTCCGTGTAAGTTGTGCTCTGGAACTGGCTGGCACCGCCCTGGTCGAACAACAGAAATGCCCGGCAAACAGGAACAGCGAAGCCTCTCGACACCGGGCGAAAATGACTGGTTCGAAGGCGGCCGCCTCCCATTCCTGGGCCAGACAACCTGCAATTCGAACCGATCAGTCCAGCGGCCGACCGGCCAACGGTCATCCAGATCGTCTTGTCCTGTTCTCCTGTCGTTCGGAATGGGGCCATCGTCCGCTGCGGAAACAGGACCCTCCCCCCCGCCTCTGGCGAAGCTCTGCGAATCCGCAACTTTGCCATTTCTTCACACAATCCCCCCCCATCCGTTCGCATTCCTCCATTCAACTCGTCCGGGTGTACTCTGCTCTTTCCACTTGCCTGCCGACACTGTGGCGCCCTCTTCCCCACTGGACAGCCCCCCCGCGATGACTCTCGGGGAATTGCCCGCCTCACAGTGGGGTGTCCCTCCCTCCTGCACCACCGGCGAGATTCTCGACCTGTTCGATCGTCATCCCGAGATTCCGGGAGTCATCGTGCAGGAGGGCAGCCGGTTGGTGGGGGTGTTGTCGCGCGTCAAGCTGATGAAACGGCTGAGTCAACCGTTCGCGATCGAGCTGTACCGCAAGCGCCCCATCCGGGTGCTGCACGACACCATCGACGACACCCCCGACCTGTTCTCCGCGACCGAGCCGATCCCGGCCGTCGCCCAACGGGCCCTGCTGCGCCCGCCGAACCGGGTCTACGAACCGGTGGTGCTGCAACACCCGGATGGCCGCTTTTCTCTGCTGGAACTGCAAAAGCTGCTGCTGGCCCAATCGCAATTGCTGGAACTGGCGAATCTCGAGGTCCAGCGCCGGCAAGAGATCGCCGAACAGGCGAATGTCTCCAAGAGCCAGTTTCTGGCCAACATGAGCCACGAGATCCGCACCCCGCTCACCGCCATCCTCGGCTTCGCCGAGAACCTGCTGGAACCACGGCTGCCTGAAGCCGACCGCCAGGGGGCCGTACGGACCATCCTCCGCAACGGCGAACACCTGCTCGAAGTCATCAACGACATTCTCGACCTGTCGAAAATCGAAGCGGGCAAGCTCGCGGTCGAACTGCTGCCGGTCTCGGTGGTGCAGATCGCCGCCGATGTGCTCTCGGTCATGCGGGTCCGCGCCGACGCCAAGCAACTGCCCCTGCGCCTGGAGTACCTCGGTCCCGTCCCCCGGCAAATCGAGACCGATCCCACCCGGCTGCGGCAGATCCTGATCAACCTCCTGGCCAACGCCATCAAGTTCACCCCCCGTGGGCAGGTCACCCTGCGGATCGAGTACCACCCCGAGCCGGTCGACAGCCCCTCGATTTCGTTCACCATCGTCGATACCGGGATTGGCATGACGGCCGAGCAGGCGGGGCGGCTGTTCGAAGCCTTTTCGCAGGCCGACGGATCCACCACCCGCCGGTTTGGCGGCACAGGGTTGGGACTGGCCATCAGCCGCCGACTCGCCCGCATGCTGGGGGGCGATGTCACGGTCTCCAGCGATCTCGGCAAGGGGAGCGAGTTCCGGGTGGTCATCGCGGCCGGTCCTCTCAAAAAGTCCGGGCTGTTTCTGGCTCCCCAGGAAGCCACGCTGTCCGACCCCGCTCCCCTGCCAGTGGAACTCGGCGACATCCACCTCGACCTGCGTCTGTTGCTGGTGGAGGACAGCCCCGACAATCAACTGCTGATCGGGCACTTTCTGCGGCGGCTGGGGGCCGAGGTCCACGTGGCCGACAATGGCGAGGCGGGGCTGGATCTGGCCCTGAATGCCGAGGCCGACGGCCAACCCTTCGACCTGATCCTGATGGACATGCAGATGCCGGTGCTCGACGGTTACAGTGCCGTCCGCCGGCTGCGCAGCCTGGGCTATACTCACCCCATCGTCGCTCTCACGGCAAACGCCATGGGGGGCGACCAGCAGAAATGTCTCCAGGCAGGCTGCGACGATTACGCCGCCAAGCCCATCAACCGGCCCCAACTCTTCGAGCTGATCGTGCGGCACACCCGCCCCCGGCAGAAGCCGCTCCTGGCCGGGACCAATCGTGGGGCGTCCCCGACCACGTTCGACGCGGTTTCGCTGGGCGAGTTCCAGCCGCCGTCTCCCGCCACCGCAGGGGACTCTCCCTTCGACTGCCAGTTCGCCCTCGAGCGCATGGGGGGCGATGGACCACTGCTGCACGAATTGACCGGTCTGTTCCTGGAACTGGCCCCCTCAATGCTGCAAGACATCGGTAACGCCATCGAATCGGGGGATGCCGACACCCTGCGGCGGCACGCCCATACCCTCAAGAATTCGGCCGACAATCTGGGGGCCCATCCCGTCACCCAGGCGGCCTTCGAGCTGGAACGGCTGGCGACCAACCGCCAGCGCGACGGATGGTCATCGTGTTTCGCGCGGATCGGGTCGGAAATGGCCCGGCTGCTCCCCGCACTGGAACGGCTGCGGCAGCCCCCCCTGCCGCACCAGGGACGACTCACTTAAAGAGAAGGGAACGGAAGGGCATGGGCAATACAGCACTGGTGGTTGACGACTCGGTCATGGACCGCCGCCGCGCGGGAGGACTGGTCGAGAAGGAAGGAGATTGGCGGGCGGTCTATGCCGAAGATGGCCCCGCCGCCCTCGCCCAGATCGCCGAATCGGTTCCGGACGTGGTTATCACCGACCTCACGATGCCCGGGATGACCGGCCTGGAACTGGTCGAGGCAATTCGCCGGGACCACCCCGATCTGCCGGTCATCATCATGACTTCGATGGGCAGTGAAGACACCGCGGTCGAGGCGCTGCGGCAGGGGGCCGCGAGTTATGTTCCCAAGCGACGGCTGGCGGGAGACCTGCTGAACACCGTCCGCAGCGTGGCGTCCGACTCGCGCGACGCCCGGGGAACCGCCGGCTTGCAGCCTTGCCTCCGCAAACAGACCCTCTCGTACTCCCTCCCCCCCGACCTGCCTCTGGTGCTCGCCCTCGCGGGCTCCCTGCAGCAGACCCTCGCCGAGATCTGGGACTGCCCCAAGCGGGAACTCATCAACATCGGCATCGCCCTCGAAGAGGCCCTCCTCAACGCCTTCTACCATGGCTGCCTGGAAGTTGGCCGCGAGCTGCGCGATTCCGACCACTCGGCCTGGGAGCGTCTGGTCGAAGAGCGTCAGCACAACTCCCCCTGGAGCAATCGCCGCATCCATCTTGAGGCAGCGATCTCCCCCCAACGCAGCACGTTCGTGGTGGTCGATGAGGGCCCCGGGTTCGATCCCAACCTGTTGCCCGATCCCACCGACCCGGCACATCTCGAGACCGCGCTGGGCCGGGGGCTCGTGCTCATCAGCACGTTTATGGACTCGGTCAGCCACAACAGCCGGGGGAACGAAATCACGCTGGTCAAGCATCGGCCCCGTCGCCGCCCGGCCGGGCCGGCCGGCAAACGGAATTGACAGCCCGGGAACACTATGGGAAGACCCCTGCGCGGTGTTTTTCCCGTTCTCTCAGGTCCCGTTTCCGCCCCGCCCATGCCCCCGGTTGACTCCCTCAAGGACCTCGTCCGTACAATTCCCGATTTCCCCAAGCCCGGGATCCAGTTTCGGGATATCACCACCCTGATCCAGGATCGCTGGGGCTTCAAACAGGCGATCGACCGGTTTGTCGAGCACTACCGCTACAACCCCATCGATGTCGTCGTGGCCATCGAATCACGAGGGTTCATCATCGGAGGTGCCCTCGCCCATCACCTCAACACCGGGGTCGCGATCGTCCGCAAAAAGGGGAAACTCCCCTACAAGACGGTCAAACTCGAATACGCTCTGGAATACGGCACAGACTGTATCGAGATGCACGTCGACGCCATTCTCCCCGGACAGCGCTGTCTCGTGGTCGACGACCTGCTCGCGACGGGCGGTACCTGCCAGGCCTCCTGCCAGCTGATCGAACGCATGGGGGGCAAGATCGTCGGGTGTGCGTTCATCATCGAACTCCCCGAGCTCAAGGGACGCCAACGGCTGTCCCAATACGATCTGCACAGCCTCATTGAATTCGAAGGGGAATAAACGCCCGGCCAATCGCGGCCAGAGCGGTTCTTGCGCCACGCGGCGGTCCTCGTTCTGATCCGGGCCGGTCACCTCGCGCGGCGTTTGACTCTCCGGAGCTCTCCCGTCGTGGGCAGCCGCTCCCATTCCGAGTTGGCTACGCCGGCCCTCAATCCCGTTCACGCCCACTCGCGGACCGGCTCGGCCTCGAGCAACCGGATCGGCCGGCCGTCGACCGCCTGCACCACCAGGTCCAGCGGCAACCCCAGTTTGTGGTAGATCGACGCCACCACCTGCTCGGTCGAGTATTCGTTGTTCGCCGGGGCACTCCCCTGATCATCGGTCGATCCAATCACCGAACCCCCCTGGATCCCCGCCCCGGCCATCACCACAAACCCCGCGGTCGCCCAGTGGTCGCGGCCGCTGGCCGAGTTGATCTTCGGCGTCCGGCCGAAATCGGTCATCCAGACCACCAGCGTGTTGTCGAGCATTCCCTGCTGTTCCAGATCGGTCAGCAGGGCCGGAATCCCTTGGTCGACCGCCGGCATCAGGCTTTTCTGCAGCGCGTTGAAGCAGTCCTGGTGGTTGTCCCACGAGGGGTCGCTCACCGTCACAAACCGCACGCCGCTCTGCACCAGCCGCCGGGCCAGCAACAGCCGCTGCCCAAACCGGTTGCGGCCGTAGGCATCCCGCAGCTTTGCGTCTTCACTCGCCAGATCGAACGCCCGCTTCGTCTCCGGAGCGGTGATCATGTTCAGGGCCGCCTTGTAATGCTCATCAACCGCGTTGAACGCCTTCGGCTGCAGGTCGGCCCGCCGCTGCAAGGCGTCGATCTTCGACAGCATCTGCTTCCGGCGGTCCACCCGCCCCAGCTCCATGTTCAACGGCGGCGTGATGTCGCGCACGCTGAACTTCGCATCGTTCGCGTCGGCGTGAATCTCGAACGGCATGTGCTCGAGCCCCAGCACCCCCGACGTCCCCCCGTTGAACGTCCGGTCGACATACGCCCCCAATTGCACAAACGGCGGCAGGGCCGACTTGAACCCCTGCTGCTGACTCACCACCGAGCCGACGCAGGGATAGGTAATCGTCGGATTGGGCAACCGGCCCGACATGCAGTACTGGTCGGCAAACCCATGGCTGCCGTTCTTCGGGTTCCAGCTCCGCAGCAGCGAAAACCGGTTCACCTCCGCCGCCAGCTTCGGGCAGATCTCGGTGAACTTCACCCCGGGAATCGCCGTGTCAATCACCCCAAACGGCCCCTTCACATTGATCGGGGCCTCGGGCTTGGGATCGAGCGTGTCGTGGTGACTCGTCCCCCCCAGCGTCCAGATAAAAATGCAGTTCACATCCCGGGCCGCCTCACCCGCCCGGGCCCGCTGCGCCAGCAGCGTCGGCAAGGTCAGCCCCAGGCCTCCCAGGCAACCCAACTGCAGCATCGAACGGCGATTCACACCCTCGCAGGTGCGGGCAATTCCAGAGGCGAGAGTCAGCATCGGGCAGGCTCCGGGCAGAGGGAGTCGGAACACAACAGGTCGCACTTGAACGCGACCGGCGGGGAAATCCAACCGCCGGGTTCCATCGGCAGTCGAATCAATTTTTGATGATATATGCCCCGTGAG
>Ga0315899_10005986_pt1 | contig 13101 bp, 10 predicted proteins | sample LakEriMetagenome_2_FD_203518 | JGI IMG/M metagenome (GOLD analysis project Ga0315899, IMG submission 203518) | Freshwater fungal communities from buoy surface, Lake Erie, Ohio, United States - Buoy 4 MA112 | ecosystem: Environmental > Aquatic > Freshwater > Lake | place: USA: Lake Erie, Ohio...
GCATAGTGCGCATCTTCAACACGTATGGTCCGCGCATGCGACTCAACGACGGACGTGTGTTGCCGGCCTTTATTGGCCAGGCCCTTCGCGGAGAAGACCTCACTGTGTTTGGTGATGGCTCACAAACGCGCTCGTTCTGCTACGTCGACGACCTCATCGAAGGTATTTACCGACTGCTTCAAAGCGACTACAGCGGACCTGTCAACGTTGGAAATCCGGACGAGATTACCATTGGCGACTTCGCGGAGGAAATCATCAAGCTCACGGGGACTTCACAAAAGGTGATTTACAAAGAGCTCCCAACCGATGATCCGAAACAGCGTCAGCCCGATATTACGGTTGCTCGCCAGCTGCTGGGCTGGGAACCGAAAGTGCACCGCAGCGAAGGACTTAAAATCACGTACGACTATTTCAAGTCGCTTTCAGCCGATGAATTGAACAAGGTAGAACATAAGAATTTCGATAAGTACATAAAAAATTGATGCAGGAATATACCCTGCGTATGAGTTGAGAAAATGGCTATTTTCGCGACTCTCTTGATAAGTGAAGCACCCGGATTATGATTTACAATCGACTTAAAAACAAAGAAGCAAAACTCGCAGTAATCGGCCTCGGCTATGTTGGGTTGCCCATTGCATTGGAGTTTGCACGATCTATCAAGGTCGTAGGATTTGACATCAACCAGAAGCGCGTTGACTTGATGCGCAACCGTATCGACCCTTCGCAAGAGCTAGATAGCTCTGCTTTCGATGGTTGTGACATTCATTTTACGGCTGACATCAATGAGCTGAAGGATGTGAATTTCTTCATCATTGCAGTTCCAACGCCGATCAACCACCTCAACCTTCCAGATTTAGGCCCGGTGCTTTCTGCATCGCGCACGGTTGGTCAGGTATTGAAGAAAGGCGACTACGTGGTATATGAGTCGACCGTTTATCCCGGTTGCACCGAAGACGACTGTGTGCCCATTCTGGAGGAGTTGTCAGGATTGAAGCGAGTGACTGATTTCAAAGTAGGGTATTCACCTGAGCGTATCAATCCGGGTGATAAGAACAACACCCTTCGCACCATCACGAAAGTTGTTTCCGGTTGCGACGATGAGTCCTTGGAAGAAATTGCTAAGACCTACGAAATAGTAGTAGACGCAGGCACTTTCCGCGCAGCGGGAATCAAGGTTGCCGAAGCGTGCAAGATTTTGGAAAACACCCAGCGCGACGCCAACATTGCCATCATCAACGAATTTTCGATGATCATGAACATGATGGACATCAACACATACGATGTGTTGGAAGCCGCGGGAACCAAGTGGAATTTCTTGAAGTTTACACCCGGTTTGGTTGGAGGTCACTGCATCGGTGTTGACCCATACTACCTGGTATACAAAGCGAAGAAACTCGGCTATCACAGCCGCGTTATTAGCAGCGCTCGCTACGTGAATGATGGCATGGGCCAATACGTAGGAAAGCAAACGGTGAAGAAGATATTGGAACAAGGCCGCAACGCGCTCGAGTCGCGCGTGCTCGTGATGGGTGCCACGTTCAAAGAGGACGTAAGCGACGTTCGCAATTCGAAGATGGTCGACGTTATTCGAGAGCTCGAGTCGTTCAGTATCAAGGTGGATGTAGTAGACCCTCATGCAGAAAGCGATGAGCTGAAGCACGAGTATGGTTTTGGCCTTGTAGCAGAAGCTGATAAGAATGCATACGATGCCATTATCCTCGGTGTTGCTCACAAAGAATATAAAGAGCTAACCGAGGCTGATTTTAAATCATACCTTCACGAAGGAAAGGGTGCATTGATCGACCTCAAAGGGTTGTACCGCGGGAAGATGAAGGACTTGAATTATTGGAGCCTCTAATTAGTGACTAGTGACTAGTGAAGGTTGAAAGTTAAAAGTCCCTAAGTTGATTGAAGCAAAGAAACATCGAAATAATTTTTTTAAAACACGCTAGCTACTGGTGCCGTTTATTCGTCACTAGTCACTAGTCATTAGTCACTGTTTATGAGGCTTCTCATCACCGGCGGGGCCGGATTCATAGGATCGCATGTGGTTCGCAGGTTGGTAACATCCTATCCGCATTACACCATCGTGAATTTGGATGCGTTGACGTATGCGGGTAATCTCGCAAATCTTGCGGATGTGCAAGATGCCCCGAACTATCGTTTTGTGAAGGGCGACATCACTGATAAGTCCTTTATACAACAGTTATTTCGCGAGGAGCATTTCGATGGCGTAATACACTTAGCTGCCGAGAGTCATGTGGATCGCAGTATTACAGGCCCCGATGCGTTTATTCAGACAAACGTAGTTGGCACAGCTAATTTGCTGAATGCCGCGGTTGAAAGTTGGAAAGGAGATATGTCGGGAAAGCGGTTTTATCATGTTTCAACTGATGAGGTTTTTGGTTCGTTGGGTGCCGATGGTAAATTTTCGGAAACCACAGCCTACGACCCGCGCAGCCCATACAGTGCAAGCAAGGCATCGAGCGATCATCTGGTGCGCGCCTATCATCACACCTACGGATTGCCTGTGGTCATAAGCAACTGCAGTAACAATTATGGCAGTCATCATTTTCCGGAAAAGCTCATTCCGCTCATCATTAACAATATCAAGAACAATCGTCCTTTGCCTGTGTATGGTAAGGGTGAAAATATCCGAGACTGGCTGTGGGTGGAAGACCACGCTCGAGCCATCGACGTCATTTATCACAAGGGTGCCGACGGCGAAACCTATTGCATAGGCGGCAACAACGAATGGAAGAACATTGATGTGGTGAAGTTGCTGTGCAAGCTCATGGATGAAAAGCTGGGACGCGTTGCAGGTGAAAGTGAGGAACTGATAACCTATGTCACCGACAGACCAGGGCATGATGCTCGTTATGCCATCGATGCCACGAAGCTAAAAACAGAATTGGGTTGGGAGCCTACGCAACCGTTTGAGCGGTTGCTTTCGCAAACCATCGATTGGTACTTGTCGAACGAAGAATGGCTCGAGCAAGTAACCAGCGGCAACTATCTTCATTATTACGAACAGCAGTACAACCGATAAGCATGGGATTTTTCGACAAGTGGAAGCCCGGCCGAAAGGAGAAGCCAATCGATCCGATTGACCTCTCAGTACTTGGTGTCGACATGCACAGCCATTTGTTGCCCGGCATCGACGACGGTGCTGCGAATTTGGAAGAGTCTATTCAACTCATTCTGCATTTGCAGGAAATGGGTTACAAGAAGTTGATTACTACGCCGCACATCTTTTGGGACATGTACAGAAACACGCCCGAGATTATTGCGGATAAACTGGCCATTCTGAGAGAAGAAGTGAAGCGCAGGGAAATTGATGTGCAAATTGAAGCGGCCGCGGAATACTATTGCGATGAGCATTTCGAAAAGCAAATCGAAGATCAGGCCTTGCTCACGTTTGGTAAGAAGAAGTTTGTGCTCTTCGAGATTTCCTTCGCGGCCGAGAATGTGAATTTGGGAAGAGCCATTTTCAATATGCGATTGGCCGGTTACCAACCCATATTGGCGCATCCCGAACGCTACGAATTTTGGCATGGCAACTTTTCAAAATACGAGAGCATGCTCGACAAAGACGTAATGCTTCAGCTCAATATAAACAGCCTTACAGGTCAATATGGTCCGGCATGTCAGCGTATCTCAGAACGCCTCATTGAGAAGGGAATGGTCAGCTTCATCGGAACCGACTGTCACCACATGGGCCATGTGCAGTTAACCCACCAAGCACGTCAAATGCGCTCATTGAAGCGGTTGATTGACTCGGGAAGTTTGCTTCATCACGAGTTGTTCGATTGAAATAAATGATAAGCTGCTTTTGTCCATTAAGATCAAGACATGACACTAGGAGAACAATTTGAACGCGACGGTTATTTGGTGTTGGAGAATTTCAATTCACACGACCAATGCAATCGGCTCATGCAAAGGGCGCTGGAGCTAGCAGGCACCTTCGAAATCAATAATGAGTTCTCCGTTTTTCAAACCAAGAATCAAGCGGCCACCAGCGATGATTACTTCCTGAATTCGGGCGATCGTATTGCCTGTTTTTTTGAGAAAGACGCGTTTGATGAGCATGGAACTTTGAAGCAGAGTCTTTTTTTATCGCTCAATAAACTGGGGCATGCCATGCACGACATGGATGAAGTATACAGTGCGTTTACACGTTCAGCCCAAATGAAAGAGTTGGTGAATGCGCTTGGGTTGACAAGTTATGTTGCCATTCAAAGTATGCATATTTTCAAGCATGCGCGCATTGGTGGGGTGGTGGATGTGCATCAAGACTCCACCTTTCTGTATACTGAACCAACATCCTGCATAGGCTTCTGGTTTGCGCTGGAAGATGCAACGATTGAAAACGGTTGTCTGTGGGCGAAGCCAGGCGGACATCAAACGACATTGCGCTCACGCTTTCAACGCAAGGAAGGAGGAGGCACCGAAATGATTACCCTTCATGAGGAAGAAATGGCCATCGATGGTATGATTCCGCTTGAGGTGAAAAAGGGTGCTTGCGTTGTTTTGCACGGCTATCTCCCACATTACAGCCAACCCAATACGAGTGGTCGATCACGGCAGGCATACGCAGTGCATGTGATAGATCCAACGGCTTATTACCCTTCTGATAATTGGCTTCGACGCGAAGCCGCAACACTTCAGACTATATGAAAGGGGCGTTATGGATGATATGGATTGCAGTGTTGTTTACTTCAAGTTGCACTGGTGATAGCCGTTATAAAAGAGACTCACTTCCGGCTGCAATTGAGCATGTAGTGCCGCGTTATGCCGAAGGTTTCGATTGGAAGCTCATGGCTGATAGTAGCATTCAGATTACACTATTCAATTTGGAATCGGAGGGCGACACACTTCAAATGATCAATTGGCGACCTCACGAAATAGTGCGATTGGCGAGTCTCTCTACCACGCATGTTCCTTTTATGGAGATGCTTGATTGTTTGGATATTCTCAAGGGGGTCGGCTTTGCCGATCGTTTGCCGCAGGGCGATGCAAAGAATCGTTTCAGCAATGGTGAAATTCTGAATTTAACATCGGGAAATGAATTGGAACCCGAAGCAGTGTTTAGCATTCAGCCTGACTTATTGTTCGTATATCCATTTGGAGGCAAAAGCTATGACAAGTTTTTATCCAAGGGAATAGGTTGCGTGCAAGTATCGGAATATTTGGAAAGGCACCCTCTCGGTCGTGCCGAGTGGATACGCCTGTTTGGATGTTTGCTGGGCAGGCAGGCAGCTGCAGACAGTGTGTTTGCTCAGATTGAAAGGGAATATTGCACACTGCGTGACAGTATTTCCAGCGGTATTCAGCAACGTCCCGTGGTTTTCGCAGGTTCAATGGATGGTGATCGTTGGGCAGTGCCGCCGGCCAATAGTTATATGGCAACGCTTATCTACGATGCTGGTGGGAAGTACCTCTTCAGTGATAGTATCTCCGGTGGAAATCTGGTATTGCCTTTTGAGTCGTTTTTCGAAGCCGCAAGTAAGGCGGATTTTTGGGGGAAGATTATTTATGAGCCCCAGGCAAGCACAGCTGATGTCATAACGCAAGGTGATGATCGCCTCCGCTCCTTGCCTTCATTTAAAAACCACAAGGTTTTTGCATGCAATGCGCTGCTTACGGATTACCACGGTAAAGCTTTGCTTGAGCCGCAATTGCTGCTGAAGGATTTAAGTCTCATATTCTCAGAGGATACCCTGTCGAGTGATTATCACTATTTCAGACCGTGGATAAACTACGATTAACGCTTGCTTATTGTATATTTGACAAGATGTGGCAGTTATCAAGAGGTTGTATGTTCGTGCTAGGCTGGATGCTCTTTTTTGACGAAGCATACTCACAGAATTATTCTCTTAATGGTAATGCTTCTGCTGCCAATGGAAGTTGCATCACCGTAACACCCAATGCGGTTTGGCAAAACGGCTCTGTATGGTATACGGATCTGCTCGATTTGTCGCAGCCCTTCACGCTGGAGTTTCAGATGAATTTTGGAAATGTCGATGCGAATGGCGCCGACGGTATGGCCTTCGTCATGCAAACGGTGGGGCCCAATGCTATTGGATCCGATGGGGCAGGTTTCGGCTTCCAAGGATTCGACCCTTCGTTCGGTATTGAGTTCGACACCTATCACAACGGTGACTTGGGCGATTTAACCGCCGACCACGTTGCCTTTCACCGCGATGGAAATATCTATCACACCACAGCCAACAACATAGCAGGACCTGTAACCGCTAATGCATCAGGCCAAAACATTGAAGACGGACAGGAGCATCCGGTCAAGATTGTTTGGAACCCGACGACAGAAATGCTCGAGTTGTATTTCGATTGTGCCTTTCGTCTTTCAGCACCAATCGATTTGGTGAACACTGTATTCAATGGAGAGAATCAGGTTTGGTGGGGGTTCACCGGTGCCACGGGAGGCTTGGCGAATGCCCATGTTGTTTGTCTTGCTGCAACCTACGAGTTCAATGAGGACCTGGAGTATACCATTTGTGCAGGCGAGTCGGTAGCACTTTCGGCCAATGGAAATCCGGATGGAACATTTGTTTGGACACCTTCCGCAGGCTTGTCGAACAGCTCTGTGCAGGCACCGAATGCTACACCTGCTATCAGCACCGAATATTGTTACACCTATACCGATGTATGCGGTAACGTGAACACCGGTTGCATGCAAGTGAATGTGGAGGAGCCACCCGCGATTAATGCCGGCGACGACGATGTGTATTGTGCCGGCGACACCTATTTGCTCGCAGGCACTTGCGACCAGGCCGATGCGACTTTTCAGTGGACTTCCGCAGCGGGCAATTTCACCGCAGCAACCAACGAGATTAGTGCATTCATTGACGCTCCCGGAACGTATACGCTTACCGCCACATCGGCCGTTGCTCAATGCGTTGGAAGCGATGCAGTGGTAATTGAAGAAACCCCTTTGCCACAGCCGGTAATCGATTCGCCCGTGAGCAAATGCACGTATGACTCGGTATTGCTTGACGCAGGAAACAGCTGGCAATTGGTCACCTGGTTTGATGGAACAGTCAACACCACGTATACAGCTTTAACACCCGGCAATTACGATGTGACTGTTATGCAAAACGATTGTGAAGCGACGGTCACTTTTGTTGTCAACGACATTGTGCTGCAAGAGGTGGAATTGGGGCCGACACAAACCATTTGTGAAGGACAAAATGCCATGTTGGATGCGGGCACCGGTGTGGTGTGGAGCGATGGCACACAGTCGCAAATTTTGGAACCATCGCTTGCCGGATTGTACAGTGCCGAGTTGGAAGTTCAGGGCTGTTTTGAGCGCGATACGGTCGAAGTGTTGGTTGTGCAACCGCCGTATGTTGAACTTGGGTCTGACACGCTTTTCTGCGAAGGACAAAGCCTTGAAATTCGATCACAAGAGACCGGCCTTTGGAATACCGGAGAAACCGACGACGTCATCATGGTTACGCTACCGGGCATGTATGGCATCGAAGTAACTCAGGGGCCTTGTATAGTCATCGATTCTGTGCGTGTCGACCAATTGCCATTGCCGTTTGTAACATTGGGGGAAGATCCCATTTATTGTGATGGTAATGAGTACGAGTTGAGTGCGGTTGCAGAGTTTGCTGACTATTATACTTGGTCGACAGGCGATACCACGGAAACATTGTCGGTATTGGCGAGTGTTGATCTTGCTATTGAAGTTGGCAATGAATGTGGAATTAGCCAGGATTCGTTGCATGTAGTCTTCGACGATTGTTCAGTCACCGTCTTCATGCCATCTTCGTTTACCCCCAACGGCGATGGGATAAATGACCAGTATTGGCCGAGTGTATCGAATGTAGATTCTTACGATTTGAAAATATTCGATAAATGGGGCAACCTGATATTTCACTCGAATAATGTTTCAGAGCCTTGGATCGGCGATACGCTGACGGGTAATTATTATGTACCCAATGGCGTGTACAATTTCGTTCTGGTATGTCGAACAGGAAAGGGGAATAGTCTCGAGCGACGAGGCCACATCGTGGTCATTCGCTAGCGGTAAGTTACTTTGCGGACGCGCGTTTCAGTCGGTCGTTGATGGCGCGTCCGAGGCCAAAGTCAGGAACGAATTCAGCCAAAATCAATTCATGATGATCAGCATCGAGCTTACGCATAGCTGCAAACAAATTGCGCGCTGCTTCGTGAAGGTCGCCTGTTTCTGACAAGCGTATGTTTCGGAAATTGTGAAAGCTGTCTTTGAAGCTTAAGATGCTCACGTTGCTGCCATGATCGTGAAGCAACTCGTGAATGTTGCCCACGAGCAGCGGCTTGCGCGGGGCATAGTGTGAGTGCAGCATTCCCGGGGCTTGCGGAGCGCTGGTGCTGATAGCGTTTACGTTTACTTCACCGATTAATTCTTGTATCGTTTCAACGCTCGTTCCGCCCAATCGCAGAATGGTGGGTGTGGCCGTGGTGCAGTCGATGATGGTCGACTCAACACCTACGCGGCATTCGCCACCATCGAGAATGTAGGGAATGCGTTCACCCAACTGCTCGGCAACATGCAACGCAGATGTAGGGGAGATGTAGCCAAAGGGATTTGCGCTTGGAGCAGCCAATGGGAAGTTGAGCGAGCGAAGCAACTCGAGTGCAAGCGGGTGGTCGGGCATGCGCACGCCAACAGTATCAAGCCCGGAGGTAACAATGTGCGGCACGCGCTCATGCTTTTGAAGCACGATGGTGAGCGGTCCCGGCCACAGGGCTTCCATCAGCCGGTAGGCCACTTCGGGGATGTGCGCAGCTACTTCATCGACCTGATACATGCCACCCACGTGAACGATGAGCGGATCGAAGTGCGGGCGGTTTTTCGTTTCGAAGATGTGGATGACAGCGTCGGCGTTGAGTGCGTTGGCGGCCAGGCCGTAGACCGTTTCTGTGGGAATGGCAACGAGCTTGCCCGATTTTAGCAAGGATTGAGCTTCTAATAAATCGGTGGCAATGCGCGTGTCCATGTTGCAAAGATGCAACGCTCGCTGACTATTTCTGCTGAGGGTCGCGCAATATCAAACCAATTTCCATCAGCAGCGGAAAACCTGAAGGATCGTCGATGTCAGGAATGAGCGTGTAGGTGTATTTGCCAAAGGTTGGAAATTCCTTGTTGGCATCGATGACCTGTTCGAGGTCGATAATGTCGAAGCCTTTTTCGCCGAGGTATTCGCCCGGTTTGGGTTGAATGATGAGGTCGATGTCTTTGCGCACGCTTTCACCGTTCGGATTTGTTTCGGTCATGAAAACCGGCAGTCTGTCGTAGGGGAATCCATTCGCATAACGCACGGCCAACGCCAGCTCATAGGCGTGTTTGTTCTCCTTCACGTCGATGGTAAACGTAATCGGCTCACTCGGTTGCCAAACCATGTCTTCGCCCACGCTTTTGTGTTCTTCGAAGAGTGTGTTGGACGATGTGCATCCGGTGAGGAGGGCGAGGGTGAGTAGGGCGAGGGTGTTGCGCATGGGAGCGAAGATAAGTACTAGGTACTAGGTACGAAGTACGGGGAGGGTAGTGCTTTTATTCTGTCGCAGTTGTGCCAAGACGGAAGTCCGCGGCTTTGGAATGTCCGTGACTAGGGTGAAGTCGTTCCGCGACCGTACTTCGTACTTCGTAATCCATAATTATCTTCGCCAAAAACATAACCCAATGCGCCTAACCCTCACCACCCTTGCGTTGCTCCTCAGTGCAGTCCTATTCGCTCAAGCTCCCGCGCTTATTCCTTACCAAGCCATAGCCCGCAACGCCGCCGGCGAACCGCTGGCAAGCAGCACGCTCAACGCACGGTTTACCATTCACGATGGAACGGCCACCGGCACTAGCGTATGGCAGGAATTGCAGACCGTGAGCACGAGTACGCTCGGATTGTTTACAGCCCAACTCGGCAGCAGTGTGGCTTTGACAAACGTGAACTGGTCCAACGGCGCGAAGTTCATGCAGGTGGAGTTGGATTTGGGAAGTGGCTTTGTTGATATTGGAACACAGCAGTTGTTGAGTGTGCCGTATGCGTTGCATGCGGGCAGTGTGCACTTGAATGTGAGCGCCACAGGCGATACGCTTTTTGTGGGCGATGGGAGTTTTGTGATTGTGCCGGGTATTAGTGAGGCTAACAACAATGGAGACGGCGGCACAACTACAGGAACCACCCTCCACACCTGCGGTGCACCCAACGTACACAACCCGGATCTTACCTATGGCTCCATGACCGACCAAGAGGGCAACGTGTACAAGACCATCGTCATCGGCACACAAGAGTGGATGGCGGAGAATTTGAATACGAGTATTTATCGGAATGGCGAGGCGATACCTACCGGCTTGTCGGATGCCGAATGGGAAAATACGATTAGTACTCAGCAAGGCGCTTGGGCGTATTACAACAACGACGCTAGTAATGCCTGCCCGTATGGCAAGTTGTACAATTGGTATGCATGTGTAGATGCTCGCCAGCTTTGCCCTGTGGGTTGGCACGTGCCTACCGATGGTGAATGGAGTACTCTAATTAATTTCTTGGACCCAACGGCCGGTGGAGGTAGTAGTGTAAACGTTGCCGGAGGCATGATGAAAACCACGGGCACTATCGAAGGCGCAACGGGTTTGTGGTACTCCCCAAATGCTGAAGCTACCAACGGCAGTGGTTTTTCAGGGGCTCCCGGGGGCTACCGCGACAACGTTGGAGGTTACAGCGGCATTGGCAATAACGGTTACTGGTGGAGTTCTTCAGAGATCGGTGCGAGCAACGCGTGGTACCGCATCTTGTTCTTCAACAATGGCTATGCAGACAGATTCTACGCCAATAAGCGAAGTGGCTTTTCTGTCCGTTGTCTCAGGGATTGAATTTATTTGATTATTCGATTATTTGATTATTTGGTATAGGGGGTTTGGGGCGGAGCCGCAATTTTTTAAGATTAAAATAGTGCTTTATTGCTTAGTTGGAATCAGTTAGGTTTATTGAATCAGTTGATTTAACGTGAAAGATTGTTCTGGATTTTCCAAGGCGTTCCTTGCCCCAGCCCACGGCTTCAGCCGTGGGAAAATGAAATCGTTATCGTTTTTAATCCGCCTCACGTTTAAAATCGTGGGCTTGGGCGTGAATGTCAATTGTGGAAAGTTGCGCCATGAATGTTCTTACCACATCGCATCTTGTCCTTCGCCCTTGACAAACTGCCCTCGACTTCGCTCGGGCCCCGTCTGTTTTGCTAGTGGTTGCACCTCGGCTTCGCTCGGTGACCGAGTGCGGCGACCGAGCGGAGCCGAGGTCATCATTTCGCACGAATTGTCCGGTCCCCGAGCGGAGCCGAGGGGGCCTCACCCCCAGCCCCTCTCCAGAGGAGAGGGGAGCACGGCAGAAGTGTCTGATTGCGGCATCCCTGCAGCTAGCCAGAAGCAGCGCCTTTGCCGTAATCCGTCATCCGTAATCTGTAATTATCTTTGCCCAAACCATAACCCCATGCGCCTAACCCTCACCGCACTCGCGTTGCTCATGAGCATGCTGCTCAATGCACAAGTTCCCGCACTTATTCCTTACCAAGCCATTGCCCGCAACGCCGCCGGCGAACCGCTGGAAAGCAGCACGCTTAATGCGCGGTTTACTATTCACGATGGAACGGCCACCGGCGCTAGCGTGTGGCAGGAATTGCAAACGGTGAGCACAAGTGCGCTCGGATTGTTTACAGTTCAACTCGGCAGCAGTGTGGCTTTGACAAACGTGAACTGGGCCACCGGTGCGAAGTTCATGCAAGTGGAAATTGATTTAGGAAGTGGCTTTGTCGATATCGGAACGCAGCAGTTGTTGAGCGTGCCGTATGCGTTGCATGCGGGTAGTGTGCATCTCAACGTAAGCGCTACAGGCGATACGCTTTTTGTGGGTGATGGAAGTTTTGTGATTGTGCCGGGTATCAGCGAGGCGAACAGTTTTACCACCGGAACAACCCTACACACCTGTGGTGCACCCAACGTGCATAACCCTGATTTGACCTACGGCAGCATGACCGACCAAGAGGGCAATGTCTACAAGACCATCGTCATCGGCACACAAGAGTGGATGGCGGAAAATCTGAACACGAGTATTTATCGGAATGGCGATGCGATAGCGACGAATTTGGATAATGCTGTATGGGAAACTACAACTTCTGGTGCCTGGTCGTATTACAACGATGACGCGAGTAATGCGTGTCCATATGGTAAACTCTATAATTGGTACACCTGTGTTGATGTCCGTGGATTGTGTCCGGTGGGTTGGCATGTGCCGAGTGATGATGAGTTAATTATACTAATTACTTATCTTGGTAGTCCGGCTGCAGGGGGTAAAATGAAATCTGCAGGTATTCTTGAAAACGGAAATGGATTATGGTCGAATCCAAATTTAGGAGCAACCAATAATAGCGGATTTTCCGGTATCCCGGGCGGTTATCGTTTTGCAACAGGAGGGTACACTCAAATTAATCTTTTCGGTTATTGGTGGAGTTCTACCGACTATGGCACTGGCTCCTCATTTTTCCTATATCTCAACGGAAATTCCGTTGCAGATGGTAATGGATTGGATGGTCATAGAGATGGCTTCTCCGTCCGCTGCCTCCGCGATTAACCTTTTACAGAGCGGCCTTCTATAGCCCACGGCTTCAGCCGTGTGAACGTGAGTGATTTATATCTCATCATGCGTCACCACGATTGAAATTGTGTCATTGCTAGGCCTGCACCGGCGAGAAGCCGCGCATAGCCGTCCCCAGTGTTCAGTCCACGTCCCTATAAAAGCGCCCTCGACGGTTGGTGAGCCTGTCGAACAGGCCCGGCCCAATACGCTTTCCACACATGTCGCCCCTCTGGGGCTCTTTGGCCATGGACGTCCTTATTTTTAGGGATATTCCGCCCCTCCGGGGCTATTAACGTTTCGCCCCTCCGGGGCTAGGGATATTTCGCCCCTACGGGGCTGGTGCGATGGTGGTTTGAATGATAAGCGAAAGCAAGGCTCTTCGAGTTGGCACCCTGACGGCTTGCTAAATGCCGCGCCCCAACCGTACTTCGTACTTCGTCCTTAGTACTTCCCTTAACTCGCCACTCGCCAC
>Ga0315899_10005987_pt1 | contig 13100 bp, 20 predicted proteins | sample LakEriMetagenome_2_FD_203518 | JGI IMG/M metagenome (GOLD analysis project Ga0315899, IMG submission 203518) | Freshwater fungal communities from buoy surface, Lake Erie, Ohio, United States - Buoy 4 MA112 | ecosystem: Environmental > Aquatic > Freshwater > Lake | place: USA: Lake Erie, Ohio...
ATGGCCATGCCATTTCCCGAGGACAACGTCAGTCAACATCGAGATGTAATGAGACTGTACGAAGATGTAGTTCGTAGCATCAAGCCAGGATACGACAAGACTGTGTTCAAACACACTGGATATCCCGATCGCAATGGTGATCCACATCCCAGTCCCGAAGAACATTTGGCCTATCTAGACGCAGTATTGCCAGGTTGGGTGACAAAACAATCTACTCGTGTTAAAATGCATGAAGAAAGTATTAATCTAAATAAAGATCCCCGTAAGTCGGGAATGACAAAGGTAACAAGGCTATGAAATTTAAAGTAAGCGAACTATTTTACTCAGCACAAGGCGAAGGTCGTTATGTAGGTGTACCAAGTATTTTCCTCCGCATGTTTGGCTGCAACTTTACCTGCTCAGGATTTGGGTGTCGGCCTGGCACTATAAGCACCGAAGCTGACGAAGTAGCAAAAAATGTGCACTTGTACAAAACATTTGAAGAGTTGCCACTGGTCAATACCGGATGTGACAGTTATGCGTCATGGCATCCCGAATTCAAACATCTCAGCCCCACATACACAGCCGAAGAGCTAGTTGAAAAAATGGCCAGTTTGTTACCTAACGGCAACTGGCAACAGCCTAATGGCAACCCAGTGCACCTTGTGATTACAGGTGGTGAGCCACTACTGGGTTGGCAACGTGCCTACCCCGAGCTGTTGGACTTGCTACATGAACGTGGTCTGCGACACATCACATTTGAAACCAACGGCACTCAAGAATTACATCGTGACTTTGCACAATATCTTGATGGTTGGTTTGGTGAAATAACTTTTTCAGTCAGTCCCAAACTTTCAGTGTCTGGAGAAAAGTGGGAAGATGCTATCAAACCTGATATTGTGTGGGATTACGAAACACACGGTATCACATATTTGAAATTTGTTGTGGGTCACATTGATGACTTTACAGAGTTAGACCGTGCTGTGGATGAATATAGGCTGCGCGGATTTGCTGGCCCAGTTTTTGTAATGCCTGTGGGTGGTGTGGTGTCAGTGTATGATGGTAATCGTATACATGTGGCTGACGAAGCACTCAAGCGCGGTTATTGGTACAGCCCAAGATTGCATGTGGATCTTTGGGGCAACGGCTGGGGCAAGTGATGTTTGATTGCGTGTTAGTAAACGGTGATAGTTACAGTCAATTAACTCCTGAACACAGAGTGTACAGTGAATTTTTAGCTGAGAGTTTAGCTATACCAATTATTAATATTGCAAAAGCCGGTAGTAATAACAAACGGATTGTAAGAAGCACTCTTGAAAATTTATTAGAATTAAAAAAAACTTTTTCAAATCCACTAGTTATTATAGGATGGAGTTTTATTAGACGGATCGAAGTATGGTATTACGGTAATAATCCACGAGTTATAGGACGAATTCCAGATCGTACTTCTGCTCCGGATCATCTTCAGCCAAAGTTAGTAACGTTAGATGTTCTTACTTCGTTAGGAGAAGCTACTATAGAACAAAAGTGTTTGATATCTGAAGATCTGTTTGTTCACAAGCAACTGACAGATTTTTATACAGATTTGTACATGCTGGCACACACTATCAAGTCATTGGGTTGTGAGTTTTTTTGTTTTTCGGCAGCTAAAAATATCGAAATACCTATACAGAGTTTTCCTTATATTGAATCATTGCACCAAGTCAAGTGGTGTTCTGAAAACAAAAATATTCATCAGTTACATGATTTTTGTATGTTACAATGGGCTCAACAAAACGATGCAGCCAGTCATCCAGTTACTGGACATTTAAGTGAGCAAGGGCATAAAAATTTTGCTGTAATGTTGAAAGATTGGATACACCCATTAAATGGGTAAATTGAATAATGTATTTGGATGGAATATTTGATATGTTTGATTGGTTTAAAAAATCTCAAAAGACACCACCACCTGTGGTAGAAAAAGTTGCCAAGCCCAAGGTTGTTGAACCACCGCCTAAAACTGAAAAGCAAATTGCTACCGAAGCTGGTGAACCTTGGGTACAGGTGTTGAGCATTGAAGTAGATCCTAACAACTTGCATCAAGGTGCATTTGAACTGGACTGGAATGAAATCTTTGTGGCTCGTTTGGTCAAGGCCGGTTACATGATGAAGAAGGACGACACCGACGCAGAAATTGTGGATCGTTGGTTCCAAAATGTGTGCCGGCATGTTGTAATGGAAACTTGGGAACAAGAAGAAGCCATCAAGAAGTCAGGCATCTATGTGCAAAGCAGAGACATTGGCAACGGACGCAGTGAGGTAAGTTGATGGAACCAATTAGACCACCCCAAACAATGAAAGTGTATCAGTTAACGCGGCAGACTGGCATGAGTTTTAGTAATGCCGTTACAATTAGTCCAACAAATTTAGGCAGTGGAATATTTCCCACACTGCAAGAAGCCGAACACAACCGTACTTTGGAAGTTCTCAAAGATACAACATCTGGAGTTAATAAACCACGTTGGCATATCTTTGAGCTTGAAGTACCTAACCCAGCATACGAAGAATGATATTCAATCACATTAAACAACTCAAAGCTGAAGGTAAAAAAATTGGCATCACTTTCTCAACCTTTGACATGCTCCACGCAGGCCACATTGCCATGCTCTCGGAAGCCAAGAATCACTGTGACTACCTCATCTGTGGGCTCCAAACGGACCCAACTATCGATAGGCCTGAGACTAAGAATCGTCCGATACAAAGTATTGTGGAGAGACAGATACAGCTTTCTGCATGCCGTTACGTTGATGAAGTTGTTGTGTACCAAACCGAACAGGATCTCTGTGACCTTCTGTTGATCCTCCCAGTTGACGTTCGTGTGCTGGGTGTGGAATATCAACACAAAGACTTCTCTGGCTATGAGGAATGTGGAATGCGCGGCATTGAAATTGTGTTCAACGGCAGGGATCACTCATTCTCATCTAGTAGCTTGCGCAAGCGTGTGGTGGCTGCCGAAACAGAAAAAGTATTACTACAACGATGATATTGTATGTAAATGGATGCAGCCACACAGCGGCTGCTGAAGCAGTGGTGCCTGATGTATTTGCTGTGGATGATGGCAGATATGGCATTGATCGTAGACCACATCCAATCAACTTGGAAGCCAGCTGGGGTAAACATTTGAGCCGAATGCTTAACACTGAATTTTATTGTGATGCCGAAACAGCAGCCAGCAATGATCGTATACTGCGCACTACCACAGATTGGATTCACAACAACTATAGCCGACTGTATGACACTGTGATGGTAATTCAATGGACCACATGGGAACGAGAAGAATGGGTATTCGAAGGCAAGCACTATCAAGTAAATGCCAGTGGTGTAGACATGGTGCCACCAGAACTTGAAGCTAGATATCGTCAGTACATTTTGGATGTGAATTGGACTCAAAAAACAGATGAATGGCACAACAAGATATGGCACTTGCACTGCCGTCTAAAAGATCTCAATGTGCGGCATCTTTTCTATAGTGGCAACAGCACTTTTAGTGATATGCCAAATCAAAGAGATTGGCAAAATCACTATATCCAGCCTTACTCAAGAGAGCACAGTTGGAATGCCATACTAAAAAACAACGGATTCGAGCATGTGAATCCCAAAAGTTATCACTTTGGAGCCAATGGTCATAGATTTTGGTCGGAATATGTGTTACAATACTTAAAGCAACACAAACTTCTGGACCGCTTTGATGAAATATCTACTGATTGATACTGCCAACATGTTCTTCCGTGCCCGCCATTCGGCTCACAGGGCTAGCGACACATGGACTAAATTAGGCTTTGCACTGCACTTGACCATGATGAGTGCTAATAAAGTAGCTAGACGTTTTGGTGTAGACCATGTGGTTTTTGCATTGGAAGGACGTAGCTGGCGCAAAGACCACTACAAACCCTACAAGGCCAATCGTGCTGTGGCCCGTGGTGCCATGAGTGAAACTGAAGCAGAAGAGGACAAGTTGTTTTGGGAAACCTATGATGAACTGACTAAATACTTGTCTGAGAAAACAAATTGTAGCGTGATCCGTTGCGCAACAGCAGAAGCGGACGATATCATAGGCCGCTGGATTGCACTACACCCCCAAGATGAACATATTATCGTCAGCAGTGATTCAGACTTCGTTCAGTTGGTTGCACCAAATGTGCAATTGTACAATGGCATAAACGATCACCTGTTCAGTGTTGATGGCGTAACTGATGCCAAGGGCAACCAATTGAGTTTTACAATCGAAAGCAATTCCAAGATCAAAGTAGGCAAAGCTGATAAAGACTTTGTGGCTCCAACTGACTATCAAAAGTGGGTGTTGTTCTTGAAGTGCATGCGTGGCGACCCTGGCGACAATGTGTTTTCGGCCTATCCAGGTGTGCGGGTGAAAGGCACCAAGAATCAAGTGGGACTCACAGAAGCCTTTGAGGATCGTGACAAAAAAGGCTATGCCTGGAACAATCTCATGCTTCAACGGTGGGCTGACCACGAAGAGGTTGAACACAAGGTGCTGACAGATTACGAACGCAATGTCACGCTGATTGATCTCACAGCACAGCCTCTAGAAGTAAAAGACACTGTGGATGCTGTGATCCGTGAACAAATCAGTCACAAAGACATTGGCATGGTGGGCGCACACTTTCTCAAGTTCTGCGGCAAGTATGAACTTACCAAGCTGAGCGACCAAGCTGAACCAGTTGGTCGCTGGCTGAATCAAACATATCAAGGAGTGTTAAAATGATAGTAGCAAAACCAGTAATTGACAATCAATACTGGATTCTCAAACAAAACGATCAAAAGATCGGAAACATACAGGCCAGTGCTGATGGTTATCAAATTACCATCCAGAACAAAATTGCCAGTTACAAAACCATTCCCATGTTGAGAAGCAAGGAGAATGTGGAATTTGAGCCAGCAGAAAAATCCACAAAGCCATTGCCCAATCAAGTACATGGATATGACACCGGCTGCCGAACTCACAATGGTATGTGGAATGTGCAACTTAAATTGCCATTGTTTACCAAGACCACAAAATCAAAATCATGGTTTGCCGCTGGGTGGTACGCAGTCAAACAACATCGTGCATGGAAAGTGTCTCGCAATCCCAAACTGATTGTGCTAGAACGTTACCCATTCAAAGGACCATTTAACACCGAGGAGCAGGCACGTGACCAATCCGTTTCGTGATCAAGAAAAGTTTATGAAGGCTTGTGACCAAAGTGTCAACGAGTTTAACAAAGATCAATTTAACTTGTATGTTACATTGATTGAAGAAGAAGCCAACGAATTGGCCGATGCAATCACAGCACACGACCAAGTTGAAACTGTTGACGCACTAATCGACATTTTGGTTGTTACTATTGGTGCACTACACAGTATAGGCGCAGATGCCGAAGGTGCATGGAAAGAAGTTATGAAAACTAACTTTGCCAAGATTGATCGAGAAACCGGTAAGGTTCGCAAGCGTGAAGATGGCAAAGTGCTCAAGCCTCAAGGCTGGACGCCACCCGACCTTAAACCATTCTTGAAGAAGAATGCCACATTTAATAAATTCTCATGAGCTTACACATAAATCGTTTTGTTGACAATATCAAAGCTCACGAATCTCGTGGGCTCAAAGACTTTACCATGAGCATGCGTGATGCCAAAGACTTGCATTCAGACATAACCAAACTGTTGCTGACGCTGGAGCAACTGCATACCAAACCCACAGGCAAGCCCGAAGTAATTACGGTTGAATTGACCGGTGGCGACTTCAAAAGTCCCTAGTTTATTAGATAAATAAACTACGGAGATTACGATGAGTAGACCAAAGCCGCAAGTGTTGATTGAACACACCAACAAACAGACTTACAAAACTGAACAAGTTTTGGCGTCTGAAGGAGTATGGGCAGTTTTCTACGAGTCCAAGCCTATAAATCTCAAGACGTCAAATTTACTGACGTCATTGCCTGGGCCCAAGTACAAAAAAGTCAGCTTCTCCAATCCTGGTCATGCCAAGAACTTGGCTCGCAAACTCAATACACAGTTTAGAACCGACAAGTTCACAGTGGTATTGCTCACGGCCGGACAACAAGTTTATCCCTAACCAATGTTTGATCACTGGCCACGCAGACCTGCCATAGAATTTTCAACTCAGTGCAACAGTGCATGTCCGCAGTGCAATCGATATCTTGACGATGATCCAGTGTTGGGCATTCAAGAAAACCCAGCACTGCCGCAAGCCACTATCAATCTTGCACAACTCAAACAACTATATACTCCTGAATATCTCGCTCAGGCCACACACCTCAAACTCAGTGGTGCGCATGGTGAACCGACCATGGCCCAAGATGTCATTGACATGTTGCAATGGGTAAGAAGCATCAATCCTGACATACTGTTTCAAATGGACACCAACGGTAGTACCCGTACTCCGGGCTGGTGGTCTGATCTAGCCAAGCTGTTTGCCACTCCCAAACACATCAATAACTACGTGGCTTTTAATATTGATGGCCTTGAAGATACCAACCACATTTATCGTAGACGCACTGTGTGGAAAAAGATAATGGAGAACGCTCAAGCGTTTATAGATGCGGGTGGCACTGCCACTTGGGCATTTTTGGTTTTTGAACACAACGAACATCAAGTGCTACAGGCAAGAAAGATGGCCAAGGACATGGGCTTTACTTTTTTCCAAGTCAAGATTAGCAGTCGACAATCAGTAAGACCAATATCATGGATTCATCCTCCGCGAGCATGGCGTGGTGCCAAAGCTAGAGGTGCTGGTGAAATTCAGTGTATGCAACAGCGCAGAGATGAGCTCATGATGACTGCCCAAGGTTATTTTTTGCCCTGTCCATACATTGCTGAGGCTGCCTACGGTCCACCAAGGCCAGATGGTGCCATGGAAGAAATACACGAGGTGCTGGGCGATTTTGCACAGTATCATGCCAGTAGAGGTGTTGATACAGTATTGCCATTGTTCAAGCAAGTGAGTGATCGGTGGGCCACTTCGCCAATGAAAATTTGCCAGACTGAATGTGGTGGTTTGATTGCGCCCCGCGATCAACAATATCTTAAACGTGAACAATTTCGTGACATACCGTGAGTCTCAAGCAAGTAATAACCGAAAAAGTTTTACAGCTATTGCCAGAAAACGATTGTCCCACTCTTGACGAAGCATTGCATAGTTGGTGGATGAATTTTAGAGAAGGTGGGGGCATGCGGTTGACCAATGCTGGATTCATGGCACTGAGTGCAAGTGATTTAGAAACTTACAACTTTGAAATACCCAGTGGATTTGTGCTGTCAAGCCCCAGGCACCTGTTGACCCTGGACAAAAAACTAGACTGTCCATACTTTATCAAACTGGGCAAAAAATCACAAATTGTGCTGTTTGGCAGTCGTCAGGCCATGATGTTGGCCATGTACGGTGATCTGCCCAAATGGTTTGGGTTTTTAGATCGCACCTAACTGACTGGCTGCTTGCCGAAAACGACCACACAGTATCTCACTGTATTGTTCCAGCACAAATCTACGTTGAGCCTGCAATCGATTTTGGTACGGCTCTAGATCTATCTGTCCTTGAATTAGATCTTGATTGAGCTGTATGGCCATCTCTGCACGACAATCGTTGGGCAGCCAATCATAACTGCAATCTACCAGATCTTCAAACATATCAAACCCCAGTTCACAGCAGTCTTGCACAATGCCTGGATGCCCAATCACTATGGGAATCTGCCCAGCAATCATGGCCTGTAGTGTTTTTTCGGTCACAATGCCCGGCCTAGCATTGTATTGAGTTTCAGTCACAATGTTCACGGCTGTTTTTGCATACAACGGTGCCAGTCTCACAAAGTTGTTGTGATTTTCAGTGCCGCGATAGGTCTGATAACTCCATTCAGGCAAAGCAATTTCATTGCCATAGCTCACAGTACCGCCTTGGAATTTCAACAGTTGATCTACCACTCTGCGACGATGCAAACACATACGACCGTTGAGACATTGCCAAGATTGGGTGCGTGGCTGATCAAACCAGGATTGCCATTGTGTTTGAGTTTGTATTGCACCTTGTATGGTCTGCAGGTTGTGACTGCTGAACTCAATTAGATTTACTGGGCCGCGATACACACGGTCCAGTCCATGACTCCAAAAAGTTACCAATACTTGATTGGCATGACTGCCGTACTTTTGTTCTACACGATCCAACTCCACACAGCCAGTTGCAGTGGGGGTTACAAAGTCTTGAAAGTGCAACAGTAACAGGGTGCGGTCAGTAAAGTCAATATCAGGCAGTTTGAGTGGCCATCCTTGTACAGGATCATAGCCCACATCAAAACAATTATATACCGGCACTAACTCAAACCCCAGTTGGGTCAATGTTTGATCAAATAATACAGTGTGGTCCATTGTGATATTTACTAAGTATCACTATGTACTGGAACAATCCCATCGTAGAAGTCAGACACCCTGCTGATCCTGATCCCATTGTGCAAGCCCAACATCATGGCAGTCATGCATTGTTTTACAATCCCTCACAGGCAGTGAACGAAATCATACGTATTGATCTGTTGCAAGAGTGGTGCGACATGGCCAATACTCGTCGTCAAGAAGATGGCAAAGATTTTGCCACTGAATCTCGCAACGCATACCTAGCAGCCAACTTGGTACGCATCAATCTCTATGTAGACAGTTTGCGTAAACATGGTAGTGTCAAGCCCATGTTGCTGTACTACAGTGGTAAACTGCCTTATGAAGCAGCCACTGGAGGCACTAGGCTCATGGCCAGCGAACTGTTGCCAAACTTCACACACGTCACAGCATTTATTACCACACACCAAGATCATGCATCACAGTTTTCACACTTGCAACGCATTGATTCATTTGAAGATTTTAGACAGTGTTGTGGGGTTGATTCGGGCACACAATTTTGGTTTAGATTAACCGACAGTGAAGCACCTTGGGGACTGGATTGGTACGAAGTGTCAGTATCTGTGCCGGGCATTTCAGTGCCCAGTGATCAGTGGTGTTTGTCAGTAATCAAAAACTATCTTGCCCAACAGCCCACATACTTTCGGTTTGACTGTGAGTGGTTTGGTGTGACTCGTGATTGGTCACAATACGCTGAAAAACTTCCTGGTTGATTCGTTTCCAGTCAGTCATGCGATCCACAGCAGGATTGCAAACAACACCAAGGTACTCAGCACTGTCATTGCAATGACCAGCAAACCCTTGTTTGGGCTCAATCATTGAAGCAGGCCAACGCTGTAAAAACAGTCGTCGAATCATGGGCTTGCCTAGTCGCAAATGCCAAGGCATGTTCAATGCAAATTTTATAATGTTGGGATGACAAAAAGGTGAACGTGGTTCAATGCCATGTGCCATGGTCAGTGTATCCACACCACGCATGTCCACAGCACAGATCTGCGTGAGGTAGTCCATGAGCAATGTGGCTGGCCGCGGATCACCATCATACATGTCCAAGCACTGATGCCAGTCTATCAGTGCAGATTTATCTTGTGACGAAAAACTACTGTAGGGACTGGCGCTGTTTTCAGTGGTATAGTTCAGCGTTTTGTATACGTTGTATCCGCCAAACAACTCGTCAGCACCAACACCGGTAAACAGAACTCGTTCAGTGCAGTGCTGGGCTATGGTCCACTGGCCCACAAAACTCCAGCTTTGCACTGGCATCTGTGTTTGTTCAATAATTTCAACAAACTTATCAGCCCACTGCTTGAGATCTAGATCAAGCATGACATGCCGAAGCTGTTGTTGTGCATTTAAAAATTCACCAACTCTGGGACTGATCAAATCTTTGCCCACTGTGTTGATGGTGTATAATTTTTCTGCATGTGGCAAGCTGTTGAGCACTGCGGAACTGTCTAGACCACCACTCATAGTGACACCATAACTGGTGTTGGGCGTCATGTCACGCATGACTTTTTGCCACAGTGGTTCAAATTCTTCCCAGGCTTCATCTTCAGTGGCAATGGCTGTGGGTCTGCGCCAGTCAAAAATACTGTCTAACTTTACTGGTTTATCGTGGGTGCTGTACATAACACCTGGCTGCACTCGTTCAATGCCCTGCCAAGGCGTGTCGTGGCGTATGGGCCAGTGCTTTTCACTGTAGGGTTTGATGTTTAACTCAAGATCCTGATAGGCCAAGATTGCCGACACTTCACTGGAAATAATAATCGTGTCTGAATCTTGATAGCGATACAAACAACGCTCGCCCTGTGGATCAGTGGCGTATTCAACTGAATCAAAATTGGTATAGATCCATGCCCAGGCGCCTTCAAAATAGTGAAAACGTTTGACTGGTTGAGTGCGTACAGTGTGATACACCAATTCAGTATCAGTGCTGTAGTTACCAAACCAACGGTAGTTGTAGATTTCGCCATTGTAGGCCAGGAAGTCATCTCGGGGTCGTGAATACCAAGCAGAATCTCCAGTGATTTCCAGCACTGACTGTGCAATAAAAATACCATTTTGATACTGGTATTTCAGTTGATCAGGGCCGCGCCGTTGAATTAATTTCACAGCTTCAAGATGTTGGGCCAATGGTATGTTGTGTTGGCTCTTGACCAGCAGTACTCCACACATTACTTGATCCGATCAACCACTGTGGGCCACCACTGAGCAAAGTCTTGGGGCCAAGATTGTTTCATGTCTTGTAATCGTTGCTGATTGATTCTAGCGGCTTGCTCTGCTCGCTGCCAAGGAAGATCTGTTTGCATGCGATCCACAGCTTCTACTCCTTCAAACAAAAAGTCCACCATTTTGTCCCCATAGGCAGCAGTTTTGTTTTCTATCATGCCGTCATACTTGTGTTCCACAACATCCAGCATGACATCAAAGCCCAGGCTATTCAAATAGGCCACAGTGTGTTTGCCTGAATACACAATCCAAGGCACAGGCAAACACAAGGCTCTAAATGTTTTTTCACTAAGAGCCACTGTGGTATCACTGGAATAGGTTTCCATGACAACATTCAAGTATGCCTGCACATGTGCAAGTTCGTGTTCCAATGTGTGATTACGGAATGGCATTCTGGGCAACAAACGAGTGTAGGTGTTGTCATAAACTGTGTGAAATTGTTGTTCCAACTGATTGTATTGGCGTTCAAAGTTTGATAACAATCCAATATCACTGTTGTTGTCACCGTCCCAGGCCCAACAGTTGAAATTTACATAGTCAAGTTGGTCTGCATTGGGCATGTCCATGGAACGCAGTTGCAATTCCAAAAACAACAACAGGCGTTTGGCATCCATTCTGTTGACGCTGAAATTGAAACGTCGGTCTGGTGTCCATTTGGTCAGTGCTGGTTCATGTGCATAGATACCAAAGAAGCTGGCAGGTAACTGACACACATCATATTGTGTTGGCACGTTCACACGATTGTCTGTGATCACCACTGTGTTCTTGTCAAACAAGTAAGGCAGTGATGTTGAGTAGTTTGTACTGCAAGTTGAAAAATCATCTACCAAGCAAGCAACCACTGTTTTGTCTCCACGACGCCAGACCTTGTTGCTGGGGTCTGCGGCAGTGTAACCCAGTGCAATCAAATTACTACGAAAAAAGTCCAATAATGTGTTTTCATGCCAGATACAGTTGCTCTTTTTGAAGATTTCATTTTCGTAAATTGCGTGATATAGGTCAACCATGCTGTTACTTATAAACAACATTTTTGGTTGGCCAAATATCCCAAATTGTTGCATAAAAACAACACTTTTTAACCCCAAAAAGTAGTACTTTTGTAGTACTACTTTTCATGTGAAAACTGGTTGACCAAAAACGCAAGATCGGTTATAATATACACATGAACACAAAAACAGTAGCCCGTAAAAAACGTACAGATCGTACTCACATTGTTTACATGCTCACTTCAGGTGCAGACTTCTACATTGGCGTAACTGCCAAGACTGCAAGCACTGTGAAGAAAAGTGTGATGACTCGTTGCATGAAGCACCTGTATCGCTCACGTAGCGAAGACAAATCTTGGGCACTGTATGAGTGCATGCGTGAGCGTGGCACTAGCGGTTTTACTGTGAACGTTTTGGCTGTGATGCGCGGTAAAACTGAAGCACACACTTTTGAACGTGACTTGATCCGCACACACCGACCCAACTTGAACACAGACGTGCGCGGTGTTGTTTGACTAATAATTCCCAATCTGCTATAATACACACATACTGAAACAAAAGGAGCCAGCAATGCGCAAACAACGTCTAATCCAAGGTCTCAACAACAGCCAAAAAATCCGTTTCATTGTTGACGGTATTGGCATGTATTGCAAGATTGCCGATGTTGAGAACTTTGCTACTTTGTCAGCTCAGCAGGCTGTGATCACAGCCCTGCAAAATCTACAGGCCCAGCGTGAACTGGCGTTTACAACCTGTCAGCCACAGCCCCGAGGTTTTGGTTTTAACAGTGTTTTTTCTGGCAAGCGCCATGACGTTCAAGTTGATTTGATCTAAGGAGACACACTATGACCATGCCCGCTGGACGTTACTACATTGGTGATCTGTGCTATGTTATGCACCCCGAATGGGATGAGTGTTGCGAACTGTTCTTCCCGCCAGGCGCTCCTGGCCGTGGGATCGAAGGCGAGTTTACACTCAAGGACGGACGCCGCTTTGCCAGCTTTGGCACAGCCCACGGTGACGGTACATACAACAGCAACATCGGTACTGAACACATGGTGGACTCAGGCTCTATTGGTTGCATCCGCGTGGAAGACATTCGCGATGACGAGTACGATAACATTGAAGAACTCGGTGCCATTGTAGAATTTAAAGAACCCTTTGAAGTCAGAACAGTAAGCCTGGGCCTGCTCAAGTTTGGGCATGTGGAAATTGAAACAGATGCTGACTATTATGACGATGAGGAAGAAGATTGTTTTAGCGAAGAGGAGTAAATCATGCCCTGCAGAGATTATGAAAGTGACTCATACAGTTCGCCCACAGACAGTTGGCAGTATCGCGACCTCAAGGAACGTGCTGACATGCTGGCCCGCATTGCCTGCAAGGCCATGACTGAGTTGGAAGACAACCGAATTGAAGATGTGTTGTTGCTTCGTGACGACGAGGTTCGTACCTGGTGGGCCCAACACAAGG
>Ga0315899_10005989_pt1 | contig 13095 bp, 10 predicted proteins | sample LakEriMetagenome_2_FD_203518 | JGI IMG/M metagenome (GOLD analysis project Ga0315899, IMG submission 203518) | Freshwater fungal communities from buoy surface, Lake Erie, Ohio, United States - Buoy 4 MA112 | ecosystem: Environmental > Aquatic > Freshwater > Lake | place: USA: Lake Erie, Ohio...
ATCGCAGCCTACTACGTCCTTCATCGGCTTCTGATGCCAAGGCATCCGCCATGTGCGCTTAATAATTTGACCACAAAGATGCTCGCGTCCACTGTGTAGTTCTCAAAATACGGGCGGTACTCAATAAGTGCTGAGACCTTTATGCACGAATGCATCTGGTTTCTCTACTTATTAAGTCCAGAGGTTTGGCGCTAGCCGTCCCCTCAGGACCCAACAACGTGCCTAGTTGATTTCAATAATCAGAGCCGTTCCACTCCTGTAAACAGGTTGTACTTGGATGAAAAAATTTAGATAAACCTAAGTCAATGCTCCACTTATGAGCCTGATTTCTCGAAATTTTCGAGTTCAGATGCTCCTTAGAAAGGAGGTGATCCAGCCGCACCTTCCGGTACGGCTACCTTGTTACGACTTCATCCCAATCACCGATCCCACCTTCGGCAGCTCCCTCCTTGCGGTTGGGCCACTGACTTCGGGTGTTACCGACTTTCGTGATGTGACGGGCGGTGTGTACAAGCCCCGGGAACGTATTCACCGTAGCGTTGCTGATCTACGATTACTAGCAACTCCGACTTCATGGGGTCGAGTTGCAGACCCCAATCCGAACTGAGACTGGCTTTATCGGATTCGCTCCACCTTGCGGTATCGCAGCCGTTTGTACCAGCCATTGTAGCATGCGTGCAGCCCAAGACATAAGGGGCATGATGATTTGACGTCATCCCCACCTTCCTCCGAGTTAACCCCGGCAGTCTCCTGTGAGTCCCCAACTAAATGCTGGCAACACAGAACGAGGGTTGCGCTCGTTGCGGGACTTAACCCAACATCTCACGACACGAGCTGACGACAACCATGCACCACCTGTATACAGACCTTGCGGCTATGACATCTCTGCCATATTCCTGTATATGTCAAGCCTTGGTAAGGTTCTTCGCGTTGCGTCGAATTAAGCCGCATGCTCCGCTGCTTGTGCGGGGCCCCGTCAATTCCTTTGAGTTTTAATCTTGCGATCGTACTCCCCAGGCGGGGCACTTAATGCGTTAGCTGCGTCGCAGAAACCGTGGAAGGTTCCCACAACTAGTGCCCACCGTTTACGGTCTGGACTACCAGGGTATCTAATCCTGTTCGCTCCCCAGACTTTCGCTCCTCAGTGTCAGTATTGGCCCAGAGACCTGCCTTCGCCATTGGTGTTCCTCCTGATATCTGCGCATTCCACCGCTACACCAGGAATTCCAGTCTCCCCTACCAAACTCTAGTTTGCCCGTATCGAATGCAGGCCTGAGGTTGAGCCTCAGGTTTTCACATCCGACGTAACAAACGACCTACGAGCTCTTTACGCCCAATAATTCCGGACAACGCTTGCACCCTATGTATTACCGCGGCTGCTGGCACATAGTTAGCCGGTGCTTCTTTTGTAGGTACCGTCACTTTCGCTTCTTCCCTACTGAAAGCGGTTTACAACCCGAAGGCCTTCATCCCGCACGCGGCGTCGCTGGGTCAGAGTTTCCTCCATTGCCCAATATTCCCCACTGCTGCCTCCCGTAGGAGTCTGGGCCGTGTCTCAGTCCCAGTGTGGCCGGTCGCCCTCTCAGGCCGGCTACCCGTCGTCGCCTTGGTGAGCCATTACCTCACCAACAAGCTGATAGGCCGCGAGGTCATCTTCAACCGAAAAACTTTCCAGCCTCGATCATGCGATCAAGGCTCGTATCCGGTATTAGCCCCGGTTTCCCGGAGTTATCCCAGTGTTGAAGGCAGATTCCTCACGTGTTCCTCACCCGTTCGCCGCTAATTCACTACCGAAGTAGTTTCATCGCTCGACTTGCATGTGTTAAGCACGCCGCCAGCGTTCGTCCTGAGCCAGGATCAAACTCTCCATAGAAAGTTTTTCTGGCTTACGAGACAAACAAACTGTCGTTTATTTTGTCTTTACCAAAGGAAATCAACGAGTAGTCCAAACGCTGAATTAACAGTGAATGGCACATACTTCATTGAAGTATTTATTTAGAGAATGACGCTAGAAATTTACATGACTAGTTGAGCCATTCTCTGGCATTGACTTATGGCACGCTGTTGAGTTCTCAAGGTACGGATGCGCACTGCGTCTTAGGATTTCTCCTAATTTTCAGGGCAGACCGCCAAACTTAGTGCATACGACTAGGCCCGGTCAAACCGGCTAGATAGGCTCTAAATCAGGAAGTTCTGCTGTACGGCCCCCAAGCTTCCAAGGGGTACGTTCCACAGCAAGGAGCGTAACTATAGGGGTGACCAGTCTGAGGGTCAAATCGGGCTCCTAGGAGATGGCTCACAGGATCGCTACATCATGAAAATCAGAGAAATTCATCTTTTTGAGCGTAAATAATGGCCTTTTTAAGCCTTTATCGGAGCCTAGGCGAGTTCGATGGCAGCGAGATCGCGCTTACCTTTTCGCAAAACTGCATATTTCCCGCATAAAAAGTGGCTTTTTTCGAGGCGGAAATCCTCCCCCGAAATCTTTTCATTATTGAGATATGCGCCACCTTCTTTAACGATGCGTCGCGCAGCAGATTTTGAGTCAACAACCCCTGCTGCTGCTAGTAGATCAACCCAGGTAGGAATTTCATCGCTGGCCGAAATCTGAACACGAGGTAGTTCACTTAATGCACTCGCTAAAGTTTTTTCATCAAGAGTAGTGAGATCTCCTTGGCCAAATAGCGCTTTAGCTGCCTCTTCTACTCGTGCCGAAGTTTCATCTCCATGAATCAATGAGGTGAGCTCGCGTGCAAGAGCACGATGGGCGCTACGTGCTCCAGGATTCTCGTTATGCTCTTTTTCGATCTCTTCAATCTCGTGACGTGACTTAAATGAAAATACTTTCAAGAAATTGATGACATCTTTATCATCAGAATTCAGCCAATACTGGAAGAAGGCATATGGAGATGTCATCTCTGGATCTAGCCAAACACTTCCACCCGCGGTTTTTCCAAACTTTGTGCCATCGGCTTTGGTGAGAAGTGGGACTGTGAATGCATGCCCACTTCCACCTTCTACTCGACGAATCAAATCTAATCCAGCAACGATATTGCCCCACTGGTCGGATCCTCCGAGTTGTAGTGTGCACCTGTTGCGACGATAGAGTTCAAGAAAATCAAATGCCTGTAGTACCTGGTATGAAAACTCTGTATATGAAATTCCGCCCTCAAGTCGGTTAGCTACTGAATCTTTTGAAAGCATCTGGTTGACGCTGAAGTGCTTTCCGATGTCACGCAAAAATTCAATCGCCGACAATGGTGACGTCCAATCAAGGTTATTAACAACAACTGCAGGATTGGAAGCAACTTTGAAATCAAGAACTGATGAGACTTGGAGCTTGATGCGATTGACCCATTGTTCAACTATTTCGCTGCTATTAAGGCTGCGCTCTTCATTGCGACCACTGGGATCGCCCACCAAGCCGGTAGCTCCCCCAACGAGTGCGATGGGGTGGTGTCCTGCCAATTGAAAGCGGCGCAGAACCAGAAGAACAACGAGGTTGCCGACATGGATACTCGGAGCTGTCGGATCAAAGCCTATATAGAGTGTTATTGGCTTCTCTAACGCGGTCGCTAACTCTTTTTCATCCGTGGTCTGTGCAATAAGCCCACGCCAGCGCAGGTCATCAAGGAATTGACTCATGCGCTCATCATGCCCGAAAAGGCCTTGGACTTGGCGGAGAAATTCGCTTCAAATGCACTGACTTCACTCTTGAGAATGGCTAATTGGCGACCAAGGGCAGCGGGAGCTGTTCCACCATAGGTTGTGCGCGAGGTGAGAGCTCCATCGACTGTCAGAACCTCGCGAATATCGGGTGTGAGTGATGGATGGATTGCTATGAAATCAGCGTCAGCAATTTCATGCAGTTCGATCTTCTTCCTCTCGGCCAGTGCAACACATTTTCCGGCTGCCTCGTGAGCTGCCGCAAACGGAACATGTGCTCGAACAAGAAAATCTGCGATCTCTGTTGCAAGTGAATAACCCGTGGGTGCGGCCGCCGCCATCTTTGCACGATCAAATTCGGTCGTTGCAACCATTCCAGTAACTGCAGGTAGCACAAGAGCCAATGTGTCGAATGAATCAAAGAGCGGTTCTTTATCTTCTTGGAGGTCACGGTTGTAGGCAAAAGGTAGCCCCTTCAACATGGTGAGAACTCCAGTTAAATTGCCGATTAAGCGTCCAGCCTTGCCTCGTGCAAGTTCTGCCATATCCGGATTTTTCTTCTGCGGCATGATCGAGGAACCAGTTGAATATGAATCTGAGACTTTCGCCCAACCGAATTCGGTCGTTGCCCAGATGCACCACTCTTCACCGATTCGTGAAAGGTGGACTCCAACCATGGAGATAATAAATAGAGCTTCAGCAACAAAATCGCGATCAGATACACCGTCAATGCTGTTACCAGCACTCTTCTTAAAGCCCAGAGCTGTGGCAGTTGCCTCAGGTGATAAAGGTAGAGACGATCCTGCCAGTGCCCCTGAACCCAATGGGCTGACGGAAGTTCTCACCAACCAGTCGTCGATACGATCTAGATCTCGGTTGAATGCATGAACGTGTTTTGCTAATTCATGTCCGAAGAGGACTGGCTGCGCATGTTGCATGTGTGTGAAACCGACTGCGGGCGCATCAGCATATTCATCTGCCTTGGCGACAAGTGCTTGCTGTAGATGAATGATCTCTCCTGCCGTTGCCAACATCGCATCAATTGCATAGAGACGAAGGTCTGTGGCGACCTGGTCATTACGGGAGCGACCGGCACGCAGTGATCCCCCGATCTCGCCAAGTTTTTCCGTCAGGCCTCGTTCTAGCGCCGAATGAACATCTTCATCAGAATCGTTATATGAGAATGCCCCTGTTGAGACCTCTTCCATCAGCTCTAGAAGTGCCGCACGAATCTTGCTAGATACTTCGGTGGTCAATAGCCCTGATGATTCGAGTACTGCAAGATGTGCCAAAGATGAGCGAAGGTCATACGGCGCAAGACGCCAATCAAAATGCACACTTCGCGAAAGCGCAAAAACGACATCTGCCGGTTCTTCTGAAAATCTTCCGCCCCACAGTGACATTGTTCTACCTTCTCTTCTTTTTTCTAGTTTTTCCTGCGAATGCCATAAGTTCACGCGCTAGCGCACCGCCACCAGTAGCGGATTTAGATACGACCAGAACGGTGTCATCGCCTGCGATTGTTCCAATGATTTCCTTAATTCCCGAATGATCGAGAGAACTAGCTAATAGCTGAGCACCACCAGGTGGCGTACGAACAACAGCAAGATTGCCACTGGAATCAACGCTAAGGATTAACTCCTGTGGAAGTGGCATAGATCGTGCCATTGAAGAATCGCTATCTTCGGAGATCGCATAAACCATCTCCCCTTTTTGATTTCGAATACGGACTGCGCCGATCTCCTCAATATCTCGGCTCGCGGTGGCCTGCGTAACTGGATATCCAGCCTTCTTAAGAGCTTGCACCAAATCTTCTTGGCTATGGATTCGTCCAGTACTTATCGCAGTAATCGCCGCAGAACGTCGTGCTGAAACCGAATTAATCGGTTGCACCTTAGCCATGGTTGGCCTCCTTTAGAACTTTCTTGAACGTTGTGATGAATTTTTCAACTTGTGGCGCTGTCACGATGAGAGGTGGAGCGATACGGATTGTGCGTTCATTGGCAGCGTTAACAATCACACCCGAATCAAGCATTGCTGATGCAATCTCCTTCGCGATAGGAGTCGTTAATTCGATTCCCAGCAAAAGTCCTCGACCCCGAACTTCGGAGACGCCCTGCACGGTCGAAAGGCTCTTCTTAATCTTTCTCTCCAGTACCTTTGCGGATTGCATTAACTTCTTGCTTTCGATGACATCTAAGACCGCGTTCGCTGCTGCACACGCGACGGGATTCCCTCCATAAGTTGTTCCATGATCTCCTGGCTGCAGCAATTGCGCAGCTGTGCCGTATGCGATGGTGACGCCAAGTGGCAATCCCCCGCCGATTCCCTTTGCCAACGTAATGACATCGGGTTGAACCTTTTCATGTTCGAAACCAAACCACTGGCCCGTTCTGCCGACTCCAGTTTGTACGCAATCGAAAACTAAGAGCGCACCAACTCGGTCACAAATCTCTCTCAATCCGACCAAGTAACCATCTTCGGGAGTTATAACTCCAGCCTCGCCCATAATCGGTTCGACAATTACCATCGCTGTCTTCTTTGTTACTGCACGAGACATTGCTGATAAATCTCCGTAAGGAACATGTGTGATTCCTTTGAGCAACGGTGTAAATGGTTCACGCTTTGATGGTTGGCCAGTCATTGAAAGGGCACCCATCGTGCGGCCATGAAACGAGCCCTGCGTAGCTGCAATGCGAGATCTCCCTGTTCTACGTGAGATCTTCAGAGCTGCTTCGTTGGCCTCTGCTCCAGAGTTGCAGAAGAACACGCGTGCTTGTGGATCGCCTGTCATTTTCTGCAATCTTGAGGCCAGAAGAAGACCTTGGGGATGTGCAAAGAAATTACTCACATGCGCCAGAGTTGAGATCTGCTTTGTTACCGCTTTGATCACAGCAGGGTGCGCATGGCCAAGAGCATTTGTAGCGATTCCCGCAAGAAAATCCAGATATGTATTCCCTTGATCATCCTTGAGTACGCAACCTTTTGCGCTCACAAATGTACGTGTTGGTGTTCCATAATTGGCCATCATGACGTCAGACCAAGTGATAACTGGCTCGATTTTCTTCATGCGCTCACCAAAGTTCCACCACTATTCTCTAACGCCAAAGCAAATGCCTCTGGATCTCTACCGTCGATTATTCTGACAGCACGCGCTCCGTTATCAATTGCTTCAATGCACGCTGCAACCTTGGGTGACATTCCTTCGGCGAAGGAATCCTTCATCGCAAATAGTTCATCCCGACTTATCGAAGAGATGAGAGAGCCACGATCAGGCCAATTGCGATAAATACCTGGAACATCCGTCATGACTATGAGAGCCGAGGCATCAAGAGCTCCTGCGATGGCAGCAGCAACAAGATCTCCATTCACATTAAGGGAACCAGTGCCTTCCATATTCGAAGCTATCGGTGATATCACTGGGACTTTTCCTTCATCCAAAAGCGAAACAATATGATCCACATCGACTGCCGTTATTCGGCCCACAAATCCAAGATCAACCGGAGTGCCATCGACTAGCTGTGTCAGCGTTTCTGCCTTGATTAAGCTTCGACCAGAGAGTGAGACCGCTGGGATTGAATGAGCGATGAGTGCGGAAGTAACTTGCGGACCTACCTGGTTGGCAAGAACATCTTCGGCAATTTCTAGAGTTGCAGAGTCTGTGTAGCGAAAACCACCGATGAAGCGCGGAGCTATTCCGCGTGTGGAAAGTTCAGCGTTCACTTGCGGAGCTCCACCGTGTACGACTACAACTCTGAGATTCTTAATGAGGGCTTGGCTTAGCGCGCCTGCAAAAAGACCCGAGTCATCAGACATTGCGTGGCCGCCATACTTCACAACCAGCGTATCTCTCATATTCCAATACCTTGAACGCTCAACCCGAGAGAGGCCTCGAAGCCACACATAATGTTCGCATTTTGCACCGCCTGACCAGCTGCACCTTTGCCTAAATTATCAATCGCAATACTAATAATTGCACGTTTTGTATGACCATCTACAGCAACTTGCAGATGCGCAGAGTTGCTTCCATAAACCGAGTGAGTTGCAGGCATGTCACCTTCGGGCAGAACTGAGATGAACTCTTGACCAGCGTAATAATCTCTAAAATGATTTCTAAGTTCGTCAGAAGTGATGAATTGATCGAGTTTTACGGTGACTGTGGCGAGTATTCCGCGAACCATTGGTGCAAGCATTGGTGTGAATGAAACGCGAACTTCCTTCCCAGTTGCCTGCGAAACACATTGTTCAATCTCAGGGGTGTGTTGATGTACTCCCCCAAACTTATATGAGGACATTGAGCCCATGATTGCACTTGCCAAGAGGTTGCTTTTCGCCGAACGACCAGCACCAGATGTTCCAGATGCAGCAACAACGACAACATCGTTGAGATGAGCAAAGTGAGCAAGTGGTGTGAGTGCCAGCGAAACAGCGGTTGCATAACATCCTGGATTTGCAACCTTCTCCGACTTTTCAATCTTATCTAGCTGTCCTTTTATTTCAGGCAATCCGTAGACCCAGTGGCCAGCGTGATCTCCACCGTAATAGGTAGCCCACGCAGCAGGATCTTCCAATCTGAAATCAGCGCCAATATCTACAAATTTCATGCTCGGCTTGATCGCGCAAATAGCATTGACCGCTGCTGCAGATTCACCATGTGGAAGTGCCAGGAAAACAAGATCACAGGATGTGAAGAGCTCGGCAGAGAATTTCGAGAAGCGCTTATCGCCGAAGGTGGCTAAGTGAGGGTGCAGCGAGGTGATCAACTCCCCCGCATTGGAGTGAGCAGAAATTGCGACGGTTGAAAAACTGGGATGCGTAGAGAGGATCCTGAGCAACTCACCGCCGGCATAGCCACTGGCCCCGACAACACCAATCTTCATGGGAACGAGTCTACCTGAGGGTCTATAAATATGCAATCATCTGCATATTTATGCAGTACGAAGGACTGCGCCTGTTGCCTTAACTGCAGCTGCCACAGCGGACTCACGCATCGCCGCAACCTCAGCGCCAGTAAGGGTCCGATCAGGGGCGCGGAAGACAAGAGAAAATGCCAACGAAATCTTGGCATCGCCTAACTTGTCGTAGCGATCAAAGAGTGTGATTGATTCCAGAAGTTCTCCAGCACCTTCGCGTAGGGCTGCCTCGACATCGCCCGCAGCTACTTGTGCATCAACAATGAGCGCCACATCTTGCAGGGCTGCTGGCATCGTTCCAACCGTAGTTGGTCGCACTCGTGGCGAATCAGGTAAGGCGCTTAGAGCAACGGCAAAGGCAGCGCTGCGCGGAGGTAAACCGTATTTAGCGATGATTCTTGGATGTATCTCGCCAGCATGAGCAACTGCCTTTCCATCAACAATCAGCTCTGCACATCTGCCAGGATGCCACGGCGCAAATTCACTGCGCGCAATACTCCACGGCAAGTGACAAAGGTCGAGAATGTCTGCAGCTGCAGCGATTGCATCCTGCCAACCGTAAGAACCGGAAGCGCCTTGCCAATCTTCGCTCTCCTTTTTGCCAACCAACAATCCTGCAACATGGAAACCTTGGGGTGGGATGCTGCCATAAATTTCTTTGATGATCGAAGGTGATGGACGGGAACCGATTTCAGGAAAAATACCCTCGCGCAGCTTCTGCGAACTTCTAAAGATCGAACCCATCTCGAAGATTGCAAAGTCTTTGGCTCCACGTGAAATGTTTCGAGCCGCAACTTCAATCAGCCCAGGAACTAGATGGACGCGCATCAGCGGAAATTCTTCCGACATTGGATTTGCAATTTTGTATGTGGCGGCTCTTTCACCCACGAAGCCCATGAAATCGATGGTCTCTTGATTTGTGAATGGGAAGGTCTGCACCTCTGCAAGTCCACGAGAAGCCAACATAGTTGCAACTGCGCGTCGACGCTTCTGTGTTGGCGTTAATGAAGCATGTACTGGACGAGGTGGAAGCACTGAAGGAATCGCGTCATAACCAATCATTCGCGCCACTTCTTCTGCCAAATCGGCAGGTGTCAGCAGATCCCAGCGCCATGAAGGCGGATCCACTTCGAAGTTCTTTTCATCAACATCACATCCAACGATGCGAAGTAGTTCAGCAATCTTGGCGGGCGCAATTTCCAAGCCCAAAATACGAGAGATATAAGCAGGATCAAGCTTCAAGAGGGGTGCATAGCGCGGCTTTCCATCGATCGCAGTAGCTACATGTTCTGCCGAGCTATGTTCTGTAAGGAGCTGCACAAAACGCGCTGAGGCAAACTCAGCCAGTGATGGATCCACGCTTCGTTCTAGTCGACGAGAAGCCTCTGATGACAATTTGTGGCGCCGAGAATTCTTGGCGATGCAGACAGGATCAAAGCGCACTGCTTCGAGTGCGATCTCTGTAGTTGTTTCTGAAATCTCTGATGATGCACCACCCATTGTTCCAGCCAAGGCAAGCGGCTGATCGTCATCACAGACCATCAAGTCATCGGGATGAAGTTGACGTACCTGTCCATCCAAAGTTGTGAATGGTTGCGCTCTGCCTGCACGCTTAATTGTTAGGCCACCTTTAATCTTTGATTTATCAAAAGCGTGAAGTGGTTGACCAAGCTCAAGCATGACGTAGTTAGTGACGTCTACAACCAAAGAAATTGAACGCATTCCCATCTTTTCAATGCGACGCCGCATCCAAAGTGGAGTTGTCGCTGCTGGATCAAAGTTAGTCAGCGTGCGCAAATAGAAGACTGAAGCCGTCGCAGGGTCAGCAATCTTTGCAGAAACACCTTTTCCGGTGTCGGTAAAGGTGAGATTTCGAAGTGCATCTACAGGATCGGTGAACTTGAGGTTGAGTGATCCAGCTACTTCGCGAGCGATACCTCGAATGCTCAGGGCGTAACCACGATCCGGATTAACTGCGACATCAAAGATCACATCGTTGATCTGAAGGCCTTCAATTGCGTCATCACCAATTTTCACCGAGCCCTCGGCAAAGGTCATAATTCCAGAATGATCCTCACCCAATCCAAGTTCACGGGCAGAGCAGATCATTCCGTTCGATGTTTTTCCGTAAGTTTCGCGAGCTCCGATTGCGAAATCACCTGGAAGGACAGCACCAGGTAGTGCGGCAACGATGTAATCCCCCACCACGAAATTTGTTGCTCCACAGATGACAAAGCGAGTTTCTTTCTCACCACAATCCAAACCAACGTAACGGACGGGTTTTTTGAACTCAGTGAGTTCTTCGATACTCAAGACCTTTGCAAAAACTAGCGGTCCTGTGAGATCGGCTCCCTGCACAATTACTTCTTCTACTTCAAATCCAACCCGGATCAAACCATCTGAAATCTGCTCAGAAGTCACGGAATCTGGAATCTCTACGAATTCCTTAATCCACGATAATGGTGCGCGCATTTTAGAGACCCACTCCAAACTGACGAGTAAATCGAAGATCGCCTTCAACAATGTCATGCATATCTGTAATGCCATGGCGAACCATCAGCGTTCGTTCAAGACCCATTCCAAATGCAAAACCTGAATAGACATCTGTATCGATCCCGCAGGTTGCTAGGACGCGAGGATTAACCATTCCGCAACCACCCCACTCAATCCAGCGACCGTTGAAGTAGATGTCTACTTCAGCACTTGGCTCGGTGAACGGGAAGAATGATGGACGAAGGCGAGTGGTGACATCGGGGCCGAACATGTGACGGGCAAAGTTATCAAGGGTCCCTTTGAGATGAGCCATTGTGATTCCTTTATCAACGACGAGACCTTCAACTTGATGGAAAACAGGGCTATGAGTTGCATCGAGTTCATCGGCACGAAATGTGCGTCCGGGACAGATCACATAAATTGGTGGTTCGTTCTCCAACATAGTTCGGATTTGAACAGGTGACGTGTGAGTTCGTAAAACGACTCCAGACTCAATAGGCTCGATAAAGAACGTATCTTGCATGGTGCGCGCTGGATGATCTGCAGGAATATTTAGAGCATCAAAGTTCAGCCATCCGGATTCAAGTTCAGGTCCCTCTGCAACTGAAAACCCTTGTTCAATGAAGAAATCTGAAATCTCATTCTTAATGATTGTGATCGGATGTAATCCGCCTTTATGCGCACGTGAAACCGGCAAGGTGATATCGACAACTTCATCACGGAGAACTCTTTCGTTCTGTTCGCTCTCTAGTTTCGCTGTTGCTTGTTCAAGTGCGGCTGCAATCGCTGCTTTGCCTTCACCAATGATTTTTCCAGCTGATGCTTTCTCTTCGGCCGGAAGCGAGCCAAGTGCACGACTTGCCTGCGCTATTGGAGACTTGTCACCTAGGTGAGCAAGACGGGCCTCTTTAAGGGAATCTAAGTCGGTGGCTGCGGTGAAAGCTTTTTCAGCCTCTTTCACCCATGACAAAACCTCAGCCTGATCCATGGACCGTATTCTAACCGTGCGAAGGTCGAGAAAGCGTGAACATTACGATCGATGCCGCGGCCGAAAGATTGAGACTCTCTGCCTGTCCTGACATCGGAATCGCAACTGTGCGCGCTGAGACCGCTAACTCGTCAGAACTGGTGCCCGCCCCTTCATTTCCAAAGATTGCAACACATGGACCAGTGGCGCGAAAATCAACAATCGATTCACTTGCATGGGATGAGAGAACAATGCACTCGGGATTCCTTAATTCTTTGAGAAGTGTTGGCAGTTCAATAGATTCAAAAACTGGAATATGCCAGAGAGAGCCCGCTGTTGAGCGAACTACTTTAGGAGAATACATATCAACGCTCTGAGGTGAAGTGATGATTGCTCTAGCGCCAAAGGCATCAGCTGAACGAAGAATGGTGCCTGCGTTTCCTGGGTCTTGAATACGATCCAAGTAGATGAAAAAAGAGTCAGGAGTAATTGCAATCTCTGAGAGTTTGAAGTTTGGAATTGAACAGACCATCAAAATTCCCTGAGGTGTCACTGTTGATGTCATCGCTTCCATGACCGCGTCACTGACTTCAACAACATTTACCTCTGTTACATCAAGATCTGCGATTCTCTGCGTTCCCGATGGGCTGAGGTAGAGAGTTTCGATCGCCGGTCCTTGTTGGCAGGTAAGTGCCTCACGTAAAGCTTGAATACCTTCGGCGACAAAGAGCCCTGATTCACTTCGCTCTTTAACGCCGCGAGAACCGATAAGAGCCTTCACTCGCCCGACATGTGGGGAATGAAGGCTCTCAATCATTGGATTGATAATCGGTGCTGTAACGAATTACGCAGAAACTAGGCTCTTGCGAGCTAGATCAACAAGGGTCTTAAATGTTGCTGGATCATTAATCGCCATGTCAGAAAGAACGCGACGATCTACTTCGATACCAGCAGCCTTGAGGCCTTGGATTAAACGGTTATATGTCATACCGTTTTCGCGAGCCGCTGCATTGATGCGCTGGATCCAGAGCTGACGGAAGTCGCCCTTCTTATCCT
>Ga0315899_10005990_pt1 | contig 13095 bp, 10 predicted proteins | sample LakEriMetagenome_2_FD_203518 | JGI IMG/M metagenome (GOLD analysis project Ga0315899, IMG submission 203518) | Freshwater fungal communities from buoy surface, Lake Erie, Ohio, United States - Buoy 4 MA112 | ecosystem: Environmental > Aquatic > Freshwater > Lake | place: USA: Lake Erie, Ohio...
TCGCCAGGCGAAGCAACACCTGACCGCACTTCTGGGAGCATCGAACCAATTCGCAACACCCAAGCCTGAGCCCTTGGTCGCGAGAATCTTGGAGATCTGCACATCACCGGGCGACCTCGTCCTCGACTCTTTCCTCGGCTCCGGCACCACCGCCGCAGTCGCGCACAAAATGGGTCGCCGCTGGATCGGCATCGAGCTGGGCGAGCACGCGGTTACGCATTGCGTACCACGTCTGCGTAAGGTCGTCGACGGTGCCGATCCGGGCGGCATAACTGAGCAAACCAACTGGAAGGGCGGCGGCGGGTTCCGCTTCCTGCGTCTCGCGCCGTCACTGTTGGAGCGCGATCACTGGGGCAACTGGGTGGTGAGTCGCGAATACAACGCGGCCATGCTCGCTGAGGCCGTGTGCAAGCTGGAAGGGTTCCGCTACGAACCCAACCCGCAGGTGTTCTGGCAGCAGGGTAAGAGCACCGAGCAGGACTACTTGTACGTAACCACACAGACACTCGACGTGCGCCAGCTGGAATGGCTCAGCGAGTCCGTGGGCCCTGACCGTTCACTGAAGGTGCTGTGTCGCGCGTGGCTGGGAAGCGAGGAGTCGTGGCCCAATCTTACCCTCAAGAAGATCCCCAATGCCGTGCTCGGCCGCTGCGAGTTCGGATGCGATGATTATTCGTTGCGCATTGCCTCGTTGCCGGCGGCACCGGAGTCCGAGGGTGAGGAGACGGACAGCACTGCACCATCGGCTGCCACACCTAACACCACTCCTGCCCGCCGAAAAGGTCGTGCGCGCAAGAGCGATGCAGCGCCCGCGGACACACAGACAGACCTCCTGTCCGGGAGCGACGCATGAACGACCGCGCCGTTCGCGAAATTGCGCAACGCCTCTCGCTGCGCGCACCGCAGCGCGAAGCGCTCACCACGTTGGGAAAGCTGACCAACGCACTCGATCTTCCGGCCGCTGTCGCCGACCGTCGTGCGTTTACTGCGATCAAGACAGGTTATCGTGACGCACAGCGCGCCGCCTGTACGGCAGTGGCACCGTCGCTCACGTCATTCGACCGGGCGTTTCCCAGTGCCACCTTCGCGCTGGCTACGGGCGTTGGCAAAACGCGGCTGATGGGAGCGCAGATCGCCTATCTGCATCGCGTGCACGGTGTGCAGCATTTCTTCGTGGTAGCCCCCAACCTCACCATTTACGACAAGCTGCGGCGTGACTTTACGCCCAACACGCCAAAGTATGTGTTCGCGGGGTTGCCGGAGTATGCCGCCCAGCCACCGCAGCTTATCACCGGCGATGACTGGGACACGGGTCGCGGCGTACGTGGGGCCAGTGGCGATCTCTTTCAACAGGGTATCCACGTCAACCTATTCAACATCGCCAAGTTCGACTCCAACGACGGGGCCCGCATGCGTCGCATGCACGAGGCCATCGGTACCAGCTACTTCGAGTATCTGGCCGGTCTCCCGGATCTGGTTTTGCTCATGGACGAGTCGCACCGCTATCGCGCTGCCGCCGCGGCGACAGCGCTCAATGACCTCAATCCGCTTCTGGGCATCGAACTGACCGCCACACCGCAGGTACAGCGTGGGTCGCGCGCCGAGCCCTTCAGCAACGTGGCCTACCGATACGGGCTCGCCAACGCCATTGCCGACGGTTTCGTCAAGAAGCCTGCGGTAGCGGGCCGTAGCAATAGTCCGGTGGACATCAGCGATGAAGCTGCGCTCGATCGCATCAAGCTGGAAGATGCGCTGGTACTGCACGAACAGGTGAAAGCCGAGCTCATTGCCTACGCCGACCGTGAAGACGTACGACGGGTGAAGCCGTTCGTTCTGGTGATCGCACGCGACACTACTCATGCCGAAGGCTTGCAGGCCATGATGTCTTCCCCCGACTTCCACAGTGGGCTGTACAACGGCCGGGTGATCACGGTGCACTCCAATCGCAGTGGCGCCGAGAAGGACGAAGTCATTCAGCGACTCCTTCGGGTGGAGGATCCCGATGAGCCTACCGAGATCGTCATCCACGTGGAGATGCTCAAGGAAGGATGGGACGTTACGAATCTGTACACCGTGGTCCCGCTGCGAGCGGCCAACTCGCGAACGCTGGTGGAACAGTCGATTGGGCGCGGACTGCGCCTGCCATACGGCAAGCTCACCGGTGTCGCGGCCGTCGACCGTCTCACCATCGTAGCGCATGACCGTTTCCAGGAGATCGTGGACGAGGCTGAGCGCGGCGATTCTCCATTCAAGATCGACCGGATCGATTTGAGCGCCGGCAATGCCGCGGCGCCACTGGTGGCGCTTAGCGTGGCGCCTACGATTGAGGCGATGCTCGAGGCGCTGGTGCGAACCGAGGCTCCGGAAACCAGCGATTCCTCAACGCCCCCCGCGACAGCGGTAGAATCGCAATCATGGACGACCGTCGCGGAACCAGCCCCTCGGCCAACGCCGTTGTTTGCCACCGCCGAAGAAGCACGCGTGGCTAAAGTGGTGTATGAAGCACTCGATGAGTTCCGTAATCTGCCCAGCAGCACGCGATTGGCGGATACCACCCAGCAGGCGGCTATTGCGGCAAAGGTGAAGGAAACTCTGAGCCAGGGACAGCTGGAGCTCGAAAGTACAGCGTCCAGCTCGGTGAACGTGGAACAGGTAGTCTCGCGGGTGATCTCCGCCGTCGTGGGTACCGTCATTGACATCCCTCGCATTCTCCTTCAGCCGAAGGGCGAGACCATCATCACGTACGACGACGTACCGCTCCCCAACGGCGGCATGCGGTTTGTGGTACCGGATCAGGAGATTGTCGTGCGTGAGCTGCAGTCGCGCGAACAGTTCCGCATTGCTGCAGGACTGCCGGCCACAGAGTCTCGACTCGAGAACTACATCGTGCGCGCGCTCATTGACGAGCCGGATATCGATTACGACGTGCATGGCGATCTGCTGTACAAGCGGGCCGAGGAAGCCGTCGAGCATATCCGTGCCTACGAGGCCCATGACGTGAAGCTTCAAGGTCTTGTCGCCTTCCATGCGAAGCGCATTGCCACGCAGATCGCGGAACATCTCCGTGCGCATCGTCACGAACAACCTGCCGGTTACGAACCGATCGTGGCGCACGGGTGGAGCAAACCCGAGGGACGCTCGCGCACGGTGGCCAGAGACGAGCCGATTGCCGGCTACCGTGAACCTGTAACCAACAAGGCGCGTATCCGGCAGATGCGTTTTGGTGGAATGGCACGCTGCCTCTTTCCGGAGGTGCAGTTTGAGTCGGACGGGGAGCGGCGCTTCGCCGTGCTCCTCGAAGATTCAGCCGATGCTGCTACGCGCTGGTTCCGTCCGGGAAAGGCCGACATTCGCATCTACTGGAAGGCCGATCGTCAGTACCAGCCGGACTTCATCGTCGAGACTTCAGCCCATCGCCTGATTGTCGAGATCAAGGACCCGGAAGAGATCGACGACAAGGACGTGCGAGCCAAGGCTCAGGCTGCCGTTGAATGGTGTCGCCATGCCAACGGTCATGCCGCTGTACACGGTGGGAAGCCTTGGCGGTATCTGCTCATTCCGGATGAGGCCGTGCTGTACACGGCGACGATCGAAGGGCTTATGGCTCGATTTGCAGTTGATTGAGTTCAGCCGCCGCACGTTGGTGCCTGTGCCCCGGGGAGTACCAGGGCCTTGACCTCGCTTTTTTGAGTTTTTTGCCTACTTCGCGCCAGTTGCAATGCCGGTGATCCCTGAGCGATCGCTGGCGTTGTATGGTGGTGGCACTGGTCTGGTGTGGAGGGAGAGCTTTGCAATGTTTTCACTTGTCAGCTACGGCAGTCAGAGGGTGCGCCTAAGGACTCACATTAGGAAGGCTACCCACCGGTTACGAAAGCTGCGCTCCTTTGTAGCTCAGCGCTCAAGGAAAGTTGCACGACAATGCCACCGCCGGAGAGACACGCGGCGTGCGGGCGGTGTTCACGGTATAGTACGCCACGAACTGACCGTTGCGCACGATCAGCGGCGGACGTGAGGCGAACGGGTTCCAGGCTGACAGCGAACTGAAGTTGCTCCCGTAGGTGCCGAATTCGTTGTTCGTGCTGGTGGAGCTGAACCGGCTGCCGTACGTACCGAACTCGTTCAGAACCGACTGCGAGTCGAAGCGGTTGGTGAACCGCCCCAGGTACTGCCCGTCATCACCGAACAGCAGCGCCCCGGCAATCAGGGTGCACACACTCACCGGGCCGGCAGGCGCCACCACCACCAGCACACTGGCCGAACGGCCTTCCACCGTGGCAGTGACGGTGGCGCTGCCGGTGGATACCCCCGTGATGATCGCGGTATCGCCAAAGACCTGGCCGTTCACGACCGTCGAGTTGCTGGTATTCCAGGCCACTGGTCGACCGGTCAGCACGTTGCCGGCCGCGTCACGGGCCGTGGCCACCAGCAGCCGCACGTCGCCCACCAGCAGGTTGATCCCGGAAAAGTTGAGGCTTACCGAGGCCACGGGCGCGTTCTGCACTGTGATTACGGCGCTCCCGGTGCGTCCGCCCGCGGTGGCGCTGATCGTGGCCACGCCGGTGCCGGTGGCGGTGATGGTACCGTTCTGCTGTGCAGTCACCACGGCGGGATTGGAGGTCGTCCAGGTCACCCGCTCCCCCGGCAGCGTGTTGCCGCCCGCGTCGCGCACACTCGCAGACAGCGCGGCCGAGCCGCCGACGAGCAGACTGAGCGACCCGGGCGTGACCACCACCGACGCCGGTGCCGGAGGCTGCACGGTAAGCACGAGCGCTCCAGTACGGCCTTCGCTGGTGGCGCTGATGGTCACCGTACCCGGTGCGATGGCCGTGACCAGACCACCGTTGTTCACCGTCGCAACGCTTGCCGTGCCGGATACCCACTGCACCTCGCGCCCCTCCAGCAGCGTACCGTCGGCGGCGCGCAACGTGGCCTGAAGCTGGGTAGTGCCACCCACCACGATGGTGGTAATGGGCGAGGTCACGGTCACCGATGCCACCGGCGGAGGCGTCACGGTAAGCAGCAGACTGCCGCTCACCGAACCACTCCGTGCGGTAATGGTCACAGTGCCGCGTGCGACGCCCGTGACCACGCCGGCGGGGGACACGGTGGCCACGGCGGTATTGCTCGACTCCCAGTCGACGGACCGGCCCGTGAGCACCGCCCCATCGGCGGCGCGCAGGGTCGCGGACACGGCCAGCGTGCGTCGGGTCTCAAGCGTGGTGGCCGGCGCACTCAGCGTGATGCTCGCCACCGGAACCGGCAGCACCGTGATGGCAATGGAGCCTTCAACCGCTCCGCTACGTACCGTGATGGTGACCGCGCCGGGGGCGATACCGGTCACGACCCCGGTGTTGGAAACCGTGGCCACGGCCGTGCTGCTGGAGCTGTACTCCACAGGGCGACCGGTGAGCACACTGCCGTCGGCCGCACGAACGCTCACGGACAGTGCCAGGGTTTGCCCCACCACCACGCTGGGGGTGGGTGCACTCACCACGATGGACGCCACCGGCACCGGTACCACGGTCAGCGACGCACTTCCGCTCCGCCCCTCACTGGTGGCCGTAATGCTCACCGTACCCGGCGCCACCCCCGTAATCACCCCGCCATCGGTGACCGTGGCCACGGCGCCGTTGCTCGAGCTCCACGCCACCACGCGGCCACTGAGCGCTGCCCCGGCCGCACTGCGCACCTCGGCCTGCGCGGTAAGCTGCGCCCCCACCTGTACCTGAGCCGCAGGCAGCGTGACCGCCACGCTCCCCACCGCCACCGGGGGCGGCGTGGTGATGCTGCTGCCGCCACCATCCCCACCGCCTCCGCAGGCGGCCACACTCATTACCGCCACCGCACATGCCGCCACACGCATGTACTGTACATACCCGGCACCAGTGCGCCGGCCCGACAATTCTGCCAAGGGGGACATAGCTCCATACCTCCGCGATGGTCATTGCGCAGACACGAGCACACCACTCGGCTGCTGCACACAACCTCGCGGAGGGGTCTGACAATGCCCCGCGTTGCCTTGCCCCCTACTTCGCCATCTCCTCCAGCACCCGCTTGGCGAAGTCGCGGTCGTACTCCACCAGGTTCTTCTTGGCCACCACCTCCACCGCGGTCACGTTGTCGCTCTTGCGCTTCATCTCCACCGTCACCTCGAGGTCACCCTTGGTGCCGGTGAGCGTGCGCAGCGTGCCGCTGTTCTCCGTGCCGCGCCCGGTTTCGCTGATGCCGTTGCGCCCGAAGCTCGCCACGGCCTTGTCGAAGGTGGCGTTCACGCCGCCGGGCAGCTGCGCCGTGGCCCCGCGATTGTTGTAGGCCACGGCCGCGCCCGCTCCAGCGCCGGCGGCCACCAGAAAACAACCGCTGCTGGCAAGCACGGTCGCGGCGAGCGTGAGGGCGAGAAGTGCACGGGATGTGGACATGGCGGTCGGGGTCGGGGTCGGGGTCGGGGTCGTAGTCTGGGTCATGGTCGGGGTCGGTAGCGCGTGCTCGCTGAGCGCACAGAGGGGGCTGAGGGCACGGAGCACGGCGGTCGGGGCTACGGCATCCCTTTGCATCAATCGTGCGGGCACGACACAGGGGCACGAGACACACGGGCGCGACCGTAGGCACGACCAGGGGCGGGGCGGCGCCAGCGGGGCGGCGTTCACCACAACCACCACGGGCAGTAGCTGGCGTTACGTCTCCGTGTCCTCGCCCTTCTCCGTGAGCTCTGTGTGCACGCGTCTTCAACTCCGGCCACCGCCCAAACACCAACCGCGCTGCGCGCGTGGGCCGCGTGCACGCTGTGGTGTGCGTGGCCGGCGGCTTCGGCAGTGTGGCCGCCACCCCGGGAGGCAGCCCCAAGGGGATGGCGGCCTACGCCACCGCCTACGGGCGCTCCGCCCGACGCACTGCCGCCTTACCGACCTACCTGACCTACCTGACCTACAACAGCTTTCTGTGAACAACGTCTCTGTCACTTACACCGAGAACGGCGAGTCGCAGCTTTGTTCGGTTTGGGGAGGCGAAGCATGGCAATCAGGGGATTTCGTTCGGAATCAGAGTCGAGCACGAACGAGTGACGCACGCGACTGTCACCCCCGGGCCCTATCGTAGCGCATGTCTTCTACCCACCTTATCGCCAGCCGCGTCGACATCACGACTCTCGCCGTCGACGCCATCGTAAACGCCGCCAACAGCAGCCTCGCGCCGGGCGGCGGCGTGTGCGGTGCCATTCATCGCGCGGCTGGTCCCGAGTTGGCCAAGGCCTGCGCTGCCGTCGCGCCGTGTCCCACCGGCGAGGCGCACATCACGCCGGGGTTCCGCCTGAAGGCGCGCCACGTCATCCACGCGGTGGGGCCGCGCTGGGCGGGCGGCAATCACCATGAAGCCGAGCTGCTCGCCAATGCATACCACAGCGTGATGGAGCTGGGCGAAACGCACCGGCTCGGCCAGATCGCCTTCCCCGCCATCAGCACGGGCATCTACGGCTATCCGCTCGACGAGGCCACACTCATTGCCGTGAGCACCGTGCGCGCCTTCGTGGCCGGCCGGCAGAGCCTCGTGGAGCGCGTCATCTTCGCCTGCTTCGATGATACCACGCTCGATGCGTATCGACGGGCGGGGGTGGCGGCGGAGTAGCTGGGGGACTGTCCTGGATCCACGGTTTCGCTTATTTCGACTATTGCATTTATTTCGAATCTGGTCGATATTTCGAGTATGACCGCCACAAACGCCCAGATTCCGACCCCAGAAGCCGCCGAGGAGGCCAAGCGTGCGCTTCGATCGCTTTCGCCTGCCGGAGGAATCGCCGGTGCGCGCACCGTTCGTGTGCACGCTGGGGATGAGCACGCCATCGTGCCAAAGGAGGCGTTCGACCTACTGCTCGAAATTCTTGGGCAGATGGCCAACGGCAATGCCGTCACCATCGTCCCCATTCAGGCGGAGCTCACCACGCAACAAGCCGCGGATTTTCTGAACGTGTCACGGCCGTTCCTGGTAGACCTGCTGGAGCGCGGCCAAATCCCGTTCCGGAAAGTCGGCACGCATCGGCGCGTGCGATTCGAAGATCTGCTTGCGTATCGTAAGGCAGACGCGCAACGGCAGTCTGCTGCACTCGACGAACTCGCCGCGATCGCGCAAGAACACGGAATGGGATACTGACGGGATATGGCATTCACCGTCGTGTACGACGCGTGCGTGCTGTATCCCGCACCGCTGCGCGATCTGTTGATCGGAATCGCCGGCACCGGCATCGTGCGTGCACGATGGTCCGATCAGATCCTCGACGAGTGCTTCCGTAACGCAGGTGGAACGACTGAAGAATCCGCCGCAGTCACTTGCCGACGTGCTGGACACGCTGCGCAACGCGGGGCTTGGCCAGTCAGTAGCGCACATCAGCCAGCTGTTTGGCCCCCGACTGGACTGACTTGTCGCCGGTCGGCTACTACTTCGCCATCGCGTCCAGCACCTGCTTCGCGAACGTGCGGTCGTACGCCACCACGTTCTTCTTGGCGATCACGTCCACCGGCGTCACGCTCGCGCTCACGCGCTCGATGCGCACGGTGACCTCGAGCTCCCCCTTTCTGCCCCTCTTCTCGGTGCCGCAGCCGGTCTCGTTGACGGGGACACGCGTGAGCACGGAGCTCACAGAGGAGGGTGAGGGCATAGAGAACAGCCACGGACAACTCGGATGGTCACGGAAACTGCACGGATCCTACGAGACGACAGGAACGACTGTAGTATCCGTGTGCAATCCGTGACCCATCCGCGTCTTCCGTGGCTCTCTCAATGCTCATGCGCCAATCTCTTCTCGCAGCCCTCACGGTAGCCCTCTCCGCCTCCGCGGCCCACGCACAAACCAACACCCGCTGGCTCGTCCTCAACCACGGCACCGATGCCGGGGAGCTCGTGGTCACCACCCGCGGGGACTCGGCCACCGCCCGCTGGGTGTACACCGACCGCCAGCGCGGCACCCGCACCGAAGCGCGCTACGCCATGGGCACCAACGGGCTCCCGGTGAGTGCCGAGGCACGCCCCGTCCTCACCGATGGCAGCACGGGGCCGGTGAACGAGTCCATCACCCTCGCCGGTGACTCGCTGCGCTTCACATCGCTCGGCATGACGCGCACCATCGCGCGCACGGCCGCCGACTTCGTGCGCCTGCGCGGTGGCACGCCGTGGGAACAGGCAGCGTTGGCACGCGCCCTCATCGCCCGCCCCACCCGCTCGGCCAGGGTGAACGGCAATAGCACCATACGCGCGAACGTCGTGGCCGACACGCTGCTGCGCGCCAACGGCGCCACCCAACGCGTGCGCTTGGTGATGGTCACCACCGACAGCAGCGCCCTCCCCACGGGCACGTGGCTCGACGAACGCGGCCAACTGTTCGCCACCGAAGTGCAGTGGTTCATGACGGTGCAGCCGCGCGCGGTGCCGTTCATGCCCGCCATGCGCACCATCGAACTGCGGTGGCGCATGGCCGAGGCGAAGAAACTGGCCGACAAGGTCACCACGCCGCACAAGGGCACGGTGGTGTTCCGTAACGGCAGTCTGTTCGATGCCGACAAGGGGGTGCTGGTGCCCAACACCACCGTGGTTACGCGCAACGATCGCATTATCAGCGTGGGGCCCGCGGCGAGCGTGGCCACGCCCGATGGCGCCACGGTGATCGACGCCACCGGCAAGACCATCATGCCGGGCATGTGGGAGATGCACGCGCATCTCTTCGCCGCCCCGTTCGGCGTGGCGCAGCTGAGCCAAGGGCTCACCACCGCGCGCGACCTGGCCAGCGACCCCGATCTCGCGGTCATGCTGCGTGACAGTGAAAAGAAGGGCGCACTCGCCGCGCCGCGCTACATTCTCGCCGGTTTCATGGAGGGGCCGCTCAAGTGGCGTGGCCCGTCGGGGTCACTCGTGAGCACTGAAGCGCAGGCGCGCGAATGGGTGGCCCGCTACGACTCGCTGGGCTACAAACAGATCAAGGTGTACAACGTGGTGCACCCCGACTTGCTCCCCACCATCGCCAGCGAAGCGAAGAACCGCGGCATGCGACTCAGCGGGCACATCCCACGCGGCATGAGTATGGAAGCCGCCATCGCCCTCGGCTACGACGAGATCCAGCACGGCGCGTTCTTCTTCTCCAACTTCTTCCAGGATTCACTGTACGTGCCGCAGATGCGCGCCTACAGCAGCGTGGCGTTCGCGGTGTCGCCCACCTTCGACGTGAACGGCGCGCCCATGACGAAGCTGCTGGAAACGCTCAGGGCGAAGAACACCGTGGTAGACGGTACCTTCAGCATCTGGATCGGCAACATGGGCATCACCGACAACGCCGCGCGACTCAAGAGTGATTCCGCGTACGTGACGCTCATTCGGCGCATGCACGACCTGGGCATTCAGATGGTGCCCGGCACCGACGAAGCCCGCAGCGCCACCTATCCGCGTGAACTGCAGATGTTCGAGGCGGCGGGCATTCCACGCGCGAAGATTCTGCAGATGGCCACCATCGAATCGGCGCGGGTAATGAACGACGCGCGCGAGTACGGTAGTGTGGCCGAGGGGAAGGTGGCCGACGTGCTGCTGGTGAACGGCAATCCGCTGGAGCGACTGAGCGACCTGTCGAAGCTGGAAACGGTGATGCGCGGTGGCCGTTTGTACGACGCCGCGAAGCTCAAGCGCATCGTGATGCAGCTGGGGAGCATCGGCGCGGCAAGCGCGCACGGCGAGGAGGATCCGCGGTTCTATCACCCGCACTGAGGCGTTCCGGAGCGGGGGCGGAACGCGCCCACACGGAGATCGCCGAGGAGGGTGAGGGCATGGAGAACAGCGTAGTTTCCATTGTGGCATGTGCAGTTCTCGGTGCCCTCACCCCCCTCGGTGAGCGCCGTGTTCACGCGTTTCCCTCACCTCTCGCGCCTCACGCCTCATGTCCACCGACCTCAGCTTCTGCGATCAGCTCATCGTCATCACCGGTGTCGGCCGTGAGGGGCAGGTCGGCGAAGCCGTCGCGCGCGGCTTCGCGCAGCGCGGCGCCTCGCTGGCACTCATCGACCTCAACGAGCAGGACCCGCAGCGCGCCGCCACGCTCACGTCACTCGGCGCGGCGCACGTGAGCGCGCACACGGCCAACCTGGCCGATGCGGGTGATGCACAGCGCGTGGCGGCCGAGGTGTCGTGGGCGCACAGAGACACGCACGTGGGCCGCGTGCACGCCGTGGTGTGCGTGGCCGGCGGCTTCGGCATTACGGGCGCACTCGACGAAAGCGACCCCGAAGCGTGGGCAAAGCAGTTCACCATCAACCTCGAGACCGCCTTCGCCACCACACGGGCATTCCTGCCCAGTGTGCGCGCGGCCAAGGGGAGCTTCGTGTACTTCGGCAGTGTGGCCGCCACGCCGGGGGGCTCCAGCCGTGGCATGGCCGCCTACGCCGCCGCCAAGAGCGGGGTGCTGAGCCTCATGCGCACCGTGGCGCTGGACGAAAAGGCCCATGGGGTGCGTGCCAATGCCGTGGCCCCTACGGCCATTCGCACCACCACCAACGTGGCCGACATGGGGGACAAGGCCGACTACGTGGAGCGGGAGAGCGTGGCCGACGTGGTGGCGTTTTTGGCCAGCCCGCTGGCGCGTAACGTGAGCGGGCAGACCATCACCCTGGCCTGAGGCCCGGCGGCGGGGGAACAGCTCGTCGGAGGCCACGGGGGAACGGGGGCACGGAGGACTGCTAATTAAGCTTTTCGACTATTTCTTTAATAACAGATTGCGCTAATTAAAGTTTGTGCATAGCGTTCAGCGCTGATTAAACAAAGCGTCTTTCTTTAATTAACGGAGCATCCGATGCTTCGGGGCCCAACGGGCACGTGGCGAACAGAGACATCATCGGGCGAGGCGGTGCGAGCCTTCATTCCCGCCCCGCTGCCGCCGGTGCCGCCGCTGCAATTGGATGCCATTGCGCAAAGCATCGTAGATGATTCTTTGCTGGCGCTTGGACGTCTTGATAGTGTCGCGCTCTTGCTGCCGGACACGAGACTCTTTCTCTACACCTACGTGCGCAAGGAAGCCGTACTGTCTTCGCAGATCGAGGGGACGCAGTCATCGCTGTCCGACCTGCTGACCTTCGAGGCAGACGAGTCTCCGGGCGTTCCCCTCGACGATGTGACCGAGGTGTCGAACTACGTCGCTGCTCTGGAATGGGGCATGGCCGAAATACGCCGCGGATTTCCCATCTCCGGTCGCCTGCTCCGCGGGATCCATGGCCGCCTGCTGAGCAGCGGCCGGGGGGCCGACAAGCTCCCGGGCGATTTCCGGCGCTCACAGAATTGGATTGGAGGGACCCGGCCGGGAAACGCGGCCTTCGTCCCGCCGCCGCCTTCCGAGGTCGCGCCGTGCATCAGTGCCCTCGAACGGTTCATCCACAACGATCCGGTACGCACTTCGCCGGTGCTGAAGGCGGCGCTCGCGCATGTGCAGTTTGAAACGATTCACCCGTTCCTCGACGGCAACGGTCGCGTGGGGCGTCTGCTCATCACCCTCCTGCTCTGCGCCGAGGGCGTGCTGAAGGACCCGATGCTGTACCTGTCCCTGTACTTCAAGGAGCATCGGGCCGAGTACTACGCGCATCTCACCGCGGTCCGCGAAACGGGAGACTGGGAGGCCTGGATCGCCTTTTTTGCGGACGGCGTGCGCGAAACGGCCAGCGCGGCCGTCGACACGGCGCAGCGACTGGTCGCACTCTTTGCGCGGGATCGCGAACGGATCGCCTCGGCGGGGCGTACCGCGAACTCGCTGCTCCGCGTGTTCGATGCGTTGCGAGAACGACCCATCTGTACCGCGGCGATGCTCTCGGAGCGAAGCGGCGCGAGTCTCCCCACGACGAATCGTATGCTGGAGCAGCTGCGCGGCCTTGGCATCGTCACCGAACTCACGGGCAGGAAGCGCGACCGTCTGTTCAGCTACGCCGAGTACGTGCGCATTCTGAGCGAGGGGACGTCGCCGTTGTAGCTTGTGCCGTACCACGCCCACATCGCCCCCCCCTCCATGCACAGCTTCCCCACCCTCCCCGCCATTCGCGCCGCCCGTCACCGACTGGGCGACCGGGTGGAGACCACCTCGGTGCG
>Ga0315899_10005991_pt1 | contig 13093 bp, 13 predicted proteins | sample LakEriMetagenome_2_FD_203518 | JGI IMG/M metagenome (GOLD analysis project Ga0315899, IMG submission 203518) | Freshwater fungal communities from buoy surface, Lake Erie, Ohio, United States - Buoy 4 MA112 | ecosystem: Environmental > Aquatic > Freshwater > Lake | place: USA: Lake Erie, Ohio...
TTGCAGTGCCGCTGTATTGGCGGCTCCTGATGCGTTGTAATTTTGAAGGGCACCGACACTTGTTGCAGTACCAACCGCACCGGGTTCATAACTCTGTTCATAATACCGCTGACACATCGCCAGCTCGTCGCTAAATGGGCGGTGGTCGAATTCCGTTGCGAATGAGCCGACTTCTAACTGAACACCGGTGATGGCGAAAATGTTGCCGACGGTGTCGAGGCAGTTGACTTGGTTGGAAGTGGCGAGGAAATTGCCGGTCTGCCATGCGCCTGCGGTGGTTTGGAAGGTGGTGCCTGCGGCGAGTGCCCACGACGCAATCAGACCAGTTCCGTTAGTCCAGTCCCAGGTACCTGCGGTGATAAGTCCGCTCGGAAGGGAGATAGATTTTTGTTCCCACGTATTTGTCGCGCTTATGGTGTACTCGACAACGTAACTGCGGTTAGTGCCGCTGTTTCGAAATGCTACGCAATGCGTACCTGTCTTGCTGCTACGAACCCAGAATGAAACCGTAAATGTTTTGCCAATTAGGTCTCTGGCATTAAATCCCTCAATGCGTTGCTGAATGGCTAAAGCGTCACCAGCAGCAATACTTGTGTCTGCCGTGGTAACTGCGTAGCGATAACTGTATTGGAATTCATTGTTACTGGGCGCGTCCGCTTGCTGAGTCACCGTGGCAACAGCGGACGAGGTGTTGGTTAGCTCCCACCTGTCAAGCGTGTATGCAGACGCCGCCGCAAAACTCGTCCCCCGCTGGGCAATGTCCATCTTGCCGTTGATGATCTTATTTTTTAGCCCAGACGCAATTCTCGGTGGCATTTCTTCGACAAGCGCCTGCGATGTCGATAGCAACGTCACCCGGCTGCGATGGTTGGCCGGAATATCACCAGCCCCGATGTTGACGTAACTACCACTAGCCGCCTGGCGCACCAGCGTAGGCGGTGAAGCCACGCCACTGACCTGGAGTGTCGGATTCGCACCGCTGGCGGCATGGAATGTTACCCAAAACGTCTGACCCGCTGCGTAGGATGTAATAGCCTGCGCCGGGGCGAGCGTGTATGCAGTGCTGGTGCCTGCGGTCGTGGCACTGTTGGCAGTCTGAGCGAGTACGTTCGCCGGGGTTGTCCAGACTGACGGGATTGCAACATCGGGTGTACCACCGATGACGCCGCGCAACTGCTGCAAGTCATTGGTGATCTTGCTAATGTCTGCGGCTGGCGTTGTCGTTGCCGGGTTGATTGTCGAGGATTGCCAGGCCATGCTTAGAACCTTTCTCCGTAACCGAACACGTCCACATCGACGGTTCCGGCTTTGGCGCTACCAGCGCCGTCAAATACATTGACTGTTACTTGTGAATTGCTTTTTCCAGTGACAGTAAAGCGATCACCGCTAGTCGCTGATTGTAATGTGACCTGCACGGTCTGGACACCGACGAAGGCCGGTGAAAATGTCAATGTCGCGCCAGCAATAGGAATTGAGACATTGCCGAAATGCAGTACCCGGTCGGGCACATCAATGCGCACGATCAGGCTGGTCAGGTACGGGATGATCACCAAGTCGTCAGTTGCCAGAGTAGCGCGAATACGGACGTACCGGAACGTATAAGCGCCCGGTGTGAACTGCTGCCATGCGCTCCAGGTGATGTTATCGTTGCTGGTACTGATATCGAAAGACGCCGAAATACCGCTAATCCTGCCCTGCCAAAACCATTCTGGAGCTGAATAGTAGCTCCACGGCTCGGTGAAGTCATTCCACACGCCTACCTGCTGGATCGTCTGGACTATATTTTCAAGATGCACGGTCGAGGTGGCAACGAAGCCAATATCAATAGGCTGCGTCGTATAGGTGCCTGAGCTGACCGGATCGAGGAACATCCACGCACTGGTGTAGCTGTTCCACGGCTGTGTGTAGGCACTCCAAGGCTGCGTGCCGTTAATGACGACACCGCCGGGGGTGGCATAGGCGTTGTTGGTCGTTCCGTTCCAGCCGTTTGTTGTCTCATCCGAAGCCAGGACAACGTTGATGCCGCTAATGTCTGGCACACTGACTAGCGACTCTGCCGCGCTAAAGTTGCCGGATGTGTCAACCGCCTTGATCATGAACGTACCACCGCGCGGCGCAGACCATGAGAAAGCGTTGCTCGATGTCGAACCGATGGGGATGCCGGTATTCCAGCTCAGGCCTTGGCGCAGTTCGTAGTGGTCAAAGTCCACATCACCGACAGGACGCCAAGTGAAATTCAGAATGGTGCCGTTCCTTGCCACCACGAAATTCTGAACATTCTCAGGTGGTGATGTTTTGCCTACTACCTGATAAGTGGCGGTAGCTGCATTGGTGCTTCGCTTACCGATTGCATTGATCGCCACCACGCGAACCGTGTAAAGCCCCTCGGTCACATCTACATCGACGCTCGGCGTGGTAGAAATAATCTCAGGCTCAGAATTGCCGCCTTGGCGCTGCAATACAACAGCGTAGGACGTGGCAGTGACTACCGGGCTCCATGACACGGACATGCGCACCAGCACCCCGGAGCTCGACCGGTACAGGCTATCCGTGACGGTCAGGTTTTCCGGTGTTGCCGGGGTTGCCGTCAGAATGCTGATGCTTCGCTGCTCCAGCGCAAAGCCGTTCTCAATGGCGCCGTACTTGCTCGGCTCATGCGCCAGCGCGGTGACTTCGAACTCGTTGCGATCATTCTCAACAACGGCGATGACCCGGAATGTCTGCGGATTCACCGCCGTGCTGGTCAGCATCCATACGCTGCTCACGGCTGGAGCTTCCGAAAGCGCAGGGGATAGGCTCAACGTGCTCAGCGTGCCGCCAGAATGCGACACGGTGGTTTCCATGACGGTGCCATCAGCCTTGAGTGCCGATAGCGTGTACGACTGCCCGGCCACCAGCGTTATCGGCGAGTCGATCTGCACCGAGCTGGTGGTGGCTGATACGATCCGGCCACCGTACCGGAGCCCTGCGCGTGCTGGATCGGCGACTTTGATGATCTGGCCGGGACGGCAAATCATGCCCTCGATGCCGGTCTTAAACGTGACGGTCTCTGTCTCTAGCCGTTCGCTGAAAAGTAGCCAGCGCCCAGCCCGGTGTGCTTGTCCACGACTGGTGCAGCCTATTGCAGCGATATTTGTAGTGATCACACCATACCTGGCGATGCCTTCCGCATCCTCGACGTATTCGACTTTCTGGCGGTACATATCGGCTGGATCATTCCACGCCACCAGTGCAACCGTGTGCCGCGCCTTCGCTGAGCTGCCAGAATACGTGAATACGCCATCGATGACGTTGGCGGCTGTGTACAGATAGGCCGCCGTTGCCGGCGAATCCTGCACGGCTGTGATGCTGCCCGATGACCAGAAAGCCATACCCCGGAATATCGAGGCCATGTCCTGAATGACTTGGTACGCTTCCTGCTGGCTTTGCAGGTACAGATTGCAGGTGAACCGTGGTTCTTGGCTGCCAAAACCGTTGGGCACCATCTGGTCGCAGTACCGGCCAATGGCGTAAAGCGCCCACTTATCAACCTGGGTGGTGTTGATGAATGCGCCCAAGCCGTAGCGCTCAGTCGTCAGTAGATCGTACAGACACCAGGCCGGATTATCCGTCCAGGCTGTTTTGAATGTGCCGTCCCAGCTTCCAGTGTATGCCCGTGTGAGCGGGTTGTAGTTGACTGGCACCCTGACTTTCAGGCCGCGAATATCGTAGGCGCGCCTAGGAATGCTGTTGAACTGACTGGCATCGCATTGCAACCCAATAAGTGCGCTGTTCGGATAGCGCAGCTTCGTGTCGATGACCTCGGTGGCCGCATCCCAAAATGTCTTATTCTGGAGTGTCTGGCTGGTGCTGTCATCGGTCAGTCGCACCACACGTACATCCCACGGACCTGTACCGCTGACCGGAATGGTGTAGGTGCGCTGGTATCGGCTGGTGGTTTTGCCGCTGATGGGGTCAAAATTGGCTAAGATGACCGCTTCCGCCGAAGTCATCTGCACAGATCCGGTATTGGCTCCGCTGGTGACGGTGGCGCGCAGCTCGATGTTTTGCTGGCTAGATAGCGATGGCGTTTCGTAGGTGACGGTAGTCGAATTGCTGAATATACTATTTGCCCAAGCGCCGCCCTCGACTGTCTCTGATATTGTCGTCCAGGCACCGCCATTCAAACGATATTCAGCCCTGACGGTAGGCCAGACGTTCCTTAGGGAAGGATTATAGTCACTGTTCGGGTCATTAAAATATTCGACGCCAGCCGTGACGGTAAGATTTGCGCGCAGCTTAAACGCTGTTGCTGCTGCCGTATTGCCCGAAACGGATGCTGCAACGGTTTGCTGGCTAAGCGTTTGACTAACAAAGCCGCCGCCATTGCTCTGCACATCAATTCTGATCGACACCGATGTGCCCGATGTGTCGCCATTGCTGGGGTTTTGGGACACCAGACCGGGGAAGCCAAGCGTGACCCGGACATAATTGATGTTCGGATTAGTAAACTGGCGCGTCACCGATGTGTTCTTGAGCACCTCCACACCCACCGATGTGGTATTTTCTACGGCTGAGAAGCCCGGAATGTACCCTTGGCTCTGCGTGCCGTTGCGTGTTGACCACGTTGCACCAGTGAAGTTGTAGCTGCCGTCTCTGTTTTGGAGTGGCGTATCGTCCAGGTAGATCGACTTTGCGCCATCGACCAGACCCTCGATCTCGCCTTCACTGATAAGATCGAGCACTTTAGCGAATGCTTTGCTTCTCAGGCTATCTGGCGCTTCCTGAGCGACGCGACCGCTTCCACCGCCACCTTTACCGCCTCCACCTCCAGAGCCGATGATGCTCATACGGGTATATCCTGTGTAGTGATGCCTGCGCTGATAACGGCGCTGCCGACAATCAAGCGGCCATAGCAAATGGGCACCGGTTGGCCTTGCGCGGTGGTGTTAATTGCCCCGTTGAATACATAGCTCGGTTTATTTTCTGGGCGCTCGCCCGGCTCGTTGACTTTGGGCGCAGGGCTTAGCATCTGAGCAATACCGCCAAGAACAAGCGATATACCTATGCCGCCAATGACCGACCCCACTGTAGCCGTGCCGAACAGGCTGATGCCAGCAATACTTGGCGGCATCAATACGGCAGCAACCACCAGGGCAAATCCGATCAATATTTGACCCAAACCCCTACCGCCAGACCCGGCAATGGCTGGAGCAATGCGGATAATATCCTTTGATCCGGCTGGGTTGTGTATCTCTTCAACATCAGCCAACCGGCTCGATCCAACCCAAACCTTGTAAGCGGCTGAATCCTGAACGAATTCCCGCTCAAAATCCTTGTAATTCGCCATCAGGGCGCGCAGGGCTTCGCCGACTGTTTCCACGGCCAGGTGATGAACCCGTCCGAAGCGTTCGCCCAGCTTGCCGTACAGTCTAATCTCTCGCAGCATATCGCAATACCATCGCAGTGTTTTTCCGGTAATACTCGCCATATACATCTTTGCTCGATAATCTGCCGTGTATATGATGCAAAATCATATCGCCATCGAGCCAGATCGCGGCATGGTTAGGCACTGGCGATGCTATCTGCATCAGCAAAGCATCACCGTGACGTGGTGATTCTACCTGCTGGAAGCCGACTTTGGCGAAGTTGTCGATGTATAAATTCTCACCCCGCAGCCACCAGTTATCATTTCGCTCAAAATCTGGCAGGTATATGCTGAACATTTCGGCGTAGGCGTCTTTGACCAGTGAATAGCAATCCAACACGCCATGCTGCCATTGGCGGCCTACTAGCGGGGCGCGGTATCCGGTAGGCGTAAATCGGCACCAGTTATCAGCCGGGGTGGCGTAGATGTACCAAGCCAAGCCGGTTTTCTCGCACGACACCAAGTCAGCTTCGCTCGGCTCTGCCCCGATGCCGCAATGGCTATGCCAGACCGCGACAATCTCGCCAGCGTCTTCGGCTGCTGCGTAGTCGTCAGGCTTGAGCACGAAATGGTCATCGCCGATGGCTATATTCTGGCAAGGAAAAAACCGTTCGCGGCCTTTTACGATGACAATCAGGCCGCAAGCCTCTCTAGGATATTCGCTTTTTGCATAATCTTCGGCTTCTTGCTTCCAGTCCATGCGGGCTACCTGACAAGACCGGCTGCTGGAAATGAGCCGAACGGCAATTCGGCAAACTGCCCGAATCGAGCCTTGCAACTGCTCAGGCGCTTGCCGCACACGTCTTGCGAGAGACTGGGCACGGATTGATCGTTGACGTTGAAATATGCAGTGCCAGTGTAGCCACACTCACCGCCGCGATACCGCCATTGGCAAACATTCTGCACAATGAACCGGCGCGGAAGCCTCACGCCAGACACATCGAATGCAGATGCCAGCTCGAATTCGATGAGAATTTTGTTTTCAGTCGATTTTCTGTCGATGAAATAGACATCATCAGGAAGTTCGGCTGCTGGATCGGCTGTCGGATTCGTTGCGCCAGTGAAGTTGACCGCATCGAGGTACTTGAGCAGCGTGCGCTTGCGCGTCAGCTTGCAGCCAATCAAGTCCTGATAAGTGCGCACCAGCGCGCCCAGAATGCCGGTCACGTTCGCTACGCGCAGTGTCGGCCTGGGCAATTGCCCCTTGCCGTTAAATTCGAAGCCGGATGCTTCAATCGGGAAAGCTGTATAGGTATTGCCCTGCCATACGACATTCGCGCCAAGTGCGTTATTGCCGTTGTGGAATCGCAACAAATCGCCACCCACCGATGTGCAGTCCAGCACAAACAACTCGACAATGCTATTCGGCTGGAGTTGCTGGAGGTCTTGCTGGATGGGCATTATTCAAATACCTCATCGAAAATCGCGGTCAGGTTGTTGATACCGAACCTTACCACCTGGTGCTGCCATTCCGAGCATACCCACTTGCCAGTCGCGCCGTAGGGTGGAACCCAGTCAAATGATGAAATGCCGTTTTGAGCCTCCAGAAACGACACAATAGACGCTATCTCTGCGTTAGTTCTGCTATTGAATGAGAGTGACCACTTACGTTTACGGATATTGATGCCGTCGCCTACGCGCTGGCTGTAACCGTCGCCAAACTTCGATTCAAGCACCCTGGGCTTGACCGATAACTGAGCGCCATTATCGGCTGCGAAAGTGAATGTCGGCATAGATTATGCTGCTGCGAGCAGACCCCCTGGGCGTTTCTGGTTGATAATTTCTTGGCGCACAGCTGCGCCAATCGCTGCACCAAGCCTGCCGAATGTGCCCTGATCGTTGCTGTCCGTCTGGCCGGTCTGGGCGTTGACGACCACGTTCACGTTGACTGGCGCGCCACCAGAGCCGCCATTCATGGTGACCGGTATCGAGCGCCCGTCAGGCAGTGGAACGTAAGCCTCGGGCATCCGGCCTTCACCGAACAATGCAAGCTGTGGGCTGTTGGCGATACCGCCAGAGCTGTAGGCCTTGAGCGGCATGGAACCGCTGCTAGTCATGACGCCACCGTTCGCAAAGCCGAAAAAGCCTTTGATAGAGCCGAAGATGTTCCCAGACCCGCCAAATCCGCCTTTGATCGACTCGAACAACGGTTTCATAACCTGCATCTGAATCACCAGTCGCGCCAAGTCTTTGAGCACACTGGTGATCAGGTCTTTGAAACTGGCTTTGCCACCGAAAACAAAATCAACAAATGTATTGGTGGCTTCTTCGCCGAACCGGCGAATGGCAGACTCCAGCTCTGAAAAGGTGTCTTTCCCGGTCTCTTTCAGCCTGCCCAGCTCGTCAATCTTCTCGCGCACCTTGTTTTCAGCACTTGCTGCCTGCTCTGGGCTGAGCAAGCCCCGATCTTCCAAGTCTCGGATTTCCCAAAGCTCGCGGCGATATTTCTCAACCGGGTCGATCAGGTCTATCCATTTCTGACGCGTAGCATCGAGCCTACGCTCACGGGCTTCGGCGTCTGACGCTTCCTGCCTGGCTGTTTTTTCGCGCAAGGAAGCGGCTTCTCTTTCCTGTTCGTGCGCGGTTTTTTTCTGGTCAAGTTCCTTCGCCAGTCGTACTAGCTCGTCGCGTTGCTGCTTGGATAGCTCTTTGTAGCGCCCAAGCTGGATCATTTTCAGCAATTCTTCGGCTGCGCTCAGTTCGCCCACCTTCGCGATCTGGTCTTCATAGCTTGTCTTGAGCCGATCAAATTCACTGATTGTCTTGCGGCGTTCTTCGCCTGACTTTTTCTCGGCCTCGATGGCTTTCTGGTTTTCGGCTGCGCGGCTTGATGTGATCGACACCGAGCGGTTTTCCAGGCGTATAACCTCGTTAAGGTTGTCGATCTGGTCTTTCAGATTCTGAATTTTTTCGTTGTGATTTCGTTTTAACCGCTCAGAATATGTTTTTGTCAATTGCCCCTGCGCCGGTGATTCTAGTCGAGCCAGCTCTTCCTGAAGCGCTGCCAGTTTCTGCTGCGGCGTCTCATCGCGCCCCAGACCCATCATCGAGTTCCAGGCACCGGATGCGGCTGCTTTGACCTTGTTCCAAGCGGTTTCAATGTAGCCGAGTTGAACCGTGCGCTGCTGCAATGCTGCATCGAGCATCTTGGCTGCTTCGGCCATGGCCTTTTCTTTCTGGCCTTGATCTTCTAGGCTTCGCAGGTAACGGTACTGCGCAGCATCGAGGAAGTTGTAGCTCTTGTTTGCTTCGGCTGCCCAATTCGCCACGCCTCTCGACATGCCGCTGAATACCTTCAAGATTTCCTCTGACGACTGCCCACTTAGCTTTTGGAGCCGCGCCATAGCGTTCGTCACGGCGTCAATGGATTGTGGCCCGAATTGCCCCGAACCAACCGCCGACATCATGAGCTCTCTGGCCGCGCCTATAGTCGAACCACTCGCGGCTTGAATGCGTTTTGCTGCGCTGTCGAATTGATCGGCAGTAATCCCAGCGTAGTTGCCGGTCAGGGCTATAGCGCGCTGGAGCGCAATGCTTTCCTGATAGCCTTGAATTGCCGCAAATGAAAATGCCCCGACTGCTGCCGCCAGGCCACCGAAGGCAACGGCTGCGGGTGTTATCAGCGAACCGATGCCGCGCAGGGCGTTGCCGACGCCACCGAACTGGTCTTTGATCTGACCGCCCTGCTGCAACAGGATCATGAACGGCGACTGACCACCAGCAAGCTGTGTGGCTATGTCGGTAAACTGCGCTGGCAGTGTGCGCATGGCCGACTTGATCTGCCCGGCGCTGACATCGCCGTTCTTGCCGACATTCTGGAGGGAGGTATTCAGCCGGTCGAGCTGTGCCTGCCCATCGACCGAAGCGCTGATCTTGAAGGCCGCGCCGACATTAAGCGCCATTCTCGCGCCCTTCTGCCATTATGCGTAGCGCTGCGGTTTCCATCGCTTGCAGGTCGTCAAACCAGCCTTTGGGCAGCGTTAATGCCAGCATGGCAATAACCGCCTGTACGCCAGCGTAGTCCAGGCCGGTGATGCCGTTGACGCCCGACCGCCACTGCGTCTGAATACGCATGAACAGGTTTAGCATTTCAACGTTATCCGGCCAGACTTCAAACATTTCCGCATCCTCGACTGCTTGTATAAATTCAGGCGGCGGCGCCCCCAGTGTTGCAAAATCCTGCTCTAGCTCTGACGTACTGCCGCTGCGGAACAGGTGCGCAACGGCATCCGTCAGTTTTTTCTTCGCGCTACCTCGCCGGTGGCTTCCTTGTAGGCGTTCAGGATCGCAATTCCGGCTGTGGGTATGTCCAGCACCATCTTGAGCGCGGACTCGCTGAACGGTATTTCGCCTTTGTCATCAACCACACCAGACCAGCCCTTGACCAGATCGCGGAAAGCGTCGAATTCGGTCAGCTCGCCGGTTGCAATCTTCGCCACCATCAGCTCGACATCGCTGGTGCTCTTGCGAGCAAACTCGACATCGAACGTGTGCGAATCGTGACGGCCACCATCGACCGGAATCATGATCTTGACAGGCCACCGGAAGGTGGCCGACTGAGCAATTTTAAGCGCCATCGAATAGTCCTTAGTAAACGGCTATCGCCAGCTCGTCGTTGCCGACTGTGCTAGGCACGAATTGCAGACCCATCTGCAACATCTGGATACCGTCCTGCTCATTATAGGCTGGTTTCGTGAGCTGCACACGCGGCGAGCTTAAAACGACACGCTGGCCGGATGTTGCGGTGCCGTGGATAATCTGCATCGCGCCAAGCGTTGCGTTCTGGGTGAGCGTCCACCAGTTGCGGAATGCAACGGTCTCGGCTTCGATAGTGACCTGGCCTTGAGGCTCGCGGTCTGTGACCAGCACGGATTCTGCGCCGTTCACCAGCGTACGGTGAACAGTGCTCACCTGGGCATCAATCGACAGCTCGGACAGCACTGCTGCCGTGCCGTGCAAGCGGAATGCCGTGGTATTCGTGTTCGTTACGGGAACTGGCGTCTGGAATGCGGTATAGGTAGGCGCGGGCGCTGCGGTATCAGTCACAGCGTTATAAATGCCGGTGAAGCTGAATTTTAGAACCGGGATCTGCTTGACGGTCAGGGTGGCTTGAACACTGCCACGGCATCCGGTCAGGCGGTGCAGCACGCCGTCCACGTTGAAATAGATCGTCACGGATTCGAAGCTGCCGCTGACCGGGCGATAAACCGCGTTCGGGTCAATGCTGTACTGGCTGGTTGCATCCGGGTTGGTTGTCCATGCGGTTGCAACGGTGGCGGTGCGGGTCGAGCCGACATAACCGACGATAATGCCGGTCTGGCCGCTACCGGTGCCACCAGTGATACGCACCGGCATGCCGTTGAAAAACCCATCGACCGATGATGCGCCAGTAGCCAGCACGATTGTGGTGGCCGTGCTGCCTGCCTGCGCGGTTCCAGTCACGGCGGTGGCTGTCAGCGTCTGCGAGAATGCGCAGGCGCGCATCAGCGAACCCCAGCCAGGCGCTTGGCCTGCCGTAGCTACGCCAGCGATCTCGACTTCGAAGTCCACCATGGCGCGAATGCCAGCGGGTAGCTGCTCAGAGCGTCCGATGTAGGGTCTTACCAGGTCGCGATCCACCAGATCGGCTTCCTGGGGGGTGACGCTCATATTGCGAACTAGGATAGCGTCTGCCGCACCAGTAGGGTTCGGGTCGGTGCCGTAGGTGGTTTCAATTCTTGCGAGCAATACTCGCTTGCGTGCTAACAATGGCATTTATTACTCCTTATCGGCCTTTGCGGCCTCGCTGTCTGAATTAACCGGCTCGGGCGCAGTATCGCGGAGCGCGTCTTCGGTGCGCTCCAAGAGTTTCAGCATTCCCGTTTTTGGGTCAGTGACATAACTGCCGCCCTGACCCATGTTTTGATCTGTCTTAGTGTTCATAGTGCTAGGTTCCCGCGTTGATGCCTGTACCAGACAATATAGCGCATGGTCAGCCAGCCAGCCGTAAGATCGGCTTCGTCAAAATCCCAACTGGCTGCGCCTTCTTCAATATCAATCGCCAGACCACCAAGGGTTGGCGAAGCCATGATTTTACTGTGTACCGAGTCTGCGGTCGCATCCGCCAATTGATCGGGTATTGCGCCCCTGGTGTAGATGCCCACCGTTACGGTCAGTTTCTTTTCCGTGATCCCGACGATGTCGGTCTGCGGTTCGTCGGATTCAGGCCGGATCACCAGAGCAGGCGCTTCGTCGCGCTCCAGTGCGTCTTCACGGCTTCGGAATATCCGAGTACCTACGCCAGTCGTTCCCGCTAGGGCGGTAACAATGGCTGAAACTATTTGCTCGCGCTTGCTCATGACTTGGACAGCGAGAGCGATTTAATGGCACCGTCATCGAGTAGCTTTACCTCGCGCACGGCGTATGTGGTCGAAGCAATTACAACAGTGTCCCCGCGCTTGATGCCCGGAAACTGAGCGGAAGGTAACATCGCTTCGTATTCGATGGATTGGGCACGCCCACCAAGAACATCCTCAGTGGGCGTATCCAGTATGACGTTCGCCGTGAACGCTCCCCACGTTGCCTGGCTGGCAAACTCATCAGCATTGAAGAACGTGGAAATTACCTCGGCGAACGGCATGGATCATTCCTCCGTAGAAGCCTTTGCCTTGGCCTTGTCTTGCTTGGCTTCGGCTGCACCGGACTCGATAAGAGCGTCGGCTACTTCTTTCGGAAGATCGACCTCGGCGCCAACCTCCAAGAGTTTGGCGTCGTGCTCGACTTGGGAAATGATCACGACCTTCATTATGCCACCGCGTTCTGGATGAAGTAACCAGCGCTGGAACCAGCAATAACCGGGGTTTCCGCGCGAGTAATCGGGAAGTACCAAGTTTTGTGGTTGCGGTCATAGTAAGGTTCTTCAACCAACGGATAGCCACCCAGGTTATACGTGTAACCGAAGGTAGGTGCTCCCATGTTGGCCAGCGTATCGGTCTCGGTGTAGGCCAGAATGGCGTGGCGACCCCAGACATCAGAGAGCACACCAGCGTCAGTAGCCTGGACACCATCAGCAACGATAACCTCGCTGACGCCAAAGAACTCGGCCAGAATTGCAGGGGTTGCCACTTCACGGTTTGCGTACTTGATGTAATCACGAATCTGCGGGTGCTGGCGCAAGCGAGCAAATACAACAGGACCGAGAACCATGACGTTCGGGCGTTTGCCAGTGCTGGCGCGAATCTGCTCTTTAGCTGTTTCAACAACACCGGCTGGGTTAGAAACGCCAGAATAATCCGACCACTGCGCAGTACCGGACAGCGTAACGCGGTTGTTGGCAGGATAGTTTGCCAGCGTGGTAGCCAGGGTGGCCTGAGCGATCTCAAGGCGCAAATTCATGATGCCGATGGTCTTTCTCAGCGTCACGGTTGCCATGTCAATACTGAAACCGTTGGCACTGGCTTCGGCTTCCTGCAAGTTTTCAATAGGCAGAGAACCCTCAAGCGAGTAGTCGATCAGCGAAAAAGGGCTGCTGCCGTAGCCGACCTGCACTCGTTTGGTGGCACCACCAGGGGCGCGAACGAGGCCAGAATACTGCATGAAGTCTTCGCGACCGAAGGTGATGATGTTACCAGCGCGCTGGCCAACATTAACCACCGGGAAAAGAACCGAACCGACCAAGGTATTCTGACTGACGCCCTGAGCGATGGA
>Ga0315899_10005992_pt1 | contig 13092 bp, 12 predicted proteins | sample LakEriMetagenome_2_FD_203518 | JGI IMG/M metagenome (GOLD analysis project Ga0315899, IMG submission 203518) | Freshwater fungal communities from buoy surface, Lake Erie, Ohio, United States - Buoy 4 MA112 | ecosystem: Environmental > Aquatic > Freshwater > Lake | place: USA: Lake Erie, Ohio...
TGCAGGCGGCGGTCGCCAGCGCTGGCCACGAAGAGGCGACCGTTACGGAGGCAGGCACCGGCTTCTTGATCGTACGAACGAAGCCGCTTGATCTTCAGATCGGTCAGGATCAGATTGATAATGCTGGTGCCGAGCTCCAGGCCATTCGTGAGGCGGTAGTCGCCGCGATCGGACCGATTGCTGAAGAGGGATCGGTCTCAACGGTCGGTCCTGTCATTAGCCAAGACCTGACGCAGCAGGCGCTCCTCCTCGTCGTCCTTGGCTCAATCGGTATCGTGCTCTGGATGACCTACCGCTTCCGCAACCTGCGATTCGGCATGGCAGCCCTAGTCGCACTCCTCCATGACGTCATCGTCACGGTGGGCTTCTTTGCGATTGCGGGCACCGTTGCAGGTATTGAAATCGATGCCCTCTTTGTGACCGCTATGCTCACTATCATCGGATTCTCGGTGCACGACACCATCGTGGTCTTTGACCGCGTTCGCGAGAATCTGATTCGACATACAGGTGCTCCCTATGGCGATATCGTCAACCACTCAATCGTGCAGACGCTGGGCCGATCCTTCAACACCACAGCGACCGTGCTGATCACGCTCCTCACCCTACTCGTCTTTGCGGGCGGATCTATTCGCACGTTCGTGCTGGCCCTCTTTGTCGGCATCCTTTCGGGTACCTATTCGTCCATCCTTAACGCCAGCCCACTTCTTGTCTGGTGGGAGGAGCGCACGCAGGCTCGTAAGGCGGCAGCCGCTCGAACCCGCACGGCGTAGGGTGCCAGCGCGGGCCTGGCGCCTCGAGCCGGTCGCAACCCTACATCCTGCCGCCGACGGCGACGTTCAGGTAAGCACGGAACTCTTGCAGCTCTTCACTGAACTGTTAATCCCTAAGAACTTGCACCTCTCGCTCGCGACACTCCTCCAGAGCCGCGGACTTGCCGACCCGCTGCTCGCGCGCCAATTCCTTGATCGCAACGACCGCACCCTGCACGATCCGCACCTTCTTCCTGATGCGACGGGCCTGATTGCGCGCCTGCGAGCCGCCGGCGAAGTGGGGGAGCCCGTACTTGTGGTGGGCGACTTTGATGCTGACGGACTCACTGGAGCGGCAATCATGATTCGAGCACTCCGCGCGATCGGGGCGATCGCCGAGGGGTACATCCCGCAACGTGATGGTGACGGCCACGGCATTCCTGAGGGGGCAATTGCTGCGGCGAGTGAAGATGGTGTTGAGCTGATCCTCGCAGTCGACTGCGGCACCGCCGATCGCGTGCGCGTGGCCGAGGCGCAAGAGGCGGGGATTCTCGTTGGCATCATTGATCACCACGCGGTGCCGCCAGAACCGGCGCGGGCCGCCTGGCTCGTCAATCCGAATCGGCCTGACTCCAACTATCCGTTCCCACATCTAGCGGGAAGCGGACTTGCCTTCAAAATTGCGCAAGGGATCTTGGCCGATCATCCGCAGCGTCGTGAGCTCTTGGCGGAGCTCTCTGTGCTCGCAATGGTTGGCGGCATCGCGGACATGGTCCCAGTCGCCAACGAGTTCAGAGTGATTGTGCGCTCCGCGCTAAAGGTGATGAATGGTGCCGGCACGATGCCTGTTGGAATCGCCGCGCTCCTTCGTGCGGCCGGTGCTGAGCCGCCGTATCGCGCGGAAGTTTCTGGCTTCACCATCTCACCACGTATCAATGCTGCTGGGCGTATCGGCGACGCTGCACCAGCGTTGGCGCTCCTCACCACCGAAGATCCTGCCGAAGCGGCTGAACTGGCAACGTTGCTGGAGGAGATCAACCTTGAGCGGAAAGAGTTGACGAAGGTGGCAATTGACGAGGCACGAGCACTGCTCGGCCTCGCGACAGGATCGTCACGCGATGATACGCGCGCATTTCTGGGCGATGGGCTCGTCGCGGTGCGCGGACCTTGGTCGGTGGGGCTTATCGGTTTGATTGCTGGTCGCCTGAGCGAAGAGACGGGGCGGCCGGCGCTGGTAGCGCATGACGATGGCAGTAGCGCCCCACTTCGTGCGTCGATACGCGCTCCAAAGGGCTTCGGTGTAGCGGCGGCTCTGCAAGAGGCGAGTGATCTGCTGATTCGACATGGCGGCCATGACGGTGCCGGAGGTTGTTCGTTTGTGGCGGAGGCGTGGTCCAACCTTCTTCCGAGGCTGAGTGCCACTTGCGCCGGTCAGGCCACGGCGCGCACACCAGAGTTGACAGTGGATCTCGCAGCACCGATCGGCAGCCGCTCTCCAACTGACCTTGCCGCGCTCGCGGATCACCTCGCACCGACCGGGATGGGGAACCCCGAGCCCACCTTCCTTCTGCGAGAGGTGCCGCTCACGGCGGTGCGCTTAGTAGGAGATGGCCGCCATGCACGCCTGACGCTCTCGTTGGACGGCGCAGCGGTTGAAGCGATGGCCTTCGGTCGACCAGATGCGGACCGGCTGGCGGGGAGCGCCGTTGACCTTGTCGTGCGAACCGCCCAGCGGACCTATCGTGGGACTGCACGGATTGAGATCCACGTTGTTGATCTGCGACCCGCTGCGATGGGGGAGAGGGTATGAGTGAGAAGCGATCACTTCGACCACTGCCGCGCTCGCGTCGAGCCGCACCGCAACCTTTCCATGGCGCGAAGCCGCCAACAAATCGCGACTTGATGAGCAGGGATGATGGTAAGCCTCGATCACTCAGCCCCGCCCCGGTCATCGCGACTCTTCTGCTTGTGCTCTTGGCAGCGGGGAGTCTCGTAAGCCTGTCACTCAGCACCCCAGCCTCCTCAGAAAACCCAGATGGTGGCCCAGAGGTAACGGCGGGGATCAGTGTTGACGGAACGATTGCCTTCGGGCGGGGCGGCTCAATCTGGAGCGTTAGTGGGAGTGGTTTGCGCCAGCTGACGACTGCGACGACCGATTCGGACCTTGCCTGGAGCACCGACGGCGTCTGGCTCTATGCCATTCGATACCGCACAGAAACTGGCGGCCTCCTGCTTGCCAGCGGTAGTGTGAAAAAATACGAGATGAAGGTTCCCACGCTGCTGCGGCTCTCGGCGTATGGCGGCAGCGAAGAGGAGATCTTTGACGGACTGATTCTCGGCACTCGACCAGCGTTGAACTGGTCTGGCTTCATGTACGGTCCAGCAATCGGGAGCGATGGGCGGATCGCGGTTGCAACCGACTACCGAGGTCGTAGCCTCGGCACGACTGTCGTAGTCCGCATCCTGAGCAGTGATGGCTCATCCATTTCAACGCCACCACTTCCATACATCGCACCGTTTGGGCATCAGGATCCCGCCTGGAGCCCCGACGGCAAAGCGATCTACTACGTCCAGAACGGTCTCTCGGAGGGCACATCGTCGTCGCGCATCATTCGCTACAACATCGCCAAGAAGAGCACCACGCGCATCGGCGAGAAGGGACTCGTGCAGCCAGCCATCAGCCCAGATGGTCGCTGGATCGCCGCCACACGCATGTCGTCGCGCGGCACTGATGTGGTGATCATGAACTCGACGACCGGTGAAGTTGTGCTTGAGATCACCAGAACTGGCAAGTCGTGGGCTCCAGCCTGGTCACCGAGCGGGGCACAGCTGGCGTACCTCTCTGCGAATGGTAGTCAGGCGACTCTCAACCTCGCCTCATTCAGCGTTGCGCCATCGGGTCTGCCGAACCCACCGGTGATCGTGAGCCCGCTCCGTGATCCCGTAGATCCAAATGTTCGACCAGCATGGGGGAGTTTGAATACGGCGCCAGTCACAGAGAGCCCAGCGCCATGACCCGCTACCTCAATCTCCTCGATGCATCCACAAAGCGAGCAGGCTCAACTCTCTGTGTTGGTATTGATCCGGTCCCATCAACCCTTCCGGTGACCTTCCGTGAATCGCATGCTGGTATTGAGCGGTGGATTGATACGCTGATCGCAGCAACAGCTCCGCACGCGGCTGCGTTCAAGATGAACCTTGCCTACTTTGAGGCGCTCGGTAGCGAGGGGATCCGACTGGCCGAGCACGTGCGGCGGCAGATCCCATCAGAGATCCCACTCATCGTTGATGCAAAGCGCGGTGACATTGGCGCAACGGTTGCAGCTCAAGGTGTCGCACTCTTCGACGTTCTGGGCGCCGATGCTGTGACGGCCAATCCGTATCTCGGGATTGGTGCGCTAGCCCCCCTTCTTGATCGCAAAGACAAGTTCACCTACCTCCTCTGCCGCACATCAAATCCTGAATCGGGTGAGCTGCAGAGCCTTCGAGTTGGCGCCAGCGACATCGACCCAGAGGAGACGCTGGCGGAGCGAGTCGGACGACTCGCTGCGCGTCGCGCGGAGGGGGTAGCCGGTCGTATTGGTCTGGTCGTGGGTGCGACCGATGCGGCGGCACTTCGCATGGTGCGAGCGGCGGCCCCGGGGCTTCCTCTGCTGGTTCCTGGTGTCGGCGCACAGGGGGGCGAGGTGCAGGCGGTCATCGCTGATGGCGGCGCTCGAACCGCCCCTGGCAACGGTGGCGCGGGGAGGGGGCTGCTCGTGAACGTCGGGCGCGGGATCTCAGACGCTGGCGCGGCAGACGAGCGGGTAGAAGAGGCGCTGGGCGCTGCAGCAGCAGAGTGGGGGCGTCGCCTCGCTATACTCGCCCCCTAAGGGCGCCAGCCCACTACGAGGAGGTTGTCAATGCCAAACGTCGGACCATTCGAACTGATCCTGATCCTTGCCGTTGTGCTGCTGGTCTTTGGGCCAGGGAAGCTCCCAGAGATTGGCAAGGCTGTGGGGAACTCATTCCGCGAGTTTAAAGATGCAACCTCCGGCACCTCAACTGCACCAGCCAAACCACGTGCCAATAAGTCGACAAAGCGCGCCACAGCCTCGAGGACGAAGCGAAAGGCGTAACGTCGGTTCGAATTGATCATGACTCAAGCGAGGGAGATCGGCGACGCACCAGCGCCGCTTCTCCAGCACCTTAAGGAGCTGCGTCGGCGAGTCGCCGTCGCACTTGCGGCAGTCATCGTCGGAGCCGCGATCACCTTTGCGTGGGCCGACACTCTCATCGCGCTGCTGCGCACCCCACTTAACGACACCCCACTCTTCTTCGTGGGTGTTGGGGACGCGTTTGGCATTCGACTGCAACTCAGCTTCATCGGCGGCGTGGCGCTGGCGATGCCGATCTGGCTCTGGCAGGCCTGGGCGTTTATTCGACCGGGCCTCACGGACTCGGAACGGCGAGCGGCTCGGCCATGGATCCCACTCGCGCTCCTCCTCTTTGTCATTGGCGTTGGAGTTGCCTGGGCGGTGCTTCCATTTGCAGTCAGCTTTCTCCTCTCCTTTGCCACTGACGATCTCACCCCACTGATTGCCGCCGATCGCTACTTTGGATTTGTGGGCTCACTCATGCTCGTCTTTGGTTTGGCGACGGAGTACCCAATCCTCTTGGTTTTTCTCTCGCGAGTCGGGGTTGTCACCTCGGCAAAGCTCCAACGATGGCGACGCAACGCGCTCGTTCTCGCCGTGGTGGTGGGCGCTTTCGCCACACCGGGGACAGATCTTGTCAGCCCGATCGTCCTCGGAGTTGTGTTGTATCTCCTCTATGAGCTTTCTATCTGGCTTGTTCGCATCGGGGGGCGCTAGTGGTTGCCCCAGCAGCACAGCACAAGATTGTTCTGCTAACGGGGCTTTCGGGCGCTGGGAAGAGCACCGCAACGAAATCGTTGGAAGACGTCGGCTTCCGTACCATCGATAACCTACCGAACGATTTAATCCCTGCACTTCTTGAAAAAATTCGACTCCAGCCAGATCGATTCGCGCGCCTCTGCCTTGTGATTGACGCCCGAGATGGGGACCCGCGCGCCACGATTGACTCGGTTCGCGCTGCAAGTTCGGCGATCGCTACCGAGAGCCGTGTGATCTACCTTGATTCACGCGACGATGTATTGATTCGGCGATTCAGCGAGACGCGGCATCGGCATCCGCTCGGTGGGCCTATTGATGCGCCGAGCGACGTTGCCGGAGCCATTCGTGCCGAACGCGTCCTGCTCAGCGCATCACGTGAGGTCGCAGATGCGGTGATTGATACCAGCGATCTTGCCGCTCGGGAACTGCGTGACCGTTTGGTCCAAGAAGTATTGGGTGGGGATGCTTCAGTTTCAGTACATCTCACCAGTTTCGGATACAAGCATGGGATTCCTCTCGATTCGGATCTCCTCTTCGACGTGCGGTCGGTGGCGAATCCTCACTGGGTACCGGAGCTGCGACCGAAGGATGGCCGTGATCGAGAGGTGGCCACCTACGTGCTGGGCGATCCCGTCGGAGCCTCCATTGAGGCGGCAATAGAGGCGTTCGTCTCTACCACCCTCAACACCTATCTCAGCGACGGTCGTGGTCGCCTCAGCATCGCAATCGGCTGCACGGGCGGCCGTCACCGTTCGGTGGCGATCAGCGAGTCGCTGGCCCTGAAGCTCAGAGCGCAGGCTGGCTCACACACCGTGCACGTGCATCACCGAGATGTGGAGCGCACCTAAGCGGTGAATCGAGTCGGTTGGCTGAAGCCTGGTCTCGGCGTTAAGCGCTGGCTGCTCTTGACGCTCCTGGGTGCGGGAGCTATTGCCCTCGGTGCGCTCAGCGGTGTCCGTGCGCTCGCAGCAGGGGCGCTGCTCCCGGATCCACTTGTGCAGATCGCAGAGGCGGTGGCCCTGCGCGACCTTAATCCCATGGTCCGGGCCGCCGCCGCGGCGGCCGTCGGACTCGTACTTGTGGGGGTGGGCCTCATCGGACTGGCGCGAGCGGCGATCCTCCCGTACCGCACCGATAGACCCGGTGTGTCGCTCCTTGAACTGCTCGAGCGTCGTCGCCGGCTGGCTCGCGGGCGCCGCATCGTTGTGTTGGGTGGGGGCACTGGGCTTGGAACAGCGCTTCGCGGACTGAAGCTTGAGACGGCGCATCTCACCGCAATCGTTTCCATGGGGGATGACGGCGGCTCGTCAGGAGTGTTGCGCGAGCAGCTCGGGATCCCGCCGGTGGGCGACCTGCGGAACTGCCTGGTGGCCCTCTCGGATGCGGAGTCAACCGCTGCCGATCTTCTGCGCTTTCGCCTCCCCGCTGAACAAGACGCACCACGTGGGCACGCTATCGGCAACCTTCTCCTCGCAGCCGCTATCCACCAAGAGGGTGGAGACCTTGAACGTGGCGTGGCGCGCGTGCACCGCATCTTGAATGTCCGAGGAGAGGTGATACCAGGAACAACGGTAGCGCTGGAGCTGATCGGCACTACAACAGAAGGGGTGACTGTCCGAGGTCAGGCGCAACTAGCACGCACTCGCCATATCGATCGCATGCGCATCGCACCTGAGGGAGCCCGAGCAACTCCGTCGGCACTAAAGGCAATCCAGCAAGCTGACCTGATCGTGCTCGGTCCAGGCTCGCTCTTCACGAGCGTGATCCCGCACCTGCTCGTCCCCGAAATTCTTGCCGCACTCCAGGCGCGACGCGCACCACTCGTGTGGGTGGCGAACGTTGATGAGCAAGAGGGGGAGACGGAAGGGATGGACCTTGATGCTCACCTCGCTGCGCTTGAGGCGCATGGCGGTTCGGGAATCATTGACGGCATCCTCGCGAACTCTGCAAGCTCGCGTCGGGCTGGGGCGGTCGGTGGCGTGCCGATTGTGCCAACGCTGCACCACGCCACCGATGCGGAGGGACGTAAGCGACCGCCGCTCTTTGTTCGCGATATCGCCTCAAGGAGAACTCCGCATCTACATGAACCGAATCTCCTTTCGCGTGCGCTTCTACGTCTCCCGCTGCGCGAGCCGCGACGGACTCGATGAGTCGGGGGGAGGCGGACCTTGTCGCCTCGATCCGTCATGAACTTGCGGCAATACGACCGGCGCGCACCTGTTGCATACAGGCGGAGCTGGCTGCGCTTGGGGACTCCGGCCGTCGCACGGACGTCTCTCTTGCACGCGCAGTCCATGAGTTGAGTACGGAGCTCGCGCAGCGTGGGGCTACAAGAATGTCGGCAGGTTCGCCTAGGAGTCAAGCAGAGAGCTGCGCCGCTGACTTAAGTGGTGGGCGCTCAGGGCAGCATTGTCGACTTGCACTCCTTCGCGGCCGCATCCTTGCCAGAGGCTCTCTCTCGCTCGCCTCAGGGAGCGTGCATCTAGAGATCAACGTCTCCTCCGTTGAGGCAACCCATCTGGCACTGCTCACTTCGCGAGATCAACTCGGCGGGCAACGTCGAGAGCGACGTGGCAAGGGGCTACTTGTATGGAAGGGTCGTGACCTTCTAATTGATCTGTTGCGCCGACTCGGAGCAACTGCTGCGGTGGCCGAGATGGAGGCTCGCGGCATCGGCCGAGAGGTGCGCGGGGCGCTGAATCGCAGTGTGAATGCTGAGACAGCGAACTTGACCCGTGCGGTGCGCGCTGGGCTGCGACAGGCGCGAGCCTGCGACTTGGCACTGGCGGAGAACCTTCTGCAGTCAGACGGACTGCACGCACGGGTCGCCCGCGCTCGAGCGGAAGCTCCCGATGCAACCCTTTCTGAGCTTGCCGCGGACCTTGATCTGGCGCGCTCCACGGTGCAGCGGGCCCTCGTCGCGGTTGAGCGCCGCGTGAGCGAGGCGCGGGTAGACGAACGCTCAGCGGGGCAACCTCTGCGATGATTCACGCATGAGCAGTCGGCAGATCACGGTAATTGCGAACTGGAAGGCAAACCTTCCGCCAAGCGAAGAGGTTGCGCTCGCCAAGGCAATTGCCGATCCTCTAGTAAGCGCCCGCAAGGCCAACGGGAGTCCTTTGACTCTTCGCCTTCTTCTCGCGCCGAGCGCAATCAGTCTTGTCCCCGTCGCCTCACTCCTCCGTCGCGAGTACCCCGAGGCCGGAATTGACGTTGCCGCACAAGATGTCTCACTCAGCAGCGCGGGTGCATTCACGGGTGAAATCCCTGCTGAGCATCTCGTCGGAATTGCCCCTGCGATCATCGTGGGTCACTCGGAACGCCGACGCGATCGGGGTGAGAGCGATGAGGCTGTCGGCGGGAAGTTAGCGCGAGTTGTGGCGGCTGGTTTGGCACCGGTGCTCTGTCTTGGCGATAACCTTCCGAACGCGGACATCGCGGCGCGTGTCGACTTCGTGCAAGCTCAATGTGCGGCGGCCCTCGCCGCCGCGGATCGCGCCGGGTGCAGCGCAACGCAACTCTACGCCGCAGGACTCGTGATCGCCTATGAGCCTGTCTGGGCGATTGGCACCGGAAATCCGGCTTCGTTGGAGATTGCCGAGGCGATTGCCAGCGGCCTTCGGAGTGCACTCGATCGTGAAGAGCTCCCCGTGCTCTACGGCGGCTCCGTTGACGCCGCTTCTGCCGCAACGTGGTTCGGCACACCTTCGGCGCGCACCGGTCTCGATGGGCTCCTTGTCGGTGGCGCCTCCCTCCACGCGGATCGCTTTGTGGCCATCGTGCGCGCCGCTCTGGCCGTGACGGAGCGTGCATGATGGCGGGTGCGAAACCGCGATTGGCGTTGATCGTCGTCGACGGATTTGGCGTCAGCAGCGGCGGCGCCTGTGACGCGATTGCGGCTGCCTCTATGCCGAACTGGCGTGCCCTCGCTGCACAGCACCCACACACGACACTGGGAGCAAGCGGTGAAGCGGTCGGACTTCCTGCTGGACAGATGGGGAACAGCGAGGTTGGGCATCTCAACATTGGGAGTGGACAGCGCGTACCGCAAGACCTTCCCCGCATTGATGCGGCGATTTCCGACGGCTCGTTTGCGCAGATGGGTGGCCTCCGTAGTGCGCTGGCTGCTGCGCAAGAGAGCGGCCTTCAGGTCATCACGCTGCTTGGGAGTGGTGGGGTACACGCCAACGATCGCCATGCGATCGAGGTGCTGCGCGCCGCGCATGAGGCTGGTGTCCCGCGCATCCTTGTTCATCTCCTCCTCGATGGCCGCGACACACCCCCACGCTCTGCTGCCGCGGCCCTTGCATCGTTCCAACAGCGCATGAGTCAGGCGGCGCCAACCGCTCAGATTGCAAGCATCGGTGGGCGCTACTACGGTATGGACCGCGACGCCCGCTGGGAGCGCACGGCAACCGCACTTGAGGGCATCGTCCTTGACGGCGTTCGCTATGCGAGCAGCCCAGAGGTGGCCCTAGAAGAGGCGTACGCGCGTGGGGAGAGCGATGAGTTCGTTCTACCAACGAGAGTTGCGTTGCGCGACGCTGCTGCGGTGCGATTTATACCAACTGATGTTGTGATCCATGCAAATTTCCGCGCTGATCGAGCGCGGCAGCTCATCCGTGCCCTTGCGGCGCCACAGATGGTCGAATTTTCCCGGCCGGCCACGCTCCCCGTGCGTTGTTGGGGGATGACCTCCTACGGAGAGGGTGAGGGGCTTGAACTGGTACAGCCAATCTTCGGGCCCTCTGTTGTGCCATCCCTTGCTGGACTCGTTGCCGCTGCGGGCTGGCGTCAGCTGCACGTTGCGGAGACAGAGAAATACGCACATGTCACCTACTTCTTCAACGGTGGGATTGAAGAGGCCTTCCCGGGTGAGCGGCGCATCCTTATTCCAAGTGACCGTGTTGCCACCTACGACGTAGCACCTGAGATGCAGGCGGAGGCGATCGCAGCTGCGGTTGTCGCCGCACTCATGCAAGGCGACGAGAGCTTTATTGTTGCCAACATCGCGAACCCCGATATGGTCGGGCATACGGGAGACTTTGCCGCCACAGTACGCGCATGTGAAGCCACAGACCGAGCTCTTGGTGTCATTGCGGCGGCCGCAGCGGAGGCTGGCGTCACTCTGTTGATTACGGGCGATCATGGCAATGCCGAGGAGATGTGCGCCACGGATGGCTCGCCGCTCACCAGCCACACCCTTCAGCGTGTGCCACTGCTGGTCGCGTACGGCGATGGCCGAGGGCCGGCCTTGGCTGAGGGGGACCTGAGGGACATTGCCCCTACCGCCTGCGCCCTCTTGGGCCTGCGCCCGGATCCCGCCATGACGGGTGAGTCGCTCCTGCGGCCCTAGCCCACCGGCGCATCCCGTGCGGGTCGGGTGGTAGAATCAACGCAAGGACAGACAGTCCACATGAGGAGGACCAATGAATCCACTACTTGCCCTCGGGCAGATCATCGTCAGCATCTTCCTGATCATCGCCATCCTGATGCAGTCCCGCGGGGTTGGACTGAGCTCGGCGTTTGGTGGAGATTCCAGCGTCTATCGCTCCCGCCGAGGGGTTGAGCGTCAACTGCTCCGCTTCACAGTCGCACTGATCCTTCTCTTCGTCGGCTTCTCGGTACTCGGCTACCTGCAGACGAACTAAACCGGACCGCCCTGGTGCGCAGGCAATACGGCGCTCGACAGGGATTGACCCGCAAAATCGTCGCGGCGTTCTTCGCCGCAGTGGCTCTCTTTGCTGGGGCCTCCCAGCTCGGTCTTGTCACCACCCAACTTCCTGGGGCTGGCGTGCCAGGGGGAGAACTGCCATCTGGCGAGGGCGTATTGACCGTCGGAGTTGTTGGGATTGCATCGACGCCACTTCCACTCTTCGCTGAAACCGCTGCGGATCGTGCCGTCGTCGCGCTGACGTATCGGAGCCTAACCCGCCTCGATGCGAGTGGGTGGCCGGGGCCTGACGTCGCGTCAACATGGAGTGTTGCTGCTGACAATCTTGCGTGGACCTTCACACTAGACCCAGCTGCACGATGGCAAGACGGATCCCCGGTGACTGCGGCTGATGTGCTGACGACGGTCGCCATTGCATCGGAGCTCGGCACCGCGGGAGGGTATTGGCAATCCATCACCGCAGAAGAGGGTGATGCTGCCAATACCGTTCGGCTCAGCGCCTCGCGGGCGCTCGCGAATCTACCAACAATGCTCGGCTCATTGCCACTCCTCTCCGCAACGCAGTTCGCCGGACTTAGCGCGGCACAGATCCCAGACTCTGACGCGGCAAAGGTCCCGCAGGGGACTGGACCGTATCGCATCACCAGCATCTCTTCTGGAGGAGCCGGACTGATCCGACGTACCGACCTCCTCGCCGCTGACACCGCAGCACTGACCGCTGCTGGCACGTCAGCAGAGAAGATTGCGCTCTACTTCTTCCCCGACGCCGCATCTGCGCTGAGTGGGTGGAGCTCCAGCTCTCTTGATCAACTTGTGGGATTGGATATTGCCGATGCTCGCCGTGGTACCGCAGCCCGCGGCAGCACGATAGAACTTGGGACCACCGTTTTCTCGGGTATCGCCACGAACTTACGACCCGGGAGCGTGCTGCGCGATCCTCGGCTGCGTGCAGGTCTAACGGCACTCCTTGATCCTGCTGCGATCACCACAGTGTTCGGCGGTTCTGTTGCACGAACTCCGGTATCGCCGCTCTCGTGGGGCTGGACCGCACTCCCCGATGCAAAGAGCGGGGTCGACTATGCGACGAGCCTCTTCAAATCGGTCAAGTGGAAGAAGGGGGAGGCTGGATGGACGCTTCCAAGTGGTGGAGCGGCAAGCCTTGAGATTCTGACGCTGCCAGCACTGGCGCACCCTGTTGATGCTGCAGTGGCAGCACAGGCGGCGGCGGCATGGACGGCCTTCGGCATCCCTACGCGCGTCACGGAACTCTCTCCCATCGATCTGACGACTCGACTTGCCTCAGGTTCCTTCCAACTGGCCGTTCTGAACGTTGATGTGGGCATTGACGTTGATCTCTATCCGCTCCTCGGCTCGGGGGCAGTCCTGACAGGGGGCAACATTTCTGGCATTCAGCTGAAGGATCTTGATCTGCTGCTCAATCGCGCGCGCCAGCCCGGCGATCGGGCTGCGCGCACGGCGGCCTTGGTGGCACTCCAGAAGTGGCTCGCGGAGACGAACTACATCCTGCCAATCCGCTTCCGTGCCGCTGAACTCTTGTCCTCAAGCCGCGTCACTCAGGTGGCCCCAATGCTCGTTGATGAGCCAGAGAGCTACCTGCGGGCTGTGCTATCCTTCCGCCTCGCGACACCCTGAGCGATTAGGGGGTTCGAACGGGTCGAGGTGGCGGAATTGGCAGACGCGCTGGCTTCAGGAGCCAGTGTCCGCAAGGACGTATGGGTTCAAGTCCCTTCCTCGATACCAGCACCTGTGCCCA
>Ga0315899_10005994_pt1 | contig 13087 bp, 10 predicted proteins | sample LakEriMetagenome_2_FD_203518 | JGI IMG/M metagenome (GOLD analysis project Ga0315899, IMG submission 203518) | Freshwater fungal communities from buoy surface, Lake Erie, Ohio, United States - Buoy 4 MA112 | ecosystem: Environmental > Aquatic > Freshwater > Lake | place: USA: Lake Erie, Ohio...
AAGAGTTCATCTTGCCGGCCGGCAATCGTGCGGCGGCCCAAGCGCACATTTGTCGCACGGTGGCCAGGCGTGCAGAGCGGGCAACCGTAGCTTTGGGCAATGAAGAGGCGCTGAATGATGCGCCCCGCCAATACTTAAACCGAATTTCCGATTTGATGTTTGTGCTCTCTCGGGTGTTAAACCGAATGGATGGCGGCACCGATGTTTATTGGAAAAGCGAGCGGATGAAAAGCAAGGACTGATGAAAAGGCCGTCCTGAAGCATGAAAGTGTCGCCAAAGCGCAAGCATTGGGGATTTTCAGGGTGACAGGCGCCAACTCGCAGGCTAGGCTATGGCCATGAACGCTAGCACCCTCACGCCATTTTTATCGCCGTACCTTTCTTCGCTTGCTGACTTGCCAAAGTCTGCGCCCCAAGCGCCGCATGCCTACGTGCCGCAAATTCGACTTTACCAAGACTGGTTGCAACACAACCGAGGCATTGCATTTGACGCGTACAAAGACCTTTGGCAATGGTCTATTACCGATCTCGATGCATTTTGGCAAAGCATTTGGGACTACTTTGACATTCAATCGCCCACAGCGCATCAGGCCGTGCTGGTTAACAATGCCATGCCAGGCGCCATTTGGTTTCCCGGTGCGCAAGTTAACTATGCAAGCCAAGTCTTAAGGCATGTCGATCAAGCCCATGCGGCAGGCTTTGCGGCCTTGATTGCCCAAAATGAAAAAGGCCAGCACCAAGAAATCTCATGGCCCGAGCTGCAGCGCCAAGTGGCGTCCATGGCCTTGCATTTAAAAGCACAAGGCGTGCAGCCAGGTGATCGGGTGGCCGCTTACTTGCCCAACATTCCCGAGGCCGTTGTGGCTTTCTTGGCCACCATCAGTGTGGGGGGTGTGTGGAGCATTTGCGCGCCCGACATGGGAACCTTGGCCGTTTTGGATCGTTTCAGGCAGATAGAACCGAAGGTGCTCATTGCCTGTGATGGCGTGACGTATGGCGCCAAAGATTACGACCGCATGGCGGTGGTGCAAGAACTCAAAGACGCATTGCCTTCGGTACAACATGTGATTCTGCACGACAACTTGGGTGTTGCAGATTTGGCCAGCAGCGAAGTGGCTTCGGCCATTCGCATGTCACAAACCACGTCCAAGCACGGACCCGAGGTTGATGCCTTCAAACCCATGTCATTGCCTTTTGATCATCCACTTTGGATTGTTTATTCAAGCGGCACCACGGGTTTGCCAAAACCCATTGTGCATGGCCATGGCGGCACTGTGATTGTGGCCTTGGCACTCAAAATTTTGCACAACGATGTGGGTTGCAGCTATCACCCTAACAGCTGGGGTGAGCGCTTTCATTGGTACAGCTCAACCGGTTGGGTGATGTGGAATGCGCAAGTGGGCGGCCTGATGAATGGCACCACCTGCGTCATCTACGACGGCAATCCGGGCGGCAGCAAAGACAACCCTGACTGGAGCACGCTGTGGCGTTTTGCGGCAGAAAACAAGGTGACATTTTTTGGCGCAGGTGCAGCGTTTTTTGCCAATTGCCAAAAGTCTGGCATTGATCTCACGCAGTGTGGTGACTTATCGCGTGTGCGCGCATTGGGCACCACAGGCTCACCGCTTTCGCCGGAAACGCAAAATTGGGGCAACGAACAATTTCAACGCATCAAAAAGCAGCACGCTCATTCCCCTTACCTTCACCGTGAAACAGATGGCGACATTTGGTGGTGCAATATTTCAGGCGGTACTGATTTTTGTGGTGCCTTCATTGGCGGAAACCGTGAACTGCCGCAAGAGGCGGGTGTCATGCAATGCCGCTTGTTGGGTTGCGCGGTCGAGGCTTGGAATGAGGCGGGTGAACCTGTGCATGGCGAAGTGGGAGAACTGGTGTGTTCGCAGCCTATTCCATCCATGCCTTTGTATTTTTGGAACGACAAAAATAACGCTCGCTACTTGGCCAGTTATTTTGAAATGTACCCCGCGGGCCATGGCCGCAAACCAGGTGGTGGCGATGCAGATGCCACGTATGGGGGTGTTTGGCGGCACGGCGATTGGCTGCGAATTGGCGCAGCAGACCAAGGTCAAAACGGCGGTGAAGGCTGCGTCATTTTTGGCCGCAGTGACGCTACCATCAACCGCCATGGTTTGCGCATGGGCACCAGCGAACTTTACAGCGCGGTTGAAGCTTTGCCAGAGGTGATCGACAGCATGGTGGTCGATTTGGAATACTTAGGCCGCGAAAGTTACATGCCTTTGTTTGTGGTGCTAAGGGCCGGACTGACTTTGGACCCCGCCCTGAAAAGCACCTTGAACAACGCCATCAAGACAGCCTTGAGCCCGCGTTTTATTCCGAATGAAATTTTTCAAGTCGCTGAAATTCCGCGCACCTTGTCGGGCAAAAAACAAGAGCTCCCCATCAAAAAACTCATGCTGGGGCAGCCTTTAGAAAAAGTCGTCAACAAAGATGCAATGGCCAATCCGGCATGCCTTGATTGGTATGTTGATTTGGCACAAAAACATTTGGCCAAATCGGCATGACATGAAAAAAGCCAGTGTTGCAACACACTGGCTTTTTAAGCATTCGAAATGCTCAACGAGCGCAATTTCAAAATTAGTTTTTGTGCAAATCTGCGTTCAAGCTGCCCCAACTTTCGGTGCGAGGAATGACTTGTACAGCGCCTGATTGTGAATCGCGGCGGAACAAAATGCCATTGCGGCCAGACAATTCGCGCGCCTTGACCACGCTGCCATCGGGCATTTTGACGCGCGTGCCGCCAGTGATGTAGCAACCTGCTTCCACCACGCAATCGTCACCCAATGAAATGCCAATGCCAGAGTTGGCACCCAGCAAACAACGCTTGCCCACTGAGATGACTTCTTTGCCACCACCCGACAAGGTGCCCATGATAGAGGCGCCGCCGCCCACATCACTTTGATCATCGACCAACACACCGGCACTGATGCGCCCTTCAACCATGGAAGCACCCAGGGTGCCGGCGTTGAAGTTGCAAAAGCCTTCGTGCATGACGGTGGTGCCAGATGCCAAATGCGCACCCAAGCGTACGCGGTCTACGTTGGCAATGCGCACACCGGATGGCACGACGTAGTCGGTCATGTAAGGGAACTTGTCAACGGCCTTCACATCGAACACCACGCGGGCTGCTCGGGCGCGCAGTCGCGCGTCTTGCAATTGGTCTAAGGGGCAAGGGCCCATGGAGGTCCATGCCACATTGGCCAGCATGCCAAAGATACCGGCCAAGTTGGCTTGATGCGGTTTGACCAAACGATGGCTGAGCAAGTGCAAACGCAAAAACACATCGTGCGTGTCCTTGGCCGGCTCTGCCAAAGTGGCGATGCTGGTTTTGACGGCCACCACATTCACGCCACGCAATTCGCAAGGGCCAAGTGTTTTAACAAAAGCCTCACCCAAATGCGTTCGCGCATCGGCTTCGCTGAGAACGTGACTACCGCTGTCTTTGACGTCTTCGGCCAGTTGAGGGGCGGGGTACCAAGTGTCTAACACGGTACCGTCTTTGGCGATGGTGGCCAAGCCGTAGGCGATAGCGCCACTGTGAATCATGGGAGGGGTTTGCATGGCGGTGTCAAAAAAATCAAAAAAAGAGATTATCGGGCTTTGTGGGGCAGTTTGTCTTCAGCGCAACGCAGACATGTTCTTGGGGAAGCTTGCCCCAGCGCCCCATTCATTTGTAAACGCCGCGACTATTTTATGACCGGCAAGTTCAAATTCTCGGATCGGTCGCTAAAATGCTCCCATGAGCGCAACCCTCGAGCCCCTCAAAAAATCTTTCAAAGCCCAAATGCTAGAGGCTAGAGAGCAAGCGATTACAGCTTCGGTCAATCGACTTCTATCTGAAAAAGGCTTTGACGCCATGACGGTGGATGAGGTTGCCGCAGAAGTTGGAATTGCCAAGGCAAGCCTTTACAAGCACTTCAACAGCAAGGAAGAATTGGCTTGCGCTGCCATGGTGCAGGCCATACAAAAAGCACAAGCCTATTTAGAAGACCTCAATGCGCAATCTGCAGCCAACACGGGGGCTGAATTAGAAGGCGCGCTGACCAGCGTCGCTTTGAACAAACTCAAGGCGTCTACTCGCTGGACCTTGCAATTGAAACTGGCAGGGCAAATGCCAACCTTGCCTAGCCACAACTCTAGCTTGCGCGCCAGCCTCATGGCCAGCCGCCCCTACATGGATGGTCTGATGAGGGTCAGTGACTTGCTTGGCGCGTGGATTGTTCAAGCGCAGAAGGATGGCTTTATCAATGCGGCCTTGCCGCCCATTACGGTGCTCTACACCTTGTATGCACGCGCGTGTGATCCGGTGGTGGAGTTTCTGAAAATGAGTGAGCTTCACAGCAACGAAGAAATCATCGAGATGGTGATGACCACCTGCTTTGATGGCTTGATGGTCAGAAAAAACGAAAGCAAGCTAGACCACCACACGCACTAATTTTTGGGGATCAAACCTGATCTGCTCATTCTTGCGTGCATAGCCAAACGGATTGGCAAGCACATGACAATCTTGGTGAACATAGTCTTGCGCGCAATGCAGATGACCATGCAACCACACTTGGGCCTTGGGCATCAGGTGGTCAAGGGCATTGCAAAATCCGGCCGTACCAGGTGTCAGGCCATAGCGTGGATCGGCACTTCTCAAGCTAGGCGCGAAGTGCGTGACCACCACCGTGGGGCCCTCAAAAGTTTCTGACAGTGCATTGCTTAGCCAGGCCTGATCGTCTTGCGCTTTGGCTCTCACGGCCGCTGACAAAAAGGGCTCACCATTCAAAGTGGTGCCCGTTTTGCGCAGGTAAAAATCAGCTGCGCGCTCTGCTTTCTGGCGTGCTTGGAGTTGTTGTGTGATGGGCCCACTCAGAGGCACCAAGGCTTCGAAATCGCTCCACAAGGTGCAGCCAATCAAGCGCACACCCTGCATCACAACAACCCGTTGATGCAAGAAGGTGATCTCTAGGCGCTCGCATGTTTCACGCAGCCGTGCATCGGCTTCTTCAAAAGGCAAGCCGTCGTACTCATGGTTGCCAGGCACAAAGAAAACGGGAACAGGCCATGCGGCTAAATCTTTGCGCGGCGAAAAGCGCGCCAAACCAAAGTCATTGTCTTGTTGTTCATACAGCATCGAGCCGGATTGATAAGAGCCAATGTCCCCCGCCAGCACAAGCGCATCGGCCATTGGCGAGATCTTTGGCACAAAATGCGGGTGCGTTTCAAGGTGCAAATCAGAAAGCAGTTGAATGTTCATGACGGTCTTGTACTTTTGAAAACGTCGCGCGCAATGTCGATCAGCTGCTCTCGCAACCATCGGTGTTCGCTTTGCGCATGCTTGCGTCTGTGCCACACGGCATCCACATGCAAGGTAGGAACTTTGAACGGCAACTCGCACATGAACAGCTCTTTGGCAATACCCGTCGTGTGCACAAAATGTTTGGGCAAAACGGTGAGCAGATCGGAGTTCACAACCACGCGGCCTGCCGTGAAAAACTGGTTCACGGTCATGACCACGCGCCGCTGTTTGCCAATCGATGCCAAGGCCTCATCGATAAAGCCATAGGGGCGACCTGAAAAACTCACTAGCAAGTGCCTTGCGTTGCAAAACTCTTCTAAGCTGATGTTCTTTTGCGCCAAGGGGTGTTTGCGGCGCATGACACACACATACTCACCGTCATACAAGCGCTGGTGTGCAAATGCAACCGCCTCGCCCGATTGTGCTTTTGCTGTGAGGTCTGCCAAGACGGCGGGAAAATAACCCAAAGCCATATCTGCAATGCCATCGTTCAGCATGTTTCTAGGGTCACGTGTGGTCAGTGGTAAAACTCGAATAGACACATTGGGCGCATGCTTTTCAAGCGCCTGGCCCAAATTTCCCATCAACTCGGCCGCGGTGGCGTCGGCCATGGCCAAGACAAAAGAATTTCGGGCCTCACTGGGAATGAACTGTTGAGGCACCAAGGCCGTTTGCAACTGGTCGAGTGCGGCCCTCACATTGGGCCAAAGCAACAAGGCAAATGGGGTGGGTGTGATGCCATGGCCATCGCGCCGAACCAGGTCGTCCCCAAGCGTTTCTCGCAGACGCCGAAGTGAGTTGCTCACGGCGGGTTGAGTGATGGACAAATTGCGCGCCGCTTTGGTCAAGCTTTTTTCAGCCATGACCTCGTCAAAGACCCGAAGTAAATTCAGATCCAAGGTTCGGAAATTGGTTTGGATGGCTTCAATCATTTCCACTGTGAATGATAGGCATCATAAATATAAAGTTGAACAACACTAGAGTAAACCCTATGATTTGCACATGGTCAAGCAAAAAGTCGGTTTTATCCAACGCTTAGGCCCCATGAGTTAATTTTATGAACAAGGAAATCAAAATGAACCGCAATTCTGTCCACTTAGATTACCCCCTGACACACCCTGGCGTCGAGCGTGCCGAACAAGTCGCTGCCAACTTCAAGCGCTTGAGCGACAGCTTCAGCCCAACACGCACCTTGGCCGCTATGCTCTTGTCTGCCATCGTTGCAGCCTTTGTGGTTGTGGCCGATCAGATGATGGACACATGGGCTGATGGGCACTTGCTAGCAGCATGGGTTGCGCTTTGGGCGGTGGCATTTGCAGCCGTTGGCTTATTTGCTGGTGTTTCCAAAACAATGGCCATTCAAGTGAAGCAGGCCTTGGACGCATGGTCAGCCCGCATGGCGCAAAGCCGATCAGATGAGCGTTTGTGGGCCATCGCTCAAACCGACGCTCGCTTGATGTCAGAGTTGCAAACTGCAATGAACCGCAGTGACGAAAAAGCACTTTTGGGTGAAAACAGCACCCAACGCAGAGTTGCCCGCATGTTGCAAAATCGCCAGTACTACATTTAATCTGAGTTACTAGCCGCTGTCTTTTGCGAAGCCAAATAAATGCCTGGCAAAATAAAAGCAGCGCCTACCGCGTGATGCCATCCCAAGGTTTCATCCAAAAAGAGCCACGCCACCAAGCCGCCGTACAAAGGGCCTAGATAAAGGCTGGTCGCGACGCGGCTGGCGCCTAAAGTTTTTTGACAAAAACCATAAGCCCAGTAAGCGCCCACGCCTGGAAAAACTGCTGCTGCCACGACAAGTAGGCTGGCACTATGGCTCCATTCGGCATGCTCTGTCGCGACCCATTCGGTGATTGCCAAGGGCAGCAAAACAAGGCTACCGGCAAAACATGTGGCAGCCAACCTGGCTGTGGAGCTCAAGGGGCTTGTCCACTTTTTAAGCAGCAAAGCATAGGCGGCCCATGCGACCATGGCAATGACCACGAGGCCATCACCAAAGACCCAAACGACTTGTGACAGTGCTGCCCACTGGCCTTTGACAACCACGTGCAAAACGCCCAGCAAAGCCATGACAACGCCCAGAGACTGCCGCCAAGAAAACGACTCTTTCAGGCCGATGACGGCACCGAGCGTAATCAAAACGGGCGAGGCTGCGTAGATCAGTGCGATGTTGATGGCTGTGGTTGTTTCTGCGGCCCAGTAAACCCAGGCGCCGCAAATGAGCATGCCTAGAGTACCCAGCACCACATACTGTTTCCAAGCGTTCAATGTGCTTTGACGTTCTTGCCAAAGCTCACTGCGTGCAATGAAGGCCAAAATAAGGCCCGCTAAAAACCACCGACCCAATGCCAATACATGGGGGCTGATGATGCCAGGCGCGGTTTTGGCAACGACATAGTTCACCGACCACAAGGCCGGTGTGACCCATATTAAAACTTGCGCTATTTTTTCGCGCGAGGCAACGGTAGTCAGACAGCCGCTAAGCGTTGAGCCAACGCCGCTTTGGTGTCAAGCAAGGCTTTGGGCATGTTGTAGGCCAACTGCTCAAAGTGTGTGTTGTGCAATTGGAGTTCTTGTTGCCAAGCCGCTTTGTCAATGCTGGTGACCGTCTTGAACTGATCGGCTGTGAAGCTCAAACCGGTCCAGTTCAACTCGCCATACCTGGGTGTGATGCCGAAGATGGTTTCTTGGCCTTGAGCCTGACCTTCCAAGCGATCAATCATCCACTTCAAGACGCGCATGTTGTCGCCATAACCGGGCCAAACAAACTTGCCAGCTTCGTCTTTGCGGAACCAGTTGACGCAGTAGATGCTGGGCAGCTTGTGGCCACCGGCTTGTACCTTGGCGCCCACATCGAGCCAGTGTTGGAAATAGTCGCTCATGTTGTAACCACAGAAGGGCAACATGGCAAAAGGATCGCGGCGAACAACGCCCTGCGCGCCAAAGGCGGCGGCGGTGGTTTCAGAGCCCATGGTGGCTGCCATGTAAACGCCTTCTGTCCAATTGCGAGCTTCTGTGACCAATGGCACGGTGGTCGAACGACGGCCACCAAAGATGAACGCATCGATGGACACGCCAGCGGCATCGTCCCAAGCGGGGTCGAGGGCAGGGTTGTTGATGGCTGAAACGGTAAAGCGTGCATTGGCGTGAGCCGCTTTGGCGCCGGTCTCCTTGGCAATTTGAGGCGTCCAGTCTTTGCCCTGCCAGTCAATCAGATGATCAGGTAATTTGCCAGTGTCTTTTTCGATGCCCTCCCACCAGACGTCGCCGTCATCGGTCAAGGCCACGTTGGTGAAGATCACGTTTTTGTCCAAGCTGGCCATGCAGTTGGGGTTGGTATGGTGGTTGGTTCCCGGGGCCACGCCAAAGTAACCGGCCTCGGGGTTGATGGCCATCATCTTGCCATTGGCCTGAGGTTTGATCCAAGCGATGTCGTCGCCGATGGTCGTGACCTTCCAGCCATTGAAGCCTTCAGGAGGAACCAACATGGAGAAGTTTGTTTTGCCGCAAGCGCTTGGGAAAGCCGCCGCAACGTGGTATTTTTTTCCTTGCGGATTGGTCACGCCCAAGATGAGCATGTGCTCGGCCAACCAACCTTGTTCACGGCCCATGCTGGACGCAATGCGCAAGGCCAAGCATTTTTTGCCCAGCAAGGCATTGCCGCCGTAGCCAGAACCGTATGACCAAATTTCGCGTGTTTCAGGGTAGTGAACGATGTACTTGACGGTAGGGTTGCAAGGCCAAGAGGTGGTGTCCTTGGCGCCATTCACCAAAGGTGCGCCCACCGTGTGCAAGCAGGGCACAAACTCGCCATCGGTGCCAATCACATCAAAAACAGCTTTGCCCATGCGGGTCATGAGCTTTTGGTTGACGGCCACGTAGGCGCTGTCTGTGAGTTCAATGCCGATGTGGGCAATGTGTGAGCCCAAGGGGCCCATGGAGAAAGGCACCACATACAGGGTTCGACCTTGCATGCAACCGTCGAACAATGGGTTCAAGGTTTGGCGCATTTCGGCGGGTGCCATCCAATTGTTGGTGGGGCCAGCGTTTTCTTTCTTCTCAGAGCAAATGTAAGTGCGGTCTTCGACGCGCGCCACGTCAGACGGGTCAGAGCAAGCCAAAAAGCTGCCTGGGCGTTTTGCTGGGTTGAGTTTTTTGAAGGTGCCGTTGTCAACCAGAAGTTGGCAAAGGCGGTCGTATTCTTCTTCTGAGCCATCGCACCAGTACACATTGGCTGGCTTGCAAAGAGCCGCCATTTCGGCCACCCAAGCAACCAGCTTGGGATTTTTGACATAGGCGGGGGTGTTCAGGTTCAAGCCCTGCATCACGGGTGAGTTCATGGGGACGGCTCCAAAGTTTAAAAATCGTTTTTTGAAAAGGCCGACTCTTGCACCCTGTGCGCAGAAATAGACCTTTTCAAAAAACGACAAGCGGGCTTGTAACCGGCCCGTAACCAGAATCGAATTTTAAAGACGATGGCAAGAAAAGGCTTGTGAAAAAATTTAAATCCGTTTAAAAAGTATGCAAAACTTGCATAACCTTGGGGTGAGTGAAAAGCGTTTCGATTTTTCTGGAAAAAAAACCCGCCTGCAATTGCGGCGGGTTGTGTCGGGTTATCTCGGGGTAATTCGGGTTTTGTCGGGCCAGCTTAAGACTAAGCCAGTGCCGCTTAAACCTTAGGCCATGAAAACAGCAATGAAAGCCAGCAAAAAGATCAGAACAGCGCCAACGACGGGTATGACGACAGGAATGTGTTTAACGATAGCTTCAACAGGATCTTGAGATTCTTGGGAATCGTGGTGTGCGGACATGTAAAACCTCAGGTAATTTAGCCAGCTATTTTAGCTGAACTCGGCATACTTGCAAGACTTCTTGGCCGTAGGCTTCGAGCTTTTTGGCGCCAATGCCACTGATACCGTTCAGGTCATTGAGCGTCTGGGGGGCTGCACTGGCAATCAATGCCAAAGTGGCGTCGTGGAAAATGACATAGGCCGGTAGATTGTGCTCTTTGGCAACCTCTGCGCGCCAAGCCTTTAAGTTGATGTACCGCACCAAGGCTTCTTGGCTTAAATTGGCAGCGGCCGGGCTGGTTGCTTGAGCCTTGCGGCTTCGCTTCTCAGCTTTCTGACTGACAGATTCTCGCAAGAGCACACTGATTTCGCCGCGCAAGACCGCCCGTGAGCCCTCTGTCAATTGCAGTGTGTTAAAGACTTGGCCCTGAACATTCAAAGCGCCCATGGCAATAAGTTGTCTTAAGACGCCGCGCAATTGAACTTCGCTGAAATTGGCGCCAATGCCAAAAGTACTTAGCTTTGCATGGCCATATTGAGACACCTTTTCGGTAGATTTGCCCCGAACGATGTCCATGATGTGGCCAGAGCCAAAAGAAAAGCCACTGTGTTGCTCGGCGCGAAAGACAGTGGAAAGTAATTTGCGAGCGGCATCGGTGCCATCCCAAACGGCGGGTGGATTTAAGCAGTTGTCGCAGTTGCCGCAAGGCTCGCTGGCTTCGTCGAAATAAGACAAAAGCCGAACACGTCGGCAGTCTGTGGCTTCGGCCAGCGCCAACAAAGCATCGAGTTTGCCGCGCATGACCTGTTTGAAGTTTTCTTCGGCAGGGCTTTCGTCAATCATGCGTCTTTGGTTAACGACATCTTGCAAGCCATAGGCCATCCACGCGTTGGCACGCAAGCCGTCGCGCCCAGCGCGTCCAGTTTCTTGGTAATAGCCTTCAATGTTTTTGGGCATGTCCAGATGCGCAACAAATCGAACATCGGGTTTGTCAATGCCCATGCCAAAAGCAATGGTGGCGACCATGACAACACCTTCATCTCGCAAAAATCGATTCTGGTGTTTTTGACGAATGGCCGCGTCTAAGCCCGCGTGATAGGGCAGCGCATCGATGCCAGTTTGGGCCAACATTTCGGCCACTTCTTCAACCCGTTTGCGCGACTGACAATAAACCACACCCGCTTCACCTTCGTGCTCACGCTCAATGAATCGAAGCAATTGCGCCGAGGCATCTTTTTTCTCAACAATGGTGTACCGAATGTTGGGCCGATCAAAGCTGCTGATGAAAAGCTGGGCATCTTCAAGCTGAAGACGCTCAATGATGTCGGCGCGGGTTAGGGCATCGGCGGTGGCCGTGAGCGCCACCCTTGGCACCCCTGGAAAGCGCTCGTGCAAGACTGTCAGGCTTCGGTATTCAGGCCGAAAATCGTGACCCCATTGGCTGACGCAATGGGCTTCATCGATGGCAAATAGACTTAACAAACCTTGCGCATAAAGGGCATCCAATTGCGCCAAAAATCTGGGTGTATTGATGCGCTCTGGCGCTGCATAGAGCAGCGTGACTTCACCCCGGCGCAGGCGCTGCTCGATGGTTTGAGTCTCTTCTGGGGAGAGTGTGGAGTTTAAAAAAGCAGCACTGACACCAGCTTCGTGCAAGGCGCCGACTTGGTCGTGCATGAGTGCAATGAGGGGCGACACCACAATGGTGATACCTTGCCCTGCGCTTTGTCTGGCAATGGCCGGTATTTGATAACACAGGCTTTTGCCGCCGCCTGTGGGCATGAGTACCAAGGCGTCGTGTCCGCTGGTGACGTGCTCGATGATGTTGCGCTGCGGCCCTCTAAACGACTCATAGCCAAAGACTTCACTGAGAATGCTCAGAATATTGGGAGAGGTAAGAGCTTCGGTAGACACAGCATGTATTGTCTCCGAAGCGCCGGCGTGCTTTTGAAACCTCTACGGCCAATTTCAAGGTATTTGATTGCAAATGGCTTCAAGCGGCGCTGATGTTTTTTACAATAAGGGCATGAAACCTTTGAACTACACCCGCGCCCAAGCCTTGCCAGCCATTCTGGAAAAACGCATTGCCATTCTCGATGGCGCCATGGGCACCATGATTCAGCGCTTCAAATTGAGCGAGGCCGATTACCGTGGTGAGCGCTTCAAAGACTTTCCCAAAGACGTCAAGGGCAACAATGAACTGCTCAGTCTCACGCGCCCTGATGTGATTCGCGACATTCACGAAGGCTATTTAGCGGCTGGCGCCGACATGATTGAAACCAATACTTTTGGCGCCACCACCATTGCGCAAGAAGATTACAAAATGGCCGACTTGGCCCTTGAAATGAACCGCGCTTCTGCGGCCTTGGCGCGCGCTGCCTGCGACAAGTTTTCCACACCCGACAAACCCCGCTATGCCGTGGGTGCCTTGGGCCCAACGCCCAAAACAGCCAGCATCAGCCCTGATGTCAACGACCCCGGTGCACGCAACATCGATTTTGAGTCTTTGCGCAAAGCCTATTACGAACAAACGCAGGCCTTGGTGGAAGGCGGCGTTGATGTGTTGTTGGTGGAAACCATCTTTGATACATTGAATGCCAAAGCCGCACTGTTTGCCATTGAAGAATATTTTGAGAACAGCGGTGAGCGCTTGCCTCTCATCATCAGTGGCACCGTGACCGATGCCTCTGGCCGCATCTTAAGTGGCCAAACCGTCACAGCGTTTTGGCACAGCGTGCGCCATGCGCGTCCTTTGGCCATTGGCTTGAACTGCGCTTTGGGGGCCACGCTCATGCGCCCCTACATTCAAGAACTTTCCAAAGTGGCGGGCGACACCTTCATCAGCTGCTACCCCAATGCCGGCTTGCCCAACCCCATGAGCGACACCGGCTTTGATGAGACACCCGAAGTGACCAGCCGTTTGTTGCATGAGTTTGCAGCAGAAGGCTTGGTGAACATTGTGGG
>Ga0315899_10005995_pt1 | contig 13086 bp, 13 predicted proteins | sample LakEriMetagenome_2_FD_203518 | JGI IMG/M metagenome (GOLD analysis project Ga0315899, IMG submission 203518) | Freshwater fungal communities from buoy surface, Lake Erie, Ohio, United States - Buoy 4 MA112 | ecosystem: Environmental > Aquatic > Freshwater > Lake | place: USA: Lake Erie, Ohio...
GGGCACGCCGGGGTGGTGGCTGAGGATGCCCTCAGCGGTTTGGCGCGGCCGGGCCATGGAGCTGGTGTAGGCCCGCTGGAACGACACCTTGCGCAGGAAGTTGCCGGCGGCGGCCGCCTGCGCGCGGCCGTTCTCGTTGAGCGGGATATCGATCTGGCCCTGGAAGCGGCCCTGGCGGTTCCAGTCGGTTTCGCCATGGCGCACCAGCAGCAGGCGCGGACCTGCTCCTTTCGCCGGCAGGCGGCCGCCGCACACCTCGGGATGGAGATGGGTGGTGCCGTTGAGCGATTCGATCTGCACCGAGACCCCACCCTCACCATCGGCGCTGAGGTTCAACACCGAGAGGGAGGCGTTGTCGACCCGCAGGCGGCGGAAACCGCGGGCATCCAGACCCAGCAGAGTGAGCAGCAGGCAGCGCAGGATGGCGTTATGACCCACCACCAGCACAGTCTGCGGTGTGGGGCTGGTTGGATTGTGCTGAGCCAGCAGGCGATCCACAAACCGACGCGCCTGAGCCATCAACTCCGGGATGGGGGCATAGCTGCTGGCATCGGCGCGTTGCAGCTCCAGCTGCTCCGGATGCTGCTTCCAGGTGCGGTAGGCCTCAGGGAAGCGCTCCTGCACTTCACTGCTGAGCAGACCACTCCAGGGGGCTAGATCCACCTCGAGCAGGTCGTCGTCGAGGTTGGGCTCAAGGCCACCGCCTTGGGCGGCGAGCAGGGCGGTGGCGGTGTCGTGGGCGCGGCGGAGCGGAGAGCTGTAGGCGGCCGTGATCGGCAGATCCCTCAGGGCCTCGCCCGTAGCCAGGGCCTGCTTCACACCCTCCTCGGTGAGGCTGGAGAGATCGTCGCGACCCTGGATGCGGTGCTCGAGATTGAAGCTGCTCAACCCATGGCGAACCAGCAGGATCCGGAGAGACACAGGCGCAGGATTGAGCAAAAGGCATCGTATTTGGTGGGGTTTCAGCCCAAGATCCCGCTCAGGCGCCGATCAGCCACCGGTCAGCCCAAAGCCAAACGATGAGATGCTGCGCTGATCAGCACCAGGGAGCAGGCGCAGGGTGACAGCAGCCAACAGGCCCGGCGGCAGACCGGAAGGGGCAGCGGCGGGCTGGAAGGTGGTGCTGGCCTTGGTGAGCCTGGCCCTGAGCCTGCTGCTCTGGCTCAACGGGCTCATCGACAGCCTCAGTCGCCCCTCCGTGGGCAACGACCTCAACCGCCGCCAGCTGGAGCTGGCAGTGCTGGCCGAACCGCAGCTGAGCGGACCGCTGCGCAACCTGCTAGCAGGCAGCAACCCTCTCGACACCCTGCGCAAGGCCCTGGCTGAGGAGATCAACGACGCGCGCGAAGCAGGCCAAAGCCCCGATCCAGGCCTCCTGCTGGAACAAGCCCTGCTGCTACGACGCCAGGGGCAGACCCCAGCCTCCGATGCACTCCTGGCAGAACTGGGCACCGGAAACAGCCCCCAGTCGGCCCTGGCCCAGGCCCTGCTCGCCCCAGAGCGAAAGCCAGACGGCCCGGCGAACAGAATCTTGATCGATGCGCTGCCTAAGGGCGGCGTGCTGCAGTTATGGAGCTGTGAAGCACTCACGCCGGACGCTAATTGCGACGCTGCGAGAGCCAGCCGACGGGCTCTGCTGCAGCTGACCAGCGTGAGCGTGCTGCCGGTGCTGTTGTTGCTGCTTGGTAGCGCCGCCCTGCTGCGGGAGCTGTGGCTGCGCTGGCGTGGCCGCGCAGCCGAGGCACCACCACTGCAGGGCCCCCAACTCAGCGGCCTCGATGCCGTGCTGCTGATCGCTGGCGGCTTCGTGGTGATCGGGGAGCTGCTCACGCCTCTGCTGGTGGGCCCCTTGCTCACGGGCCTGCTGCTACAGCTGGCTGTGACCAGTCCCCTGCGCGAGGGCATCAACGTGGTGAGCCTGTATCTGGCGCTGATGGCCGGACCCCTGCTGATCCTGGCCCTGATGCTGCGCGGCAAAGGGGCACTGGCTGGGCTCCAATTCCGCTGGAACCCCCTGGCCCTGAACCTGCGGCAGGGGCTGAAGGGACTGCTGATGGTGCTGCCGTTGGTGAGCCTGGTGGGCTGGCTGCAGGGGCAGCTCTGGGGAGATCCAGGCGGCAGCAATCCTCTGCTGGAGCTTGTGCTGAACAGTCACAACGTGCCGGCATTGGCCTGCTTCGGCTTCACGGCAATCGTGCTGGCACCGCTATTTGAAGAAACGATCTTTCGCGGCGCGCTGCTGCCCGTGGCAGCGCGAAAGCTGGGTGCAGCCGGCGGCATCCTGCTCAGTGCCGCGGTGTTTGCTGTCGCCCACCTGAGCCTGGGCGAACTGCTGCCGCTGCTGGTGCTGGGCATCGGACTCGGCTGGGTGCGCTGGAGCAGCGGCCGGCTGGGCAGTTGCGTGCTGATGCACGGTCTGTGGAATGCCCTCACCTTCGCCAATCTGGTGGTGCTGGGCTGGTAGAAGGCAAGGCCATGCGTCTCAGGACCTGATCGCCCCCTTGCTGGAGGAGCAGGCGCGTGGTTCACTTGCGCAGTTCTGCCGCGCACCCGTGGTCGCCGCCCCACTTCATCAGACCCAGCAGGGTCAACGGCGATCCACCGCTCGGCCCCTGGAACTGATTCAGGGATCGCTGTCGTCGCGCCAAGCTGATCGCCAATCCCCTCTGCTCGGCAACCTGCATCGCATTGCCGATGGCAGCCTGCTGGGCCTGGGCGTGGCCGTGCTCGGGCTGAGCGGCCTCACCCTGCACTGGCAGGGTCAGTGGACCCAGAACTTCCAGAAGCTGGAGGCAGCCCAACGGCTGGAGCATCGCTTGCAGGAAACCGCCGCTGTTCTGGAGCAACATCACCTGGGGATGACCCGCAAACCGGCCCTGCTTGAACCCACCTCCAGCCAGAAACTCGTGTATCTGGAGCCTCCGGCCACTAACGAACAGCCCCGCCTGCGCGCCCTGCTGGCCCAGGTGAATCCTCGTCAGATCCTGCCGGGATACTGATGGCGGTTCACCGCCTTCAAAGCCAGCGGCCGGCTCCCCGCAGCGGTGGGCGGCAGCGGCGGGTGTTGAACCTGAGTCCGGTGCCCGCAGGGCGCCTCTGGGCGGTGTATCTGCTCATGGCGGCCGGTCTTGGTGGCCTGGCCATCAGGCTGGCCTGGGTTCAGGTGGTGCAGGGCCCAGAGCTGCTCGATCGCGCCCGGGCGGTTCAAACCCAGACGATCACACCCCTGGGCCGTCGCCGCACGATCGTGGATCGCCAGGGCAGCCTGGTGGCCCTCGATGAGGAGCGCTTCACCCTTTGGGCGCATCCCCGTTACTTCGCCTTTCCCGGCGACGACATCGGCAAGCTGCGCAGCCCCCTGGATGTAGCGCGCAAGCTCTCAAGCGTGCTCGCCCTTCCCATGGCAGATCTGCTCCGCACCATGGAGGGCCGCAAATCCGGCGTGAAACTCGCCAGCGATCTCGATCCGGAAACAGCCCAACGGGTGCGGGAACTGGGGATCAGTGGCATCGATCTGGAGCCCTACCCCCAGCGGGTGTACCCCCAGGGCAACCTGTTCGCCAACGTGGTGGGCTTCCTCAACCTCGAGCGGGTGCCACAGGCTGGTCTCGAGCAGAGCCGCAACAGCGATCTGCGCCGCCACGAGGCCACCCGCCAACTCCGCCGAGGCGCCGATGGCACACCGTTGCCCGATGGACTCAAGGCTGGCGTGCTCTACGGCGACGATCTGCGGCTGCAGCTCACCCTCGATGCGCGCCTGCAGCAGGTGGCGCAGATGGCTCTCAGCAAACAGGTCAAGAAATGGAACGCCAAGCGTGGCGTAGCGCTGGTGATGGATGTACGCAATGGCGAACTGCTCGCCCTGGCCTCCAACCCCACCTATGACCCCAATCAGTTCTGGAAGTACAAGCCCGGGCTTTTCCGCGAGTGGTCGGTCCAGGACCTCTATGAACCGGGTTCAACGTTCAAGCCGATCAACCTGGCAATCGCCCTGCAGGAAAACGCCATTGATCCAGCCGGCAAGGTGAATGACAACGGTCAGCTCACCATCGGTGGCTGGCCGATCTTTAACCACGACCGCAAAGGCAACGGGGTGATCGATTTCCCCACGGTGCTGCAGGTATCGAGCAACGTGGCCATGGTGAAGGCCATGCAAAGGGTGAAGCCCGCCAAGTTCTGGAACTGGCTTCACGCTCTGGGCATTGACACCAAACCCGACACCGATCTGCCCGGCGCCGTGGCTGGCCAGCTGAAAAGCCTGGAAACCTTCCGCACCCAGCCGATCGAGCCTGCCACCGCCGCCTTTGGCCAGGGCTTCAACCTCACGCCACTGAAGCTGTTGCAGCTGCACGCCATGCTCTCCAATGGCGGCAAGCTGGTGAGCCCCCACATCACCCGCGGCCTGCGCTCGGGCGACGACCTGGCTGCCGTACCACCCTCCACGGGACTGCAACTGATCCGGCCGGAGATTGCCCAGACGGTTCTCAACTGGATGGAAACCGTGGTTGAGAAGGGCAGCGGCAAGGGCACTTACATCCCTGGCCATCGCATCGGTGGCAAAACGGGCACGGCCCAGAAAGCCGAAAACGGCGTTTACATCCCTGGGGCGCGCATCACCAGCTTTGTGGCCCACCTGCCGATCAATGATCCGCGCTACGTGGTGCTGGTGGTAGTCGACGAGCCCAAGGGAGCCAATGCCTACGGATCCACCGTGGCGGTTCCTGTGGCGCGCCAGATCATCGAATCGCTGCTCGTGATCGAGAAGATCCCGCCGAGCAAGCCAGTGGCCGGCTGAGGCCCATGCAAGCGGGTAACCGCTTGATGACAGAGGCGGTTCTTCGCCAATTCGCTGGCTAGTTTGAGCGCATCTCCCGGGGCCCTGCATGGCCAACCTGCTCGATCAACTGGCTGCCATGACCGTTGTGGTCGCCGACACCGGTGACATCAACGCCATCCACCAGTTCACGCCGAGGGATGCCACCACCAACCCCTCACTGATCCTGGCGGCAGCGCAGATCCCCGCTTATCAGAACCTGATCGATCGCTCCCTGCAGGAATCCCGCGAGGTGTGCGGCAGCGCAGCTCCAGCCGAAGAGGTGGTGCGCGAAGCCCTCGATGAAATCTGCGTCACCTTCGGCACCGAAATTCTCAAGATCGTGCCGGGCCGCGTGTCCACCGAGGTGGATGCACGCCTGAGCTTCAACACCGAAGCCACCATCACCAAGGCGCGCAAACTGATCGGCCTCTACCGCCAGGCCGGCATCGGCCGCGAGCGCGTGCTGATCAAGATCGCCTCCACGTGGGAGGGGATCAAGGCTGCCGAGGTGCTGGAGAAAGAAGGCATCCACTGCAACCTCACCCTGCTGTTCAGCTTCGCCCAGGCGGTGGCAGCCGCTGAAGCCGGCGTCACGCTGATCTCCCCCTTCGTGGGGCGCATCCTCGATTGGTACAAGAAGAGCACAGGCCGCGAGAGCTACCCCGGTCCTGAGGATCCAGGCGTGGTGTCGGTGGCCCAGATCTTCAATTACTTCAAAACCTACGGCTACAAAACCGAGGTGATGGGGGCCAGCTTCCGCAATATCGACGAGATCATCGAGCTGGCCGGCTGCGATCTGCTCACCATCTCACCAAAGCTGCTCGATCAGCTGCGCAACACCGATGGCGAGCTAACCCGCAAGCTCAACGCCTTCGATCCGGCACCCACCGAGGAACAGCTGCATCTCGATCGCGAGGGCTTCAAGGCGATGATGCACAAAGATCCGATGGCCACCGAGAAACTGCAGGAGGGCATCACCGGCTTCACGCGCGCCATTGAAACCCTCGAAGCACAGCTGGCCCATCGCCTCGGCGAACTCGAGGGCGCCAGCGCCTTCCAGCACGCCGCCCAGGAGATCTTCCTGCTCAACGATCTCGACGGCGACGGTTGCATCACCCGTGAGGAATGGCTGGGTAGTGATGCCGTGTTTGATGCCCTCGACACCGATCACGATGGCCGCCTGCTGCCGGCCGATGTGCGCGGCGGCCTGGGAGCGGCCCTGGCCATCAGCGGTTCTTAACCTACCTGCCCCACACTGGGGGCACAGTTCGTTTGCCTGCGTTGAACGCTCTCGACACCATGCGTGCCCTGGCCAGCCAAGGCGAGGTGCTGGACGTACCGGCCGGTGAGCCGATCTTCAGCTCAGGTGAAACCGGTGACTGCATGTTCGGCGTGCTCGATGGCAGCGTGGAACTGAGCTGGAATGATGACGGCGGCCAGGAGATCATCCAGGCCGGCGATGTCTTCGGTGCCGGCGCCCTGGTGACGCCGGAACACCGGCGCTACGGCAATGCCAAGGCCCTCAGCGATTGCAAAGTACTGGTGATGAACCGCGAGAAATTCCTGTTCGCCGTTCAGGAATCGCCGATGTTCGCGATCGAACTGCTTGGCTCGATCGACAAGCGCCTGCGGCAACTCAAGGACTGCACCAAATTCAGCTGATCAGTGCTGTCAGCTGAACCGTTCAGCTCAACAGCCCTCCTGCTAACCGCGCTGGAACAACAACCGTTTGATCACGCGTTGGGCGATATCGCCGTAGCCCATCTCGCCGGAGAGGATCTGCGCGATGCGCTGGGGAGCCGTTGGGCGCTTGATCCCAATCTGATAACCCACCTTGGGCACGCGGTAGAACACCTGAGCAATGCGCCGTCCCCAGGCCATCGACTCTCCCCATTGCTGCCGCATCGCCTGGCTGTAGCCCGCCAGTGCCTGTGCGGCCTGGCGGGAATCATCGGCGCTGAGAAAGCGATCGAGGGCTTCGGCGCTGCGCACACCGCTGAGGAGGGCTGGCCTCAGGCCCTCGGCCAGGAACGGATCGCAGAGGGAGGCAGCATCACCCACCGCCACGGCCCCTGCCGCTATGTGCAGGGGGTAGTGGCCATCCCACACCCGCAGCGGCGATTGAATCCGTTCGCCGGCGTCGGTGGCCAGTCCGAGGCTGGGGAGCAGCTGGGCGAGCACGGCGTCAGCGTCGACATCCGTGTTGCCGATGAAGCTGCCCACGCCAATGCTGTAGCCACCCTGCCGAGGAAAAGCCCAGCAGAAGCCATGCTTCACCAGTCCGAATTCAAAGCGGGCGGTGTAGGGCTCGGCCACCGCAGCTTCCACCTCCACCGCCACAGCACTGGCGAAACGGGGTTTGGGGTTGCCCAGAGCAAGTTGGCCGGCGAAGCGGGAATTGGAGCCATCGGCCACCACCACGGCGCGACTGGTGTAGCGATGGCCGCCGGCGATCACAGTCCAACCATCATCGTCTCGATCCATCGTCTCCACCGCGGCGGCATCGACGAGCTCGGCGCCGGCAGCCACGGCCTGCTGGGCGATGAACTGATCCAGGCGTGATCGCTGCACGATCCAGAACGGAGAATCCCCTGGCAACACAGCTGTCACCGGATCATCGAGGCACCAGGTGAAGCGCACCTGCTCAATCACCTGATCCACCGCAGGGGTGAGGTCAAACGGGAACCAGCGCTGTACCGAAGCGGCCATACCACCACCACAGGGTTTACGGCGTGGCAGGCTCTGCGCCTCGAGCAGCAACACCCGGTGGCCTCGGGCAGCGAGGTGATAAGCGGAAGCGGCACCGGCGGCACCGGCGCCGACAACAATCACGTCATGCATGTGAGCGGAGCTCACACCTTGAGGATGTCAGCTTCCTTCTCAGCCAGCAGCTTCTCAATCTCAGCGATGAACTTGTCGGTGAGCTTCTGCACCTTCTCCTGTTCGTCGCGGCTCTGATCCTCGGAGAACTCACCGTCCTTCTCCTGCTTCTTGACCTTGTCGATGGCATCGCGGCGGATGTTGCGCAGCGCCACCTTGCCCTCTTCGGCGTATTTGGCGGCGAGCTTGCAGAGGTCCTTGCGGCGATCCTCGGTGAGGGGGGGGATGTTGATGCGAATCACCTTGCCGTCGTTGTTGCAGGTGAGGCCCAGATCGCTCATCGAGATCGCCTTCTCGATCAAGCCGAGCGATCCGCCGTCAAACGGCTGCAGCTGGATCGTGGAGGAATCCGGAGTGCTGATGGTGGCCAGCGACTTCAGCGGCGTGTCAGCGCCGTAGTACTGCACCTGGATCTTGTCGAGCAGGGAGGCGTTGGCCCGGCCGGTGCGGATGGTGTTGAAGGTGCGCTGGGTGGAATCCACCGACTTGCGCATGCTGGCTTCGAGATCCATGGGTGCTGACAGGAAAAGAGAGGCTCAGGCCGAGGGCAGGATGCTGGTGCCGATGGGCTCACCGCGGACAGCCCGGCCGATGTTGCCGGCGCCGAACAGATCAAACACCACGATGGGGATGGCGTTGTCCTTGCAGAGGGCGATGGCGGTGCTGTCCATCACCTCCAGCTCACCGCTGAGCACATCGAGGAACGACAGGCTCTCGTAGCGCACCGCATCGGCGTGCTTGTTGGGGTCTTTGTCGTACACCCCATCAACCTTGGTGGCCTTGAACACCACGTTGGCGCCGATCTCAGCGGCCCGCAGGGCGGCAGTGGTATCGGTGGTGAAGAACGGATTGCCGGTGCCTGCAGCGAAGATCACCACCCGGCCCTTCTCCATGTGACGGATCGCCTTGCGGCGGATGTAGGGCTCGGCCACTTCCTGCATGGAGATGGCACTCTGCACGCGGGTGGGAATGCCTGCTCGCTCCAAGCCGTCCTGCAGGGTGATCGCATTCATCACCGTGGCGAGCATGCCCACGTAGTCGGCCGTGGCACGGTCCATACCGGCGGCCGAACCCTTGAGGCCGCGGAAAATGTTGCCGCCACCCACCACGATCGCCAGCTGAGTACCGTCGGCCACCACCGCCGCCACATCCTTGGCGATGGCATTCACGATGGCCGGGTCGATGCCGTAGCCCTGGTCGCCCATCAGGGCTTCACCGCTGAGCTTGAGCAACACGCGCTGGTAGGCCATCCGTTCGCGCTTGCAGTCGCTGGCCGAACAGTAGCAAGCGTGAGATCCCTTACCGAGCCAGGCCGCTGGCGCTTCGATGGTGCAACGGCTCAGCTGCGATGCCTGATGCTCAAGGCCCCGATTCCCTGCCTTCGCTGCCCAGGCGCAGCTCCGGCGTGATGGCCCGTCTCACCCTCTCGGCCGTTGAGCCACTGGTGGCCAAACCGGGTGGCTGGCGCGAGCCGATGGTGCAACGGGCCCTGCTGGTGAGTGGCCTGTCGGTGCTACTCAGCAGCCCGGTTCAGAACTCGATCCCGGCCTGGGCTTTGACGCCCTGCTCGCGGAAGGGATGGCGCAGCAGCTTCATCTCGGTTACCAGGTCGGCGCGCTCCAGCAGGCCGGCGGGGGCACCCCGGCCCGTGAGCGCGACGTGGGTCAGCGGCGGCCGCAGGGCCAGGCCTTCGAGCACCTGATCGAGGTGGAGGTAGCCGAGCTTGAGCGCCACATTCACCTCGTCCAGCACCACGAGCTTGCGATCGGCGGCGGCGAGGTAATCGAGGGAGCGCTGCCAGGCCTGCTGCACCAGCTGGCGATCGCGCTCACGATCCTGGGTTTCCCAGGTGAAGCCCTCGCCGAGGGCATGCCAATGCAGGGCCTCGCCAAACAGCTCGAGGGCCTTTGCCTCGCCCGGCTGCCAGCCCCCCTTGATGAACTGCACCACCGCCACCTGCTCGCCATGTCCGAGGGTGCGCAGCACCAATCCCAGGGCAGCGGTGGTTTTGCCCTTGCCATCGCCGGTGAACACCAGCACGAGGCCCTTCTCGAGGTTGCGCTCCCCCACCCGCTGCTGCTGCACCTCCTTGCGGCGGGCCATGCGACGGCGGTAGGCATCGGCGCTGGCCTCCGGCGCCAGATCGCCGCCCATTCCCAGCTCAGCCGCCGCCTGATCCAGCTGGGACTTTGCCGCCTGATCGGGCTGCTCAGAAGGCACGGCACTGCAGCGAATGAACAGCAGCACTCTGGCAACAGAAATGAGGTTCAGGCGGCCCGGGCCCGGGCCAAGGCCGTATCCACCGCCTGCTGCTGATCGCGGCGGGTGATCCAGTGGTGATACGTGCGGGTGTGGATCGCCACGGAGTGGCCCATCATCCGGGCCGCCACCGTGTCGGGCAGGCCGATGTGAATGGTGCGCACCGCCCAGGCGTGGCGCAGGTCGTAGGGGGTGAGGGGAAGGTCGTAGCGACGGAACTGCTCCGCCACCCGGCGGCCGACCTGCTGAAGGGTGGTGCGGCGGAGGTCGGTGCACACCGGCGGCAACAAGCTGCGGGCTTCACCGAGGCGAGGGAGATCAAAGCGCTCCACCCATTCGGGCTGGAACGGCCACACCTGGTGCTCGCCGGTTTTGCTGGTGGGCAGCACCCGGATCACGCTGTCGCCACCCGGAGCCAGGGCGGAGAGATCGGTAAAGAACACCTCGTGGTTGCGCAGCCCATAGGTGGCCATCAGGCCATAAGCGAGCCGCCAGCCGGGGTTGGGGATCTGCTCGATCCACTCCAAAATCTGCCGGTCGCTCGGCAGCTGGCGGAACTGAGCGGCGTGCAGGCCATAGCCACCAGCTCGATCGGCCCAATCGGGCGGCAGCGGAATCTGCTCCGCGCGGGCCAGAGCGGCCAGGGCCGTGCCGCACTGCTGGCGTCCCCGACTGGCCAGCGGATAGCTCTCCAGCACAGCCAGAAGCAATTCGCCGCTGAGGGGCTGGTCGCGGCTAGCGAGCTGCTGACGCACCCGGCGCAGATAGGGCAGATAGGCGCTGGTCCAGGTGGTGCGGCAACCGGCGGGATTGCGGCGCCGGCGGGGATCGCTGAAGAACTGCTGCTCAAACCGCTCCACGGCAGCGGCAGCATTCGCCTCGGGTGCCGATGCTGCCGCTCGGGTCGAGCTCGCGCGCGCCGATGCTGCGGCGGCAACACCCCACTGGCTCCAGGCAAAGCTCTGCTGCTGCAGCTGCTGCACCACCCGGCGCAGCGCCTGCCGGGCCTGCTCGAGCCCCTCCCGATCGGCGGGCAGACCCAAGCTGATGCGCTGCACCCGCAACTGGCCGCTGCCCTGGCGGCAGGGCAGCGGCCCGCGCAGGGACAGGCGCTGACCGCGCCGCTCCAGCCGCAAACTCACGCCGCTGGCGGCCAGCTGGGCGTTGTGCTCGCGGATCGGCCCGTCGAGGGGATGGGGCGGTGAGGCAGCGGCCGTCATGGCGCGGACCCTATCGAGAGCGCCGCGTTACGGCCAGTGGTGCCCAAACGTGAACCAGCAGAAGGCCAGCAGCGTTACGCTCGCCCACATATTCACCTGAACACCGCTGGGCATGGCCAAGGTCGGCGTGCTGTTGCTGAACCTCGGCGGTCCTGAGCGGATTCAGGACGTTGGGCCGTTCCTCTACAACCTGTTCGCCGACCCGGAGATCATCCGGTTGCCGAACCCGGCGCTTCAAAAGCCGCTCGCTTGGCTGATCAGCAGCCTGCGGGCCGGCAAATCCCAGGCGGCCTACCGCTCCATCGGTGGCGGCTCACCCCTGCGGCGGATCACCGAGCAGCAGGCCCGCGAGCTGCAGAGCAACCTGCGCCAGCGCGGCATCGAAGCCACCAGCTACGTGGCGATGCGCTACTGGCACCCCTTTACCGAATCCGCCGTGGCCGACATCAAGGCCGATGGCGTGGATGAAGTGGTGGTGCTGCCGCTCTACCCCCACTTCTCGATCAGCACCAGCGGATCGAGCTTCCGCGAACTGCAGCGGCTGCGCCAAGCCGATCCCGGCTTTGCACGGCTACCGATTCGCTGCATCCGCAGCTACTACAACGATCCCGGCTACATCGGTGCCATGGCGGAGCTGATCGCCCGGGAGATCCAGGCCTGCCCGGACCCCAGCACGGCCCATGTCTTCTTCAGCGCTCATGGCGTGCCCAAGAGCTACGTGGAGGAAGCCGGCGACCCCTATCAAGAAGAAATCCAGGCCTGCGCCGGCCTGATCATGGATCGCCTCGAGCAGCAGCTGGGCCACCGCAATCCCTTCACCCTGGCTTACCAGAGCCGGGTGGGCCCGGTGGAGTGGCTCAAGCCCTACACCGATGACGCCCTGCATGAGCTCGGTGAGCAAGGCGTGAAGGATCTGGTGGTGGTGCCAATCAGCTTCGTGAGCGAGCACATCGAAACGCTCGAAGAGATCGATATCGAATACCGGGAGATCGCCACCGAAGCCGGCATCACCAACTTCCGCCGCGTGCCAGCGCTCGACACCACGCCGTCGTTCATCGAGGGCCTGGCCAACTTGGTGCAGCACGCCCTCGAGGGGCCCGAGGTGAATCTCGATCAGGCCGCCGCCCTGCCCACCAAGGTGAAGCTCTACCCGCAGGACAAGTGGGCCTGGGGCTGGAACAACAGCTCAGAGGTGTGGAACGGCCGCTTGGCAATGCTCGGCTTCTCCGCTTTCCTGCTGGAACTGCTCAGCGGCCGTGGCCCGCTTCACTCCCTGGGATTGCTGTAAGGCCGCAAGCGCAACCCTGGCGGCTGGCTTTCTGCTAGCAGGCGCAGCCCTGGCCGATGGCCGCTGGCGGCAGGGAGTGTTTCCTGTGACCGTGTTTTCGGGCTACACGAGCCACTTTGGCCAGCGCATCGGCCCTTCAGGCAGCCTCGAGCCCCATCACGGCCTTGATATCGCGGCGCCGCTCGGCTCACCGATCCGCAACTGGTGGGGCGGTGTGGTGAAGGAGGTGATCGACGACGGCCGTTGCGGGCTGGGGCTGCTGATCCAATCAGGCCCCTACGAGCATCTCTATTGCCACCTCAGCGGCAGCGTGCAGAACGGCACCTACCGCAGCGGGCCTGTGGCCCTGCGCAGCGGCAGCCGGGTGAACAGTGGCGCGCTGATCGGCCATGTGGGCGTGAGCGGCCGCACTACAGGCCCGCATCTGCACTGGGGCGTGCGCTACGGCGGGCGCTGGCTCAACCCGGCGGCCATCCTGCGAGCGATGGCTGCGGCTCGCGGTCAGGGGCGCTGAACGCGCACGCCCAATCCCCGGGCCAGCCCTTAGGGTTGGGTCAAGATCGAGTGCTGTCAGCTGCCGTCGTGACCGTTACGTCTGTCTCGCCAACGGCCGCCGCCGCCGG